>Ga0302319_10000353_pt1 | contig 102361 bp, 82 predicted proteins | sample Bog_T0_2_FD_203319 | JGI IMG/M metagenome (GOLD analysis project Ga0302319, IMG submission 203319) | Peat permafrost microbial communities from Stordalen Mire near Abisko, Sweden - Bog_T0_2 | ecosystem: Environmental > Terrestrial > Soil > Wetlands > Peat | place: Sweden: Abisko, Stordalen... | reverse complement strand
CCGAGCAGCTCGACTGCGATGACCAGCGCAACGCCGAGCAGGACCAGTCCCCACGGCAGTTTGCGGCTGAGGATGCCGTTGATCACGGTGGCCATCAGCTTGGCCTGCGGCGCGGGGGCGTTGACGCTGCCGATGCCCTGAATCCAATGCACCTCGATTTCGCCGGTTGCGGGCGAGTAGAGATACTTGCCGTCCTGCAACTCGGTGGAACCGATGGCGTTGAGGATGGTGTACTCGCTACGCGCGTGCTGGGTGCTGGTTTTATCGTCGGCGACAACGCGGATCTGCGCGGGCAGTTTCTCGTTGTCTGACTGGATGGCTACGCCGGGGTGGTTGCCGTTGATGTCCCACGGCTGCGCGGCTGTGTGGAACTCCTGCAGGCCGGTGTTCATCAGGTTGAGCGTGAGGCCGATGACGACGGTGGAGACAACGACGCCGATCATGAGCGCGATCTGTTGCAGCCGCGGTGTTGCGCCGATGATGTAGCCGGTTTTGAGGTCCTGCGATGTGTCGCCCGCGTTGGATGCGGCGATGCAGACCACACCGCCGATGGTGATGGCGAGAGCGCCATAGGCAGGGAGGGTCCAGCCCATGACCAGGAACACGGCGCAGGTGGCCATGAGCGTGGCGATGGTCATGCCGGAGACGGGGCTGGCCGAGCTGCCGACCAGGCCGACGATGCGCGAGCTGACGGTGACGAAAAGAAATCCGAAGACCACAACGAGCAGCGAAGCGGCCAGGTTGGCGGCCCATCCGACGAATGCGCCGGGCACCGGCTTGAACTCGAGAAAGACGAACATGAGGGCGACGATGAGGGCCGAGCCGATGAGCACCACGCCCATGGAGAGATCGTCTTCGGTTCGCACCGGCTTGGCCTTTGCGGCTGCCGTGCCTGGGCTCATGTTTCTGAATCCCGCGCCGAGAGCGCTAAAAATCGTGGGCAGGGTCTTGATGAGCGTGATGAGGCCAGCGGCCGCCACCGCGCCCGCGCCCATGGGCTTGATGTAAGTGGCCCAAAGGTCGCTCGGCGTCATCTGGCCGATGGGCACCTGTCCGGGGTAGACGGGGTGCGCGAGTTCCTTGCCGAAGAAGTAAATCAGCGGCATGATTACGAGCCACGAAAAGACGCCTCCGGCAAAGATGACGCCGGCGACCTTGGGTCCGATGATGTAGCCCACGCCCAGGTATTCCGACGTGGCGTCGGCATTGATGGACGAGCCCTTGAGCACGTGCTGAGGGCCGAAGTCAGGCTGGTACTCCGGCGCATGCGGCCAGGCTTTGAAGAGGTTTCCGTTCTGGAAGAGGGTGTAGAGACCACCCAGGCCGAGCCCGAGGAAGACGCGGCTGGCCAGCGACCCTCCGCGCTCGCCGGCGATGAGCACGTCGGCGCAGGCTGTGCCCTCGGGGTAGGGCAGCGCATCGTGCTCCTGCACGATGAGCTGGCGGCGCAACGGAATCATGAAGAGCACACCCAGCCAGCCTCCGATCAGGGCGAGCATGAAGATGCGCGAGTACTCGAGGTCGAAGCCGAGAAAGACCAGCGCCGGCAGCGTGAAAATGACGCCGGAGGCGATGGACTGGCCGGCGTTGCCGGTGGTCTGGACGATGTTGTTCTCGAGAATCGACGCGCGGCCGAAGGCCCGCAAAATACTGATCGACAGCACGGCGATGGGAATGGAGGCAGCAACGGTGAGACCGGCGCGCAGGCCCACATAGACCGTGACAGCGCCGAAGATGATGCCGAAGATGCAACCCAGCAGAATGGCGCGGAAGGTGAATTCCGGTCGGTTCTCACCGGGAGCGACAAAAGGCTGAAACTCGGGCATGGAGCCTCCAGATAAGCGTGCGGGATGGAATGCTGTTTTCCCTGAAGGGGGAGTTTAGCAGCGTAGGCGGGGGAAATGACAGGGAGGATTCACCGGAAAGACGCGCGCACGCGGAAAAGAGCTTGGGCAACGGCTGTTGTTCACCTGGCGCTTTGCCTGGCAACGCCGAGACGCGGCAGTTTGCGCGCCGCGCCTTCGCGAAGCAGCAGGCTCAGGAAACCTTGACCCAAATCTGGCCGTAGTTCGAAGGAACATCGATAGCGGCGGTTGCGCCGTCAGCCTGCACCACGACTTCGAGCGGCGTCGAGCGGAGGGAGTCGTCGAGCATCTCGCGCCACGTGCCGGCAACGGGGAACGGGGCGTTGACCGCAGCGTCGGCGTCAGAGAAGTTGAGCGTGACCAGCGCCCACGACTCGGCATCGGTGGCGTCGGCCAGCGCGTGACGCGAGTAGATAAGCACCTGCGTCCCTTGCAGCGACTGCTGGTAGTAGTAGTACGAGGCACGGCTGCGCAGCGCGCGCACGCTGCGGCGCAGGCCGCCCAGGCGGCGGTAAAGACTGATGAGCGGCTGGCCGTTGCCGTCGTAGAAGTACTCCCAGTGCGTGTCGCGCTGCAGGTGGATGCGCGCCAGGCCGGTGTCCGGAAGGGCGTAGTTATCGGCAAACTCCTGCCCCTGCCAAAGCATGGGAATGCCTTGCAGCGTGTAAAGCGCGATGGCGTGCGGCTGCAGCTTGAAGAACTGGCTGCGGTCGCCCTCGGGGATGGGGTCGCCCTCGTCGTAGTTCGGATCGGTAAAGCAGATCAACTGGCTGTGATCGTGCGACTCGAGATACTGGAACGGCGCGACGGGCATCTGAAGGGCCTTGCCCGCGGCGTCGACAGCCGCCGTCGTGGAAGGGTAACCCATGAAACTCGGGTCCAGCTGGTGGGCATAACTATCCTGCGGCGCGTCGCCTCCAGCTACGTCTTCGGCCAGAGAGAGAAGCCCGTTCTGCCATGCGGCGTTGGTATAACTCTGCGACAGCACCATCTGCGCTTTATCCAGCGCTTCCGCGCATTGCACGACGCGGCTGTAGCCTCCAGTCGAGCCCTGAAAGCGCGGAATCGCAAGAGAGTGCAGATAGGTCTGCTGGACCAGCGTGCGATAACCCGCGTCCATAGGTGGAACATATAAGTCGGTCACTTCGTCGTAGCGGAAGCCGTCGATATGATACTCGTCGAGCCAGTGGTTGTTGGCGTTCTCAAAGTAATCCAGCGTGAAGGCAAGAGTGAAGTCGGGCTTGGGTCCAAATCCGTAGATGTTCTGTCCATCCATCATGGGATTTGTGAGATTCGGAGTGCCCGCGACGCCGGCCACAGCGCCGTAGACCGAGTTATAGGGGAACATGGGATCGACGTGCTCATACACCAGGTCGAGGATGACGGCGATGCCTACCGCATGCGCCGCGTCGACCAATCGCTTCAGCCCGCCCCCCCCGCCCCAGCGCAAGCCGGGAGCAAAGTAATGCAGCGGGCCGTAGCCCCAGTCGAAGTCCAGCTGCATGCTGGTGACTGGCATCAGCTCAATGCAGTTGACGCCCAGGCTCTGGAGATACGTGAGCCTGTCGACCACTCCGTCGAAAGTATCGTTGAACTCCTCCACCTGCAACTCGTAGACAACCAGGTCGTCGAGCTCCGGCGTCTTGTACGCGGCATCGGTCCAGGCAAAGGGTGCTGCGGCCGGGTCGAGAATGAAAGCCGACATGCGTCCAATTTCCGCCTCGCGCGCAAATGGATCGGTGATCCACGGGCACAAGCACTGGCGCGTTCCGCCGGGCGCCGTCCACCACAGCTCGAAGCGGTAGAGATGCAGGCCCAGCAGGCCGAAGTGCGTGCCCGCGACCGGCGTGAGGGGCACGGTCGTGGTCCACAGGTCGAGCGCGCTGCCCTGCTGCCACGCAAGCGAATAAGTCGCCGAGGGAACAGCGGGGTCGAATCGGTCGTCGGCGTGAATCACGCGGGCGATGACCTCGAAATTGTCGGTGGTATGAACGCCGGGAAGATAAAGGCCAATGCGTACGCTGAACAGGGCGGGAGCGGAAAGCGAAGGGAACGCTCCAACTTCATTGAGGTCGATCATGCGTGGCTCCTGTTTTGGGGGATGAGGAAAAAACGGGCTGACGCTGAACCGAAATTGAGATGTCTTGCGATTATGCCCCAAAACCGCCGCCGCGACATGAAAAAACTCGTGAATTCGATCCCCGCTTCCGTGGCCGGGGTTGGCGAACAGGCCCCTGAGCGCGTAGGGTATTGAGCATCGCGCAACTGCAGTTCAGGGAGAATCGAACCCGCATGACCAATCCCGCACTCAATCCCAGCCCAGTCCAGCGCCTGCTCTCGCTCGACGTGCTGCGCGGCATCACCATTGCATTCATGATCATGGTCAACAACAATGGTGGTTCCGGCGCGTGGGGCTTCATGAACCACGCGCAGTGGAACGGCCTTACGCCCACCGACCTGGTCTTTCCCACCTTTGTGTTCGTGGTGGGCGCGTCCATCGTCTTTGCGTTTCACGCCCGCATCAAGCGGGGCGCCACGCGCGCGCAGCTTGCAGTCCACACCGTGCAGCGTGCGGTCATTCTCTTCCTGCTGGGCATCGTGGTCAACAGCTTCCCGTTCTTCGAGCTGACCAATATGCGCTTCTACGGCGTGCTGCAGCGCATCGCCGTCTGCTACCTTGTGGTGGGTCTCTTTTATATTTGGGACCAGCGCGTCTGGACCAAGGTTGCCGCGCTGGTCTTCTGCCTGGTGGGCTACTGGGTTCTGCTGCGCTGGGTTCCCGTGCCCGGAGCCGGCATGCCCGGCCGCGACATTCCCTTCATGGACAAGGCCATGAACCTGACATCCTGGCTCGACCGCCTGATCATGCCTCACCATCTCTACCTGGAGCCGAACGGGCTCGACCCGCACAACCTGCGCGATCCCGAAGGTCTGCTCAGCGATCTGCCCGCCTTTGGCACTGCCCTGCTCGGCATGCTCACCGCATTCTGGCTGCGCGGCCAGCGCGCGGCCAAGACGACGGCGTTGGGGCTGGCAGCAGGCGCTCTCACATGCCTCGCTCTCGGCTATCTCTGGTCCCTCGAGTTCCCGCTCAACAAGAACCTCTGGACGAGTTCGTTTGTGCTGGTAGCCGCCGGCTGGTCGCTGACCGTGCTCACGCTCTCCTACGGGGCGATGGACGTGTGGGGCTGGGGACGCGGAGAGAGCAAGGGACTGGTCTACCCCTGGCTGGTGCTCGGCGCAAACTCCATTACGGCTTACATGTTCAGCGAAATCGTGCCGGGGCTTCTCGATCGCATCCACTTTATGGCCGACGGCAAACAGACGAATCCTCTCGCCTGGATTGCGGACCACGTGTTTGCCCACCTGCCCAGCCCCGGACTGGCTGCATTCGCCTATTCGTTCATGACCCTTGCCTACTGCTTCATCCCTGTCTGGATCATGTACCGCAGGAAGATCTTCGTGAAGGTGTGAGGAGCGGGCCCGCCAATTGCCTACGCTACCGGCAAGCGTGGAGCCTGGCGGCCGGAATGGTCGTGTGTGGTTGACCTCGCGGCAGCAAGCGTGGTTGCCGCTGCCGGGTGCTGGGCAAGGTGGTCGAGCGCGGCGCGCATCTCGCCCAGCAACTCGCCGCCCATGGCGCGCGTGAAGCCGTGGCGGATGAGAATACGTTGGATGACCAGATCTTCGCGGTCGGGCGGCATGGAGTAGGCGGGAACCAGCCAGCCCCGCTCGCGCAGGCGATCGGCAAACTCGTAAAGCGTGAAGCCCGCGGCGGGATCCTTCAGCTCCCAGCACAGCCCCGGGATACCACCCTGGCCGTCATAAATGATCCGAAAAGGCCCGAGCCCTGCGATCTCACCCGCCAGGTACCGGCCCAGCGCGGCGCATTCGGTTTGAATCTCGCGGTAGCCCAGCCTGCCCAGGCGCAGAAAGTTGTAATACTGGCAGATGATTTCGCCGCCGGGGCGTGAGAAGTTGAGAGCGAAGGTGGGCATGTTGCCGCCCAGGTAGTTCACGTCAAAGATCAGCTCGTCTGGCAGATCGTGCTTCTCGCGCCACAACGCCCAACCGACGCCCAGCGGAGCCAGGCCGAATTTGTGGCCCGAGGCGTTGATGGATTTTACGCGCGGCAGGCGGAAGTCCCAGAGAAGCTCCGGTTGCAGAAAGGGTGCGAGAAATGCGCCGCTGGCGCCATCTACGTGGATGGGGATGTCGAGCCCGGTGTCGGCCTGGAGCTTGTCGAGAGCCTTGCTGATCGCTTCAACCGGCTCGAACTGCAGAGTGAACGTTACGCCCAGCGTAGCGATGACGCCGATGGTGTTTTCGTCGCAGCGCTTGACCACTTCTTCCGGAGTGAGCAGCAGGCGGTCGCCCTCCATGGGCACTTCGCGAATCTCCACGTCGAAGTAGCGGCAGAACTTGTGCCAGCAGACCTGGACCGGCCCCATGATGAGGTTCGGCGTCTCTGTCGATTTGCCCTGGGCGCGCCGGCGCTTGCGCCAGTTCCACTTCAGGGCCAGCCCGCCCAGCATGGCCGCCTCGCTGGAGCCCGTGGTGGAGCAGCCGATGGTGCTTGCGGCCTCCGGCGAGTTCCAAAGGTCGGCGAGCATGTGCACGCACCGTTCCTCGATGGCCGCGGTCTGCGGGTATTCATCCTTGTCGATCATGTTTTTGTCCGCCGACTCGTCCATGAGCTGCTGCACCTCGGGTTCGATCCAGGTGGTGCAAAAGGTGGCGAGGTTCTGCTGCGAGTTGCCGTCGAGGATGAGCTGATCGTGAATGGTCTGATAGACACTTTGCGGGTCCAGCTTCGCTTCCGGGAACCGGTAACTGCCGGTTTCGCGGTTCAGAACTTCGGACTCGATTGCGTTGCTGGGGGCGGATTTGAGCGTGCTGGTGCTGTGTAGGGACACGGGTTCTCCTGTTTGCCTGAGAGTTGCAGTGTAGGGGTTCAAGGGCGCGGAGGGAAAGAAAAGGTGGTGAATCGGGGGTGCAAACGAAACGATCCCGGAGAAGCGTATGGCGCGCAAGCGCCGTCTGCCCCGCCGCAGGTGGCTACCAGACTTCCAGGTTGAAGTCGCGGTATTCGCGGATCAGCTCGAAGTCGTTGCGGTTGGAGGTGATGAGGCAAGCGCCGTGCGCGCGAACGGTCAGCGCGATCAGCACATCGAAGTGCAGGTCGCGGACTTTATGCGGCTCGAAGCCTTTGTCGGCCCGGATTTTCGTTAGAAGCCGGCCCGATTCCAGCCAGTTCCTTTCGGTGGGCGTGAAAACGCGGTAGTTCCGTTCCAAAGACCTAAGAAACACGCGGTCTGCTTCAGAGACGGCACCGCGCCAAAGTTCGGCGAGCACGACCGAACAGGTTCGCAATATGCCGTCGAGCGACCTGATTCGATCGTCATGACGCCCGGTGCGAAGATCATCGATCAAAACCGAGGAATCGAGGACGAAGAGATCACTCATCGAATCCGGCGAAGGTGGCCTTGCCGCGGAAATCCTTCATCAGCTTCTTGAATTGCTTCAACTTGACAATCTCCTGCAGGGCCATATGGATGGCTTCGGTGCGGGATTTGGCGCCGAGCAGGCGGACCGCCTCATCGGCAAGCTTGGTGTCGAGTCGAATGGAGGTGAGGGTAACGGCCATGAGCCACTCCTGTATATATGTTGCTCTCGATCTGTATGTAAAGTCAAGATGCAGGTGGTGGCTGAAGTTGAGTAGGCCGGAACAGCCACAAATTCAACAGCGTGAACAGCATGCCGCCTACGGTGAACTTCAGCCACACGGGCGCATGCGACGGGGAGAAGAAGCCCTCCAGGCAGCCGGCGATGACCAGCAGCGGAATGATGCCGGCGACCAGGCGCGTGGCTTCGAGGCCCCCCTGGGCGATGGAATCCTTCCAGCGCAGCGTGCCTGGGAAGAGCATGGCGTAGCCCAGCCGGAACCCGGCTCCGCCGGAGATGACGATGGAGGGCAGCTCGAGCGACCCGTGGGAGGCAACGAAGCTCCACAAGGCCAGCGACATGCCGTATTGGTGGCACGCGGCGCCCACCACTCCCAGCAGCATTCCGTTGACAAACAGGGAGTAGAACGTCCAAAGGCCGAAGGTGATTCCGCCGGCAAAGCTGGCGAAGCACACCGAAAGGTTATTGGTCATGATGCCGCTGGTCGCCGAAGGGGCGATGCTGACGATGGACTCGGTCCACATCTGGTGCCGCTCCATGGTGGCAATCATCTCCGGCCCCACAAAGTGGCGCATGAACTCCGGCCGCGCCGTGGTCAGCACCGCGCCCAGCGCGCCGAAGGCGACCGAAACGGCGAGCGAGGCCAGCACAAAGCGGATCTGACGCTGGAAGACTGCCGGATACTCGTCGCGCAGGAAAAGGAAAAGCGTGCGCAGATTCGTCTTGCGGCCGGAATAGATGATATGGTGGGCGCGAGCCAGCAATTGATTCACGTGAACCGCATAGGTGCGGGCGGTCGAGTCCTGCCGCAGTACGGAGAGATCGGCCGCCACCTGGCGGTAGAGCAGGGCCATCTCCTGCAACTCGGCGCGGGAAAGCTGCCCGAGACCGCTCGCGTCGGATTGTGCCAGGAGCGTGGCCAGCCGGTCCCAGTGGGGCCGGCGCTTCGCGATCCACTGGTTGGAGAGGATTTGTGCCATGGACGTAGGAAGGGACCTGAGTTCAGACCAGCTTAGCCCAGATCAGATTAGCATTGACACCCCTGAGCTGGTCGGCATTGAAATGCCGCTCGCGGGCATCGGCAGCCGCTTCATCGCCCTGCTGGTGGACTACCTGATCTGGGGCGTGGGAGTATTTCTGCTTTTTCTGGTGATCGTCTTTCTTTTACCTGCCGTACATACCTTCAACCGGATTTCGGCGCAATGGGCAGAGGCGCTCGTCATTTTCATTTTTTTTCTGTTGAACTGGGGCTACTTCACACTGTTTGAGGCCTTCTGGAACGGGCGCACGCCGGGCAAGCGGGTGGCCAGGATTCGCGTCATTCAGCGCTCGGGACGGTCCATTGGGCTGCTGGAATCGATGGCGCGCAACCTGGTGCGCTATGTGGACCAGCTTCCGTTCTTCTACGGCGTCGGCGTCATCGCCATGTTTGTGACCAGGCAGCACCAGCGGCTGGGCGACCTGGCTGCGGGCACGCTGGTGGTCAGGGATCGCGAGCCCGATACGCCGCTCTGGGGCGATACCGGCTCACGCACCTTCACCGCACAGCTTTTCAGCCAGAACGCTCCCATCCCCGAGCCGCATACATCCGTCACCCTGCCTGCGCTGGGCATCTCCAAGCTCTCGTCCACCGACCTCGAAGTGCTCGAAGGCTTCTTTTCCCGGCGGCTCGACATGAGCATGGCCACGCGCCAGGCGCTCGCCGCGCGCATCGCCGCCGCCATCCAGGCAAAGTCGGGGCTGGAGGTGCCTGAGGGCACGAGCATCGAGACATTTCTTGAGGCCACGGCCCGGCAACTGCGCGACCAGGCGCGGATGCAGTAGTGCAGCGCGGCGGCCGGGCCATGCCGCGCCGTCTCTTGGCAACCGCATCCGCTCGTGGATAGAATGCGGCCCTATGCACAACCATGTACGAACCGCTGCTCTGCTTCTATTTGCAGCTCTGCCTGCCTTTGCTCACGCCGCCAGTGGCGCCGCCGCGGCCAGCGACAGCACCGTCACGGTCTCGGGAGGTGGGCTCTCCGCTCCGGAAACCTATCACCTGGTGCAGATGTACGGCGACTGGTTTGCGACGGCCACAGACGCGCACGCAGCGCTGACGATGCGCACCTTGCCCGGCGCGCATCAGGCCACGGTGGGAATCGCATGGGACGGCAAAGGGCAGACGCAGACCATCGATGCGGCAAACAGCGATATTCACAACGGCGGCAAGTTTTCGTTTGCTCTCCACCTGTCGGGTGCGGGAGCCTATAGCCAGGACGCGCAACTGCGGGGGGCCGACGCGATCACCGTCAAGATCACCCGCATGGACAACCTGACGCTGGAGGCGACTTTCAGCGGCGCGGCATACGGAACTGGCTCGCTGAAGATCGCGGGCGTGATCAAACTGCGCCGCGAGGCCACAGCCGAGCGGCCGACCGGCACGTTTGGCAACTGCGACCCGGCGATCCACGACAAGCTGGCCGGCGCAGAGTGGCGCTCGCCGTCCGATTGCGAAGTGAAGTTCGACGCCTACGTGCGCAACGGGCTCACGGCGGCGATGCAGCCGGTGATCGACGGCCTGACCGCGCAGGGCTGGAAGGTGACCTCCGAAGTGGAAACCCAGCCGCTCACCTCGATCCCGCGGCACACGGAGAGCAAGCCTTTTCAGCTTACAGAGCAGGGCATGCACCAGGGCGGGGCATTCTTCGTTTCGCTGGCTTTGCCCGAAAGCTCGCCTATCTACCAGAGCTATAACCAGGCGGCCATGGATGAGATGACGAAGGTCGTTGCAGCCGCGCAGGCCGGCAAGAACCTGCCCATGGACAAGGCCGCCGAAGCCTCGCGGGCTCTTGAAGAGGACACCAAAATTGGCATTCGCGTCGCGATCAACTCCGGCGGCGCCGGGATGGTCAATTTCAAGACGGGCCACACCGTCAAACCGCTCCCCGGCGGCGGTTTCACTCTTGAAGTGCCTTACGAACAGCCCCCCGGCGGCGGTGGCCCCGACGGCGCCCAGCGGATTCTGCATGTCTTTTTCGGCGCATGGGCTGCGGCGCCCACCAGCAAGCCCTCCGGCGCAGGGGAGGACATTGCGGTGAAGGCAACTCTCGACGCCAGCCCCGCCAATCTGTTGAAAGTGCAAAATGTCTCGATCCGTATCCAGGCTGGAACCGAGCAGGCGCAGCAGTTGATCAAGCTGATCGATTGGGGCGCGCTGCAGGCGCTGACGGCAGGCAAGTAAGGGGGCCTTAATTCAGGAGCGCTTTGGCCTCGATGGCCTTTTCCTGCGCCAGCAGGTCGGCAAGGGCCTTCTCCGGGCAGATGTGACGGGCCTCAAGCATCCTCAGTTCCAGGTCCGACTCGATGCAGGAGGCGATGGTCATGAAACAGTCGAGGCAGCGGGTGTTGAAACTGCCGTTTTCGTTCTGGGTGCGGTTATACATCGTGCTCGAAGCTCCGCGAGATTTCACGATGCTAGACGGTTCATCGCTTCCCCGGCGTGATTGGCATCACCAAGCGCTGTGACCGCGATGCGCGGCGAAAAACTTGCCTGCAAAGAAAATAATCAGAGGTTTGTGTTCTGGTTCGGGTTGCGGCGCAGATGCCAGCAGGGGCTTTGACCGCCCTGCGGAAACAGCGAGACGGAGCAGGGCACATCGCCTGTGCCCAGATAGTCGTATTCGATCTTGTTACCCTTCAGAGGGACGCTCAGGAAGCGGTTGACGGTGACGCTGGAAGTGGGCGAGCCGCGCAGCTTGTACACAGCCCAGTCGCCGCCGTACGCGGCCACAAAGCCCGCGACCAGCACAACCAACGCTCGCCACAACCAACGCTTGATTCTCACTCAGCCATCTCTCAAAATATGCGTTTCTTCCTTGAGCGCCACGCCTGTTAACTGCCTGCGACGCGCATCAGTGAGATAGTAGACCAGTTGGCCTGCGGCCTGGGCGTAGCTAAGGCCCTCAGCGCGGATGTTGGAGATGCAGTTGCGTTCGGCGTCGGTGCGCCCAGGGCGTGGAGCCCAGGTGATATACGCGCCAAGCGAGTCGGGCGAGCTCAGGCCCGGTCGCTCGCCGATGAGGATCACCGAGATCTGCGCGTCGAGGGCGAGGCCGATCTCGTCGCCGATGGCCACGCGTCCCTGCTCCACCACGCACAAAGGCGTCAGCAGCCACCCTTCGAGCCGCGACAGCAACTCTTTGACCAGCGGCGCTGCGTGGCGTTCCACGGCCAGCGCGGAGAGCCCGTCGGCCACGATAAGCGAGAGCTTTGCTGCTGCGCTCAGCTGGCTGTGCTGCGAATTCGGGAGGTCGCGCCGCGCGAGCAGAGCCCGGCTGGCCTCGTCGAGCCTGCGCCCGAGGTCGGGCCGCTGCAGATAGGTAGCGCGATCCGGAGCGGCGGAGTGCAACCGCAGCACCTCTACGCCGGAAATTCCGGCCAGGGTAGAGGCCAGCGTTGCGGCTTCCAGGCGGCTGTGTACCGCGTCGCGCGCCTGTGCGTGGCAGCGCTGGAAGTCAAGCAACTCGCCGGTCTCAAGACTCACGCCGCTCCTGGCCAATCCCACGCGAGCCGGAGTCAGCGCCCGCAAAGCCGCACCCAGCGCTGGGGACAACCCGATCGCCAAACCGGAGTTGCCGTGTGCGCCGTCGCTCATGCGGTCAGCACCCTTTCGGGATGGTTCGCTTCAAGCGCCAGCCGCTCAAAGCTCTCTCCGGCCAGCCACGCTTCAAACTCCGGTGCGGCCCTGAGGCCCAGCACGCGCCGCACGTAGAGCGCATCGTGGAAGCTGGTGCTCTGGTAGTTGAGCATCACGTCGTCCGCGCCGGGCACGCCCATGATGTAGTTCACGCCCGCCACGCCCAGCAGCGTCAGCAGCGTGTCCATGTCGTCCTGGTCGGCCTCGGCGTGGTTGGTGTAGCAGACGTCGCAACCCATCGGCAGCCCCAGCAGCTTGCCGCAGAAGTGGTCTTCCAGGCCGGCGCGGGCAATCTGCTTGCCGTCATACAAATACTCCGGCCCGATGAACCCCACCACCGTGTTCACGAGCATCGGCCGGAAGTGCCGCGCCACCGCATAGGCGCGTGCTTCAAGCGTCTGCTGATCCACGCCATGGTGTGCGTTGGCGGAGAGCGCGGAGCCCTGCCCGGTCTCGAAGTACATGATGTTGTCGCCGGTCTTTCCGTCTGCGCAAACCGCACCGCGCTTCAACTCCTGGGCCGCCTGGTGAGCCTCACCGAGTAACGCTAGAGAAACGCCAAAACTGCGGTTGGCAGCCTCCGTTCCGGCGATGGACTGAAAGATCAAATCGACCGGCGCGCCTGCCTTCAGCGCGTCCATCTGCGTAGTGATGTGGGCCAGCACGCAGCTCTGCACGGGAATCTGGAATCGCACACGCAACGCATCGATCATGCGCAGCAGGCGCGCGGTCACGGCCACGTTGTCGCCTGCCGGATTGATGCCGATCACCGCGTCGCCGGAGCCAAGCAGCAGGCCATCGAGGATCGCCGCGGCAATCCCCGCCGGATCATCGGTCGGGTGATTGGGCTGCAGCCTCGCGCTCAGCCGCCCGGGCAATCCGACAGTGGTGCGGAAACGTGTGACCACGCGAATCTTCTGTGCGGCTGCGATCAAGTCCTGCACGCGCATCAGTTTGCTCACCGCCGCAACCATCTCCGGCGTCAGTCCCGGCGCCAGCGCCGCGATCCGCTCTCCCGTTGCCTCGTCGCTCAGCAGCCAGTTGCGCAGCTCGCCCACGGTCAGCGAGCGGACGGGCGCAAAGGCCTTCGCATCGTGCGTGTCCGCGATCAGCCGCGTGACTTCGTCGTCCTCATAAGGCACGACCGCTTCTTCCAAAAACCTTGCGAGCGGCAGATCGGCCAGCGCATACTGCGCCGCCACGCGCTGCTCAGCCGACACCGCTGCCACCCCGGCCAGCACGTCGCCGCTGCGCAGAGGCGTGGCCTTGGCCAGCAGATCGCGCAGATCGGCAAAGGTGTATCGAGTGTTTCCGATGGTGTGGGCGAAGGTCATAATGCTGTGGCCGAATTCAATCTCAGGATAGCCTCAAATCCGGAATGGGGCGGGATCGATGTTGCGTTGAACGGACGTGCCTCATCATTTCTTTTCCAGCTGGCTCTTGATCCGCTCCGGCTCGAGGTGGCACAGCAGAGGAGAAAATCCTCGCCAGGGCTCGGCCTTGCCGCTCGGGGCGAAATCGATATACGGCTCATCCCCGTCCTTCCATGCGGACCAACTGGGCAGGTCCGGTGCGTTGGGGTTTCCCGTCTTCGCAAAGTTGGTCCAGTAGGTCTCCATGACGTTCGAAAGCTCACGGTCTGTATCGGAGATGGGCAGCCAATGCCAGGCGGGGTCGTCGAAGGCGTTGAAGACAAACGGCACTTCAAGCCCGTGAAACGCGCCCAGATCTGCTTGCCCTTTGCCGGGAATGGAGCGGTCGAATTCGTAGACGTAAGCATGCTGCCCAGCCGAGTTCATCAGCGCGCCCAGTGCGCCGATGGGGCAGGCCATCAGCATATCGTTGCCGGCCTGGTCGATGGCCGCATCGCGGCGAACCAGCGCCTCGCCGATGTACCAACTCATGGCCAGGCTGGTCCAGTTTCCATAGAGCGGCCGCGCGGTGTTGGCCAGCGAGTCCAGCACCGCCGATAAGCTGCCGCCCGGCTCGGGCTTCACGCCCTGCTTCGCTGCCTGCTTCTGCGCTGCCGCGCCGGCAATGCGAAAGGCGCTGAGCTCGCGGCCATTCAGCCCCACCATCACGTCCGCCTTTTGCATGGAGCCGGCAGCGAAAATCTGCGCCGGAGCCTGCGGAAGCAGCCAGCCGTCAAGGATAGGCGCGGATGGGTCGAAGCCTTTGAACTGCTCCTTCTCCACGCGGGCAGCCAGCTTCACAACTTCGTTGGAAGGCATCTTGCGCAGGTTCGCAAGCGGCGATGCTGCATTGCCCGGCGCGGCCTTCGCAATGGCCGCGCCCACCGCTTCCGCCTCGGTGCGTGTGCGCGGAGTGCCCAGCCCGAAGGGCGGCCCGCTCTCCAGGATCACGCGCCGGAACAGCCCCGTCGTCAGCGGAGAAGCCAGAATCATGCCGGCGTCGATGGAGCCGGCCGACTCGCCGAAGAGCGTGACGTTTCCAGGGTCGCCGCCAAACTGCGCAATGTTCCGCTGCACCCATTCGAGCGCGGCTAGCTGGTCGAGAAGGCCGTAGTTGCCCGAGGTGTGATGCGGCGATTCGCCGGTCAGCTCCGGGTTGCTCAGGAATCCCATCACGCCCAGCCGGTAGTTGACCGTCACAAGAATCACGCCATGCGCCACCAGCGAGCCGCCGTCGTAGGTAGATTGCGCGCCGCTGCCGGTCCGGTTGCTGCCGCCGTGCAGCCAGACCATCACCGGAAGCGCGGGCGCCTGCGGCGCGGCCTTCGGCGGCCAGTCGGGGACCCAGACATTCAGGTACAGGCAGTCCTCTGAAGACGCGACCGGCTGGCCGGTATAGGTTACCCCGTACTCCGCCGCCAGAGGCGCGATGAATGGATTAAGGCCGGCCGCATCCTGCAGGCAGGAGCTGCCGGGTTTGGCGGCATCGCGAATCCCACTCCAGGCGCTCACGCTCTGCGGTTCGCGCCAGCGCAGATTTCCCACCGGCGGAGCAGCGAAGGGAATGCCTTGAAAGAAGGCGATGCCGCCGCGCATCTGGCCGCGCAGGTTGCCCGTATCGACGCGCACAACCGGATCGGGCCCCGCGTCGAGCTGCTGCGCGCTTGCGGCCGCACATGGAAGCAGCAGAAGCAGGAGAATCGCGGAGCAGACGCGCGCGGGCCGGGTATGACGGCGTGTTCGCGCTTTTTTCCAGGCGAAGTACCGCGTCCAACCGGATTCGCAAATCTCACGCAACAGCCAGCTCATGGAAGTAGAGCATAGGGAGCCAATGCCCTTCATGTCCACAGGCAATCGACGCACTCTCCATGCGTGGCGAGCCGTGGCGTGTGTTCCGTTCCGCCTTCCTCGCGAATCAACTCAGGGTCTCAGCGCAGGAGCGACGAGCGCCGGCCGTGGCGCACCCTCGGGAATAACCAGCCTATGCGGCGCGCAGCAGGCGCGGTCGAGCCTGGCGCGGTCGGCCTGCATCTTCCTGTCGCTGCCGAACGAGCGTAGCGTAGCGTTGAAAATGGACGCGACCGCGGCATCGGCCGGCGGCGTAATGCGGTAGTGCATCCACTTGCCCTCGCGGCGCGCGGCGACGATGCCGGCCCGGCGCAGGTAAGCCAGGTGACGCGAGATTTTGGGCTGGCCCTGGCCGAGGATTTCGACAAAGTAACAGACGCAGACCTCGCGGCCAGCCATCAGGTTCAGCAGGCGCAGGCGGGTCGTGTCGGCCAGGGCCGCGAAAATGCCGGCCAGGGAAACGGGTTTTGCGGGGCGGGGCATGGTTTTATTGTATACGGTTTGACAAATATGACCAAGAGATATACATTTGCTTAAGCGAATGTGAGGCGCTGGACCATGGACACGAAAACCGCGGTACAGGAAAAGTACGGCGCGGCGGCGCGGCAGGTGCGGGAGAGCGGCAGCGTGGCCTGCTGCGATCCCGGCCTGAGCTGCTGCGATCCGATCACCACCAACCTTTACGACGAGGCGCAGAAGAGCGGGCTGCCGGCCAGCGCGGTGCTGGCTTCGCTGGGCTGCGGCAATCCCACGGCGCTCATCGAGCTGAAGCCGGGCGAGACGGTGCTGGACCTTGGCAGCGGAGGCGGCATCGACGTGCTGCTCTCGGCCAAACGCGTTGGGCCCACGGGCAAGGCCTACGGCCTGGACATGACCGACGACATGCTCGAACTGGCGCGCGCAAACCAGCGCGAAGCGGGCGTCGACAACGTCGAGTTCCTGAAGGGCGAGATCGAAAGCATTCCTTTGCCCGATGCGTCGGTCGACGTGGTGATTTCAAACTGCGTCATCAATCTCTCGGCCGACAAGGGGCGCGTGCTGCGCGAGGCCTTCCGGGTGCTGAAGCCGGGCGGCCGCTTCGCGGTTTCCGACGTGGTCGTGCGCGGTGAGGTCGATGAGCAAGTGCGGCGGAGCATGCTGCTGTGGGTGGGCTGCATCGCCGGAGCTCTGGAAGAACGCGAGTACGGCGCCAAGCTGGCGGAGGCGGGATTCAGCAAGATCTCCATCGAGCCCACGCGCGTGTATTCCATCGATGACGCGCGCCACTTTCTCACCGAGGCCGGCATCGATGTGGACCGGATCGCTCCGCTGGTGGATGGAAAATTCATGAGCGCGTTTATCCGCGCCACCAAGCCCGCCGGCGGGTGCTGCGCGCCGGGGTGTTGCGGAAACTAAGTCTCTGACCGCTTGATTTCGCTCCTTGAGGTTTGTGCCTTCCCACCCATTCGCCAGAAAAAGGCGAATGGATGGGGCACAGGGCTGCTACAGATTCTCAAGGTCAGAGGCCCTGAGGAGGGCGACCGACATGCAAAGACCGTACAACATTCTTGTGCTCTGCACCGGCAACTCCGCGCGCAGCATCCTGGGCGAGGCGCTCTTCAACACGATAGGCGCGGGGCGGTTCAAAGCCTACAGCGCGGGCAGCCATCCCACAGGCCGCGTCAATCCCTTTGCCATCGAGCAGATTCGCGCGCTTGGGGTACCGGTCGAAGACCTGCGCAGCAAGAGCTGGGATGAGTTCGCGCGGCCCGACGCGCCGCAGATGGATTTCATCGTCACCGTCTGCGACAACGCGGCGGGCGAGGTATGTCCGTTGTGGCCGGGGCAGCCCGTGACGGCGCACTGGGGCTTTCCCGACCCTGCCGCGGTCGAAGGCGGCGACGACGAGAAGCGCGCGGCCTTCGCACAGACGCTGCGGCAGATTCGCAATCGCGTGCAGTTGCTCCTCAGCCTGCCCCTGGAAACGCTGGACCGCATGGCCATCGAGAGCCGCATGAAGGCGATCGGGCGGGAGCCGCTGTAACCGCGCTTTGTCGCAGAAGAGAGATGAAATGCAAACAGCCCCGGATCTTTGCTGCCCCGTCCCCGTGCCGGGAAGCCCGAAGCTCTCGTTCATTGATCGCTTTCTAACGCTTTGGATTTTTCTGGCCATGGTGGCCGGCGTCGCGCTGGGCCGCTTTGTGCCGGCCGTTCCCCTGCTGTTGCAGCGCTTCCAGGCGGGCACTACGAACATCCCCATCGCAGTGGGCCTGATTCTGATGATGTATCCGCCGCTGGCCAAGGTGCAGTATGAGAGGCTGGGCGACGTGTTTCGCAACCGCAGGGTGCTGGGGCTTTCACTGGTGCAGAACTGGGTGATCGGGCCGATGCTGATGTTTGCTCTGGCGGTGATCTTTCTGCGCGGCTACCCGGAGTACAGAACAGGGCTGATTCTTATCGGCCTGGCGCGTTGCATCGCCATGGTGATCGTGTGGAACGAGCTGGCGCGCGGAGACACCGATTACGCCGCAGGCCTTGTGGCTTTCAACAGCGTCTTCCAGGTCCTTTTCTACAGCGTGTATGCGTGGTTCTTTCTGGCTGTGCTGCCGCCCCTTGTCGGCCTCAAGAGCGTGGTGGTCGACATCCGCATGAGCCAGATTGCGGAAAGTGTCTTCATCTATCTTGGCATTCCGTTTCTGGCCGGGATGCTGACGCGATTTGTGCTGGTCAGGGCCAAGAGCCGTGCCTGGTACCAGACGCGCTTCGTGCCCGCCATCAGCCCGCTGACCTTGGCCGCGCTGCTCTTCACCATCGTGGTGATGTTCAGCCTCAAGGGCAACCTGATCGTCCAGCTCCCGCTCGACGTTTTGCGCATCGCTGTGCCGCTGCTCATCTACTTTGTGGTGATGTTCTTCGTGAGCTTCTGGATGGGACGCAAGGCAGGGGCCGACTACTCGAAGACCGCTACGCTCTCGTTCACAGCCGCGAGCAACAACTTCGAGCTGGCCATCGCCGTTGCGGTGGCGGTATTCGGGCTGAACTCTGGGGCGGCCTTTGCGGCGGTGATCGGGCCGCTGGTCGAGGTGCCCGCGCTGATTCTGCTGGTGCAGGTATCGCTGTGGCTGCAGCGAAACTGGTTCCCGGTCAGTGCCGTGGCGCAAACAGAAGCGGCGGTGCGCTTGCCGTAAACGATTTGGCGCAAGCGGCGATTTCCCTGGGATGGAGGCCGTCCGCCTTGGTTTAATTCGTTCTTCTCGTGAAGCGGAAGTTCTGGATGCGGCCGGCCATCTTTGTCAGATCGTTGGCTCGCTTCAGCCCTTGATCGATGCGGCTCGCGCCGACACGCCGCTGATCTCCGCGGCCCGCGCTTCCGCATAGGCGGCCGCGCCCAGCTGCGCGGCGCGGCTCTCCAGAATCACCCGCACCGGCATGTTGATCAGCAGCTGGCTCAGCCGGCCCTTGTCGGTGAACGCCTTCATGAAAGTGCCGTCCTTCAGCTTTTCGAGGATGCGCGGGGCGATGCCGCCGCCCACGTAGAGCCCTCCGGCCGAAAGCACCTTGAGGGCCAGGTTGCCGGACTCGGCGCCATAGGCGGAGACGAACATGTCCATCGCCTTCTGGCAGATCTCGCTCTTGGCTGAGAGAGCCATCTCGGTGATCACGGCGTTGGGGTCCGGCGCCGCGGCCATCTGCTCGCTGAGCCAGGCCGGTTCTTCCATGCCGCGCACCTCGCGCAGAAACTCGTAGATATTGGTAAGGCCCTGGCCCGCCACCACGCGCTCAAAGCTCACGCGGCCGTTGTATTTTTCCTTGAGAAAACGCAGCAGATCGATCTCGTCCTCGTTGCGGGGCGCGTAGTCGGCGTGCCCGCCCTCACTGGGGTAGGGGATATGGGTGCGGCCGTTCCAGATGAGCAGGCCTTCCCCCAGGCCGGTTCCGGCGGCGATCAGTGCGCGGTTGCCCGTCTGGCTGGGGTCTCCCTCGGCCAGCGTGTAGATCTGCTCGGGAGCCAACTCCGCGACGCCGTAGCCGTTGGCCTCCAGATCGTTGATCAGGAAGACGTGCTCGATGTCCAGGCCGGCCGAAAGCTCGCGGCTGTCCAGCGTCCAGGGCAGATTGGTCAGCCGCAGGCGGCCGTTGCGCACCGGTCCGGGCACGCCGAAGCAGGCAGCGGTCACCTTGTCCGCCCCCAGAAACTCTTTGACGATGACTTCGAGGCCCGGATAGTCCTTGGCCCGGTAGACCTTGTCGCGTGTAGGTTTCAGCTTGCCATCGATAAATTCATACAGCGCCAGGTCGACCTTGGTGCCGCCTACGTCCCCTGCCAGAATCATCTATCTCTCTCCAAAAACCCACAGCCCTCCCCGTCCGTCGCGGGCAAAAGCGCAGCTGCTGCCTTATCCAGAATCAATGTAAGTATACCGCTTGCGGGCCAAATCAATTGGCTGGGAAGCCGCTCGGGATCGCGCGGACCGGTCAATACTTCGTTTAAAACCTTGGCTTTATCCGCTCCTGCGATGAGGAAGAAGACCGAGCTTGCGTGGTTGATCACCGGCCAGGTGAGGGTAATGCGCCAGGTGTCTTTCTGCGGCACGTGGTTGGCCGCAACCAGGCGGCCCAGCTCGTGGATCGCCTCGGTGTGCGGAAACAGGGAGGCGGTGTGGCCGTCGTCTCCCATCCCCAGGGCGATAAGGTCGAAGCGCGGGCTTTCGGCGCCCTCCAGCCGGAAGCTCGCGCGCAGCTCCGACTCGTAGCGCGCGGCGGCCGCTTCCGGCTCCAGTTCGCCCTCAATGCGGTGAATCTGGCCGGGCTGCAGCGGCACGTGGTCGAGCATCGCCTCGCGCGTCATGCGGTAGTTGCTGTCCTTATCGTCCGGCGGCACACAGCGCTCGTCCACCCAGTAGATGTCAAGGTCGCCCCACGGCATGCGGCTGCGCCAGGGCTGGTTTGGATCGGCCAACAGGGCAAAGGTCGCCTTGGGCGTCGACCCGCCGCTGATGGCGATCCGTGCCCGCCCCCGCGCCTCGACGGCTTCACCCGTCATTTCCAGCAAATACTGCGCCGCCCGCGCGGCGAGAGCAGCCGGGTCCGGTTCCACGTAGTACTTGATGTGCAACCTTCTCGGCATGAGATCGAGCCCCCTCGTTCCTACGTTACACGGTGACGCCTTGTGGGGTGCGGGACACGGGCGGAAAGTCCGGTCTGAGGAGGTCAGCGCCCCAGGTATTCGCGGTACTGCGTCTCCAGCACGCCCGCGGCCCGCGCCAGGGCGAGCTTGGAGACGTTGTACTGGTAGAGGCTTTCCACCAGGTTGCTCTGCGCCGAGGCCAGCGTGGCCTGCGCGGTCACCAGCGGAAGATTATCGTCCACGCCGGCGTTCACGCGCTCGGTCTCGTCGCTCAGCGCACGTGTCGCCAGGTCGACGTTCGACCGGGCGACCTGCATCAGCTGCGAGGCTGCATCCACGTCCAGAAGCGCCGAACGCACCTGCTGGTCGATGTGGCCGCGCAGGTCGGTGAGCTGATTATTGATCGCGTCCATCTGCGCCTGGCTGGCTTCCACATCGCCGCGCAGCTTGGCCTCGCGGAATAGCGGAACGCTCAGCGTGCCCTGGGCCACAAAATTGCCGTGCGTCCCCGCGCCGCTGACGTCGCTGACGGCATAGAAGCCGCCGAAGCTCAGTGTGGGCAGGCGCTGACTGCGATAGGCCGCATGGATGGCTTTATACTCGACGGCCTGGTTTTGCAGGTTCTGGTAGTCCTGGCGGTTTTTATAAGCCACGGCCCGGACCTCTTCCGGAGTCTGAGCGGCCAGGTCGCTGTAGGGCGCCGGGTCGGTGAGCGCGATCTTCTGTCCCGGCGCCACGCCGATCTCGCGCTTGAGCAGGATCAGGTCCTTTTCCAGGGCATTTTCGGCCAGGATGCGCGCCTGCTGTTGCGCCTGCAACTGCACCCGTGCGCGGAGCTCGTCCAGGTTGGCTGCGGTTCCGGCCTCGTGCGCGGCATGGACGTGATCCAGCTGCAACTGGTCTTCGCCTTCCAGGGCCTTGGCGTTGTCCACCTCGCTGGCTGCGGCAATCGAGTGCAGATAAGCCGTGGCCACCTGCTGCACCACCTCGCCGCGGGCCGACATCTTGGCAAAATGCGCCGCCCGCGCCGCCGCGCCCGCGCCCTTGTAGGCGGCGATCACGGGCCCTGAGAACAGCGTCTCGCTGAATGAGACCTGTCCCTGGGTCAGGTCGTCGCGGGTGACGAAGCTGAAGTTGGCCGGCAGGGTCCCGCCGAACAGCTTGGCAAACTCACCGAGGACGCCGGGGCCGAAGCCGAGCGCTGCCAGGTTGTGCTGGTAGACGCCGGTCGCGCCAGACAGGATGATGGTGGGAAGGAACTCCTGCAACGCGACGTTCTTTTCTCCTTGCAACAGCTTTTCGCCGCTTTCAGCTTCCTTGAGGCCGAGATTGTTCTTCAGGCCCAGCGCGATGGCCCCGTCCAGCGACAGCTTGAGCGTGTCGTCGGTGGCCGGGTGGAGGGTGACGCTGCCGTAAAAGGGATTGCTGGCGGAACTGGGATTCTGCCCCTGCGCGCATACCGGGGCCGCGGCCAGGGCCAGGCCCAGCACGGCAAGAAGCACCGTCCCGCACGCCTGCCGGGAACGAGATTGTTGCGCTGGATTCACTTCCATCATTCTCTCAGATGACTAAGCGCCCGGTCCGGATTCCGGGTTGGGCCGAAAAACTTCGCGAAGAGACCGCATGCAGCCGGTTGCGGCCCACCCCCTGCGCTAAATTCTCTGCCGCATCCACCGCCCGCGCCGGAACAGCAGGATGCTGGCCGCCGCAATGGCGCATTCGGCGATGACGATGGAGAGGAACGCCCCCTCTGAGCGCAAATGCAGCCAAACCGCCAGAACCCAGGCCAGCGGCAACTCCAGCACCCAGAAGCCGAAGAAGTTGACGATGGTCGGGGTCAGGGTATCGCCCGCGCCGTTGAAGGCCTGCAGCATCACCATGCCGTAGGCGTAGCCCACGTTGCCGCAACTGATGGTGCGCAGCGCCATGGCGGCGATCTGAACCACGGCAGGGTCGTCCACAAACAGGCCCACAATCGGCCGGGCAAAGGCGAAGAAGAAGATCCCGATGGTCCCCAGGAAGAGCATGTTGTAAACACCCGTGCGCCAGACCGCTTGGGCGGCGCGGTCGGGACGTTTGGCGCCCAGGCTTTGCCCCACCAGCGTGGCCGCGGCATTGCTGAGTCCCCAGGCGGGCAGGATGAAGAACACGACAATGCGGATGGAGACGGTGTAGCCCGCAACCGCCGCCGAGCCGAAAAGCGAGATAATGCGCACCAGCCCCATCCAGCTGGCGTTGGCGATGGCGAACTGCAGAATGCCGGTCACCGAAACCCGCAGCAGGCGGACCATGACCCTCAGATTCAGCCGCAGGTGGCGCGCCAGCACATGGATCCGTTCGGTGCCCTTGAGCAGCCTGTAAAACTGGTAGAGCACGCCGATGCTTCGCCCTGTGAAGGTGGCCAGCGCCGCCCCGGTCACGCCCATGTGCGGAAAGGGCCCCAGGCCGAAAATCAGGCAGGGATCGAGGATCAGGTTGATGATGTTCGAGACCCACAGAAGCCTCATGGCGATGGCCGCGTCTCCGGCGCCGCGAAAGATGGCGTTGTTGAGGAACAGCATGATGATGGCCCCGCAGCCGCCCAATGCGATGCGCGCGTATCCCGAGCCGCCTGCGACGATGGCCGGCGAAGCGCCCATCAAGTGAAGCAGTTGCGGCGCGAAGATGCCGGCCGGGATGCCGATGCCGAGCGAGATCAGCAGGCCAAGCATGATCGCCTGCACGCCCGCGATGGCCGCGTCGTCCGGGTCTTTCTCGCCGATGCGGCGGGCGACCATGGCGCCCGCGGACATGGAGACGCCCAGGCCGATGGCGAAGACCAGCGCGAGCATCGACTCGGTGATGCCCACCGTGGCCACGGCGTTGGCTCCCAGGCGGCCAACCCAGAAGACGTCGACGACTGCGAACAGCGATTCCAGCACCATCTCAAGGACCATGGGAATGGCCAGCAGGAGGATGGCGCGGTTGAGGTTGCCGGCGGTGTAGTCCTGGTGCGAGCCGCGCAGGGCTTCGCGCACCGAAGGCCAGAAGCCTCGGGCGCTGCCGTTTGCCGGCTGCGGCGTGATGGATTCAGCAACAGACATGGGAACTCCACGATGCACTCGCAAAGCAGAGGCATCAGCGAGGGGGTCACGCTGCATTCAGATCAAGATGTGCAGTGCTGGTACCCGGGGTTTGAGCATCCTCGGGTTGCCGCCAGAGTTGGCGGCAGGAGCGTTCTTCAGCCCGAGGCAATGTTCAGCGGGTGGGTCGTACGGCGACAGGCATGAACATGGTTCTCCTCCGTGGCCGGGGTCCGGCGGGTTTTTAGATAGTACCCCAATCTTGGATGTGAAGGCTATGGGGTAATCGATTTTTGTTGGGCGCTGGGCGCTGGCTGGCAGCTGTTCTCGATTCAAACCCCTCGACTGGGGTGAATGGTAACCTGCGCTCAACCAAGGGCCTATTCCACTTAAATGGCCAAGCCGCTACCAAGGTTGGCTACTTACACCATCGCCCGTTCCTTCACGGCCAGGTACTGGTTCAGGACTGAGGAGGTCAGGGCCTCGGGGTTGAGGTCCAGGGTCAGCGCCCCGTGCTCGTGCAGGCGGGCGAGCAGCAGCTCGCGGCGCCCGGCCATCTCCTGCGCGGCCGCGGCGCGGAACATCTGGTCGACGCTCTTAGGCCGCGCCTGGGCGATGGACTCCACCTCCGGCTGAGCCATGGCGACGAACAGAAGAACGTGACGCCGCAAAAGCTGCACGGCGCCGTCGATCACCTCCGGACGCATGGCAGTCTCGGCCAGGTCCGTGACCCACAGAATCAGTGACCGTCGCGGCTGCAGCCGGTTCAGCGTGGCCGTCGCCCGCAGGTGGTCGGCCTCGCCGGACTCGGCGTGGACCAGGGCCAGGCACTCGATCAGTTGCCGCAGGTGGGCAGCGCCGCGGCCGGGCAGCACCCGCTGCTGGATGTTTTGCCCATAGGCCAGCAGGCCCACGCGATCGCCGGAGAAAAGAGCCAGTTGCGCCAGCGCCACAGCTGTGGTGCAGGCGTAGTCGAGCTTGGAGTGGGGACTGCTCGGCGCACGGCCGGGGTTTTGGAGTGGCTGTTGCGTGAGCGCTACTCGTGATCGCATCAGCCTGCCGCAGTCGAGGACGATCCACACGGCCTGGCTGCGCTCTGTCTGGTACTGGCGGGTGATCAGGCCGCCGCGCCGCGCGGTCGCCGTCCAGCAGATGTCGCGCAGGTCGTCGCCCTCGCGGTAATCGCGCAGGCTCTCGAAGTCGCGGCCCAGCCCGCGCAGCCGCGCCTGCCGCAGTTGCAGGTCGATCTGGCGGCTGCGGGCGAGAAAAATCTGCTGCTCTTCGCCGGTGCGCAGCGCAGGGTACACGCGGACCGCCTGAATGAGCGGCGCGCGCGCCCAGCGCTCGGCCAGCCCCAGCCCGGACCGGTAGCGCAGATAGAGCCAGCCCGTCTCCCAGTCGCCCCGTTCCTGCGGCTGGACTTTGTATCGGAGGCTGGCCGGCACGCGCGGAAAGGCTGTAAGACGATGCGTAGCCGGCGGCGCAATCAGCGCCGTGGGCAGATCGTCCACCAGGCGGCACTCGACGATCAGGTTGCCGTGATTCTCCAGGGTCAGCTCGATCTCGGTCTCGGAGTCGAGAGCCGGCGCGTTGGACCAGGTGCGCGTAGCGGCGAGGTCGCGCGGGGCAGGCAGGCGGAGTCCGTCCAAAAGCGCGAACAAGAGCACGAGGAAATCCCAGGCCAGCATGGAGTAAGCCAGCCGCGGTTCCCAGAACCCCGGAATCAGTCCCAGAAAGCCAACCAGCAGCAATCCTATGCTGCGCACCGTCAGCCCAAACGCCCACCGCCCGCGACGCTCAAACGCAGCGCGCACAGGACCGGGATGGAGGGAGGGTGAGATCATAGACGTTCAAAACCGAAGGTCGAGGGCCATCGAAAGCGCCCGATCGACCTCCAATAATCTGTCGCTCGAAAGTGATCCCACGTAGTGTGTCAGAACGTGCTTGGGAAGGCTGGTCAAATTGTCGCAGAGTATCCAACTCTCATGCTTCAGGCCCTCGTTCGGTCCAACCCTGACCTGGGTTGAGAGGCCGCTGCCGTTCGTGTTGACCGGCGCGCAGATCACCGTCGAAAACCGCGCATCAATCAGCGCCTGGCGGCTGACGATAACGAATACGCGATATTGCTTCGTGTCCCCAGGAGGCTGGTAAACACGATAGAACTCGCCTCGTCGCATAGAGCCTCATTCGGTCCCGGAATAGTCGATTGGCGCCTGGTAGCGCAGAACGTCCATGGCTTCTTGGTTCAGATAGTCCGCGTTGGCATTGATCAGCTCGACGTCCCGCTGATGGATGGCCTGGCGGACGTTCTCTTTGAAATACTCGCGGAGAACGCCTTCAATGAAGGCAGAGCGGGATTTCGCGGCGCCCGCCGATTTATCCACATCGGCGAGAAGGTCGGATGAAAGTGTGATAGATGTCTTCTCTTTCATACTACCTTTATACTAAATCCCCGTTTGGAATTCATCCTCGTAACGCCAAGGCCCCTCATTTCCGGGGCACCGGCACTGCCGCAATCACGTCGCTGAGCACGCGGTCCGCGTCGAAACCCTCAAGTTCCGCCTCCGGCTTGAGCATCACGCGATGCCGCAGCACCGGCTGCACGGCGCGCTTCACATCGTCGGGAACCAGGTAGTCGCGGCCGTCAAATGCGGCGGCGGCCTGCGCCACGCGCATCAGGCTGAGCGCGGCGCGGGGGCTCGCCCCCAGCAGCAGCGTGGGCCACTCCCGCGTGCGCCGCGTGAGCGAAAGTATGTAGGTGTAAAGCTCCGGCTCGATCCGAATGGCGCGGACCTCGGCGGTGGCCGCCGCCAGCAGCCCCTCAGGAATCGGCTCAAGGTTCGCATCCTCCAGCAGTCCCGCGCCCGAGCCGGCGTGGTGCCGCTCCAGAATCTGCAACTCCTCCTGCTCGCTGGGATAGGCGACGCGAATCTTCAGCAGAAACCGGTCCAACTGCGCCTCCGGCAGAGGGTACGTGCCCTCGAAATCCACCGGGTTCTGCGTGGCGAAGACCGTAAACCACCCAGGAAGCGGTCTCCGCACCCCGTCCGAGGTTACCTGCCGCTCCTCCATGCATTCCAGCAGCGCCGCCTGGGTCCGCGGGGGCATGCGGTTGATCTCGTCCACCAGCAGCAGGTCGGTAAACACCGGCCCGGCGTGGAAGGTGAACGAATCCGACCCCGGCCGCAGAATTGTCGTCCCCAGAATGTCGGCAGGCATCAGATCGGGCGTGGCCTGCACACGCTGGAAGCCAAGGCCCAGCAGCCGCCCCAGCGCTTTCACGATCAGCGTCTTGGCGATGCCCGGCACTCCCTCCAGCAGCGCATGCCCCTGGCAGAGCACGGCGATCAGCACCTCTTCCACCACCTCCGACTGGCCGGAAATCACCCGACCCAACTCCCGGCGCGCGTGGGCAATGAGCTGGTTGGTAGCGGTCAGCCCAGTACCCTCCGGGTGCCGTTCGGAGCTCGCCGCCGGCTCCTGCGTTCCGTTCTCGTTCACGTTTTGACTGGTTTCCTCGCTCATGAAGCCCTTTCCTGCGTGTTGGAATGAAGTTCTTTCGATGCTATCGCCAAGGCGCCGGGTTTGGCGGCGGCCCTCAATCGCTCCTCGTGCCCGTGCAGCCTCTGGATCAGCTTGAGCGCCTCGCGCGCAGTCACCGTCTCGCCCCACGCCGCCTCTTCGCATTCCTTCAGATCGGCCTCCAGAGCCGCGTCGGTCTGCGGGAATCGCCGCCGCAGCACCGTCGCCAGCTCGGTCGCGTCCATCTGCCTGCCGCGCAGCCCGCAAAGCCGCAGCACATGCCTCCGAAACCGCTCCAGCGCGATGGCTACCGCAGTCGACGCCGCCCCCGCGTTGCGGTAGAGCGAGCCCAGCGCCTCGAGAAACTCGATCGGCGTAGCCCGCACTGCCGCCGGCAGTTCGCGCACCGGCCCGGCTCGGCGGCTGAAGCTCAGAACCACCAGCAGCCCCAGCACCGCCAGCCCGCACCAAAGCATGGTCCACGCCGGTCCTGAGGCGTAGCTCCACGTCGAACGGATCTCCCCGTGCAGCGACTCGTCCCAGTAGAAATGGTGCCCCTCGCGCGGCCCCAGCGAGTTGAGCAGCAGGTCCAAATCGTTGGCCCGCGCCAGTGTGCCGTTTTCCAGCGGCGTCGAGCTGGCCCACCACACCGCGTGCCCCTTGCCCCACTCGTACTCCACCACCGCCGGCTCGCCTGCGCAACTGTAGTCAACGCGATGGGCGGGATTGCCCGCCTTCCATGTGGCCTGCGGAACCATCCACACCTCGCCCGATCCGGCCAGCGGATTCAGCCCCTCGGGCCTCAGCTTGCAGGCGGCAAAGTCGAACACCTGGGGCGTGTCGCTGGCCTCGCCGGGCAGGATGAACGCGCCCCAGTAGCCGGTGGAGAGCACGCGCCCGCCGCGCTCCAGAATCTGCCGCACCGCCTTCATGTTGCCAGGCTCGCGCGTCAGCGGATCGGCAAAGATCACCACCGTGTCCGGCCCGGCCGTGGCCGCCAGTTCGCCGAGCGGCCGCTCCCACCGGTCGATTGGGTAGCCGGATCGCAGCAGCGTTTCATAAGCCGCCCGCGCCCCATGCTGCCCGGAGAGATAGGTCGAGGGCAGGGGATTGTTGTTGCTGTTGCCGCTGGGCAGCAGGAAGCCGACGGCCACCGAGAGAACCACTCCCATGGCTACCAACCAGAGCAGCAGCCTGCGATCCTTGGCGTCGAGCGAGGAGAGAAACCACCTGGGCAGCCCCACGCCGCTCATGCCTTTCGTGCGCCGCAGAAGAAGCCACACCCCGAACGCAGCGGAGAGCAGCCCAAGAATCTGCCAGAAGTGCCAGGCGCTGAGCGTGGAGACAAGCTTCATGGCTGCGCGCCTCCCCCGGCCCTGGCCGCCGCCCCGCCGTCGATCAGCGCCTGGGCAATCTGCTCCGCCCGCTGGTAGTCGCCTTCGCCGGCCGCGCGGCCTCCGTACCAGACGCGCTCAAAGCTCCCCGTCAGCGTGGCCAGTCCCGGCCGTCGCGGGTCTTCCGGCGCCACCAGAGCCAGGTATTCGCGCGGCGTGCGCGCCCTGTCGGCCGGCCACAGCCGCTTCGACTCCAGCCGCGAAATCGCCGCCCAGTAGAGGAAGTGAATGGCCTCGCGCCACAAGCCCGCCGCAGCCGCCCGACGTGCATCGTCCAGCCAGCGCTGCCAGGGTATCGCCGAAGCCGAGCCTGCCGCCGGCCCGCGGTCCTCCGGCACCAGTCTGACCCGCCAGCGCCGCTCCAGTTGCAGCAGCCCCCACACCAGCCCCACGCACACCGCCAGAATGAATCCCCATACCAGCACGCGGCCCAGCCAGGGCGAGCGGGCGCTGGCCATCACCACCTTTTCCAGCACCTGGTTCATCCAGTTGCCAACCTTCTCCAGGGCCGACTCCTTGGGCGCGGTCTGTTCCAGATCCTGGTACTCGCGCCCCTCCAGCACCTGCTTCATCACCGCGCGTTCCCGGCTGTGGTCGGCGGCAGGCGTGGCCGCGGCGCCGACCTGCGCCAGATCGGCGGCGAGGCGCGTCTGGGCGCTCTTGAGCAGTTCCGTGGTGGTGGGCGGAATGGGCCGCACATTCTCCCACTCCCGCGCATCCACGCCCGACACCGGCCTAGCCGCAGGCGCCGGAGCGTCCTTGTCCTGGGCCTTCGAGAGCAGCACCCGCAGCCATCCGTAGCGCACCAGCCGCCGCTCGGCCCCCTGTCCTTGCGTGAGCGGAACCTCATCGTCCGGCCCCACCGCTGCCGGATCGCAGCTCTTCGTGTCGCGCGCCTTGGCGCACTCGTCAACCAGCGTCGCCAGCGTGCGCAGGTGCGCGCGGTATTCGTCGAGCGAAGCGTCCTGCGGCTGGCTCGACTGCGGAGCCGCCGGGGCCACGACCACCTGGGCGGAATCGCGCGCCTGCGCCACAGCCAGTGCCGCAGCCACGCCAACCGCCGCCCATCCCGTCCGCATCTTCAAGCCTGGCCCTCCTGGGCGCCGGCGTTGGCCATCGCTCCGTCGCCGGCGGGCAGGGTCGCAGTCGTGTTCAATCCCGCCGCGTCCATCATTCTCTCGATGTCAAACCCTTCCTTGCGTATGCGCTGATCATAGTAGAAGAGGGTAAGGGCGATGGGGAATATGGGACCGATGAGGGCGGCGACCACCGTATCCGCGACCATGTTGAACGCCAGGCGATGGCGGAGGAAAAACATTCGACCGCCGAACCCCCTTAAGGCCACTGCGAAAAGAAGGAACGGTAGCAAGATGAGCAGGTAATCCAGTATCCAGGCGAGAACAGGTGCTACGACTCGCACAAAAATGATCCGGGCGCGGCTGCCGCGAGAGAGTGTCAAGCTTCGGCGCAGGGCGGCACGCACGGACAGATTCTCTAAGGTCCAGGCGGGCACCGCGAGAAGCAGATAGGCACCGACAATCAAAATGATTACAAAGATCGCGAATTCAAACGAGAGTGGAAGGGCCTTGTCCAGAAATCGAAAGTCAAGGTGCAGAACCTCGGACACCAGATAGCCAAATCCTGCCATCAATGTGACGCCGAGGAGTTCCGGCACCAGTAGGGTGGTTGCCCACAACGAAATGGTCATCAGAATCCAACCCCGCCATCGGGCAGCGCTGGGGCGAAACTTGGGATGCGACGCGGACTCCTCTCCAAGTTGAGTCCTTGAAGCGATCTGTGCGAAGCAAGGCCAAACCATGAGGTGGAGGAATAGGCTCACATGGTAGTAGGCCAACATGGTGAACAGGTCCCCGAAGGTGAGTCTGAAGATGATCTTTTCGGTGTCATTCAGGTAGAGCCGCCACCAGAAGATATTGGCCAACTCGATCACCATCATCACCACTGCCGGAATCGCGGCGATCCCCACAAACACCAGGAACCGCGCCCGGTAAATCTGAAACGTCCGGTCGAGAATCTCGCCCAGGTTCATGGGGCGCAGCGGAGCCGTCATGCAATCTCCCCGTTCCTGCGTCCGTCGTTCATGAGCGCTGCGCCCCTCACTTCTTCAATGCCGTAAGCGGCTACTGCGCCGGATGAATCCAGATCGCATTCCCGCCGCCGGAGACCATGTGAACGTCGAGCACCGTGCCGCGGTCGACCGTCTGCGTGGTAAAGGTGCTGTGCGTCGCCTCCTCGGCGGAGTCGGGCGCGTCGGCGTAAATCTCGGCCACATATTTCCCGCCGCCGAGAAAATCCAGCGGCACCTTTACCGTGCGCTCATCCCAGTTGGTCAGAGAGCCCACGTACCAGTCCTTGCCGCTGCGCCGCGCCAGGGTAATGTTCTCCATCGGCCGGCCGGCGAGCACGCGTACCTCGTCCCATGTCGTCGGCACCTGCTTGATAAAGTCGAATGCCTTTTGTCCCGCGTAGTGCTCGGGATAGTCGGACACCATCATGAAAGGGCTCTCGAACACCACAAACAGCGCCAGCTCGTGGGCCCGCGTGCCCAGCCCCATGGGCATGAAGTTGCGCGCGATGAAGTTGGCGCGGTTGCTGTTGCCGAAGGCTCCGGGGGTGTAATCCATGGGCCCGGCCAGCATGCGGGTGAAGGGCAGCGTGGTGTTGTGCGTGGGCGTGGTGCGCGCGCTCCACTTCAGATACTCCTTGCCCATCACGCCTTCGCGCGTGATCAGGTTGGGCCAGGTGCGGCGCAGGCCGTCGGGCTTGTAGGCGCCGTGGAAGTCGATCATCAGGTGGTGCGCGGCGGCCAGCTCCACCACGCGATGGTAGAAGCCCACCATCCACTGGTCGTCGCGGTTCATGAAGTCGATCTTCACCCCCGCAATGCCCCACTTCTCGAACAGCGGAAACGCCTGGTCCATGTATTTGTCCACGGAAGTCCAGTGCGACCACAGCCACAGCCGCACATTTTTCTCCTTGGCATAGCGCAGCAGCTCGGGCATATCCACTTCCGGTGTCACCCTGGTGATGTCGGCCAGCGCCGAATAGTCGCCCGGATTCTTGCGATCGGGAGCCATTGCCCAGCCGGCGTCGATCAGCATGCAGGGAAAACCCGAGTCGGACGCGAAATCGATGTAGTGCTTCATGGTGGCCGTGTTCATGCCGGTCTTGAAGCTCACGCTGGGCGCGGCCTCGCCTGACCACCAGTCCCACGAAGACTTGCCGGCGCGAATCCAGCTGGTGTCGGCGATTTTCGAGGGTGGGTTGAGATTGAGCACGATGTTCGACTCGATCAGCCGTCCCGGTTGGTCGCCGATCATGAGCACGCGCCACGGACTGGTAAAGGGCGTTTTGGTTTCGACGGCAATCCCCGGCTTGTCCACGCGCGGCGCCAGGTCGGCGCGCAGGCCAAGAGCGGCAAACTGCGCATTCTTGCGCAGGTACATGCCGGCATAGTTGTAGATGCCGGCTTCGGTGATCGCCATCCAGCCCTTGCCCGGCTCCTCGGTCAGAAACGGCAGCGCGATGACCCAGTCCGGATGCAGCCCACTCACCTGGCGCTGCTGATATTCGTCCTCCCATGACGACTGGTAGCCGTCGAGAATCAGCGGATACGAGATTGCGTCGCTCCCGAAGATGAACTGCGTGAGCTCGCGAGCAATCTGTATGGCGCCGAGCGATGCCTGTTCCGGCACGGCGTAGCGGAAGGCGACGCCGTCGTCGTAGGCGCGCGCCTCGATGGCCATCTTGCGCCCGCTCGCGTCCTGAAAGCTGGCCCGCACGGCGTTGTAGTGATCGCGCACGGTGCTGGTCTTGCCCACGGGAATCGAGTAGCTCTCGTCCACACTGGAAGTTTCCACGCCGGCAGATTGCATGCCGTCGCCCAGCTCGGGCAATACCGCCAGCTCCAGTCCCAGCTTCGACTCCTCAAGCAAACGCTTGCCGTGGAACTCCACCGCGTAGCGCAATCCGGCGCCAAGCGAGTCCGTCGGCGCTCCCGGCTGGGCCGCAAACAGCAGCAGCGTGATCTGCCCGTTGGGCGACGTGACTTTTGCGGCGGCCGCGTTCGTGGCTTGCGCCGTCGCGGTCTGCGCGGCAACAAGTGCGGCAAGAAGGACAAGGTGAATGCGCAGGCGGAACATGGATCCTCCAGACGGACCAGGATTGGCACGCGATGTCGATGCGGCTTTTCCGGTTCCGCGCCAGTATACGCCGCGTTGTCAGGCCGTCTCCGCGGCCGGCAGAGGCGCCTGCCACGGCCCCTCCTGGCGCAGCCGCTGGTCGCGATAGAAGACCGCGAAGGCAGTCGAGTAGGCGGCCATCAGCAGCATGCTCCACAGCACCACCAGCACCAGCGCGCAAGCGCCAACCAGGCCCACCGCCGCGAACCCCAGCGGCGTCATGTCATGCATGTGTCCGGATCCGGCTACCGCGACAATGGCAAAGACGAAAAGGCCCACGGCATAGAACACCAGGACGACGGCGTAACTGATGGCGTAAATGACCAGGAGCATGAGAAAGATGCGTCCCTTCGCGCCCTGGGTCAGCACGCCGCTGCGCTTGATCGCCTGGCGGGCTGTGATTCCCTCCTCGACGCAGGCCGGAAAGGCCAGTGAAAGCCGCAGGCTCATGAGGATGGCGTAGACAACGGCGCCCGCGTACAACAGGATGGCCAGCGGGACGAGAAAAAATAGCGCAGTGGGGTCTACGTTGCCCGGTTTTGCCAAGCCCAGCAGCATCGCACCCAGACCTACGGCGAACACCAGCACGAAGATGGGGATGGCGACAATCAGGCTGCGCAGCACGATCAGCCAGGCGTAGCGGCCGGCCTTGCTCCAGGCGTGGCGCAGCGCTTCGATGGCGGTCACCGCGCACCCATGGTCGGCCTGGAGCGCGGCGTAGCTGGCTGCCGCATAGTAGACGCCGTAAGCCAGCAGCAGCACCGGAACGCCCAGGACAATCAGGGGCACGACGATGGAGAGGATGGTCGCGGCGTTAGGCTGCGCGGGCGGATTGTGAAAGACGCCGTCGGCAAACAGCGCGCCAAAGACTACGCCCTCGAAGACGGCGAGCGCGCCAATGGGCATAAAGCCGATGCCCACGAACGGCTTCCAGTGCCGGCGCACCAGGCGGAAGATGCGCTCGAGAATCTGCCCGAAGCTCATGGGAATCACGGGCCCGGCAGGCGGAACAAATGGCGCGGGCGGATAGGGCGGGTTGGGAACGATTGAGTCGCTCATGCTGGTTCTCCCAAGGCTGGATTGGTTGATGCAGGGGGTTGTTCAGGATGGTCCGGAGGGTTTGACCCCGGCGCGGGATTGGGTGCGGTTGCAGAGGGTCCTTCTCGAGAGGCAGCGGGCGCGGCTTGCGTCTCGGCGGGCTCGGCTGTCACGGCGACAGCCGGCAACCAGGGCTGAGCTGCGAGTTGCGGCTGCGCAGGAACCACCAGCCCCGCGCGCACCATCATCCACTCGATGTCGAAGGCTTCCTGGCGGATGCGCTGGTCGTAGTAGAAGAGGATGAGCGCGATGCCGTAGACAGGCCGCGTCAGCGCCTGCACGGCAAAGGCCGAGCCGTACACGACGAGGATTGTGACCAGTCCCATGGCCCGGGCGTGCTCCGGGCTGTTGACGCCCGGCAGCAAAGCGATGATGAAGATCGACGGCACCATCAGCGCCATCGAAAGCAGCCAGTTCAGCGCCGTGCCCAGCAGGTAGAGCAGCAGGATGCGCCCTTTGCTTTCCATGGTGAGGGTGGCGCTGCGCCGGATGGCGTCCCACGCGCCGATCTGCTCCACCACGCAGGCAGGGAAGGCCAGCGACAGGCGCAGCGCCATCCAGAATCCGTACGTGACCAGCCCGGACAGGACGAGCACTCCGCCCAGGATCACCAGCCCGCCGCCTCCCGCGCTCTGCATCAGCGCGGCCAGCGCCGCCGAGAAAAGCGTGAGCACGAACCACGCGCCGATGGGAACAGCCCAGACGACCGCGATCTCGAAGACGAACAGCCCGATATAGCTCCAGCCCCGCCGCCACACGGCTTTGTAGGAATCGCGGATGCTGATCGCCTGGCCCATGAAGATGCGCGCCGACGCGTGGCTCATGGCCGCGGTGGCCAGCGCCGTCGCCGCCAGCATGGTGGGCAGCACCACCAGGAACAGGCCGAATCCGAATGCGACCCCGATGAGTCCAACCATCGCCGGCGAGGCAGAGCCGCCATTCGATCCCAGGCGCGAGAAGCCCAGAATCGCAACCGCGGCGAAGACCACCAGCGCCAGGGTGGGAATCACCGCGATGCCCAGGAAGACAAGAAACCGCGAGCGGTAGATCTGCGCGGTCCGGTCCAGGATCTCGCTCAGGCTCGAAGGGTGCAGGGGCTCATCCATGCGGGCTTTCCCGCGCGTCACCATTCACGCCTGGGGAGGACTCAGGAGCCTCTGCCGTTCTGTCCTGCGCCTCGGGCCCCGCGGCGGCCTCTGCCTGCGGCAGTGCGGGCCACGGCAGGGTAGCAGCCGGAGCCTCAGCCGGAACCGCGGGGAGCGTCATCCCCGCGGCCTCCATCATCCGCTCGATGTCGAAGCCCTCCTTGCGGATGCGCTGGTCGTAGTAGAACAGCGTCAGCCCTGTCGCATACATGGGCCCGATGAAGCTGTTGGTCAGGAACCCCACGATCTGCTGCAAGATCTGCAGCCAAACCGGCACCTGGGCATGATGCTTCACGGCCGTGTACATGGCCACGATGAAGAAGACCTGGGTGATCGAAATCAGCCCGATTTGAATGGCCGAGATGAGCAGCCCGAGAACGAAGATGCGTCCCCGCGATCCCTTGCTGAGTTCGATGCTGCGGCGGATGGCCTGGCGCGCCTTCAGGTCTTCCACCACCGAGGCGGGAATGGCCAGCGAATAGCGCAGCGCCATCAGGATGGAATAGACCAGCGCGCCCAGGGCGAGCACCGCAAAGCCCAGCGATACCAGCCCGATCGCGATCATTGCCTGCGGGTCGGCGTTGGCGCCGCCTGCCGCGAACAGTCCACGCGGGCGAGCGTAGACGTACAGGAAAAGAAAATAGCCGGTGAACAGGACGATGAATGGAATGTAGACAAAAAAGAAGACGATCGTCATCAGCCACAGGTAGCGGCCCAGCCGCGGCAGCGTGCTCGAATAGGCGCCGCGAATGGTGGCCGGCTGGTCCAGGTTCACCCAGGCCACGGCGCGGTTGTTGGCGGCCACTGCCGCGCCGGCGCAGATGATCATCAGCGGAAAGATGACAATGAGATAGCCCAGCGTGACCAGGGACAGTTGCGCGCTCATGTGCTCGTGGATCATCAGCTGCTGAATCACGATCTGCAACAGGTTGAACACCAGCACCACTCCGGCGTAGACCGAGGCGATGCCCGAGAACAGCATGAAGTGGCCCCGGTAAAGCTGGGCAGTGCGGTCCAGGATCTCGCCGAGACTCATGGGGCGAAGGTCGGTTTGCATTCCGGGCTCCTGTTTATGTGCCTGTAAGTGCTTGGCGGGATGGTAGCACAGCTCGAAATCCCTCCGCCGTGCGCTCACCGTCGCGGAGCCCGACCTTATTGATAAACAAATAACCCTTTCCGCGGTCATACGGTAAACTGGTCTCCCGCGCGATGAACGAATCTCGCACCTCGGTCAACGACCTGGCAAAACTCTGCGCTCACTCCTCGGATGCCGCGGAATGGGAAGAATTTGTGCGCCGTTCCGTGCCCCTGGCCTCCCTGGTGGCCCTGCGCGTCAGCCGCATGTGGGTCAGCGATCCATCCCCGGCCACCGTGGACGATATCGTGCAGGAAGTCTTCCTCAAACTGTGCGAGCAGGAGCGCCGCATTCTGCGCGATTTTGTGCCCCGCGGCGAGGATTCCTTCTTCGGCCTGCTGCGCATTGTCTCGGCCTCGGTGGCCAACGACTACTTCCGCCGTCTCTACTCCGTCAAGAGGGGTGGCAAAGTGGTAACCATGGCCCTGGCCGACGACGAGACGCAGGTCTCTCTGGATGCGGCGCGCCCGGCGGAGCGCATCGTGCACTCCGCCCTGCTGGCACAACTTGACCAGAAGCTCCGCTCCGCGCCGGATTCCATCGGCGAACGCGACCGGGCGCTCTTCTGGCTCTATTATTTGCAGGGCTTTACGGCCGAGGAGATCGCGCGCATGCCCGCCACCGGGCTCACCGCCAAGGGCGTCGAAAGCGCTCTGCGCCGTGTAACCGCCTGGCTGCGCGGAGAGGTTGGGCCCGCCAAACCGCCGGACTCGCTCCAGTCGGGCTAGGCCCGCAATCGTTTGATCAAAATGAATCTCTCCCGCAACCCCGTTACATAGAGTGCAGACATGAATAGTGATTTCAACCCGGGCCCCGTTTCAGAAAATCCTCAGGGCGATTCCGGCGACGCATTGGCCCGCGCATTCGAGGACCTGGTTCAAGGGCTTGCGCCCCCCTCCGGCGCGCCTCCTTCCGGTTCCTGGGCCGCAGGCAGCGAGAGCGGCGCCCCGCATGGTGGTTCGGCCGCTTGTCCGGAGCCGGGCGCGTGGGCCCTGCTGCTGTCTGCCGACGTGTCTTCGCCGCAATCGGCAAGAGTCAGCGCGCTGCTGGCCCATGCGGCGGCTTGCCGCCTCTGCGCTCAACGGCTGCGCACCCTGTCCGCGGAGGTATCGACGGAGGAGAGCGCCGTGCTTGCAGGCCTCGCCTGCGCATCGGCCCAGGGCCGGCGCACGCTGGCATCTGAGCTGGCGCGAACCCCGCATCAGGTTCTGCGCAGGCCCGCAACGCGACTCTACCTTTGGACCGGCGCGGGTCTGGCTGCCTCGCTTTTGATCGCTGCCGGGCTTCTGTCCTGGTGGCGTCTTGAAAACAATCCCGAGCGCCTGCTCGCCGAGGCTTACGCGCAGGCGCGCATCTTCGACCTGCGCATGCCTGGCGCAGCCTTTGCCGAGGTCACTCCGCGGACCCATCTGCGTGGCGGATCGGCAGCCCGTGAACCAGCCCGCCTGCTTGAAGCGCGCGCCCGCATCGAGCATCAACTCGAAAACGCTCCCGAGGACGCCCACTGGTTGCAACTGGGAGCCCGCGCCGACATTCTCGAAGAGAAGTTCGACCCCGCCATCGATATTCTCGACCGCCTTGTCGCTGCCGGGCCCGTGACCGCCGGCCTGCTGCTCGACGACGCCTCCGCCTACTACCAGCGTGGCGAGGCCACGGGCAGCGAAAACGATCGCAACACCGCCCTCGATTCTCTGCGCCGCGCCGACGAGCTGTCTCCCGGCGACCCCGTCGTGCTGTTCAACGAAGCGGTCGCCATGGAAGACCGCGGCCAGTTGATGAATGCGGTGGAAACCTGGAACCGCTATCTGCGTTTCGAGCGCGACCCCCGCTGGCTGGCCGAGGGCCGCCGCCGTCTGCAGACCCTGGAGCAGAAACTGAACCAGCTGAAGTCGCATCAGAGCCGCATGGAGCAGCGCCTGGCCACCCCCCGGGCCATGCGCTCGCTCGCCGCCGCCCGCCAGTCAAAGGTTCGCGATCTCCGCTACCGGCGCCCATTCATTCAATAGGACCCCACGACTTCGCAACCCGCTCTAGTCGAGTTGCCGCGCCGAGTTCTTCGCCGCGTACATATTGGCGTCGGCCGTGTTCAGCAGGCTGTCCTTGTTGCTGCCGTCCTCGGGGTAGAGGGCGATGCCCACGCTGGCCGAACCCTTGATGGTATACGGCCCGATCGAAAACGGCTCGTCGAAGCTGCGATCGATGCGGTGCGCGATCTCTTCCACCTCGGCCCGGCTCCGCACCACCATAACCAGCGCGGCAAACTCGTCGCCTCCCAGGCGCGCCAGCAGGTCGTGAGAGCGGAGCTGCCGCTTCATCCTCAGCGCAACCTCCTGCAGGTACCGGTCGCCCACCTGGTGGCCGTACAGGTCGTTGATCCGCTTGAACTCGTCCAGGTCGATATAGATGAGGCCAAAGATGCTCGCATTTTGCCGCGCCTCCTCCATCTGGATGTCCAGTTGCCGGTCGAGCGAGAAGCGGTTGTGGGTTTCGGTCAGCTGGTCGAACTCGGAGCGATGGCGCAGATCCGAGTAGATGCGCTGAGTTTCGATGGCCAGAGCAGACAGCGACGCGGCCTTGGCCAGCGCGTCCGTTTCCATGGCGCGCGGCTCGGTGAGCGGATCGAGGCCGGCGAAGATGACCCCCAATGCCGGGCCCGATCGCGCCGGAATCTCCGCTTGAATCACTCGAAATGCTTCCGGCTTGGGCGGGCAGTTGCCCAGTTGCGCACCTTCCACAATCCGGCACCAGCAGGGCGCGCCTTTCAGATTGAACGAAACCAGCTCCGTGATCTGCTCCATGATCTCAGCCAGCGGCCGTGAGCCGTTAATCTCCTCGAGAATCCGGTTGCGGCGTCGCTCCACGTAGGCCAGTTCCGCGGTTTGCTGCCGTAACTTGCGTTCCAGGTTCCAGCCCTTGGCCCCCGCGGCGAGCACAAGAATGAAAAGGACGCCGGCTGCAATCGACAGGTTGCGAACGCTTACCCAGGAGGGGTTCGCCACCACGGCGATATCGTCGAAGCTGCGCAAGAGCACATCCACCGCAACCGGGCCATGGAAGGGATCGGAGCCATATTGCAGAATACAGATGCCGGTAACGCGGACGATGGAGCCCACATCGGCGTCTTTCATGGCCGGAATCTCGGAGCCTGCAATCTGCGGGTGACGATAGATGGCCGAGAATACTTTGCCGTCGGCCTTCAGGACGTACTCATCCTGCGCCGCCTCCCGGGCGATCGTCTGCACCTTGCCCTCAATCGTTACCAGGTTGAATGCTTCGCTGCCCGAGGCCAGCTCTCCTCCGCTGACCTGGCGCGGCGCAATCGGAGACAAATGCTGGCTGTCCTGAATTTCGGCACGCGTCAAGGTGAGCGATGCACCGTTGACCTCCGGGAACCCGGTCGCATCCGCCCAGTCGCCCACCCGCAACGGGCCTTCAAACTGTGTCATCACCCACAGGCTCTTGGCTCCGTTCTGCAGCACCACCGCCGAGCCCGGATGATAGTAGGTGATCGTCCCTTGCACACGTACGCGCCGCGTCTGGTCCCGGACGAAATTGGCGGGAAACACTTCGTCCATGGGTGTCGCCGGCAGCGCGTCCGGGCTTGTCTGTGCCCGCTTCAGAATCTGGATATCTGCCAGAGAGGGGATCTCCAGCACGATTCCGGTGATTTGGTTCTTGGTGTCGAAGATTCCTGCCGCAACCCCGGTTACTTCGACCTCCGCGTCCAACATCTCATTCAGGTTGTTCGGCGGGTTTCCGACAGCGGTGGCATCGATATAGCCGCCGTCCATCAACAACTTCAGATCCACGCCCGGCGCATTCCCGAAGCTCACCCTGTCCGCGCTGCGCACCGTGGCGAGCACCGACACGCGCAGGCAGTCCAACTCCGAGCGGACAAGCTGTCCAAAGTCCGCCTGCACCGGCTTGGGCGGCTCGCCATGGTAAAGCCGGACCACACTGTCGCTGAGAATATCGGTTCGGAAGCTGCCCAGCGTCTTTCCCCGCACCATCACCCGGTCGCCAACATACAGATCCTGATTCGGCATGGTCTGCACATAGATGGCCTGGTCGCCGTCCTGGACGAAGAGGTCGATGTCCGACGCCTGGTCGGTATCCCGCCTGGCGTAGTAGGTAACCGTACCCTCGAAGGCGACGGGGACTCCCGCTGCGGCTTCTGCCCCAGGGAGGGCGCGGATGGCTCGCAGCGTCGTCAGCGGCGTGGGCTGGGCGCCCCAGGCAACCGAAGCGCATCCGAGAATGATCGCCAGTGCTTTCGTGGTTTCCTTCATCGGAACAGTCTCATTGAACCTGGGTAGGCCAGGCTCCTTGGCGCAGCTTCAGCTGGGGGATGCCGCGTGCGGTCAAGGCGCCAACATCCAGCTTAGCTCTCCCCTCGAGAGCGGCAATACTGCTAAAGGGTGCGCCTTCATCCTACTCTTGGCGGAGTTCTGCTGCCAGGGGTGCCTCTTCAGTGGTAGGTCCCAGCCGAACCGGAAGCCGCAGCAGGCCAACCGGTCATTCGTTACCCTGGCGGCTCTGGCCGGAGTCGCCCTGAGCGGCCGTCCCCATGGCCTGGCGGCGAGTGTGTTTGCCCACATACATGGCCGCGTCGGCGGCGCTCAGCAGGCTGTCCTTGTTGCCGCCATCCTCGGGATAAATCGCCACCCCCACGCTGGCCGAGCCGGTCAGGTTGTAGCCGTCGATGGCAAAGGGCTCGTCGAAGCTGCGTTCCATGCGATGCGCGATCTCCTCCACCTCGGCCCGGCTCCGCACCACCGTGACCAGCGCCGCAAACTCGTCGCCGCCCAGTCGGGCCAGCTGGTCGTGGGAGCGAAGCTGGCTCTTCATTCTCAGGGCCACTTCTTGCAGGTACAGATCGCCCACCTGGTGCCCGTAGAGGTCGTTGACCTGCTTGAATTCGTCCAGATCGACATAAATGAGACCAAAGACGCCGGCATTCTGCCGCGCCTCCTCCATCTGGATGTCCATCTGCCGGTCGAGAGAGAAGCGGTTGTGGGTTTCGGTCAGCTGGTCGAATTCAGAGCGGTGGCGCAGATCCGAGTAGATATGCTGGGTTTCGATGGCTAGTGCGGAGAGCGACGCAGCCCTGGCCAGTGCGTCCGTCTCTGTGGCGCGCGGCTCGGTGAGCGGGTCGAGGCCGGCGAAGATGACCCCCAGCGCCGGGCCCGAACGCGCCGGAATCTCCGCTTGAATGACGCGTAATGCATCCGGCTCGGCCGGGCAGTTGCCCAGTTGAGCGCCCTCCGCAATCCGGCACCAGCAGGGCGCGCCTTTCAGAACGAACGAAACCAGCTCCGTGATCTGCTCCATGATCTCAGCCAGCGGCTGGGAACCGTTGATGTCCTCGAGAATGCGGTTGCGGCGGCTCTCGATGTAGGCCCGTTCCGCGGTTTGCTGCCGCATCTTGCGTTCCAGGTTCCAGCCCCTGGCTCCCGCCGCGAGGGCGATGATAAATAGCAGGCCGGCAGCAATCGACAGGTGGCGAACGGTGAACCAGGTGGGGCTCCCAACGACCGCGACATCGTCGAAGTTGCGCAGCAGAATATCGAATGTCACAGGGCCATGGAAAGCATCGGAGCTATGCAGCAAACAGATGCCCGTCACGCGCACTTTGGATTTTTCCGCAATCTCCCTCATGGGCGGCGGCTGCAGATTCCCGGCTCCTGCCGGGTGGTTGTAAATGGCAGAGAAAAGCTGGCCGTTTGCCCTCAGAACGTATTCGTCCTTTTCCGCCGCCCGCACATCTGTCACCACCTCACCCTCGGTGGTAACCAGGTCAAATGCGTAAAGGCCCGATGCCAATTCAGACCAGGTCGCCACATGCGGCGAGATGGGAGCCGGCGCCAGGCTATCCCGCACTTCGCCCCCGGTCAAGGTGAGAAAGCCGTCGTGGACATCGGGAAATCCCGTTGCATCCGCCAAGTCGCCGATGCGGAGGGGAGCGCGAGACTGGGTAAGGATCCACAGGCTCTTGGCGCCATTTTGGAGAACGACGGCCGAGCCAGACTGATAGTAGGTGATGGTTCCCTGCACCCGGACCCTTTGCGTGAGATTCTGCAGGCGATAGCCCGCCAGAATATCGTCCATCTGCGTTACGGGAAGCGACCAGGGGGTCGAGGTCGCGGGGTGCAATATCCGGATGTCCGCCAGCGAAGGAATCTCAAGAAGGATGCCGGTCAGCTGCATTTTGTTGTCGAAGTTAAGGGGGACAACCGCGGTTACCTCCACCTCGGCGTCGAGAAGGTTTTTGGTCGCGGCCTCATCTTCGCTGATCACAAGAGCATCGACATATCCCCCCGCCATGAGGATACGCATGTTGATGGTACGCAAATCCCCATCCGCCACCAGATCGGCACTTTGTATGACTCCCCGCACCGTTACCAGCCTGCAAAAGAGCTCAGCGCGGATCATCTGATCGAATGTGGCTGCCACCGGCTTTGGTACGGGGCCGTGATGCAGCAGAGTCACGCTCTCGCCAAAAACATCCGGACGGTAGTAGACCCCCGTGTGCCCTCGAACAAGAACCCGGTCGCCGGGAGCAAGATTGGCGCCCTTGGGGGCCTGCACATAGATGGCCTCATCACCATCCTGTACAAACATGTCGATGTCCTTGGGGTTGTAGTAGGTGATCGTAGTCTCGAAGGCGACCGGCAGAGCCTTGCTGGCCTCGGCACTGGAGAGGCCTTGGATGGCGTGCACCGTGGTCAGCGTGCCGGGCTCGGTTGCCCAGGCAACTGAAGCGCATCCGAGAATGATCGCCAATACTTTCGTGGTTCCCTTCATCGGGACTGCCTCATGGAACCTGAGTCGTCCAGACTGCGTAGCGCGGCTCCACCGCGGGGCCAGACGGTCCATGCGCCAACATACAGCTTAGCTCTCCACACCAGAGCGGCAATACTGCTAAAGGGTGCGCCTTCATCCTACTCTTGGTGGAGTTCTGCTGCCAGGGGTGCCTCTTCAGTGGTAGGTCCCAGCCGAACCGGAAGCCGCAGCAGGCCAACCGGTCATTCGTTACCCTGGCGGATCTGGCCGGAGTCGCTGCCGTGAGCGGCCGTCTCCATGGCCTGGCGACGAGTGTGTTTGCCCACATACATGGCCGCGTCGGCGGCGCTTAGCAGGCTGTCCTTGTTGCCGCCATCCTCGGGATAAATCGCCACCCCCACGCTGGCCGAGCCGGTCAGGTTGTAGCCGTCGATGGCAAAGGGCTCGTCGAAGCTGCGTTCCATGCGATGCGCGATCTCCTCCACCTCGGCCCGGCTCCGCACCACCGTGACCAGCGCCGCAAACTCGTCGCCGCCCAGCCGCGCCAGTTGGTCGTGGGAGCGAAGCTGGCCCTTCATTCTCAGGGCCACTTTTTGCAGGTACAGATCGCCCACCTGGTGCCCGTAGAGGTCGTTGACCTGCTTGAATTCGTCCAGATCGATATAGATGAGGCCGAAGATACTGGCTTCGCGGCGGGCCATTTCAATCTGCGCTTCCAGCCGCTTGTCGAGGGAAAATCGATTGTGGATGTCGGTCAGCTGGTCGAACTCCGAGCGATGTAGCAGGTCGGAGTAGAGCCGACGGGTTTCGATGGCGAGTGCCGACAGCGCGATGGCCACGGTGAGGGCCTCGGACTCGATCTCCTGCGGCGCCGTCAGCGGATCGAGGCCGGCGAACACTGCGCCGAGGGCCGGGCCGGTTCGAGCCGGAATCTCCTCTTTCACGATACGGAAGCCGTTGAGCGCGTGGGGGCAGTTGCCCAGTTGCGCTCCACCGGCGATCTGGCACCAGCAGGGTGCTCCCTTCAGTTTGAACGAAACCAGTTCCGTGATCTCCTCGATGATCTCGGCCAGCGGGCGGGAGCCGTTGATGTCCTCGAGAATGCGGCTGCGGCGGCGCTCGATGTAAGCCACTTCGGCGGTTTGCCGCCGCAGCTTGCGCTCCAGGATCCAGCTCCTGGCCCCGGCTGCGAGCATCAGGATGAAAAGCACGCCCGCGGCAATCCCCAGGTTGAATGCGCTGAACCAGGTCGGCGTGTCCACCAGCGTGATATCGTCGGGGGAACGAAGCAGGATGTCGAAGGCCATGGGGCCATTGAATGGATCGGCGCTAAACAGCGTGCAAATCCCCGTGACGCGGATTTTGGACCCGACCAGATTCTCTTTCATCTTGGGAAGCTGCGACTCGTCCACTCCGTTCGGGTGGCGATAGACGGCGGAGAAAAGGTGACCGTCGGAGACCAGGACATATTCATCCTGGGACGCTTCCCGGACTGCCATCACAACCCGCCCCTCGATAGAAACCAGATCGAATCCGTTCCAGCCGGAGCTAAGCTCCTCCCAGGTGACCGGGCGCGGAGCGATGGGCGCCTGCTCGTGGGTATCCGCTATCTCGCCGCGGCTCAAGGTCATAAAGCCATTGGTGGCATCGGGAAAGCCCGAGGCGTCGGCCAGGTTCCCGATACGCAGGGGCTGGTCGGTCTGCGTGGTGATCCACAAACTCGTTGCGCCGCTCTCCAGAACAATGGCCGATCCCGGCTGATAGTAGGTAATCGTTCCCCGCACGCGGATACGGCTTGTCAAATCGCGGACATGATAACCCCTGAGAATTTGATTCATGGGGGTGACAGGGAGGGATTGAAGATCGGCTCTGGCGCGCTTCAGAATCTTTACGTCGGCCAGCGTGGAAACGAAGAGTGCGATTCCGGTCAGTTGCTTCTTGCCATCGAACTTGCCCGAAACCACCCCGGTGACTTCGACATCGGCGTCCAATAGCTCCTTTGGTGCGTTCGCGTCGCTGCTTTCCGCCAATCCCTCAATGGTCCCTCCGTCTACCAGCAACTGCAGGTCCAGGATTCGATGATGCGCGAAGGACACGAAGTCTGCCGCACGCACAGTGGCGCGCACAGTGACCCGCATGCAATCGAGATCCCCGCGGATCATCTCATCGAACCCGGCTGGGATAGGCTCGGGCAACGCGTCATGCGAGAGCAGAGTCACGTCCGTGCTGACCACAATGGGATGGAAGCTGGCCTGCGTCGTTCCCCGCACCAGCACGCGATCGCCGGGAACGAGCGTGGCATTGACTCCGCTATAAACATAAATCGCCACGCCGTCATCCTGCACCACCAGATTCATGGCAGCGCGATTGTAGTAGGTAACCGTAGCCGCGAAAGCAACCGGCAGGGCGTTGCTGGCTTCGGCATTGGAGAGGGCGTGGATGGCGTGCAGCGTGGTCAGCGTGCCGGGCTCGGCTGCCCAGCCAACCGAGGCGCATCCCAGAATCATCGCCAGTGTTTTCAGGCTTTTCTTCATGCGAAGAATCTCATTCAACCTGCGTCGCCCTGCTGCCTTGTGCGGTTCCGGTCAGGGACGTTCCCGATGAGTCGTTCCAGCCAGATCCCGTGTCGCGCACCAAACAAGAGCGCTAATCATGCAATTTCGCACACTTCCATCCTACTCGTGTCGAGATTCTGCTGCGATGGGCGCATCTCCAGCGGTAGGTCTCGGCGGATACGGAAGCCGCGGCGGCCAACCGGTCATCCGTTATCCTGGCGGCTCGGGCCGGAGTCGCTGCGTTGAGCGGCCGTCTCCGTGACCTGGCGGCGGGTGTGTTTGGCCACATACATGGCCGCGTCCCCGTCCTGCACGAACAGCGTATTTTCATACCCCCGGTAGTAGGTCACCGTGGCTTCGAAGGCCACCGGCAGCCCCGTGGCAGCATCGCTGTTGCTGAGGGCGTGAACGGCATGCAGACTGGTGAGCGGGACGGGAGGCGCTGACCACGCAACGGACACCACGCCCAGAATCACCGCGATGACTGGAGCCCGTCTCTTCATCGGAAAGCTGCGAAGCGCGCGGCATCTCTCCGCACCACTCCTGACTACCCCCATCGGCTGGATTCGGCCCAGGAATCAACGCGGCGTCACGGATCGCGCGAATCAAAGCGAATTCGGCATTCCACCCAGGCCTTGCCAGTCATCTTACTCCCATGTGAGTCTGTTTTAATGTGTTGGGTGCCGGTCACGGCCTGTGGGCTTGCGCGGCAATGCACCCGGGGGCCGGCCCATCGAGCGCTCGCGTTCGCGCTTCTCAAGCCCGCGGGGAATGACCGGGGCGCGCCGCGAGGAAAGGTTCTGAAATGCCGAAGAGTTCCGAAGTCATCCACGAAGGATCGTTACTGCCCCACGGGGGCACGCAGTCCCTGCCCACCCGCCGTATTCGCGTCCTCGGCGTCCCGCTGGACATGGGCGCCAGCCGCCGCGGCGTCGACATGGGGCCCTCCGCCATGCGCGTCGCCGGCCTGGAAGCGCGTCTGGAGGCCCTCGGCCACCAGGTCACCGACGGCGGCAACATCCGCGTGGAGGTGGCCGAGACCCGCGCCTCGGGCGAGAAAAGTGCCCGCTACCTGGCCGAAATCGCTGAAACCTGCACCCGCACCGCGGAAGCGGTGGTCAAAACCCTGGAAGAGGGCATCACCCCCCTGGTGCTGGGCGGCGACCACTCTCTGGCCGCCGGTTCCGTCTCTGGCGTCTCCGAGTTCTATCGCCGCACGGGGGAGAAGATCGGCCTTATCTGGATCGATGCCCACACCGACATCAACACCCCGGAAACCTCCCCCTCCGGCAACGTCCACGGCATGCCCCTGGCCGCTCTGCTCGGCCTCGGTCCCGAGCCGCTGGGCAACATCTTCGGCTACTCGCCCAAAGTCGCCGCCGAGAATACCGTCCTCATCGGCGTACGCGACATCGACGCCGCCGAGCGCGCCAACCTCCGCCGCGCCGGCGTGGCCGAGGTCTACACCATGCGCGACATCGACGAGCGCGGCATGAGGACGGTGATGGAAGAGGCCCTGCGCGTCGCCGGCCGCGGAACCGTTGGCTACCATGTCTCCCTCGATATGGACTGGATCGACCCCGAAGACGCGCCCGGCGTCGGCACCCCCGTCCGCGGCGGCGCCACCTACCGCGAAGCCCACCTGGCCATGGAGATCCTCGCCGACCACGGCCGCCTGCTCAGCTTCGAGATCGTCGAAGTCAACCCCGTCATCGACGAGCACAACCGCACCGCCGACCTCGCCGTCGAACTGGCCTGCTCGGCGTTTGGGAAGAAGATACTCTAGTGGTATGCGAATTCGCTGGGTAGGAGATTCACGGGATTACGTCAAGTGGGATTGCGTATTCGAGAATCAGGCAGGGCGCTTCGTCTTCTATGTGCCCATGCTTCGCTGGAAAGTTGATCCGAGTTGTAAACACCGCCAGGTCCAGGACCATTTCGATCAGAGGAAGAACCTCAAACAATTCGGAGAGCTTTTCCCAGGTCGCTTCTCTGTCTTTGATTTTGACGGAAGGGAATACTCGAGGAGCGTGGCGGATGCGTACTTTCAGTCGGCGATAGAAGAGTTTCAGACGTTGCGGCAGTCGCATAAGGTTCTGGTCTTCATCGATCCAGATACGGGCATCCAGCCTGGCGGTGGTGCCGAAGATGAGCATCTTCGAAAGAAGGATATTCGTTCCGTCTGGGAGGCTCTAAAGTCTGGAGACAAGTTGATCGTCTATCAACACGCCTCCCGTACCAATGGCTGGAGAGAGAATCTATTGAAACACGCTGCCGAGGTGTTGAAAATGGAACTCACACAGGACAAGAATCTCTATTTCGACGAAAGGCTGGCAAGGGACGTCTGTTTCCTGGTTTTGGAAAAGTCTGAATCATGAAAAAACTGCGCGTAGGCATCTTGTTCGGCGGACGCAGCGGGGAGCATGAAGTCTCCCTGCTCTCGGCTGCCTCGGTTTTGAGTGCGATCGATCGCAACAAGTTTGACGTCGTCCCCATCGGCATCACACGCGAGGGCCGCTGGCTGGCCGCCGCCGAGGCCCACAAACTCCTCGATGGCGGCCAAAGCCCCGTGGCCCGCCGCCTCCGCGCCGGCGACCCCGAGGCAACGCCGGGGGCAAAGCTGCTGCATGAAGGCATCCCCACGCTGCTTGCGCCCATGCCCGGGCCCCAGGGTCCGGAAGGCAAGGCCATCGACGTCGTCTTCCCCGTCCTCCACGGCACCTTCGGCGAAGACGGAACCATTCAGGGCCTGTTTGAGCTGGCCGGGATCGCATACGTGGGTTCAGGCGTCCTCGGTTCCGCCGCCGGCATGGACAAGGACGTGATGAAGCGCCTCTTCGCCCAGGCCAAACTCCCCATCGTCAAACACGTCACTCTGCTCCGCGCCGACTGGGAAGCCCAGCCCCGCAAGGCCATTCGCCAGGTCGAAGCCGCGCTCAAGTACCCGGTCTTTGTGAAGCCCGCCAACCTGGGCTCCTCGGTGGGCATCAGCAAGGCCCACGACCGGTCCGAGCTCCCCGCAGCGCTCAACCTTGCCGCGAAGTACGACCGCAAGCTGGTCGTCGAGCAGGGCGTCGGCGGCGCGGTCCGCCGAGGTGTCCCGCAAGCAAAAGCGCGAGAACTGGAAGTCGCCGTCCTCGGCAGCGACGCACCCAAGGCCAGTGTCGTCGGCGAAATCATTCCCGGCAAGGAGTTCTACGACTACGAAGCGAAGTACCTCTCCGAAGGCTCCGTCCCGGTGATTCCCGCCAAGCTCACCAAAGCCCAGTCGAAGCAGATTCGCGAAATGGCCGTCGCCGCCTTCCGCGCCTGCGACCTCTCCGGCCTGGCCCGCGTCGACTTCCTGATGGAGCCCGGCGGCAAGCGCCGCATCTTCCTCAACGAAGTGAACACCCTGCCCGGCTTTACCCAGATCAGCATGTACCCAAAACTCTGGGAAGCCACCGGCATCCCCTACAAAGACTTGATCACCCGCCTCATCGAACTCGCCCTCGAACGCCACGCGGAGAAGACGCGCACGTCGTACAGCAGGGAATAGGGAACAGGGATCAGAGATCAGGGATCAGGGATCAGCCTCCGCCTGCACCCAGAGGTTCGGACGGGGCAGGGAACTGTTGTTATCGCAGCGGTGTCTAAAGAGAGAGCTACTATTTCAGGAAGAGGCTTCAGCCGCCGACCACTACCTACTAACCACTGCCCTCCTGCCGTATCCTAACTTCGAGGAACCATCACCATGACCTTGCTCGACGCACCAAAGTTCGACGCAGCCCGCGACCGCCGCAAGCAGGTGTTTCTCTATAGCACCGCCGGGTTTCTGTTTGTGCTGCTTATTGCCTGGTGGCTGGTGGCCGGCCGTCCCGTCGACTGGCCCTGGAACTGGAACAACTACCTTTTCGGCCGCTCCACGGTCAACAGCTTCCTCACCGCCGTCGAGAAGAACGACCTTCCCGCCGCCTACGGCATTTGGCTGCACGACAAGAACTGGCAGCAGCATCCTCCTCCGCAGACCTCGCCCTACCCATTCTCGCGCTTCCAGGATGACTGGAGTGGAACCAGCCCCGACAACGAGTACGGCGTCATCCGGAGCCACCAGATCGCCCTGGCCGGACGCTACGGCAACGGCGTCCTGATTGCCGTGCTGATCAACGGCCGCAAAAGCAAGGCGCTCAACCTGAACTACGACCCGACGACGAAGGCGCTGGACTTTGCACCGCCGGGGGTGGAACTGTACCTGGGACCGTAGTGATGAGCAAGCCGGCGGCGAATCATGGGCTCCATGCACTGCGCCGAAAGGCGAGTCGGCCGAGCCCAGAGTAATTTTGGCTCGGCCAGGAAATCTTTCCGATATCCGCTCTTGGTTTGTTTGCATCGAATAGGCCAGGAGATCATAATGCCCCAGAGTAGCCACGATCGAACCTCGGAACTTCACAACCTGGCGGAGCATGCCCACGCTGCCGCTTCTGCCGCCCACGGCAAAGGGGATCACCTGACCGCTCACGAACTGAGCAAGAAAGCCCTCGAACACTCGATGAACGCCTACAGGCATTCGGAGCAGGTCTCCGAAGAAACGCACATTCCCGCGAGGGCATGAGCCGGAAGCCGGGAGTCCCAGCCTCTTCATCCCGTTGATCCCTAACCGGCCAGCGCCGCCAACGCAGCCTCCAGGCTCGTCGAGTCTTCCACATTCAGCGACTTCTGCGCCGGGTCGATCTGCTTCAGCAGCCCGCAAAGAACCTTCCCCGGCCCAACCTCGATGAAATGCGTCGCCCCCGCTGCAATCAGCGCCTGCATGCAATCTACCCAGCGTACTGCGCTGGTCACCTGCCGGATCAGCGCTTCGCGGGCGGCGTCGGCGGTAGTCAGCAGGTTCCCCGTCACGTTGGCAGCCACAGGCACGCTGGGATCGGCCAGCGAGAGCCCGCTCAATACCCGCGCCACCTCCTCCTGCGCAGGCTGCATCAGCGCGCAGTGGAAGGGCGCGCTCACCGGCAGCATCACTGCCCGCCGCGCGCCCATGGCCTTGGCCAGCGCCGCAGCCCTCTCGACAGCTGCCAAAGCGCCGGAGATCACGGTCTGGGTGGGCGAGTTGAGGTTGGCCGCAGCCACGGTCAGCCCCGTTTCCGCCGCTGCTTCCCGGCAAGCCTCGGCCACCTGAGCCGGGTCCAATGCTAGCACCGCGGCCATCGCGCCCTCACCCGACGGCACAGCTAGTTGCATGGCGTGGCCGCGCGCCTTCACCGCTCGCACCGCGTCGGCAAAGCTCAGCGTGCCGGCCGCCACGTGGGCCGACCACTCCCCCAGCGAGTGCCCCGCCGCCAGCGCTGGATGAACCCCATGCTCCGCCAGCACCCGCCACGCCGCCACGCTCACCGTCAGAATGGCCGGCTGGGTGTTTTCCGTCAGCTTCAGGTCTTCGCTCGGTCCTTCGAAAATCAGTTTTGAAATTGGGAATCCGAGCGCCTCGTCGGCCTCGGCAAAGGTCTGGGCGGCAATAGGGAAGCGATCGGCCAGGTCGCGGCCCATGCCGACGGCCTGCGAACCCTGTCCCGGGAAAAGGAAGGCTAATTTTGTGGACATTTCAGGAAGATTTTACCCTTTCGCCTCAGAGTGTCAGCGTGGCTTCCTCGATTAACGTCTGGGGTCACGCGCGTCGTGGTCTGTGATGGGGAAGGTCGGTTCTGGGGCTGAGAATTCACGCAGGAAGCTCCAGCGGAATGCATTCCATGCCTGAATTATTTTGTCACGCGCTTCCTTCTGCTTTTCTGGTGTCACATTCTCGAAACCCAGGCCAACCAGGGCCCTTCTCATATCCTTGAGCGGCTCGAACGGGTAGAGTCCATGCGAGTCCTTGCTTTCACCAACATTCCGATAAGTTGCGCGGACCACGTCAATTGCTGTTGAGATTGACTCATGGGTATCGCCGAACGTCTGCTGAGTTGGGCTGGGATTCAAGGTATATTGAACCAATTCCCCCTTGACTGCAATTATTTTGTGCCACAAATCCCTTAATGAAGACAGAAACGCTTGCCTTCTTTGGAAACAGTACGCGAGGTAAGCTGCAGCAATTGTGGCAAATAGGCTCGCGAAGTCCTTCAGGACCGTGTAGAAGCAGGGAAAGAGGAGTGCCATCCCCACCAGGGCAAGAAGGAAGAATACAACCATTAGCACATTTAGTCGCAGCTGCGCTCTCTTCACTTTGCCTCCAGAAGGCCCGCCAATCTGCCTCGAACCGGGACGCAAGAAAGTCTAACATCGCACCCGCTGCGAGAATAGACAGCGCGGGCACAAAGGGAGCGAACAGCTCTTTTGCGGAGCGTGGGTCAGCTTTGCCTAGTTCCACCGCTTCTTGTCGTTCGGGTCATCGTCCAGCGGTTTGCCGTTGCCGTCGAACCGCACCGTCCGGCCCTGGGAGCGCATGTACACCTCGAACTTGCGCGCCGCCCGCCGCCGCTTCCACCGGTAATAGCGGTTGCGCAGCCCGTACCACCGCTCGCTGAATGCGAAGTTGAGGCCACGGCGCGGCGCCATGCGCAGGAACAGCACCCCCGCCAGCGCTCCGCCCAGCTGCGCAAACGCGTACATGCGCAGCGAGCCAAACAGCATGGCGATGGCGATCAGGCCATAAAGAATGGCCATGTACCGCGCCTTGATGCCGATCGTGAAAAAAAGCAGGAACTCCATCTCGCCATAAAGCGTGCCGATGGCCACCAGCAGGCCGAAGATGCCGCCGAAGCAGCCGTAGAGAGGGATGGTGGTGAGCGGAAGCCCGAGCGTGCCGCTGACCGCGTAGATGGCCATGGCCGCCGCCGCCGTGCCCAGCACCGATGCCGCGTAGAGCCCCAGCACCCAGCTCTCGCTGTGCATCTGCTCCAGAAACCCCGCCAGGAACCACAGCGAAAGCAACTCCAAAAGCGTTCCAAACAGGCCAAGGTGAATGAAGCTGTAGGTGACGGGCTGCCAAAGCGCGCCGTGCAGAAACTGGTAGGGCAGAAAGCTCAGGTACAGAATCAGTTCCCCCGCCGCCCGGGGAAACACGGTCTCCTCCAGCTGCAGGAAAAAGAACGCCGCCAGGTTGCCGAGCACCAGCAGGCGCGTGGCTCCGCGGAAGTCGGGGAAAGAGAACGGGCTGGCGCCAAGGCGGGGCATCGCTGTCCTCAGGGTAAACGCTGGGGGCCCGAATGTCATGGAGACAACCGTTGCCGGCCGGCAACGAGTGTCTGCGGCTGCGGCGAGTTGCCGAAGTCCCATTGCGGGACGACCGCCAGGCCGCCATGCACTCCTTGGCGGCACTTGCGCCCTGGCCCGGCGGTAAATCCCGTTCCATGTCGGAAAGAGTGCTGCCCGCGCCGAAACCAACCGGCGTTTTTATCGTCTGTTCTATGCGAGTGGGCTCAAAAGTCTGGAGCGCGCTGCCGATAGCCGGGCGAGCCCCCGCCGGAGCCGCCAGAGCGGCGTCCGTGCGCAAATCAGGGGTCGCGTGATGCACGGAAGGGCAAAGCGAGGCCGCGGGCTCAAGTCCGCGGTGCCTGATCGGACAGGAGGAAATGCATGAGGTATTCTCCTATGTTGGGAGTCTGGGGTCAGGCAGCGGGGCGTGCCCCTTGACCTTTTGCCGTTTCTCCCAAAGAATAGCGTTGTCGTGCCGCAAGGGTTCGTCATCCTACTAGATGAAACGCCACGGAAAGAGAGGAGGCTGCCATGCCCAGCTGCCCGGAATGCGAGAATGATCTGGATGTTGAATTGGACGAAGTCGAAGAAGGGGATGTGGTCGCCTGCGAGGAGTGCGGCACCGAGTACGAGGTGGTCGGCGTAGAACCGCTGGAGTTGGCGCGGGTTGGCGGCGACCTGCTGGAAGACGACGAACCGTTGGATGAGGAAGAGGAGGACGAGTGAGGCTTCGACGTGCGAGTGTGCTGGCCGCGGCAACGTTTGCGGTGTGTGCGGCGGGGATGGTCCCCGCGGGGCTGGTGGGCGGCCTGATCGCTCCGCCATTGGCCCATGCCCAGAACATCGGCCAGCGGGTGGTTAACGGCACCGTGATCGACGCCGCTTCCACCCCGGTCTCCGGCGCCACCGTCTTTCTAAAGGACCTGAAGACCAAGGTGATTCGCAGCTTCAGCTCCGACCCCACCGGCAGATTCCGCTTCACCCAGGTGGACATGGCCGAAGACCACGAGCTTTGGGCTGAAAAAGCAGGCCACAAAAGCGCCGTCAAGACGGTCAGCCAGTGGGACGCGCGCAAGGACTTCGAAGCCGAGCTGAAACTGAAGTAGGGGGGGCAATCAGCAGAAAAGTACAATTTGCCTGTTCCTTTGTGGCATAATGTAGCAGAGGTGCAGTAATGAACTCCGCATCCGCACTGATCGGGGACTGGCTCGGGGTTGAACCGCCGATGACGGAGGCGGCCGTTCTGGGGATCATCGAGCGTCAGCTTGATCCGCCGGTGATTCAGCGCCTCTTCGACATGGGTTTGAGCCGGGACGAGGTTCACTCGGTGATCATTCCGGCGCGCACATTGCAGCATCGCCGCTCACGGAACGAGCGGCTGACTATTGAGGAGTCTGACCGGGTGATCCGCGCTCTGCGAGTTCTCTGTGCAGCCGAAGGTGTGTACGAAAGCCGCGAACGCGCACTCCAGTGGCTGCGTCGTCCAAATCCCCGCCTCAATGCCCGGACTCCAATTTCGCTGCTCAAGACGGACACCGGCGCGCGCATCGTCGAGGAACTGCTGGGCCAGATCGATGAAGGCTACTTCATCTGAGGCCCTGAATGATTCTCTGGCGCGTCAGCCGGCATCTGGAGTTGAGCGGGCGGGGTGGAATCTTCTTTGCCGGGCGCTGGCATCATGCGGGGGTTCCTGTGGTGTATCTCGCCGAGTCGCCAGCAGGCGCTCTGCTTGAGACTTGCGTGCATACCGGCGCCAACGACATCCCACCGTCCTTTACGCTGCTCAAGGTGGCCGGCCCCGATTTACCCTTCGACACGATTGAAATCGCCGGGCTTGACCACGCCTGGCCTGATCGAGTGGAGATTACGCGCGAGCTGGGATCGGCATGGTTGGAAGCGGGGAGTTCCGCTCTTCTCCGCGTTCCCAGTGCACTTGTTCCCGAGACGGCCAACCACTTGCTGAATCCGCTGCACGCGGACGCCGGGCATTTTCGCATCGATGCCAGCTTTGTTTTTCCGTTCGACGCGCGCCTGAAAAGCTGACGTTATTACCCTTCCAGCTTCTTCGCCACCAGTTCGTTCAGCAGGACCGGGTTCGCCTGGCCCTTCGACGCTTTCATCACCTGCCCCACAAAGAAGCCGGCCATCGTCTTCTTGCCCCCGCGGTACTGCTCCACCTGCCTGGGGTTGGCCGCGATCACCTCGTCGATCATGGCTTCAATGGCCGATGCATCGGTAATCTGCTCCGGCTTCTCCCGCTCGTAGACGGCGGCAAAATCCTCACCCCTCTCAAAGCAAACGTCGAACAGTTGCTTCATCTGTTTGGAACTGATCTTGCCCTCGTCGAGCAGGTCGGCGGCTTGAACAATGCCGGCCATCGACACCGGCGACTGCTCCTGTTCGAGATTGAGGGCCTTGAGGCGTCCGCCTACCTCGCTCAGCAGCACATTGGCCACCCGGCGCGGGTTGCGCGCAGTGCGTGCGGCAGCCTCAAAGCGGTCGGCAAACTCGCGGCTCGCGGTCAGCGTGGCGGCGTCCTGCGTGTTCAGTTCGTACTCGGCAATCATCCGCGCCCGCCGCGCCTCAGGAAGCTCGGGGAGCTTTTTCTTCGTTTCCGTCAGGAAATCGGCAGAAACCACCAGCGGCGGCAGGTCCGGCTCGGGGAAGTAGCGATAGTCGTGCGCTTGTTCCTTCGACCGCATCGAAAACGTGCGCCCCTCGTTTGCGTTCCACAGCCGGCTCTCCTGCGTCACCCGCCCGCCCGCTTCGATCACCTCAATCTGCCGCTCGATCTCATATTCCAGCGCCGCGCGCACAAAGCGGAAGCTGTTCACGTTTTTCACTTCCGCCTTGGTCCCGAAGCGCTCCGCGCCCTTCAGCCGCACGCTCACATTGGCGTCGCAGCGCAGCGACCCCTCCTCCATGTTGCAGTCGGAGACACCCGTGTAAAGCAGGATCTCCTTGAGACGCGTCAGGTATTCGAAGGCCTCTTCTGCCGAGCGGATGTCGGGCTCGGAGACGATCTCGATCAGCGGCGTCCCGCAGCGGTTCAGGTCGAGATAGGTGCGCGTCGCCGAGTCGGGGAATCCATCGTGCAGGCTCTTGCCTGCGTCTTCTTCCATGTGCAGCCGCGTCACGCCAATGCGTTTCATTGTCCCGTCGGCGGTCGGAACATCGATCCACCCATGCTCCGCAATCGGCTTGTCGTACTGCGAAATCTGGTAGCCCTTGGGCAGGTCGGGGTAGAAATAGTTTTTGCGCGCGAAGATGGAGCGCTCGCGGACCTGGCAGTTGATGGCCAGGGCGGCCAGCGTGGCAAACTCGACGGCCTTCGCGTTCAGCACCGGCAGCGCCCCCGGCAGCCCCAGGCAAACCGGGCAGATGTTGGTATTCGGCTCCGACCCAAAATGGTTGGCGCAACCGCAGAAAGCCTTGCTGGCCGTGAGCAGCTGAACGTGCACTTCGAGTCCGATGACGGGCTCGTACTTGGCCGAAACATCAAGAGCGGGCGTTGTAGCGGGCATAGAGGGATTTTAGCGCGACGAAAAGCTTTCGCTCTCCGACGCGCAGCGCCGCGGCTGGGAAGTAAGGGAGATGTTAACCGACCAGTCTTCCGGTTGGTTAGCCGGTCAAACACCCGGAACCCAGGGATTTAGCGTTCCTGATCTGGCTGGGAGCTTCGTGAAGCGTTCCCTGGAGCACTCGATGGATTCCGCTTGATGTCCCATGTCGGACTGATTGATCCAATACTTCGCGAATAATCCGGCTCGCAGTTGCGCTCAGGGGCGACCAGGATTGTATTCTTGGTCGTCGGGAATTGGATCATGGAAATCCCGGCGTAAATCTCGCGAGTTGCACGCATGCATCGGTTGCAGCCCAAGGGCAGGTTTCCGACGCGTCTCTTATTGCGCCCAGAGAGAGTATTCGGTGGCCGGTCATTGAGGACTGGCCGCACACGGCCTTGGCAGCTCCGACACGAGGCAGAAAGATGACAAATTTGATGAATCGCCGCAAGTTTCTCGAATCCGCAGCCGCATCGGCTTGTTTCACCATTGTGCCAAGACATGTACTGGGTGGGACCGGGGTTGTCCCGCCCAGCGACAAAATCACCTTGGCTCACATCGGCACAGGCACGGAGGGTCTCCGCGAGATGACAAAATTGATTTCCATCCCGGAGATCCAGATTGTCGCCGTATGCGACCCTTCCAAGCACGCAATTGGATACAGGGACTGGGGAAAAACCTACCTTCTCGAAGGCATGCGAAGCGCCATTGGGAAGCCGGACTGGAGGGCGGGAACCGAGGGGACGATTCCGGGTGGCCGCGACGTCGCCAAAGACTTCGTGGAGTCCTACTACGCAGCCCAACGGCCTGGCGGCACATTCAAGGGCTGCTCTTCCTATGCCGACTTTCGCGAGCTGCTGGGCAAGGAAAAGGAAGTCGATGCCGTCAAAATCATGACCCCGGACCATCTTCACGGCGTCATCAGCATCGCCTGCATGAAGAGGGGAAAGCATGTGATCATGCATAAGCCCATCGCCAATCGATTGGAGGAAGCCAGGCTGGTGATCGACACCGCCCGCGAAAAGGGCGTTGCCACGCACTTCATGCCGTGGGACGCCAACGGATCGATGGACCAGGTGATGGCCTGGATCAACGGTGGCGCTATCGGCGCTCTGCGTGAAATCCATAACTGGACCAACCGTCCCGTGTGGCCGCAGTACACCAGTCTCCCCACCGCCGCCCCTCCCATTCCGGAAGGCTTTGACTGGGATTTGTGGCTCGGTCCGGAGGCCGACCGTCCCTATTCGCCCGACTACACCCACATGGTATTTCGCGGATGGTATGACTTCGGAGGCGGCTGCATGGCGGATATGGGCCATTACAGCCTGTGGACGGTCTTCAATGCCCTCGAACTGGGGTCACCCACCAGTGTCGAGCCCGTGCTCAGTCACACTTGCGCGTTCAACGGTAGTGTTCCGTTCAAAGTGAACAATGACTTTTCCTTCCCTACGGCCTGCACGGTCCGCTTCAAGTATCCGGCCAGCGGAAGAAGGCCGGCGGTGGATCTCATCTGGTATGACGGCGGAATGCGGCCCCCCACGCCGCCCGAGTTGGAAATCGATAACAAGGAACTTCCAATCGAGGGCATGATGTTTGTCGGCAGCAAGGGAAAGATCCTGGCGGGCTTTCAGATTGAGGACCCGCGGTTAATTCCCGAAAGAAGGATGCGCAAGCAGCCGGCTGCGCCTGCCCGCAAGCAACAAGAGCAGGGCGGAGCTTCCCCAGGCGTGCGCCAGTGGATTGCCGCCGTCCGGGGCAGACCGCAATCGCCTTCGAGTTTCTTGAACGCCGGCCCCATTTCAGAGGCCGTCAACTTGTACTCCGTCGCCCTGCGCACGGGCAAGAAATTGCTGTACGACAGTGAGTCACGGAAAATCACCAACGTAGCGGAAGCCAACAAGTATTTGTCCCGCGAATACCGAAAGGGTTGGGATCCCCAATCCATCTAGGAAGTGAATCGACGTGCAGACAATTTCAAGAAGGCAGTTTCTTTATGGCGGCGCCTTGTGCATCGCCGCGTCGGCGATGAAGATCGAGGCGAGCCCTCTGGGAATGCCCCTTGGGTGCCAGACCTATCCGCTTCGCGAGTCGATCGGAAAGGATTTCGAAGGCACCCTGCATCAGATTGCAGGCGCGGGATACCAGATGATCGAGATGTGTTCGCCGACCAGTTTCGCGCGGGATGGCTTTGGTCCCCTGGTGAACATAAAGCCAGCGAAGATCCGCGGCATGATCCGGGACGCGGGCCTGGGTTGCGTAAGCAGCCACTTCAGGTTCACGGAACTCAAGGAGCAGTTGGACGACCGCATCGCGTTTGCCAGGGAGCTGGGCCTGAAACAGATGATCTGCGCCACGTTGGAGGTCCCGGCCGACGCGCCCATGTCAGCCTGGTTGAAGGCTTTCGACGAAATGAACAAGATCGGCGCACAGACCCGCAAGGCCGGCCTTCAGCTTGGCTTCCACAATCACCACTTCGAGTTCAAGGAAATCGACGGCGTGCTCGTTTACGACGAGTTGATGAAGAGGCTGGATCCCGAGCTGATTAAAATGCAATTCCAGGATGCCATTCCCCCGCAATACGACCCCGTCGCCATTCTCGCCAAATATCCTGGCCGGTTTATTTCTCTCCATCTGTCGGACTGGTCGGCGGAGAGGAAAGCGGTTCCCATTGGAGCGGGCGCCATCGACTGGAAGAAGCTTTTCGCAGCGGCCAAAGCCGGAGGCATCATGAATTATTTCGTGGAAATGGACTGGGACTTGATGCAGGCCAGCGTTCCCTACCTTCGCAAGCTGAAGGTGTAGCGAGGGTGCCAAACCAACGGATTCGGAGGCTATGGCGGTTTTCCAGTTGCTTTAAAGCGAGATCCGTGCTGCTGGGATTCGAACTTACCAAACCTCTAATAACATGACCGCGAGCGTCCTTCTCAGGGAAGCCCAAACCGAATTACCAGCCGGGCAGCCGCTAACGGTTCCGAGTTATGGATGTATGGTCGGCAAGCCGTCAGTTATGAATTCGTCAATACTCCAACAGCTGCCGGTTGGCCGGTAATGCCGGCACAACAAGTCGGAGAGTGCACAGATCACAGATCCCATTTCGATGATCCGTGATATTGGCTGGTTTTGATCAGACGACAGCCGGAATCAGGCCTATCGTCACTGCATGGGTAACCTTGATACCCCATGTGTCCGCTAGGAGGCGAGATGTTAGGTTTGGGTTTGGTAGGAACAATTATTGTGATCGTGCTGATTGTGTGGCTCATCCGGCGCGTATGATTTCGGCTGGGAGTGCATCGCTGAAAATCGATTGACCGGCAAGACCACCTTTGCGCATATCTGATTCATCCGGAGTTCTATCCGCGTGGTCGGCAAACCGTACCTGCCGATTCCGGTCGGTTGGTCGCCAACTCGGCAGTCGCCAACTCGGCAGTTACTGGTAGATAAACAGATTCCCCGCCTGAGCGCAGTTGAATCAGGCGGCTGTTGAAAGCGCGCGCAGAGTGATCCCGGGATCGGGATTCCGCCGCTTCAAGAGCGGAATTCACACACACCCGCCTGTTGCTTACTCCGCCGGATCGTCGGCCGTGAACGCCGAGCAGCACGGCTTCTCCGTCGCGCGGAAGTTCATCAGCTCCAAACGAATCCCGTCCGGGTCGTAGAAGTTGAACTGCCCCTTGCCGTCTTTGCCCATCTGCGTGTGCCCGTCGTTTTGCACGCCCGCCAGCCGATTTCCATCCTTGAGGGTCTTGTAGGCTTCGTCCACCGAATCCTCGCCGATGGACAGATGGTCGAGCACGCCCAGATCGTGCTGCGACATGTCGGCCGGAATGCCGGAGCTTCCCGAGAGCGGCGTGTTCCCATGGGTCAGCATGTACTCCAGCCAGTCGTGGCTGTCAGGTGACTGCTGGCTAACCCAGTCCACCCTGCCCTCCACCATGCCGCCATACCAGTACGGCTTGAAGCCCAGCAGGTCGCGGTAGAAGGTGTCCTCGACGGCGCGGTTGTGCACCAGGTAGCCCACGTGGATGATGTGGTGGCCGATGGCGTTCACCGCCGGCAACTGCTTCAGATGCTCGGGCAACTGCACGAACTCCACCTTGTTGCCCTCCGGGTCCTTCACGGTGAACCAGCGGCTGCCATCTGCGCCTTTCTCCACCTGTCCCGGCACCTTCCATGCCTTGGCGCCAAGATACCGGCGCAGCGTTTCGGCATCGTCCGTGTTCCACGCGGTGTGGTCCAGCCGGTTGATCCCCGCGTCCTCCGGCAGCGGCAGCACCTCGATGAACTGGGTCGCGCTCAGTGCGTAGCGTACCCCCTTGGGGTTCTCCGGGTCGGCCTGCTTCACCGCGCCCACAACGTCGACATAAAAGTGCTCCGTGGCCGCGGGATTCGACGTGTAAACGGCAAGATGCGAAATGCCGGTAATCCTCGGCCGCGCGATCGGCTTGTCGGGTAATTGCGCCGCGGCTGTGAGCCAAATGGCAACAAGCGCCGCGGCAACGACGATCTTCAACTGCATGCTTCACCTCGACTTTGAGTTGGCTTCACCATAAATCGATTTGGTCCGTGGCGCAAACTCCCGCGCCGCGATTTCCCCGCTTGAGTTGTCGCGGGCGGGCGATACAATGCGCTCATGCCTCGAAACCACTTCTCCTGGTCGCTTGCCGTCCTCGCCCTCGCCGTTTGCCTTGCGGCTCCCTGCATCAGTCCCGCCGTCTTTGCCCAGAGCCCGTTACCCGGCGCCTCCGCCGATGACCGGGAACTAGCCCGCGACCTCTTCAAGGAACTCATCGAGATCAACACCACCGACACACCTCTCGGCAACGTCACCACCGCCACCGCGGCCATGCAGAAACGCTTTCTCGATGCCGGCTTTGCGACCGAAGACGTCCACCTGCTCGGCCCCGACCCGCGCAAGATGAACCTCGTCGTCCGCCTCCGCGCTGCCGGAACGCCCCCCGGTACCGAAACAGCCAAGCCGGTCGTCTTCCTCTGCCACATGGACGTCGTCCAGGCCCTGCGCGCCGACTGGAACACCGACCCCTTCGAGTTTGTCGAGAAGGACGGCTACTACTACGGCCGCGGCACGCAGGACATGAAGGACTCCGACGCCGCGTTGGTCTTCACCTTCCTGCGTCTGCACCGCGAGGGCTGGAAACCCAGGCGCGACCTGATCCTGGCGCTCACTGCCGACGAGGAGGGCGGCAAATTCAACGGCGCCGACTGGCTGGTCAAGGAGCATCGCGACCTGGTCGACGCAGCCTTTGTCATCAATCCCGACTCCGGTGGCGTGGAACTGGATCATGGCCGCGCGATGGTGGCCGATGTTGAGGCCACCGAAAAGGTCTACGCCGACTACCAGGTCACCGCCATCGATCGCGGCGGCCACAGCTCCATTCCCCGGCCCGACAACGCCATCTACGAGCTCACCGCCGCGCTCAACAAGCTGGCCGCCTATTCGTTCCCGTTCGAATTGAACCAGGTCACGCGCACCTACTTCAAGAACCTGGCCGCGCAGGAGACCGGCCAGACCGCGGCCGACATGCGCGCTATCCTGGCCACTCCGCCTGACCTCACGGCCGCAGCACGCCTCAGCGCCAGCGAGCCCAGCTTCAACTCCAACTTCCGCACCACCTGCGTGGCCACTCGCCTGGCTGCCGGCCACGCCAACAACGCTCTGCCGCAAACCGCCCAGGCCAACGTCAACTGCCGCATCTTTCCCGGCCACTCGCCCGAGGAAATTCGCCAACAGCTGATCGGCCTCTTCGCCGACGACAAGCTCACGGTCAAGTACGTCTCCGATGCTGGCGTAGTCTCCGATACCGCGCCGGAACGCAAAGCAATGGTCCCGCCCGCGCCCATCAAGGAGGTCTTCGAGCCGCTTACCCGCCTTACCCAGGCCCTCTGGCCGGGCACGCCGGTCACACCCGTCATGGAAAACGGCGCCAGCGATTCTATCTACTTTGCCCAGGCCGGCATTCCCTGTTACGGCTACTCGGCCATCGCCCTCGAACGCGACGACGACCGCGCCCACGGCCAGGACGAGCGTCTTCCCGTCGATTCCTACTGGAAGTCGCTGGATTTCTTTTACTCGTTTGCGAAATCGGTGGGCGGCGAGTGAGGGAAGGGCAGGGAACAGCAGGCAGGACTCCAGGCAAAGTTGCAAACCCAGCGAAATCCCCCTTGATACCGCTATCACTTCGTCTAGAATGGTTGGGCCAGGAAACGGCAGCCGAAATCGTCGCTGTCCGCGCCTGGGTCTTCAGGGGGACAGGTCACATGAAAAAAGCTGGATTGGCAGTCATGATGTTTGCCGTGGCGCTACCCATGGCGGTGCAGGTATTTGCGCAGGGGGACAAGGCTTCTGGCCAGGGTCGGACCATCTTGACCATCTTCGCCAAGCGCGGCGAGGCGGTTGCCGCCGTTACCCCGCAGGATGTCAGTATCAAGCTGAACAGCAAGGACGCCACGGTGACCGCTCTTACACAATTCAAGAGCGCCGACGACAGCCTGGAATTGGTGGTGCTCATCGATAGCAGCGCCCATAACCTGGGTACCCAGTTCGACGAGATCGGCCATTTCATGCAAGGCCTGGGGCCGAACACCAAGCTTGCCCTCGGCTACATGCAAAATGGACGCGCCGTCCTTTCGGGCCCTTTGTCGACCGATCACCAGCAACCGGTAAGTGCGCTGCATCTACCCACCGGTCCCAGCGCCAATGTGTACTTCGCCCTGTCGGACCTGGCCAAGCACTGGCCCTCCCCGGACCGCAAGGCGCGCCGCGAGGTGGTCGTGGTGGCCGACGGCATCGATCCCAATAACCCCAGCTTCGACGCCAACGATCCCTACGTGCAGGCGGCCATCAACGATTCGGTGCGCGCTGGCCTGGTGGTTTACTCCGTCTACTGGCGCGGCCGCGACCACGCCGAGGTCGATGCCAACGTGGTCAATGGCGGCCAGAGCCTGCTCAACGAGGTTACCCAGGCAACCGGCGGCATGAGCTATGCGTCGGGGACGGGAAACCCGGTCACCTTCCAGCCCTTCTTCGCTGACCTGATGCTGCGCCTGGCCAATCAGTACGAGCTCGACTTCACCGCCCGCCTCGATCGCAAGCCCATGGTTGAAACCATGAAGACGAAGGTAGAAGCCCTGAGCCTCCAGGTCTTCGCGCCCGACCAGGTCTTTGTCGATAAGCCTGCCGGGCAATAAATCCTGCCGCAACAGGGGCGGTCCGCTTACGCCGATTGCTCAATCGTGTACTCGCGCGCATATCCGGCCGGCTCGGCGTGGATATTCACCCGCACTTTGCCCGCCGGGTCGCACGTGTACTCCTCGCGAATCCGCAGTTCGCCCGGTTCGCCCAGCAGCCTCACCGCCGCCGATCCCAGATCCGGATGGTCCCTGAGCCCGGGATCGAAAGGAAACAAAATCTGGTCCCAGTTGGCGATCTCGCCCTTGGGCTGCCCGTGCTCGTCCAGTTGCGAGCACTCCAGATACCGGAAGTGGCCGATGTTGTGCGCCGGCCTGTAGATCCGCTCAACCTTCAGCGGCTCTTCCCCAAGTGCGGGCAGTTGCACCCCGCGGGGGAAAATCAGGTCGAAGTAGATCGTTCCGCCGCTGTCCGTCTCCCGCCACAGGCCGAAGTTGCGGTTGAACTGATCCAGCACCCGGTCGGCCGCTCGCTCCGCTGACTGGCCGGCCAGTTCGCCCGTCAGCACCGCCGCGCGGATGGCCAGCCCAATGGCACTGGCCGAGCGCATGTACGCCGAACGCCTTACCTTGCGTCCGAAGCTCTCCCGCAGAATGCGCGCCACCGGCGGCAGCTCCGCCGCCCCGCCCGTCACGTAGAGCGTGTCCAGCGTGCGCTCCGCGTGCGTGGCCAGCAGATTGTCGACCACCGCGCGCGTCTGCTCGATCAGTGGACGGCAGCGCTCGTAGTAGTCCTCCACCGGAATCGTCACCTGTTCCCACCCCGCCCGCACCCGTTCCAGATCGATGGTCACCTTGCGCGTATTGGGGTTGAGGCTCTCCTTCTTTTCCCGGCACTCCTCCAGCAGCCGGTAGCGCTCGCCGGGCTTCAACCGCACGTCTTTCCCTACTGCCTCCAGCGCCAGGCGGGCGAGAATCTCGTCAAAGTCGTCGCCGCCCAGCGATGGAACTCCATCCGAAGCGACGACCATGTGCTCCGTCTCGCCCAGCGTCACCAGCGAAACGTCGAATGTCCCGCCGCCCAAGTCGTAAACCACCAGCCCGCTGCCCACTCGGCTCTTCCGCTCAGCGCTGTTGCGGTGCGCAAATTCAATGGCCGCCGCAGAGGGCTCGTTCAGCAGCCCCAGCACCGTGAATCCCGCCGCCTGCGCCGCCTCCTCCGTCAGGAAGCGCTGGTTGCTGTTGGCGTTGGCCGGAACCCCCAGCATCACCTCAAACTTCTCTTCCGCACCAGGTCCCGCGCCCACATTCGAGTGCTCCGCCAACTGCGCCTTAAGCGACCTCATCATCTCCGCCATCAGCTGCCGCAAGGGAAACTGCTGCCCCGCCACCGCGACCAGCGTATGCGGGTTGGCCGAGCGCAGGTACCGCTTTAGCGAGCGCAGAACCGTCCAGTTTTCGTCCTCCTGCGCCGCAATCGCTTCCCAGCCGTAAAGCCGCGCCTCCCCGTTCACCGCCGCCACCGGCGGAAACCAGTCGTGTGTCTGCCCATCCGGCGCTTCGAAATTGACGAGGGGAAAGTTGCCGCGGTCCACCAGCGCGACAACCACGCGGGTTGTTCCGAAATCGATTCCAAGTCGCATACCCATTTAGTTTACCGGACGCTCGGTTTCAGCCGCCTATTGATCGCTGTTAAACTGAAGGAACATGATCCTCCCGTTCGTCCGCGAGATCTTCGCGGAGCTGGAGCACTCTTCGGGTTTTGAGCGCGTACGAAGGCATCTCAGCCTCGCTGCGGGGCGGAGGCGTGTCTCCGGCCTCACCGCCACCGCCCGCGCCATCTACATCCCCTTCATGGCGCGCGCTGCCCGTCAGCCGGTCATCGTGGTGGTCTCTGACAACAAGGCCGCCGAAGCTCTCGAGCCCATGCTGCGCGCCGGCTGCGAGCTTACCGGCGCCATCGATCCCACCGCGGTCGTTCGCCTTCCCGCCCACGACGTCCTTCCCTTCGAGAATCTCTCTCCCCATCCCGACGTCCAGGAGCAACGGGCATCGGCGCTGTGGAAGCTCGCCACCGGCGGGGTCTCCATCCTCATCGCACCCGTCGAGTCCGCCGCCCTCCGGCTCTTCGATCGCGATTACTATGCCGGCCTCGCCGTCACCCTCAGGCGTACCGAAGAAGTCGACGTCGAAGTCCTCACCGCCCATCTCGCCGGCGTTGGCTACACGCAGATGGACCTGGTCGAGATGCCCGGCCAGTTCACCCGCCGCGGCGGCATCCTCGATGTCTATTCGCCCGAGTCCGACCGCCCCGTCCGCATTGAGTTCTTCGGCGACGAAATCGAAACCATCCGCAAATTCGACCCCGAGACGCAGCGTTCGCAGAGCGGCCTCGACGAAGCGCAGTTGCTGCCGCTGACCGAAACGCCGGTCACCGAGCGCCTGCTGGCCGCGGTCCACGCGCGACTCAGCCGCCAGCGCGTCGATGTCTCCGACGACGCCGACGACGAGGAGATGGCCACCGAAATGGCCGCTGCCGGCGGAGTCAGCGTCTTTCCCGGATGGGAATTTTTCTCCGCCGTTGCCGGAGCTGAGAAATCGCTGCTCACGCTGTTGCCTAAATCAGCCCTCTTCATCGAAGAGCCGGCCATGGTGCGTAACCAGATCGACCGCTGGTGGAACAAGGTCGAGCAGCGCCATGAGCGCTCCGCCATGGGTTCGCTCATTCGTCCCGAAGACATTTATCTGCGCCCCGAAATCCTGCAGGCGCAGCTCGACGCGCACATGGGCCTCGATCTCGATCAGCTCGGCGTAGTCGACGTCCTCGACGACGACAATACGCTCGGCGAGATCGAGCTGAACACGCGTCCCACGCTGCGCTTTCACGGCTCCATCCCCGCGCTCACCGAGCAGCTTAAAGCCCTCATGGCCGCGGAGTCGCGCATCGTCCTGGCCGCGCCCCACCAGGGCGATGTCGAACGCCTGGCCACGGTGCTTCGCGAATACCAGATTCCTTATCGCCTCGGCAGCCGCAATCCCCATCCAGGCGAGACCATGCTCGACGAGGGCAGTTATCTCGCCGGCGATTTGCGCGTCCCCGTCATCGTCCGCTCGCCGCTCGCCGCGGGAGTAAGTTTTGCCGATGCCAACCTCGTCCTCTTCGGCGCCAACGATCTCTCCGACGAAGCCGATGTCGCCGCGCGTCCCGAGCCGCGCCGATCGAAAACCGCGGCCTTCGTCTCCGACTTCCGCGACCTCACCGTGGGCGACTATGTGGTCCACGTCGAGCACGGCATCGCCCAGTACCAGGGCCTCCGCGAGATCGTGCAGGACTCGCTCGCCATCGAGTTCATGATCCTCGAGTTTGCTGAAGCGGCCAAGCTCTACGTGCCGCTCACGCGCCTCGATCTCATCCAGAAGTACCGCTCCACCGATGCAGGCCCCGCGCCGGTGCTCAACAGGCTCGGCTCCCAGCAGTGGGCCAAGACCAAGGCCCGCGTCCGCAAGGCCATGCAGGACATGACCGGCGAGCTGTTGAAGCTCTACGCCGAGCGCACCACCGCGCAGGGCACGGCGTTCTCAAAAGACAACGAATTCCAGAAAGAGTTTGAAGATTCTTTCGACTACACCGAGACCGACGACCAGATCTCCGCCATCCGCGCCATCAAGTACGACATGGAATCGACCAGGCCCATGGACCGCCTGCTCTGCGGCGATGTGGGTTACGGCAAGACCGAAGTGGCCATGCGCGCCGCCTTCAAAGCCGTGCAAGACGGCAAGCAGGTCGCGGTGCTCACGCCGACGACCATCCTCAGTTTCCAGCACTTCGAAACATTCAAGAAGAGATTTGCGCAGTTTCCCATCAACATCGAAATGATCTCGCGCTTCCGCACCGCGAAAGAGCAGAAGGAAATTGTTGAGAAGGTGGAGACGGGCCGCGTCGACATTCTCATCGGCACGCATCGGCTGCTCTCGAAAGACATCAAATTCCAGGACCTCGGCCTGCTCGTCGTGGATGAAGAGCAGCGCTTCGGCGTGCGCCACAAGGAGCGTCTCAAGCAGATGCGCAAGGAGATCGACGTGCTCGCCATGAGCGCCACGCCCATCCCCCGCACGCTGCACATGTCGCTGGTCGGCCTGCGCGACATGAGCGTCATCGAGACGCCGCCCAAGGACCGCATGGCCATTCAAACCGTCGTCGCCAAGTTCGACGAAAAAATTGTGCGCTCGGCCGTTGAAGTGGAACTGGAGCGCGGCGGCCAGGTTTATTTCGTCCACAACCGCGTCGAATCCATCTACGAAATCGCCGCACGTATCCAGGAGCTTGTGCCCGCTGCGCGCGTCGCCGTGGGCCACGGCCAGATGGGTGAAACGGAGCTCGAGCGCGTAATGCTCGCCTTCATGCGTCATGAATACGACGTGCTGGTCGCCACCACCATCATCGAGAATGGTCTCGACATCCCCCTCGCGAATACCATGCTCATTAACCGCGCCGACCGCCACGGATTGAGCGAGCTCTATCAACTTCGCGGCCGCGTAGGCCGCTCCAACCGCCGCGCTTACGCGTATCTGCTCATCCCGCCGGAAAACGAGCTCACGGAAATAGCACGTCGCCGCCTCGCCGCGCTCAAGGAGTTCAGCGACCTCGGCGCGGGCTTCAAAATTGCCGCGCTCGATCTCGAGTTGCGCGGCGCGGGCAACATGCTGGGCGGCGAGCAGAGCGGCCACATCGAAGCGGTCGGCTTCGAGCTCTACACCTCCATGCTCGAGGCCGCGGTGAAGGAGATGAAGGGCGAAACCAGTGAGGAGCGCCCCGCCACGCAGCTCAACCTCGGCATCGCACTGCGCATCGACGAGAGTTATGTGCCGGAAGAGAATCAGCGGCTGCGCCTCTACAAGAAGATCGCCGGAGCCACCAGCGAAGCCGCCGTGGCCGAAGTGCGCGCGGAGATGGAAGACCGCTACGGCGCGCCGCCGGACGCGACCGTGTTCCTGCTCGAGGCGGCCATGCTTCGCCTGGAATGCGAGCGCATGGGTATCGCCCAGGTCGATCGCAAACGCGGCGAGTTGCAGATTCGCTTCATGGAGAACGCAGCCGTCGATCCGCAGACCCTGATGCGCCTCGTGGCGAAGAACGCCAAGCGCGGCGCGCAGTTCACTCCGCAAGGCCTGTTGAAGTATCCTTTGGCTGCCACGCGCCCCGACGAAGTACTGCTGGAGGTTCACGAAGTGCTCGCCAAACTGGCCCCCGCGCCCGTTGGCGCTTGAAAAGCTGCGAACCACCAAATGAGGAAACATGAAGAAGTTGTTTGCATTGCTTGGAATTGGAGCCTGTATGAGCACCGCAATCGCCGCGCCGGCCGTGGCCGAAGACTGGAAGCACGAGTTTGAGAAAGTCTCCGACGAGTACTTTGACCAGGTGTATTTTCACTACGATCCGACGAATGCAACGCTGACCGGGTATCACCAATACGACACGCAACTGGATGACTACTCGCGCAAGAACATCGATGCGGAGATTGCCGCGCTGAAGGTTTTTGAAACGCGGGTCGAAGCGATTCATCCTGGTATTGCCGCGGCCGATTTTGTTCCGCGAAGCGACCGGGAGATAGTGCTGGCGAACATTCGCTCGCAGTTGCTGACGATCGAGACGATCCGCCCGTGGGAGAAGAATGCGGATGGCTATTCGAGCGTCTGCGCGAGCGGGGCCTTTGTGCTGATGGAGCGCAAATTCGCCTCGCCCGATGAGCGCCTGCGGTCTCTGGTGGCGCGCGAAAAGCAGATGCCCGCGGTGCTGGCCAATGCTCGCGTGAACCTGAAGAATCCGCCGCGGATTTACACCGAGATCGCCATCGAGCAGTTGCCGGACATTGTCGCCTTTTTTGAGCACGATGTCCCGTTGGCCTTTGCCGATGCGCAGGACGCAGCCCTCAAGGCCGAATTCGCGCAGACCAACGCTGCCGTGATTGCCTCGCTGAAGAGTTATCTTGATTGGCTGAAGGCCGATCTGCTCCCGCGCTCCAACGGCGACTTCCGCATCGGCGCCGACGCCTTCCAGAAGAAACTCGCCTACGACGAGATGGTCGATACGCCGCTGGATAAACTGCTGGAGATCGGCTGGGCGGACCTGCGCAAGAACCAGACCCAATTCAATGAAATTGCGAAAGAGTTGGAGCCCGCGAAACAGCCGCGCGAAGTCGTCGAGCAGCTCGGCTCCAATCATCCCGCGCCCGATCATCTGCTCGACGCCTTCCGCGCCACCTTCGACGGCCTGGTCAGCTTCATCCGGGAACATCACATCGTCACCATCCCCTCCGATGTGCGCCCAATCGTGGAAGAAACGCCGCCCTTCATGCGCGCCACCACCTTTGCCAGCATGGACACGCCGGGGCCCTACGAGCAGCACGCAACAGAGGCCTACTTCAACGTCACGCTCCCCGACCCCTCCATGACTCCCGAGCAGGTGGAGGGCTACATGCACTCCTTCAACATCGGCACCGTGATCTCGACCGCGGTGCACGAGGCTTATCCGGGCCACTACATCCAGTTTCTATGGCTGCCGCAGGCGCCCAGCAAAGTGCGCAAGCTGCTCAGCGCAAATACAGACGTGGAGGGATGGGCGCACTACACCGAGCAGATGATGCTCGATCAGGGATACGGCCAGCCGGGCACCGGCGCAAAGGACGAGCGCGAGTCAAAGTTCATTCGCCTTGGCCAACTGCAGGATGCGCTCTTGCGCAACGCGCGGTTCATCGTCGGCATCCAAATGCACACCGGCAAGATGAGCTTCGACGAAGCCGTCGCCTTCTTTCAGAAGGAAGGCTACCAGTCGAAGGAAGCGGCCATGGTTGAAACCAAGCGCGGCACCAGCGACCCCACGTATCTCTACTACACGCTGGGCAAGCTGGAAATCATGAAGCTGCGCGACGACGTGAAGAAGAAACAGGGCGCGTCGTTTTCATTGGAGCAGTTTCACAACGATTTTTTGCGCCAGGGATCGCCGCCCATCAAAATTGTGCGCCAGGCCATGCTCGGCGACGACTCGCCCGCTTTGTGAGGGGCAGCCCCGCTCACGGCTCCCGCCATACCACGGAAGAGTCAGGCCGGAGATGGAAGAAACCAATTATGCTGGCAATCGAGGCAAGGTCTGCTTAAACGGCGCGGAATGCACTCGAAGAGGAAGAAGCAATGAACAAACGGGTTCGGAAAGCAGTATTTCCCGCAGGCGGCCTGGGCACGCGCTTTTTGCCGGCGACCAAGGTCATCCCCAAGGAGATGCTGGCCCTTGTTGACAAGCCCATCCTGCAGTACGGCGTGGAAGAGGCCATTGCCTCGGGCATCGAGCAGATCATCATCGTCACCGGCCGCGGCAAGAGCGCCATGGAGGACCACTTCGACATCAGCTACGAACTGGATGCGACGCTGGCGCGCAAGCAGAAGCACGAACTGCTCGAGATTTCGCGTGGCGTTTCTTCCATGGCGAGCATCAGTTATGTTCGTCAAAAGGAACCGCTGGGTCTCGGCCACGCCGTTCTCTGCGCCAGGGAGTTGGTGGGCGATGAGCCTTTCGCCGTCATGCTGCCCGACGATGTGATCGACGCCGATCCGCCCTGCATCAAGCAGTTGATCGACGTGTTCAACGAGCGCGCCGGATCGGTGCTGGCCACGATGACGATCGAAGGTCCCTCGATCAGTTTGTATGGCGTGCTGGCGGGCGAACCGGACGCAACCAACCCGCGCATTTACAACTGCACCGGCATGGTCGAGAAGCCGAAGTTCGCGGAAGCCCCGTCCAAACAGGCCATCATCGGCCGTTATGTCCTCACCCCGCGCATCTTCGCTTTGCTTGAAAACACCACGCCCGGCGCCGGCGGAGAGATTCAACTCACCGATGCCCTCAAGGATCTGGTCAAGGAAGAGAAAGTCTTCGGCTACACCTTCGAGGGCAAGCGCTACGATGCCGGCGACAAGTTCGGCATGTTGCAGGCGACGGTTGAGTTCGCGCTCAAACGACCCGAATTCGGAGAAAAGTTCCGCGAGTACCTGAAGAGTTTGGCGCTTTGACCAGCAAGTCAGCAGGCCAGCCCGGCGTTGAATTGACCCGGTGACTTGCTGGCTCGCTGTCGTTCACGCCTTCCACTTGATATTGCATCCCATCGAGGGCCGCTGCTCCGCAGGCGCCGGCTGGCCCGCGAGCACTTTGTCGATGGCTTCGCGCAGATCTTTGCCCGTTACCGGAATGCCGTTGCCTGGGCGGCTGGAGTCGAACTGCCCGCGATAAACCAGCCGGAACTCCGCATCGAACAAAAAGATGTCCGGAGTGCAGGCAGCCTTGTACGCGTGTGCCACAGCTTGCGACTCGTCATACAAATAAGGAAACACAAATCCGAAAGTCTCAGCCTGGTGCTTCAACCCCGCCGGGCCGTCGTCCGGATGCGTGGTCACATCGTTCGAACCGATGGCGGCGATGCCGAGCGGCTTTCCCGCGTAATCCTTGCTCAGCGCGGCCAGCCCTTTCTCGACGTGCTTCACGTAAGGGCAATGAGTGCAGATGAACAGAACCAGCAGCGCCTTCTTGCCCTTGAAATCGTCGCGGTGAACGGTCGAGCCAGTAACCACGTCCGTGAGCGCGAAGTCCGGCGCAGTGGTTCCGAGTTCAAGCATGGTGGATTCAGTAAGTCCCATAAGAATCTCTCCTCGATAAGCAGTGTTTTGGGGTTCGTGGCCCCCTTCAGAGGGTTGTTAGAACAGCGGCGTCTGCCTGCCCGGCATCGTCAGCCCGAAATGTTCATACGCCAGCCGCGTAGCCACGCGCCCGCGCGGCGTACGGTCAAGAAAACCAATCTGGATGAGAAACGGCTCATAAACCTCTTCGAGCGCGTCTTCCTCTTCGGCCAGAGTTGCCGCCAGCGTGCCCAGCCCCACCGGCCCGCCATCGTATTTCTGCATGATGGTTAGCAGCAGCCGCCGGTCGATCTCGTCGAAGCCGTGCGCATCCACTTCCAGCATGGTCAGCGCGGCGTTGGCCGTGGGCCTGTCGATGACGCCCGAGCCGCGCACCTGCGCGTAGTCGCGCACCCGCCGCAGCAGGCGGTTGGCGATGCGCGGCGTGCCCCGCGAGCGCAGCGCAATCTCCGCCGCCCCGTCGTGATCGATGGGCACGTCCATCACTTCCGCGGAGCGCTCGACGATGAAGCGCAGCTCTTCTTCCGTATAAAACTCCAGGCGCAGCAGAATGCCGAACCGCGACCGCAGGGGTGACGACAGCAGCCCCGGCCGCGTCGTGGCGCCGATAAACGTGAATGGCCGAATCTCCATCACGTGGGTGCGCGCCGCCGGCCCCTGGCCGATGATAATGTCCAGCTTGTAGTCCTCCAGCGCCGTGTACAGCTTCTCTTCCAGCACCGGCTGCATGCGGTGAATCTCGTCCAGAAACAACACCTGCCGCTCGCGCAGGTTGGTCAGGATCGCGGTCAGGTCGCCCTGGATCTGCAGCGCCGGCCCCGAGGTCTGCTGGAATCCCACGTCGAGCTCATTGGCAATAATCGTGGCCAGCGTAGTCTTGCCCAGTCCCGGCGGCCCGAACAGCAGCACGTGGTCCAGCGCCTCGCCGCGCGACTTTGCGGCCTCCAGAGCAATCGCCAGTTGCTCCTTCGCTTTCGACTGGCCGATGAATTCACGCAGCCACCGCGGCCTAAGCTTCAGCTCGAATCCCTGCTCCTCCTCCGCGCGCGAAGCGCTGACGAGCCGTTCCGGAGAGTTGTCTTTGGCGATAGCCATGCTGAGGAGAAGTGTAACGGGGCAGGGTTGCGGGCGCAAACCCGCCGCCGGCAGCGGGCGCTCCTATGCAGGCAGCGCAACCACCCCGGCGACCAGTTTGTAGTGGAAGCCGTCGAAGAGTTCACTGAGACTCAGGGTCAGCAGTGGTCTGGGGTGCTTTTCCTTGAAGAAGTGTGCGTGTGGGTATAAGCCTGCGGGCAACGGTTTGAGCCGATCAAGCCACACCGGATCGGTGACGGCCAGGTCGTAGCGGACGCGGCCGGGCGTGACCGGCGCGAAACAGTGCGCGATTCTTGCGTTTGCCTGTCTCGTCCCGGATCCACCACCAGAGGTCTTCAGGATGGACAAGCTCCAGCGACCGCGCCGCTGGAGATCCTTCGATTTTCTTGCCATAGACCCGGTCGCTGCACCCCTGCAATATCGACGGTCCCTTGTTCAGGTAGGCGACGAGAAACTGTCCATCGCGGGGCGTGTCAAAGCGGCGCACCGGTCCCCATCGCTTGTCTGTCACGTACACATCCTCCGGGTGGCAGTTGGAGCCGCATGCCTCGCCAAGCTCTACCTCGAAGACGTCCAGCAGCGCAGCCTCTTTACCATCGCCATAGCAGGTCTCTTTCACAGTGAGGCAACCTGGGACAGTCGGACCGACAAGCCTGACCCATTTTTTTGTTAAAAGGCTAATTCCGGCTACACAACGATGGTCGTGTTTGTAGGAGTTGGCAAGGCAGACAATCCGGTCGAGGCCCATGGAGTTGGACTCACCTTCAGGATGTGAATTAAAGATGGTGAATTTCTACGCCTTCCCAATGCTTCTGTAAATACTCCAGAACCAGTCGCCGGTGGCAGTGCTCAGCGGTTGGCTCACTGCACAGCACAACGGTCTTTCGCGTAAAACCCTCTTTATCGAGATGGGACTCGATCCGCCTGGATCGCATGAGATCGAGGAAGGCCGCCTCATAGAGATCCCAACTTCCCTTTCTCTTTTTGAATGCGTCGAGCATTTCCTGCGTCGGCGCGAGCAGCGGCTCATGCTCATAATCCGCTCCGCAAATCTCTCGAAGAAAGTAGGCCAGATCGGCCTGCTTGGCGAATGCGGCAAGTTGAGAAGTGTTGTTCAGCCGTACATCCAGCAGGCGCTCAATGCCGTGCGCCTTCAGTGTGCCGAAGAACTCGCTGGCGCTCTTTTGGGTAAAACCGATGCTGTAGATCTCCATTTGTCCTCTTCGAGCTCCGCAAAGAGTTCCGCCTGCGCGTCCACCAGCGGCTTCCCGGAGGCCGTGGCGACCGTCGCGTCCGGCTCGACGCGCCCATCGCCGCGAATGTGCTGCATCGTGTGGCCATGCTCGGCGAGCACCCGGCCAATCAGCAGACGCCGATGGCAGTGAGCGGGGTTCTCCTCGCCGCAGATCAGGGCAACGCGATAACGCTCGATGCCAGTTTCCAGACGGGCGATGGCTGCCTTGAAGTTGGAGTCGTCACGGAGCCGGCCGTAAACCACCCGGCCGGAGCCGTCGTAATAGGCTGAGTTCGCGGGGCGGCCACCCAATTCCGCTCCCAGGAAAAGGTATCGAACTCCGGCTGCATCCAAGGATGCCTGGATAAGCTCTTTGTCAAACTGCGGCACATATTTGGAATAGGGTGAACTGCGGGTGTCCACCACAACCTCGATACTATGCAGACGAACCAGGGCAAGCCACGCTTCCATGGTGTGGTTGGAGTGTCCAAGCGTGTAAAACGTGCTCATGCGCAGGCCCTTGCCAAGGAGGATAGCATTCTATTGACCGAGGCGGCCGGGGCCGACAGTGCGACTACTGCGTATAAATCTCCGGCCGCGCAAACACCAGGTCCTCCGGCGTCCGCACCGGCAGGGGATAGTGCGCGTCCAGATCGCCCGCCAGGACAACGGAAACCTCCGGCTTGTCCGGCTGCACGTGCACGCGGATGCGCTTGTCCTTGAGCGACCAAAGCCACTCCCACGCCCGGTCGTCGCCCGGAAAGAGCCGCGAAAAATCTCCCGTGTAGTAGTTCGTCTCATTCGGCTCGCACACGGAATAGGAGTACTTGAAATGAGCCTCCGTCTGCCGCGCGCTGCCGAAGAACTTCGTTCCCCGGGTCACGTCGATTGACCCGACGCGCCCCTCCACCGACGGCCAGTTCTGCGCCAGGCGCGCGTTGCGGCGCTTGACCCAGCGGCGCGTGGCTTCGGCCAGCGAACCTCCCAGCAGCACGAACAGATTGTGCAGCGGCCACAGGGAGTGAAGCGAATCCCACCTCACCCGCTTGAACCACTCGAAGATGTCGGGGCTGGTCACGAAGGGCCTCTGGCTGGGGTTCACTACCAAGATACCGCACTGGCAGGGCGCGCCCTTGTCTCCAGTCAGCAGCAACAACCGCGCTGGCCGGCATGGCCGTGGCCGATGCGAATACGGCGGGAATCTGGTAGATGCGTATGCCAATCGGGGATGCCAAAGGTTTCAGTACCTGAGTACCAAAGTGTCTGTTGCGTATACGGGAGATTACACCGCCCTAATTCGGTAAAGATACGACGGCAGGATTCTAAAGAAGTTAGATGGGGCCGCGATTGGCAATCAAGTTGCAGATACGAACCCGGTATAGCTCGTGGTTCGCGGTCGTCACGCTGGACGGATCGGCTGCACCGCGATCCGGCTAACTGTGCGCCTGAGCGATAAGGTTCAGCGGCCATTTCCGCCAGGTCGTGAGTTAAAGGCAAAGCGCGTGGAATGAAGAGTTTTATTAACCGTCTTGATTCCGTAAAGCGAAAGATGTCTTCGCTGGCCCTTGGGTTCGACGATGATTGGTCCAATGTCAGGGTTCTGAAGGGGATGCCCGGCTTTGCCGCGTGATGCGGGGGCGAAGCCAGTAACAGATGTCAGGAGGCTATGCATGGTCGGTCGCAATTGCGTTAAGGTGCTGGGGCTCATTTGCCTTGTCCTGCCGTTTACCGGCTGCACCAACACTTCGGTGGGTACCATCCAGGTTTCCCCGTCCTCGGATTCGATCACGGTCGGTCAGACATTACAGCTATCGGCCACGGGGATCGTCAGCCACGGGAATCATCCCCCCAGCGACCAGGACATAACCGACCTGGTCGCGTGGACCACCAGCAACGTCGGCGTGGCCTCCGTGAGTTCGACCGGCATGGTGACCGCCGTAGCCGCGGGCTCAACCGTGATCACCGCCAGCCTGGCCGGAGCAACGGCCGGCACTACGGCCATCACCGTCACCACCACGGGTGGCGGCGGCACGGGAGGATCCTTGGTCTCGCTGGCCATCATTCCCGGTACTCAGTCGGTCTCCGCGCCGGGTCAAACCACCCAGTTCATCGCCATCGGAACCACATCTTCGGGGGCGACTGAGGACGTTACCAGCACCTCAGCCTGGGCTTCCAGCAGCACCAATATCGCCACCGTCACTTCCGGCGGGCTGGCCACCGCTGTGAGCGCGGGCAGTGTGACCATCACCGCCATTGCCACCAATTCAAACGGCACCGTGGTCACGGGGACCGCGGCCTTCACCGTATCCGGGGGAAACTCGGAGCCGCTCACCGCGCTGTCCATCACTCCGGGCTCACAGTCGGTTTCCGCCTCAGGTCAGACGGGCCAGTTCATCGCCCTCGGCACGGCCGGATCGTCGGGTCTTGAGGAGGATGTCACCAACTCCCCCAGCATCACCTGGAGTTCCAGCATTCCAACCATTGCCACCATCAGTTCCTCCGGCCTTGTCACCGGAGTCAGTGCGGGCACCAGTTCCATCACGGCGCTGTGGTCCAACCCCGACAACAGCGTTGTCTCGGCAACGGCCACCGTTACCGTCACGTCCACTCCCCCGCCCGAGCCTCTGCTTTCGCTCACCATCATTCCCAACACCATTACGGTCGGCAACCTGGAGGACACGGGCAACTTCCTGGCTATCGGAACTTTTTCCACGTCTCCCTTTGTCAGGGACCTGACAAACTCGGTCGCCTGGCTTTCTTCGGCGCCCAACGTCTTCCCCGTCGACACCAACAGCACCCCCGCCAACCCTGAGGCTCCCGGCGGGCTTGTCACAGCCTACGGGAACGGATCAGCCACCATCATTGCCGAAGCAACCGATCCCACCACGGGATCCATCCAGACCGCCACCGCGCAGTTCAACTGCCCGCTGGTTCTTCCCGACCCCAACTCCGACCCGCCCAACCCGGGCTCGTGCTATACGGGATCACAGGTGCCGGGATTGCTGGTCACGCTGACCATCTATAACGAGGGCCTGAACCAGACCAACTGGCTGGTCACCGCTCCTTCCGCCACTGGCACGCAGGACGTGGTCCATTGCGGCCCCGGCTGGACCCTGGGCGGCGGCGTCGGCGGCTCCGTCTGCACGGCCACTTACCCTGTCGGCTCCACCATCAAGTTGACCGCAACTCAACCTACCGCCACAACAGGCACCTTCGGCGGATGGTCCTATAACTGCTTCCCGACTGCGGCTGTTACCGCAGCCGGGCCAAATTCCTGCACGATTACGCTCGGGGAGTTCGACGCGGCCACCGGAACATGGGCAACCTCTAATGTAACCGTGGGCGCCATCTTCAACTAGCCTTCAACTACCTGCCCAACCAGCGAAAGCCGCCCTCCGGGGCGGCTTTCCTGCGCCCTGAGCCGCATCTGCGCTTATCTAGCCCAGCCGCGCTGCCGCTGGCAGGCGCTCGGCCACCAGCGCCGGACCCGCGCCCCGCCCTTCGCTCCCTCCCCTCAACAGCACGCCAGGTCTCGCCGTTTAAACTGGAGTCGGCCCGTTTGATCGCGATGACCCTTCGGTTTGGCAGGATTCGCCGCTTCCACTTCAATCTTCCGCAGCGCATCGCGGCAGGATTGCTGGCGCTTTTTCTCCTGCAGGGTCTCATGCTTACCGCGCGCCAGACGCTCTCGGATCGCGACTACCAATACGCCCGCTGCGGACGCGAAACCTGGGAGCGGCCCTCGGCCCTGGCCGGCTATTACACCACCTGCGGCAACATTCACGACGGCATTCTCGCCTACCGTCTGGCCGGCCTGCCGTTGACGCTCAACCTCCTGGCCGAGCGCGCCCTTGACCGCTTCCGCAAGCCCGAGGACAAGGTCATTCAGGCTGGCGGCGAACTCAGCACCTGGGAACTCCGCCACCAGATGACCCACGTGCTGCTTCTGCTGCGCCTGCCGTTTCTGCTTGCGGGCGCCATGCTGGGCGCGGGCCTGTGGTGGGTCACCCGGCGTCTCTACGGCAACCTGGGCGGCTACACGGCCCTGGCGCTCTATTGCTTCTCTCCGCCCATCTTGCGAGCCTGCCTCTCGCCCAACCCTGAGGTTCTGGCCGCGCTCGGCGTCTACGGCGGCGTCTACGCGGCGATCGGCGTGGCCCACGCCATGCAGGGCCCGCGGCGCAAATGGAGACCGCGCCTGGTGCTGCTGATGGCGGCATTCGGCCTGGCCGCCGCCGCGCACATCGCCGCCCTGCCCGTGGTGGCCGTGCTGGGCCTGCTGGCCATGCTCTGGGTGGCCGAGGGCCGCCGAAGCCAAACCCTCCCCATCATTCTTGCCGCCGTCGCCGGCGCGCTGCTGGTCGTCTTCGCCTGCTACGGCTTTTCGCCCGACGCCTTCAGCTATGTCTTCCGCTCCGCCGCGGGCCTGCTCTCCGTCTCGCTCGACCCTGCCCGCCGCTTCTTCTCCACGTTCTCGAACGTTGCCACCACCCTGGCCTCCGCCGCGGCACTGGTGCTCTATCTCGGCATTCGCCGCTCCCGCTACTTCGGCAACACAACTCCGTTGTTATGCGCTTTGGTGTTGTTCCCGCTCGTCCTGACTGGCACCCAGGGCGCCCCCTGGCTCTGGGCGCTCCCTTTCCTGCTCACCTTCATCGGCGGAGCCTTCGCCGACGCCTACGAGAGCCCCCGCGGCCGCCTCGCCTTGGCCGCCGGTGCGGCGCTGGTGCTCCTGCAAGCCGTCTTTTGTGTGCTGAGTTTGTTCGGTTTTCCGGGATGGCTGCCTGGGTACGTTTGATGAATGCGTCTGCGGCCTATCCGGAAAATAGGCACTTGAAGACATTAGGCATTCTGGAGCATAATTGTGGATAGGCAATGGAAAGTGGAGTTCCACGATGAGTTTCTGCCCGAGTTTCGGGAGTTTCCGGCACTCGTGAAGAAAGAACTTGCGGCGCGAGTGGAGTGACTGCAAGAACAGGGCACTTTGTTGGGAAGGCCCTACGTTGACACTCTCAAGGGGGCTCGACTCGCAAACATGAAGGAGTTACGGTTCGACGCCGATGGCGGAGTGTGGCGCGTTGCTTTTGCCTTCGATCCCGAGCGAAGAGCGATTTTGCTGGTCGGAGGGGATAAAGCCGCGGTTTCCAAAAGCCGGTTTTATGCAAATCTCGTCGATATTGCCGATAGGCGCCTTGCGCAGCACTTGATCAAGGTGCAAACCCGGCGGCAGGAGAGGAAGGATAAAAAATGACCATCCCTTACGAAGAGGTCTTCAAGGAGTTTTCCGTCGAAGATCAGCGATGGATAAAGCGGCGCGCAGAGGAACTGAAGGCCGAGGAGCTGAACCTGCGCGAGGTTCGCCGACTGCGCAGGCTCACCCAGGCACGGCTCTCAAAGAAGCTCAAAATCGGGCAGGAGGGCGTTTCCCGCATTGAGCAGCGCAAAGACCTGTATATTTCTACGCTCCGCAGCTACGTGGAAGGTGTGGGAGGCAAGTTGAAGCTGCTGGTTGAACTTCCAAATCGGCCAACGGTAATTCTGTCCGGACTGGGCGAGGATCTGGGTCAAAAACGCACCAAAAACAAAGCCGTTACCGGGCCCAAATCGAAGCCTAAGACCCGCCGCGCCGCGTGAGCTTCGCGTCGCTTCCAATAGGTCATCCAGAACTTGCTATAAATTCAACCAATAGAAGGACTTATTTCTCCTCTCCGACCTTGCTGAATCCACCCTCCAGCAGCTAAAATAAAAGCATAGCCCACGGACCCGGCCCCGCTTCTTCCGGACCCTCTTTTGCCGCTCTTCCGCAGGCCAGAAAAGACCCTATGCCAGACGACAAGAATCCTCAGCTCCCCCTCGATGGCGGCACACCGCCCAATAGCGGCACAAACTTCCTCCCCATGAACATCGAAGAGGAGATGCGCCGCTCCTATCTGGCCTATTCCATGTCCGTCATCATCGGCCGCGCCCTCCCCGATGCCCGCGACGGTCTCAAGCCCGTCCATCGCCGCATCCTCACCGCCATGGACCGTGAGGGCCTGCAACACAACAAGCGCTACTCCAAGTGCGCCGGCGTGGTCGGCGAGTGTCTCAAGAAGTACCATCCCCACGGCGACTCCTCGGTCTACGACGCCCTCGTCCGCATGGCTCAGCCCTGGAGCCTCCGCTACCCCCTCATCGACGGCCAGGGGAACTTCGGCTCCGTCGATGGCGACCCGCCCGCGGCCTACCGTTACACCGAGTGCCGTATGGAGCGCATTGCCGAAGAGATGATGGCCGACATCGACATGGAAACCGTCGACATGATGGCCAACTTCGATGAGACCACTGACGAGCCCACCGTCCTGCCCACGCGCATTCCCACCCTCATCGTCAACGGCTCCAATGGAATCGCGGTGGGTATGGCCACCAACATTCCCCCGCACAATCTCACCGAGGTGGTCAACGCCGCCATCGCCCTCGTCAAGGACCCCAACGCCGGCTTGGAAGAGGTGCTCAAGCACGTGCAGGGCCCCGACTTCCCCACCGGCGGATTCCTCTACGGCAAATCCGGCATCCCCGAGGCCTATCGCACCGGCCGCGGCCGCTTCCTCATGCGCGCCCGCACCGCTCTCGAAAACCTGACCAAGGAAAAGCAGGCCATCATTGTCACCGAGATTCCCTACCAGGTAAACAAGTCCAAGCTCATCGAGCGCATCGCCGAACTGGTCAATGAAAAAGTAGTCGACGACATCAGCGACGTCCGCGACGAATCCGATCGCGACGGCATGCGCATCGTCATCGAGCTCAAGCGCGGCGCACAGCCCGAGATCGTGCTCAACCAGCTCTACAAGCACACGTCCATGCAGGAAAGCTTCTCCATGATCTTTCTTGCCGTGCTCAACGGACAGCCGCGCGAACTGGGCCTCGATCAGGCCATCCACGCCTTCATCGATCATCGCGTCGATGTCGTGCAGCGCCGCACCGTTTTCCTGCTCAAGAAAGACCGCGCCCGCGAGCACATCCTCGAAGGCCTCAAGATCGCGCTCGACAATCTCGATACCGTCATCCGCATCATTCGCGCATCGGGCTCGCGCGTCGAGGCTCGCGAGAACCTCTACGCCTGGAGCAAGGGCAGCCAGATCGTCATCACCCTCGACCGCGTGCGCCTACCGCAGGAAGAGAAGGGCCTCACCCTCCGCCAGATCGACGCCATTCTCGAACTGCAGCTCTACCGCCTCACCCAGCTCTCCATTGACGAGTTGCTCAAAGAGTTGACTGAAGTCCGCGCGCGCATCGCCGAGTACGAGTCGATCCTGGCCAGCGAAACCAAGCTTCGCGCCGTCATCGTTAAGGAGCTCGAAGAAGTCCGCGACAAGTACGGCGACGCGCGCCGCACCCAGATCGTTGACGAGAGCGCCGAGCTGCAGCTTGAAGACCTCATCGCAGATGAGCAGGTCGCCGTCACCGTCAGCCACCAGGGCTACCTCAAGCGCACCCCCATCAGCATCTATCGCCAGCAGCGCCGCGGCGGCACCGGCCGCATGGGCATGAAGACGCGTGAGGAAGACTTCGTCGCCCAGCTCATCATCGATTCCACGCACGCCTTTCTGCTCTGCTTTACCAACACCGGCCGCGTCTACTGGCTCAAGGTCTACGAGATTCCCGACGTGGGCGCGGCGGGCAAGGGCAAAAGCATGCAGAGCCTGCTCGACCTGCAAGCCGGCGAAAACGTGCGCGCCATTCTCCCCGTCAAGGATCTAGAGGAAGAGGGCAAGTTCATCTTCTTTGCCACGCGCAACGGCACAGTCAAGAAGACGCCGCTCAAGGACTTCTCCAACGTCATGGCCCGCGGCATCATCGCCATTGGCATCGACAAGGACGACGACCTGGTCTCCGCCGGGCTAACCAACGGCAAGCAGACCATCTTCCTGGCCACGCGCGACGGTATGGCCATCCGCTTCGACGAGGAGTACGACCCCGACCGCAGCGGAATTGGCCTCCGCCCCATGGGCCGCAATGCCGGCGGCAACCGCGGCATCTCGCTCAGGAAGGGCGATTACCTCATCGGCGCGGCCATCACCAGCTCCGATCCGATACGCGAACAAGAGCGCGACGAGTGCGCGGCTCGCCTTGGGCTCGGCGACAAGCTCGCCGCGCTGCGCCAGGCCGAGGCGGCGGCCGAGCAGGCCCTCACCCAGGCAAGGGAAGACTGCCGCAACAAGATTGTCGATTCCGCAACCGTCTCCGCCGCCGAGAAGGCGGTCGAAAGCGCCTACAAGGCCATCAAGACCCTCGACGACAAGCTCTGCGTCACCCAGCAGCGCATCCTCACCGTCACCGAGAACGGCTTTGGCAAGCGCACCGATGTGGACGAGTACCGGCTGACGGCGCGCGGCGGTCAGGGCGTGACCAATCTCAAGGCCACTCCCAAGGTCGGCAAGACAGCGTCGATTCTGCTGGTCAACGAAACCAGCGAGTTGATGGTCATCAGCCAGTGGGGCAAGATCATCCGCATCGACACCAAGACCGTCCGCGCCGCCGGCCGCGCCACCCAAGGCGTCCGCCTCTTAAATCTCGAACCCGAAGACAAAGTAGCCGCCGCCGTAATCATCCCGCCCGAAGAACTGAAGGACGATGATCAGCCGACATTGCTGCAGTAGGACTTGGAATCCAGAGATCCTCCCAAGTCACACCAAATGACTTGGGGGGATTGTAGGTCTTAGTTATCCCCGCCCAGTTATCGGACGCACCCGAACCTTCCCAGGCACTCGGAATTCCTCCCGCCAAGGCCTACACTGAGATTGCTCTGGATTCTCCGCACTCCCCCTCATGCGCCGAACCTTCCTCATGGTTCTCGTGCAGGTCAGCCTCTTTCTGATGGCGGCCGCGGGTTCGCCAGCCCTGCATGCGCAGGCTGAAACCGCCGCTCCACACTCAAGGGCCCGCGCCTATGCCGCTGTCCGGCATACCCACAGACACGCCGCCCGGCACACCACCACGCGCCGCACATCGGCCCATGCGTCCCCCTGTCCAGCCCCGCACACCGCCGCCCGTGCCGTGAACTACCCCTCGTCACGCCGGCGCCACGCGGCCACTCAAGCCAGCATCGCCACAACTCCATCGCCCCACCCCCAGGCCGCGTCCGAACAGGCCGACGCCTCTGCCGACACTGCCGCCGACCCCACCCCGGAAGCAACCCCCCAGCCGTTCGCCCGTCCCGCCTCGCTGAGCCGCCGCCGCGCCGTCACGCCGCCGCCCATGCGCGGCTCTCTCACCTCGCTCGAACGCCAGAACGACAAAGCCGAAGCCGAAGGCCTGGAGCGCATCGAAGATGAAGAAGATCTCTCCGACCGCATCGCCCGCAAATTCCTCGTCCCCGTGCCCGTCTCCGCGGCATTAGCCATTAACGGCAACCTGCCCGAGCATCACCGCTACTGCCGCCCCTGGACCGCTCGCTTCCTCTCCGACCTGGCCCGCGCCCACGCCATCCAATTCCACGGCTCCCTTCAAGTCAGCTCCGCCGTTCGCACCGTCGAGTACCAGAAGCGCCTGATCGAGGTGAACGGCAACGCCGCCGCCGCCGAGGGAGACATCGTCAGCCCCCACCTCACCGGCGCCACTATCGACATCGCCAAAAGCGGCCTCACCCGCCAGGAGATCGGCTGGATGCGCGCCTGGCTCATCCCCCTCCAGGATGCCGGCAAAATCGATGTCGAAGAAGAGTTCCAGCAGGCCTGCTTCCACATCACCGTTTACAAGACCTACGTCCCGCCCCGCCCGCCCAGCTCCCCCAGCCGCGCTCGCACCGCCCAGCAGAAGCGATCCCAGCCCGGAGCCCGCCAGCCCATCCCCGCCACAACCGCCGGAATCCCAGCCCAGGGCCGTTAAAGTCCCCGCCTCCGCGGCATCCCCATAATTTGATTGGTTTTTTTCCTCAAATCAAGGGTACAATCGCGGGCAACACCATTTCTTCTCCGGATTTGCCGGGAACGAGCGCTGCAAGCCGCCGCATTTTTTTGAACGAAGATGCAACCGCGGCCGCAAGTTGCTTGCCCCTCTGTCTGGAAAGAAGTGCACCCGGCCTAACCGGCATGCGAGAGGCAAAACAAATGAGCGATCTTGAAGTTCAACCTGTGGCTGAGCCAGCCCCCGGTTTATCCCAACTCCAGCGCGTCACCAGCATCTTCTCCGCGCCTTCCAAAACCTTCGAAGATATCAAGCGAGGCAACACTAGCTGGTGGATGCCCTGGCTCATCATGGCCATTGTCAGCTATCTGTTCTTCGCGGCCGTCGCAACCAAGGTGACCATGCAGACGGTAGTCGACAACCAGATGAAGTTGATGAGCGAGAAGCAGCAGGAACAAATGGCCAAAGCGCCGCCCGAGGCGCGCGAGATGTCCGCCAAGATCCAGCTCTATGTCACAGAGGGGATCTTTATCGCCGGCCCGGTTGTCGTACTGATCTACGCCGCGATCATCACCCTCGTATTGTGGGGCACCATCAACTTTGTCTTCGGGGGCAAAGCCAAATTCGGAAGCATCTTCGCCGTCTGGTTCTTCGCCAACTTGCCATCCATCCTCAAATCGCTGCTGGGAACTGTTGTCATCTACGTCGGAGGCACGCCGGAGACCTTCAACATCAGGAACTTTGCGCCCACCAACGTCGGAGCCTTCCTGCCCGTCATGGAGACCAACAAGGCCATCTACGCGCTGGCCACTTCCCTTGACGCCATCACCATCTGGTCGCTGTTTCTCATGGGCATGGGCATCGCCATCGTGGCCGGCGTCAAGCGCAGCTCGGGCTACATCGCAGTGTTTGGCTGGTGGGCCATTATCGTTCTGATCGGCGTGGGCTGGGCCGCCGCCTTCGGCTGAGTTCAATCGCAGCAAACAAGAACAGCGCGAACCCCGCCCAGGGATTTGCGCTGTTTTTTGTTCTCGACTCGTCTCCAGAGTTCGGTCCAGGCCCACCAGCCCTGTCCCCAGCACGAAAAAGCTAGGAGCTAAAAGCTAGCAGCTGTTCTTCACTCCGCCCACCGCCGCATGATCAGCGTCGCGTTGATGCCGCCAAACCCGAACGAGTTCGACAGCGCCACATCGAAGCTGTGGTCGATGGCCACGTTAGGCACGTAGTCCAGCCGGCACTCCGGGTCAGCGTTGTCCAGGTTGATCGTCGGTGGCAGCTTCTGGTTCACCAGCGCCAGCACGCTGATACCGGCCTCCAGCCCCCCCGCGCCGCCCAGCAGATGCCCGGTCATCGACTTGGTGCCGGAGACCTTCAGGTCACCGCTCAGCGCGTGGTCGCCAAACACCAGTTCGATCGCCCGCGATTCGTTGCCGTCGCCCGCCGGCGTTGAAGTGGCGTGCGCATTCACATAGCCCACTTCCTCCGGCTCGATGCCCGCGTCCTTCAGCGCCGCCCGCATGCTCCGTTGCGCGCCCGCGCCCTCCGGTGCAATGCCCGTCATGTGGTAGGCGTCCGCGCTCATCCCGTAGCCGATCACCTCGGCCAGAATCTTCGCCCCGCGCGCCTTGGCAAACTCGAGTTCTTCCAGGATCAGAATCCCAGCGCCCTCGCCGATCACAAAGCCGTCGCGATCCTTGTCGAAAGGACGGCTGGCCTTGGTGGGCTCGTCGTTGCGCTGCGAGAGCGCGCGCATGGCCGCAAATCCGCCCACCGAAAGGGCCGTGACGGAGGCCTCCGTGCCGCCGGCAATCATCACGTCGGCATCTCCGTGCGCAATCATCCGCGCCGAGTCGCCAATGGAATTGGCCGAAGTGGCGCAGGCCGTGGCCGTTGCCGAGATCGGCCCCTTCGCGCCGTAGCGGATGCTGATATTGCCCGCCGCCATGTTCACGATGACCGCGGGAATAAAGAACGGAGAAATCTTGCGCGGCCCGCCCGCCAGCAGGTTCGAGTGCTCGCGCTCGATGATCTCGAATCCGCCAATGCCGGACCCGATGAACACACCCACCCGCTCGGCGATCTCTGGCGTGATTTGAAGGCCCGACTGGGCCATCGCCTCCTGCACAGCGGCAAAGGCAAAATGGATAAACCGCCCCATCTTGCGCGATTCCTTCTTGTCCACAAAGTTCAGCGGGTCAAAGTTCTTCACCTCCGCGGCGAAGGTGACGGAGAACCCAGTGGTATCGAACCCCTGAATCGGAGCCATGCCGCTGGCGCCGGCAAGCAGTTGCCGCCAGACCTCGGCAGCGGTGTTCCCCACACCGCACACCAGCCCCAGGCCGGTGATCACGACTCTGCGGGACAGATTCGACAAGGGCTACTTGCTGCCTTTCGCGTTCTTCTCGATGTAGTCGATCGCGTCCTTCACGGTCTTGATCTTCTCGGCGTCCTCATCCGGAATCTCCAGATCGAAGGCCTCTTCGAACTGCATCACCAGCTCGACCACGTCGAGCGAATCGGCGCCCAGGTCTTCCTGGAAGCTGGCGCCGGGCGTGACCTCGGCTTCGTCCACCTGCAACTGCTCGACAATGATCTGCTTCACTTTCTCTTCAACGGCCATGCGTGCGTCTCCTCGTGTGTTTTACAAACTCAGGAATCTCTCCGGGGCAAGTCCATTCCGGTTCCGCCTGCTAACCATAACGGCCCAAGGCAGGGGAACACAACCACCGCGCATAAAAATTTGCGCATGGCCCCGAAACTTCAAGTCTACCGGGAGGCTGGGGGTGTGTAAAGGCGGGGAGAGCAGGGAACAGGGATTAGGGAACACGGAGCAATGAACTAGGCGAGTTTGCCACGAAATGCACAGCCGATAGGCGTACATTAGGCGAAGCGGAGAAAGGGAAGTCTGATGCAGGGTGTGATTGTTGGAATCGTGGCTGCTTTTGCCGGAATCCTTGTAGGTTTCTGGTTGCGAGGCGCCTCTGTTAAGGCGGAAAAGACGCAGTCGCAGCAGCGCGCCCAGGAACTCGCCGCTGAGTTGGCAGCCGCCCGCTCCGAGCAGCAGAAGGCCCAGGCCGAGTCCGCCGCCCGCGCCGGCTTTGAGTCCCTCGCTGCCGAGCGCGCCAAATCTATCGCCCAACTGGCCGCCGAGCGCGACCGCCTCCGCGACGATCTAGGGGCCAAAACCACCGCTGAATCCCAGGCCCTGGCCCAGGTCAGCCGCCTTCAGGCCGAGCTGAACGCCGAGCGTACCAGCCTCGCTGAAAAAGTGGCGCTCCTCGACGCAGCCCGCAAGACCCTTGCCGACCAGTTCGAAGCCCTTGCCGGCAAGATCCTCGACGAAAAATCGAAGTCCTTTTCCGAAGGCAGCCAGAAAGAGCTCGGAACCCTGCTCACGCCGCTCAAAACCCAGATCGAAGATTTCCGCAAGAAAGTCGAGGAAGCGCAGACCGACTCCAAGACCGGCGTCGCCCGGCTCGAAGGCCTCATCGGCAACCTCGGCAGCCTGAATCAGCAGCTCGCCGACGAAGCCCGCAACCTCACCACCGCCCTCCGCGGCTCCGCCAAGGCACAGGGCGACTGGGGCGAATTCATCCTGCGCGACCTGCTTGAGAAAGCCGGCCTCCGCGAAGGCGAGCAGTACAGCTTCCAGCAGAGCTTCACCGGTCTCGTCGCCGACGACGGCGAAAAGTTGAAGACCGCGCGCACCGACGTCATCGTCTTCATGCCCGGCGGCCGCAACCTGATCGTCGACTCCAAGGTCTCGCTCACCGCCTATACCGACTACGTAAACGCCGCAACCGAAGACGAACGCAAGGCTGCGCTGAAGCTCCATCTCGCCAGCGTCCGCGCTCATGTGTCGGGTCTGGCCAAAGCCGGCTACCACAAGCTCCCCGGCGTCGAGTCGCCCGATTTCGTCGTCATGTTTGTCCCTGTCGAGCCCGCATTTCTGCTCTCGTTGCAGGGCGACCCGATGCTCTGGGCCGATGCTTACCAGCAGGGCATTCTGCTCGTTGGCCCCACCACGCTCCTCTATGTCATTCGCATCGTCAACGTCCTCTGGCAGCAGGAACTCCAAGCCCGCAGCGTGCAAGACGTGATGAACCGCGGTGCCGAACTCTACGACAAATTCGTCAACTTTGTCAGCGACCTTGAAGCCGTTGGCAAGAGCCTCCGCGGCGCCGATGCAAGTTACTCGAATGCCATGAAGAAGCTCGTAGAAGGCCGCGGCAACCTGGTCCGCCAGGTGGAGTTGCTGAAGCAACTGGGCATAAGAACCACCAAGCAAATTCCCCGCACTCTTCTCGACGCCGCCACAGAAGACGAACCCACCCTCGAACTCGCGGCCGAAGCGGAAGAAAGCGACGCCGTCGAGCAATAACGGAGGGAGCCGGGGACTTCAGGCCCCGGAATCACGTGTCGCAGGGGAAGAGAGAATGGCTTCAGCCACGGGCCTTTCGTCTAGGCTTCTTGAATTGCACTGCGGGTCCGAAAAGTGCGAGAATTCCTCGCTGACTCGCTGACCTGCTAGCCCGCTACCTCCCCAAACGCCCCCCGCATCCTCTTCCAGGTAATCTCCAGCTCCTCCGGCAGAATCCGCGACTCCGCCACGGTGGTCATGAAGTTCGTATCCCCCGCCCAGCGCGGCAGCGCGTGCAGGTGCAGATGCCCGGTCACGCCGGCCCCCGCCGCCCGCCCCAGGTTCATCCCGAAATTGAACCCCTGCGGGCTGTAAATCCGTTGCAGCGCAACTTCCGTCCGCTGCGCCAGATCCATCAGTTCATGCGCCGCGTCCTGTGGCAGCGCCGCCAGCCGGTCCAGATGGGCGTACGGCATCACCATCACGTGTCCGGATGTATAGGGATATGCGTTCAAGCAGATGAAGCAATGTTTCCCGCGCAGAATCAGCCCACCAGCCGCCTCAGCCTTCTCCGCGCTCATTCCATTGGCGATGGCATGGTCGATGGAAGCGATCAGGTTGCAGAACACGCACTTCAAATCCCCCGGCCACGCCGCCAACTTCTCGGGAACCCCAGGGCGCACCGCGCTGTCCGCCGCGGTGACGTAGGCATAGCGCCAGGGAGTCCAAAGGTGATCCATATCGTTCCGTCTTGCGCCGTTTGATTTGGCTTCGCGCTGTTCCAATCAGTATAGAGGTCATCGGTAGCAGCGCCGGCCGTTGCCCTCACTTCTCCCCGCGGCTGTTCATTGCTTCAACGGCGCCAACTCCACCTTGTCTCCCGGCTTAAGATTCACGTCACCGCCCTTCGAAAAGAACGACAGCGTCACGCACGAAATCGGAATCGCATACCAAGACTTGTACACCGCGCCCGACAGCCCATCGGTCAGGTCCTTGGTCCCAATCCCCACGCCGCCGTCCATCAGCATGCTGGCAATCTGCTTGCCGCGTCCCGCCTGGATCTTTCCCTCGTCCCCTTCGTGCCTGGGATGCACCATCACCGGCTGATCGAACTTGAGCATCAGGTGGCCGCGCCGGAAGAACCGCTTCGCCGGCGTCGCTGCCAGGCTGCCGGTATAGACCCCCGACGGGCATTTCACCGAAAACGGAGTCCCGGTGGCCATCCACGACGAGGCGTAAGTCGAGAACTTGCACGTCTCCGCCGACGCCGCGGTTGCCATGAGCACAATCAGCAAACCTAAGATTCTTTTCAAGTGAAAACCTCTGCCGCTGATTTTGAGGCCAGTGCATCGGGATCGTCCCCAAGGCAAATGACCAGGCCTCTGTGGATGTCGCGCGGTCCTCTTTATCCTACCCAAGCAGGATGAAACCCAGGCTGATTTGTCCTCGGATCTCGCTGAAGCGGTTGAACTCCCGCACCGGCCCGCTTGCCGTTCCCACTTTGCGGGACGCCGCGCCAAATCGCTCGGCCTCTGGCCTCGGCCCGCAACCCCATTGCAATCCATTCTTCCAATGTGAAAATCCAATTGCAATCGGCCTCAAGCTGCCTCCGCCCCAAACCATTGCATTGACGCGGGAAAGCCATGGTTGCTAAACTCGTGAGCGTAGCCTTCTGCGCGTATTCCCGCAGTAAGCTGCGGCCGCCCTCCAGCAAGCTGTTGCCTGCCGGGTGTTTCCCAAGGAGACCAGTCGCTTGTTCGGCCAGCGCAACGGCTGGCAGGAATGTCCCTTGTGAATTCGCACCGGCGCCGTCACAGAGGACAATGGCGTGGAAGCGGTCAACTGGCAAGCCGTCTGCGGCAATCGCGGCGCGCGAGCCACTCCCAGCGGCAGGTATGATCCGTCGCGGGAGGCAGGAATTCCGGAGCAGCAGTGATGGCAAACGTCCTCAATCCCGAACCCGAGAGCATAACCCTGAACACCGAACTCGAAACTCCCACCCTCGAACCTGCGACGGAGCTTGAGCAGCCGTCGTACGAATCCACGTCCAACACCGAGACCGCAGAAGTTGCTGTAGCAGTCGAACCCGTCGCGCTGGACGCCGATGCCCTGACCGAGCCCGTAGCCGAGGCCGCCCCTGTCGAGCTTCCCGCACCCGTTGTGGAAGCCGCAGCCGAGCCCGAGCCGCCCGCCGCGGTCATTACCGAAGTTGCCGCGTCCGCGGAACCCGAAGTCCAGTCCGCCCCCGCTCCTGCCGTCGCAGCCGAGCCTGGTGCGGAAGCTGCGCCCGAAATTCCGGCCGCCGCAGCACCCCAAGCCCACGAGCAGGCCCACGAAGCCCACGCCCACGAAGCCCATGGCCTCGAATCCATGGACGACTTCTCCGCCGCTCTGGCCGCATTCGAACGCGAGCAGGCCGCTGAAGCCGCCGCCGTTGAAGCCTACGGCGACAAGGTCGTCTCCGCTACCGTGCTCAAAGCGACTGACAAGCACCTGGTTGTCGATGTTGGCCTCAAGTCCGAAGGCATCGTGCCCATCGAGCAGGTCCTCGACCACGCCGGAGCGGTTCGCTTCAATCCCGGTGATGTTATCGATGTGGTGATCGAGCGCGAGGAGCCCGAAGGCGGCTACCTCGTCAGCTACGAGAAGGCCCAGCGCCTGCGCGTCTGGGACGTCATCGAGAAAGCCGCCAACGACAAGACCCCCATCACCGGCACGGTCGTCAGCCGCGTCAAAGGTGGCCTCACCGTCGATATCGGCCTCAAGGCATTCCTGCCTGGCTCCCAGCTTGAAATCCGCCCCGTTCGCAATCTCGATGGCTATCTCGGCACCCAGATCGAAGTCCGCGTCATCAAGCTCAATAAGAAGCGCGGGAACGTGGTCGTCAGCCGCAAAGAGATCCTCGAGGAAGAGCAGACCGCCAAGCGCTCCACCACCCTCGAGCAGCTCGGAGAGGGTGCTGTCCTCACCGGCACCGTCAAAAACCTCACCGACTACGGCGCGTTTGTCGACCTCGGCGGCATCGACGGCCTGCTGCACATCACCGACATGAGCTGGGGCCGCCTCACCCACCCCCGCGACCTGGTCAATGTCGGCGACGAGATCCAGGTCAAGGTGCTCAAGTTCGACAAGGACAAGCAGCGCGTCTCGCTCGGCTTCAAGCAGCTCACCCCCGATCCATGGCTCGACGCCTCGGAGCGTTACCCGGTAGGCGCCCACGTCAAGGGCCGCGTCCTTTCGGTTACGGATTACGGCGCGTTTGTCGAGCTCGAGCAGGGCATCGAGGGCCTCGTTCACCTCTCTGAGATGACCTGGTCCAAGCGCCTCAAGCACCCCTCCAAGTTGGTCAAGCCCGGGGACGAGGTCGAGACCGTCGTTCTCAGCGTCAACCCCGCCGACCGCCGCATTTCGTTGGGCATGAAGCAGCTTCTCGACAACCCCTGGGAGAACCTCACCGAGCGTTATCCCGCCGGGACCGTCGTCGAGGGCCGCGTCCGCAACCTCACCGACTTTGGCGCCTTCATCGAAATCGAAGACGGCATCGACGGCCTGGTGCACGTCTCCAACCTCAGCTGGACCAAGCGCGTCAAGCATCCCTCCGAGATTGTCAAGAAGGGCGAAAAGGTCAAGGCAGTCGTTCTCGGCGTCGAGCCGCAGAACCGCCGCCTCTCCCTCGGCATCAAGCAGCTTCAACCCGATGTCTGGGAAAGCTTCTTCGCCACCCACCGTGTCGGCGACATCGTCCACGGCAAGGTCCTGCGCACCGCGCAGTTCGGCGCCTTCGTCGAAATCGCGGAAGGCGTCGAAGGTCTCTGCCACATCTCCGAAGCAGGCGATGAAGGCGGCGGGCCGTCCAAGCTCGAAACCGGCCTGGAGCACGACTTCAAGATCATCAAGATCAACGTGGAAGAGAAGAAGGTAGGCTTGAGCCTGCGCGCGGTCACCGGCCACGAAGCCAGCCGCGAGCACGTGGAAAAGTACAAGGCCGAAAGCCACGGCGGCAGCGATCGCGGCGGCAGCCACAAGGCCCCGGTCTCCTCGTCCACCACGACCCTTGGAGATCTGATCAACTGGAAGAGCGAGCGCGAAAGCTAGCTCCTCTGAACGCATCAACGCCAAACGGCCACCCCTCGGGGTGGCCGTTTGGCGATTTGGTGCTTCCGATCCCGGACAAATGCGCGTCGAATCGCCTTGCGGGAGCCTTCGGGGCCGGCTTGAGCCTCGCCACCCTCTTTGCTTGACTGGATTTCACGGGCAGCCTCCAATGGGATCGATCTTTGCTCACTGGGAGCGAGCAGACGTTTCGTTCGGGTCAAAAAAAAGACCCTGGCCGTCCTCTCGTCGCCGCCCGAATGCGGTAAGATTCATGCAACCTTTACCATCCCCCAATCCGGCAAAGGAAAAACGGCAAACCCCATGAATTCTCGCCCTGGGACAGGATGCGGAATCTCCATCGCGGCTTGGCTGCTGCGCATCGCCGTGCTGGCGCCGGCATGCGCTCTGCCGGCCTCTGCTGCCGTCGCGCAATCTCAATCGCCGGCTCTCACCGTGCAGCCGGCGTCGATCTCCGTCGCCTCGGCCGACTCCACGTCCGAGGCGCGCGTGGTCTTGGATAACCCCGGCGCCGATTCCTTGCAGAATCTCTCGCTCACGCAGTGGAACAGCGATGGAATCGCGGTGCAACTCGGTCCACCGTCCGCAAAGGTCTGCGCATCCAAGGGCCAGATCGTGTGGCAGGCGAAGATCACTATGCCTTCCGCCGCACACCTGGCTGGGACGGTGATGCTCGATGCCGGCTATACCGTGGCCAAGGTTCCGCATCATGTCTACGCCACGCTCGCTGTCAAGAGCGATGCCCCGGCCAAGCTGGTCGACGCCACGCTCGACGGCACTCCCGACCCGGTCTCCGAGCAGCGCCCCAGCGCCGTCTATCTGCTGGTGACCAACAATCTCGATGTCCCGGTCACTGTCAATGTCCCCACCCCCTCTCTCTCCGCGGGCCTGAAGATTCCTGACATTCCATCCTTCCCGGTCAACGCCCATTCCATGGCCGGCCGCAGAATCGATCTTCAGACCGAAGGCAGGGTCACGCCCGGCGTGCAGCCGGTGGCCCTCGATGTCGATGTCACCTGGAACAGGGATGGGCAGGCGGACGAGCGCCATTTTGTCCTCACCAAGCCGGTCACCGTGGGCGTCTTCTTCGAGTCGGATCTGCTGAAGGCCCTGAGCATTCCCTCGTTCCTCATGCTGCCCGGCTGCCTGGTCATCTTCACCATGCAGCTCATGCTCAGTCTCGGCATCATGGGTCTGAAGAATCTTTCCAATCTGCCCAGCCTCTCGGTCACTTCGCCGGGCTTCTGGATTCCTTCCATCACCCTCTCGTGGATTTTTGTGCTTGTCTACTATTGGATTACGGGAGTGAATTGCCTGCTCAGCTACGGCATCGACGACATGAGAAACATCTGGGTCGCCAGCATTCTGCTGGGCGTGGCGGCCTTCCTCATCATCGGCGCGGGCCATCAGGAGTGGCGCAAGGAGCATGTGCCCACCAGCATGGATACGGCGTTCGAGATTCTCTCCAAGATGGGCAAGAATGGGCTCACCGTCGATCGGCCCAGGGTCAAGTTCAAGATCGACAACGTGGAAGTGACCGCATTTGCCATTGAAAAGATTCGCGAAGATCAGACCATCGTGTGGGTGGCTGCGCCGATTGAAATCAACTGGCAGGCGACCCCCGAGGCCCAGGAGTTCAAAAGGCAATTCGACGCCATCATCAATGGAGACCGCAAGGCAAGCGGACTGGTGGAGATTCTGCGCGCCGCCGGAGACGGGGCGCCTTTGTCATTCACAACCAATGGGAGCGTCCCCAACCCCTATCACCTGAAACTGGACGCGATTACGCAGTATGCGCCGAACAGCCTGATTGTCGGGTGAGATAGAAGGCCCCGCCATCACGAGGATGGCGGGCCACGAGAAAGGTCCGCTCCCTTGCGGTTTTGGGCCTTCAGAAAGCCCGCCACCCATGTTGCCACGGCTGGCGGGCTCACTTGCTCTACTGAGCATCGCAGTACCCCGGTGTCGCCACAGAGGAAAGTCGAATCCATGATGAACCAAACCGCACCGCAAGTCAACCCGATTCAGGTGAATGAAACCCGCGCCAGCTTTATCCAGTTCATCCCGGCCCTCGCCCTGCTCCAGTCCCGCAATCCGCCGCCCGTCCGCTCGCCGTTTCTGCTCAGCGACGTGGACTTCCAGAAGCAGTATTCCAAAGTTCAGTCCGCCCAGACGGGGCAGCGCGCGCCGGGGCCGGAACGCTATGGAAAGCTATTCTGGTCCCGCTATGTCACCAACTCCGAGCCGCACGCGCTCTGGCGCGGCCTGGTTCCCATCGAATACAGCCTGCAGGCGATTGTCGAGAGCCTGGTGCTGAACAACTGCAACGTGGTGCTCCGCGCCTACCTTTATCCCTGGGGAATCGGCGTGGTGGCCGACGTCAAGCTGATGGACGCAAAGCCGCTGGACCAGACCGTCAATCTGCTGCGCGACATCCGCGACCGCGCCAGGATCAAGTGGAAGTTCGACACGCTCTCCGGCATGGCTTCCCCGGAGGTGCTGACCTCCAAACTGCGCGAGCGCCTGCATCCGGATATCTATGGCGACAAGGTTGACCAGGAGGACCCAGGCACTCAATTCACCATCGTCACCGTGGTAGACGCCGACGGCGTGGTGGCCACTGACCCCATCGCCGATGGCGGCCCCATTCACCTCGCCCTCGAGGGCTTCATCGGGTGGGACAGAAACTGGGCTGTCACGCCGCCCCTGCCCAATGCTCTTGTGAAGTTCCGCATCCCCAGCCTCCGCGGGCCGGTCGGCCATATCGTTTATGGCAACGACCGGGCGCGCGCCGTCTGGCTGCCCAAAGAATTCCGCTCCAGCGCCGACTATCCCGACAGGCTCTCCTGCTATCACCAAAACCTGAGCGTGGCCGCCTTGCACACCGAAGCACTCTGCGTGCTGGCGCAGGATGCAGCCACCGAGTTGCGCCGCCAGGGGTCGCTCGAAAACTTCTCGGCTGCCTACCGCACCTGCGCCCAGTTGGCCGCCGGCCGTCTCGGCCCCCTGCGTGGAAACAAGAAAGAAGACTCCAAGGATACCAACAGGCTGGCCATTTACCGCTCCGGCAGCATTCTTGCGCACATCTTCACCTGCAAGGAGGCCATCGATCTATTGCGCCAATCCTTCCCCACCATCGGCACCCCGCTCGACGCCTGAAGCAGTGGGGTCAGCCTGGGTTTTGCCCGTCTGGAGATCGGGCGGCCCAAGGCCCAAATACTCCGGGCCTCGGTAAGCCACATCCGACCAGCCGGTTGCACAATCCACCCGCGTCGTCGAAACTGAGCTGGCCATGATCTTCGCCCGTTTTCTTGCCCCTCTTGTCGGTGCCGGCCTCCTGGCGTCTTTGCCTGTCTCCGCCTCGCATCTCGTCACCGGCAACGGCTTCGGCTTCGCTGTCGTATCGCCAGATAACGCCACGGTCAGCAAGTTCTACGCCCACCCCTACAGCTTCGTGCGCCCCGACCCCAGGAACCCTCTCAGCGAAGGCATAGAAACCGCCAACTTCCTCACCCGCCTTGGCTGGAACGATGAAATTGGGGTAAGCGCAGCTTCGGCCGATTATGAAGAGGATTCGCACGTCATCCACGCGCGCAGTGGCGCTGGCGAGGGCTACTTCTTCATGCCCTTCGGCCTCAGCCGGCCGGCGCTGATCGTGGCTTGGGACCCGACACTCGCTGCGTCACACGGCAGTCTGACAGTTGAGTGGGCACACGCGGTTGCGTCCCAGAAAACTCTGCACATCAGCGGCGTCGATGCGTCGCTTCTTCAATTCGAAGGCGAGCCTGAATTGCTGCTGCTTGTTCCGCTTGGTCCGCCGCGCCCAGCCAACCCGCAGCAGATTCTCGCTGCGAGCAACGCGTGGGCGCTGATTTCGCTCGGAAATGCTGGGGCCGCAGAGATGGCAGCGAGCGAGACTCGTGATGCAGAGATGGCAGTAGGCGACTTGCACGCATGGCGCGCTGGTCTCGCCCCCCGTGCTCTCGCCGCACGCGAAATAGCTGAGCTCGACCGCTGGCGCGTCCCTCCCTCTGTCCATTTCACCAGCGAAGAAGAGCGTCACCTCTGGCGTCAGAGCGAAGTCATGCTTCGCATCGCCCAGAGCCGCGAGCCCAACCGCCCCGGCCGTAACGGCAACGGCCTCATTGTCGCCGCCCTGCCCGACGGAGTCTATTTCACCCCCTGGGTCCGCGACATGGCCTACGCTCTCGTCGCCTTCATCCGCATGGGTCACCAGGCCGAAGCCCGCGCCGGCCTGCTGGCTTACTTCAACGCCCAGCCCACCGGCAAAATGCGCGCCCAGACCGCCGGCGTCGACTACCAGATCTCCGTCGTCCGCTACTTCGGCGACGGCTCCGAAGAGCCCTTCTTCACCCAGGAAGGCGCCACCAACATCGAGTTCGACGACTGGGGCCTGGCCCTTTGGGCCCTCTGCAAGTACGAACGCCGCTTTAACGATCCCGCCCTGCTCAACACCCCCACCTATCGCGGACCCCTCTACAAGAGCGCCCGCGACTTCGTCGTCAAACCCCTCCTCGCCAACCTCGAACCCTACGGCACCGCCGACGCGCAGATCGTCGCCGCCGACACATCCATATGGGAAGAGCACCAGAAAGACCGGAAGCACTTCGCTTGGTCCACCGCCCTGGCCATTGTAGGCCTCGAGAACTTCGCCGCCGTAGCCCGCCGCGCCGGCGACGAGCCCGCCCGCACCCTGGTCCTCGCCCACGCCGCCCAGCTCCGCAAAGGCTTTGCCGCCGCCTTCATCCGCGACGGCCAGCTCCACGGTACCATCGAGCCCGGCATCAAAAACGACATAGACGGCGCCCTGCTCCCCATCGTCAACTTCGGCCTGGTCACCGATCCCGCCCTCATCCGCGACACCCTCCGCCGCATGGCCCTCCTCAAAGTCGCCTCCGGCGGCTATCGCCGCGTCCGCGGCACTTACACCGATCCCGCCATCTTCGAATACTGGTACGAGCAGCAGGAATTCCTCTTCGTCGATTTCAGCTTGGCCGAGCTCCTGCGCCGCCAGGGCCGCCCCGCCCAAGCCGCCTCCATTCTCAGCCGCATCGTCGCCAAGGCTGCCGCCGGCCACAACATCATCCCTGAAATGTACGTAGCCGTCTCCTGCAAACTCTTCCCCGGCCAGATTGGCTCGCCCACCGGCGCACTCCCCATGGTCGGCTACGGCGCAGGCGAATACATCCTCTACCTCCTCGACCGCGAAGCCGATCAGCCATGAGTGACCTCAGTCACGCCCCTCGTGCCGGGCAAGAAAATACCATAACCTTGGCCCTCAAAATGCCCTACGCTTGAGCGAAGAAGGATCTCCCCATGAATCTCGGCTTCATCGAAAGCAAAACCTACGAAGAAATCTCCATCGGCGACACCGCCCGCACCGAGCACGTCCTCACTGAGGACGACGCCATGGCCTTTGCCTCCATCTCCGGCTTCCACTCCATGCTCAACCAGGACGAGCTCCTCGAGCGCGCCGGTGGCGTCCCGCCCACCGGACCCAACATGTGGTGCGCCTCGCTCGTCTCCGGCCTCTTCTCCATGAACATCCCCGGTCCGGGCTGCACCCTTACCCACATCGCCCTCAACTTCAAAAACCGCATCCATGTCGGTGACCGCATCCTCGTCCACGTCCAGGTCACCGCCAAGGACGACGCCACCAAAATCATCTCCTTCGATTGCCAGGCCGCCAACGCCGCCGGCCTGCCTATCTTCTCCGGCAGCGCCAGTCTTCTTGCCCCGCCCACCAGGCAACGCTGGTCCACCCTCCCCGTGCCCCAGCTCATCGTCAACGAGCCTTACCGCCGCTACCAGGGCCTCATCGCCCGCGCCAACACCCGTCCTCCCGTCCGCACCGCCATCGCCTGGCCTTGCGACGAAGTCTCCCTCGGCGGCGCCGTCCAGGCCTTCAAAGACAAGCTCATCGAGCCCATCCTTGTCGGCGACGAGGCACGCATCCGCTCTCTCGCCGCATCGCTCCAGCTCGACCTCGCCGGCATTCAGATCGTCGACGTCTCCGACAGCCGCGCCGCCGCGCTCCGGGCCGTCGAACTGGCCCGCAAATCCGAAGTCCAGATGCTCATGAAGGGCTCGCTTCACACCGACGAGCTGATGAGCGCCGTCGTCTCTCGTGAGGGCGGTCTGCGCACCGGCCGCCGCATCAGCCACGTCTTCGCCCTTGACGTGCCCTCCTACCACAAAGCCCTCTTCGTCACCGACGCTGCCGTCAACATCCAGCCCGACCTCGAAACCAAGATATCCATCCTCCAGAACGCCATCGACATGATGGTCACCCTCGAGGTTGTCAACCCCAAGGTCGCCATCCTCTCCGCCGTCGAAAGCGTCAATCCAGCCATCCCCTCCACGCTCGACGCTGCCGCCCTCTGCAAGATGGTCGACCGCGGCCAGATTACCGGCGCCATCGTCGACGGCCCCCTCGCCTTCGACAACGCCATCTCCTCCGACGCCGCCCGCATCAAGAAGATCAAGTCCCAGGTCGCCGGCGACCCCGATCTCCTCATGGTCCCCAACCTCGAAGCCGGCAACATCCTCTTCAAGCAGCTTCAATATCTGGCCGGAGCCCTTGCCGCCGGCGTTGTCGTCGGCGCCAAGGTTCCCATCGTCCTCACCAGCCGCGCCGACGGTGAATTAGCCCGCATGGCCAGTTGCGCTTTAGGCGTCCTGCTCGCCAAACCCGCCCCCTTCCTCGCCTGACCTCGCCCACATTTCTCGCGGGGCGCCGAAAGATGTCCCGCCGGTCTCCAGACCGGCTGTCCTGAGGGCCTCCAGGCCCTCAGGCACCCCTCCAGACCCTGAGCCCTCGGTTTTCGCGCCGTCTGCGAGAAATGCGGGCTGGTCTCCCTGAATATCTCGCCACGCAACAAGAGCCGCGGACCCCTCGTCCGCGGCTCTTGTAATCAGGCCCCTGCCTGTGTCGATCAGGGGCGGGGTGCGGTTACAGTTGCGCTGGTTGGCCGCACCATCGGCCTGTGCGGCGTGGGCGGCCGGGGCGCAGCCATGGGGCGCGCGTGGCTGTTGAGGGCCGCTTGCAACGGGGACTTCGCCAGCACAGCCGGCTTGTGCCTGATGCCTGTGCTCCGGGCCATCGAGGCAGCTCTCATTTCGGTATTGAAGCGCTCCGTAACGTCCACGTGCCGTTGCGCCTCATAGCCGCGCCGTTTGGCCACGATGCGGTAATCGAAGCTCAGCGAAGAAGTGCCCCCGCCGGACTCCCGTACCTCGAAGCTGGTTGGCGTTTCGTTGATGACGTACAGCCCCTTGGAATCCGCCTTCGGGGTAAGAAAAACATGGTATTCAGCCGTTTCGCTCGCGGTCTCGGCGAAAGTCGCATCGATCTTGACCACCGCCACGCCCTTCTCCATTGCACCTGTGCCGAAGTCTTCCATCCAGTTTTCAGGCGATTGCACGGCATAGGTTTCCACCGTGCGGGCGCCGTTGCCGGCACTGACCAGGGCCTTGATCTGTCCTGTGCAGCTCAGGCTGCCGCCGCTGCCGATGCCGCAGGTGCCATCCGTGCTCTTGGCCATGAAGGTCTTGAAGAGACCGGTGCCTCCGCTCGAATAGTTCTCTAGAAACAATGTGGTCCAGCCGGAGCTGTTATTCAGGAAAACCCCGGCGTGGCTGTCATCCGCGGTGCCCACAACCCCCACCGCCCAGGCCGGGGAGACGGTGTCGCTGCTGGTTCCCGTATCGCCCCACACCCCTGCGTAAACATCGTAGCCCACGCCAAATAGAAGGCTGGAGGTATTGCCAACGCCCAGCACGCCGGCTTCTTCATTTGAGAGACTACTTGAAACGCCCTCCACGCCATCTCCGCCGCCGTTGGAGATGGCATACACACCATTTCCTGCGGTAGCGGAGGTTGCGTCGAGGCCATCGCCCGTCGCGCCATAGATGGAGGCGCCGGCCCCGGCACCATTTGAGGCGTAAAGCGCGGGGAAACTATTGCTGTTGTTAACAAAGGCTCCGCCGTAGCCGGAGTCCGAGGTCCCGAACACGGCTATCGGAACTCCAGAGCCCGCGGCGGAGTTGTCACCCCAGATGCCGGCATTGACGCCCGAGATTTCGCTGGCGTAGACGGCGCTGAACGAAGTTCCCGTGCTGCCCAGCACGCCCTCTGAACCGTCGACGGGGCTCGTGACCTGCCCATACACACCTTGTCCGGACGTACTGTATCCCCACGCGCCGTACCCGGTATCCGAGCTTCCATAAACACCGTCGGAGCCGTTGGTGCCGTAGCCGTTGACTGCGGCAGTTCCGGGGCCCTCGTTTGCGCTCACTTCGATGTAGTTGGAGAAGAGGGTCGTATCGTTGAAGGTATTGTCACCAGTGAAGTTGTTGCTCGCCCCCAGTTGCGCGTAGATTCCGTTGAACGTCGTCTCCAGCGAAGGAGTGATGTTGGTGACCAGGGTCGACTGATTGAGCCCCAGCGCCACCGATCCGCTCGTTCCCGAGCCGGTCAGCGGGCTAGAGGTGGTGATCCCGGTAATCGTCCCTCCGCCGGTGCCGGTGATGGGGAAGGTCTGGCTGGCGACCCAGTTGATCACGCCCTTGGGCGAGATGGACAACCCAGTGGGCGACTGGTTGGCATTGCCGCTACCGGCAAGCAGGGCAAGATTGGCCGAGGGCGTGGCCGTGTTGTTGCCCTGCACAACCGCTTGCCAGGAGAAGTTCTGGTTCACCGCCGCGGCGGTCCCGCTGTTGTAGGCGCTGCCGGTGAACATGAACACCGGCGAGTTGTAGCCGGAAGCCGCCGTAGCCGTGTTGGGCGTCTTCAGCAGCACGGTGCCGGTGGACTGCGCGCCGTAGGAGTTCAGCGCTCCGGTCAGCGTTTCGGTGGTTCCGGTCAGCGCCGAGGTCAGGGTGAGCCCGCCATCAATCGTCTGCGAGCCATGGAACGTGTTGGCCGCGGTCAGTTGCGGATAGACGGCGTTCAGCGTGGTCTCGAGAATCCCGGTGCTCAACCCGATCGTCGAAATTCCTGCTGAAGTGACCGCCGTCAGCGGGCTGTTGGCCACCACGTTGGCCAGCGTGTTGGGGAAGGTCTGGCCGCTGGTAAAGGTGACCTTGCCGTTGTTGGAGATGTAGAAGCCGGTCGCTGCCAGCGGATTGGTTCCGGAACCGTAGAGCAACTGCAGGGTGCCTCCGGGAGTGGCCGTATCGTTGCCCGTGGCCGTGGTCTCCAGGGCAAAGTTCTGCGCCACCGGTCCGGGGACGGCGGTGGACCAGGCGCTTCCGGTCAGCTCCAGCGGTTCCGAGCTCTTTCCTCCGCCGGTAGTGGCCAGGCCGGTCGCTGGCAGGCTCAGCATTCCGCGCACGTTCGCCGTGCCGCCCACGTCGAGCGTGGCGGTCGGAGTAGCTTCATTGATGCCGATGTCCGATCCCGACTGCACAATCTCCGAGTTGCCGATGGCGTTGGCGCCGGTGAACAGGGCAATCGTGTTGGTGGTGCCCACACCGGTGATGGGGCCGACCCCGTCTGGACGCGCTTCCGGAGAAGCGGCTGCCGATTGGCTGGCCTGCGCGGCCGGCACCGAGGCGGCCGCCAGCGCAGCCAACTGCTCCTGCGTTACAAAGTCCGATG
>Ga0302319_10000351_pt1 | contig 102595 bp, 76 predicted proteins | sample Bog_T0_2_FD_203319 | JGI IMG/M metagenome (GOLD analysis project Ga0302319, IMG submission 203319) | Peat permafrost microbial communities from Stordalen Mire near Abisko, Sweden - Bog_T0_2 | ecosystem: Environmental > Terrestrial > Soil > Wetlands > Peat | place: Sweden: Abisko, Stordalen... | reverse complement strand
GTAAATCGAAAGCCTGCACTTTCTCGGTGCCTGTCTTGACCACGCCATCCACCCGTTCACCGCTGGTGAAACAAATTTGGTCCACCTCAGCATCAAGGGCGGCGAGCGTGGCCCCGGCACTCATCTGTTTGGTTCCGCTGGTGGGATTAACAATCAAACTTTCCCCCGGACGCAGCTCCCGTTTGGCGGCGGCGATCACCTCGCCCGCGAGCCGCCGACATTCGTGAATGTCGTCATGGTTGGGTATGGCGTGGTAGTCGTCGGATTCGGACCAAGGCGTGAAAGCTCCCAAATCCGCCACCATATCCCGGATCAGGTCCGCGACCGGCATGGATTTTTCCGAGGCGCTCGGGACCAGCCAAAACCTGCGCGGTCCGACCAACCGGATGGTGTTGGCCAGCCCTTCGGCCACGTTGGAATGAGCTCCCGCCGTGCCGGTGCCGACGGTGAGGATGAGGAGCGCGGTCACGGGAGTTCAATGGATACTTTGAAGGTCTCGTGCAAATAGTAAACGGGCAGGCGGAGCGTGCGGCCCAGTTCATAAAGCACGGCGCACTCAGCTTTGAAGCCGCCCGTGGAATTCAACTCAATCAGCGTCGTCGGTGCCGTCTTTTGCAATCGCGCGACATGCTCCGTAACGCGCTGCCGGAGATCGGTCAGGGCGGCGACCGCCTCGCGGGCGGCAAATTCGGGGGTGCAATCACGCGCCGGAGCGTCGAACCCTCGCACGGGCAGCTTATGAACCGTCACCTTTCGGAATTTCAGTTCCTTTTCTAAAAGCGAGGCGGCGGATTTGCCAAGGCCGGTGGTGGTGAAAACCAGGGTGACATGAATGGACTTGGCGTCATTCAGAAAACCGGTGCGGCTGTCCAGCGAGTTGAGTTCCGCAGAGGCCCGGCGCGGATCATCACGCAAATATTTAGACACGGCTTGGTGTTGTTTGAGGACCTCATCCACCTGGCAGTTTCGTGCCTTGGCAAAATTGGTGAACAAGCTTATGCCGACGGTGAGGATATGGTGTTTAAGCATTGGGAAAGGAGGGGATTTTACTGATTTAGATTGTCTGCCATGAAAACTGGCCTGCTTTGTTGCTGCCAGAAAGCGCGTTGCGGGCCGCAGTCAAATCTACAGAAGGCGGTGCGGTGACGAGCAGGTGCGGTTGGCCGTTGAATTCAATTACTTTGAATTTCGTCGGGGAAGGCTGCCGGGGGGACATATTGCCAAAGAGTTTATGGTCCTTGACGGTATCGGAAGCTAGACGCCGAAGTTCTTCGCTGGTCGTTCCAGAGGGGGTTTGAATTATTTGTACCGGCCAGCGAAAGCCAAGATTTCGCAGAGTGTTTCCAAGCTGGGCGGCGTTCTGCGGCACCCATTTATTCTCCGTCTGGTCTGTATCGAGTGGCCACACACTGCCAGCAGCCCGGTTAGCACGCAAGCCAAGGCAACCGATGAGCAGCCAGAGTTTGATGGCGTTTTGCGCAGCGGCCCAATCATTGCTTGAGCAACCTATCAACCGCTGAAGCTTTAACGAAAATACTTGGTCTGCCGACAATGCGGACCGTGGTCCTTGGTTTTTGTGTGGTAAAATGCAAGCTCTGGACAGGGCCGGGTTGGGCCGAAGCAAAACGTCGCAGATCACCCCCACACGGCTTGCGCCCCCATCGCCATCGGTGCTGCCCCAAATTCGATTTACCGTTGTTACATCGGCGATTTTACGATGCCAGGAACGCACCTGCCCGCGAATGGACGGGACACGCATTTCCGCTGCGTTTTGATTGTCTGCGCCGCCGCAGAAACAGGGTGTCAGGAGCTTAAAAGAGTATTCGATGGTTGTCAGTTTCATGGTGATTATTGGGGCGGCAGCCACTCCTTGGGAAACCATGGTTTGTCCCGCAGACGCTTGCGGATGTCCTTATGATCCTTGCTGGCCAGCGACTTCTTCAACTCGTCACATTGGGATGTATTCTCGGGTTTCTGCAACATGGAAATTTCTGCTTGAAGCTGGTCAAGCTGCCCAGGGTTGAGTTTCGCGATCACCCGGTTCCGGAAAGTGGCTGTGTTGGGGTAGTCGCTCAATAGCGTAACTTGGGCTACGGCTTGTTCTCTGGCTTTTTGCTCAGCCGCTTGGGCTTTTTCGGCGGCAGCCGCTTCGGCTAGTTTGGCCTTCTTAGCTTCTTCGACTTGCGCCTCTAGGTCGGCTTGGTTGGGCGTTCGAAAGCGACCATAGCCAGCCGCCGTCTTGGCTCCAATGCCAAGTTGGGTCAGGGCTTCAACCAGCCAGTCCGTGGTGGCATTGATAAGCCTGGCCGGATCGTCCGTGCCGTGCCGGGCATAAAAGACAAAAAACCATTCCGTTCCTGGTTCGACACAGAGGAATACATTTGGAGTCAGGTTGCGTTTGTCTTTCCCATCGGGCTCATGGTGCGGGTTGACGATGTCCAAGCCAAGTTTGGGTGGGGTGACGGGGAATCCGCCAACAAAGATAATCTCACCTGCGTTTTGGGAGCCATCGTTTGAATTGTCACCGAACACCCGGCTGGCGATGTCTTTGTGGAATTCTCTACGTTGCTGAACAAATGTGGACTTTTCGTTGAACGAGCCGTCTGGTTTCTGATTGGCTTCCCAACAGGCCCAAGTGCTCAGGACGCCTTTGATTGCTGTGCCCGGAATGAGCGGCAACCCGGTCGTGTGGTCGGCGCAGAGTCCGACGTTCTCCAGCACACTGGCGCGCCCCAGGTGAAGCAACAGCCGACTATCAGCGAACAATTTGACGACCGCGACGTTAGAACCGTGCTGGCGCTTGAGGTGGTCAACAAATCGCAGCTTCGACCGGCAGACTTGGACAAGTTGGCCTGCGCTACGCTCCGTGTAGCAGGTCCGAACTGCCTTCAGAGAGTCAGTTTTTGCAGTAGCTCCCCCGTTGCGCTCAAAACTCAGTTTATCCAATCGCAACAACCACGAATCGCAACTGCTGATTGCAGCCAGAACAGGTTTGGTCACGGCAAGTTTGGTCACGGCAAGCATAGGCTCAAGAAACGAAGCGTTTAAGGTAGTTGAGGAAGGCCAACGACTCCGCTGTGGCCCGCCGGAGTTGCCCGGCATTGGCATCGGGAGCGGATGAAAGTTCCTCGACTAGGTCGTCCGGATTCTCCGCCTCGACAATACCTACACCATCGCATGAAAGGTGCTTGGCCAATGCGTCGGCGATCAAGAAACATCCGGGTTGCTTACGCCCGCCGTTGGCCTTGTTCTCAATGGCGAAGGCCAGCGCTGCTAGCAATCCATCAGATTTGACGAGCATGGGGTAGCCGCTGATGGCATTGCCACCTTGCTGGCCGATGCCCATGCCCGGTTGGCTGGCACTGGAGAGAGCGTTTGCCGCCCGAATTTGAGCGAGGGTTTTCATGATAGTTCCTCCCGCTTGGTTGCGCAAAGGCCGTGACCGGTGGTTTCGTCGCCGCCAATTTGCAAGATGGGCGGTTGCAGTTGGGTGTCTTTACCATTCGGCAAAAGAGTCGTGAGCTTGGAATTCGCACGATCAAGGGGGTTGCCTGTCGCGTTGTCGTCCGTGCAACGACGTGGCGGCAAAACGGTAAGGACACTGTAAAACAGCGCCTCACAAGGCACGTTCTCCTGATTAAAGAGCGCACCACCCGTATTTGTCCGAGTTGCCGGATCAATCGCAATGCGGGCCACGACCTCTGTGCACGTGGTCACGAAGTGCTGGAAGTTCTCGTCGTGGACAAGTGCCAGACGGCTGGCGAGTTTGCTGGTCCATAGCGGATCATCAACTAACCCAGCCAGATCACCCGCCAATGTGGCAGCCTGACCATTTGAATTAGGCTGGAGTTCCATTGCGTATTCCTCCAAGACGACTTGGTTCTGCCCTGAAATCACCAAGTCGGTGCCGGCTACAACGCGATCCTTGTCCACAATTGCGACCGAGAACTTCCGGCCAGTATCACGCAGGAACCGCTCCAGCACCGTCGGACAGGTAATCCAAGCGAAACAGCCAGCCAACGAGCGAACGGGGAACGCAAGAATTTTGGCCTCCATGATTTGCAAACAGCCAGCGTTGCTGAACTGCCGATCCCCTTCGCCTTCCACAGCACCAAAAAGGAGCTTGGCCTCCTCTGGAATCGATTTGGCCCTTGCATACTTGCCGCCGTCGAAAATCTCCCGAGCATGTTGCAATAGCACCCCTTTCAAGCTCGTACTGGGGATAATTGGGAAGCCGGTGATGCGTTCTCGCATGATTGGCAGATCCACCACGTCCACCGAGGTGCCGCTGCCCACATGCAATGGGGTGCGAGTGTAGAGGGTTAACAAGTGTCTTTTCATTTTGTTCATGAGGTTAGCGCTGAAAAAGTTCGTTGGCCAATAACGAGATGTCCGGGGACGTCCGATGCATCTTAACATCAAAGCTCACCAAGCCGTAACCGCAGCCTTTCTCACCGTAGAAATCCGAGCGTGGTAGCCAGTGGAGTTTCTTGGCCAGCGCGGCCGCCGTGGCTCGGTTTTCACAGAGGAAGTAGTAAACACCGCCTTCTGACACCGCCAGCATTGTGGGTTTGGCGCGGCCATCAACCACGTCCCAACCGGAAACGATGCGCGGCTTGCCAAGGCACCAGGAAACAAGTTGAGCGTGACCGGGCAGTTCAAAACAAACGTCGCCAACGGGCCTTCGCCCCCCCGGACGGTCCTGACGGGTGTCTGCACACCAACCGGGCAGGCTGCCGTGAGCGAAGATCGCGGGTGTTACCAGCAGCCACTTGAGCAAGCAAGGGCCTTCGCCAGACGGAATTGCGGGTACTTGCTTGAGACTGCCCAGGTAGTCCGGTAGCGGTTGGCCAACAGTATCCTTTTGCCAAAGGCGGGCGAGACGAAAATCGCCGCCCAAGAGCAGCCAGTCGAGGCTGGAAATCGCGTTGCCTTCTCCGTTGGCTTTCGCCTGCGGGTCGCCAAGTTCAAGTTGAACCAGAAAACGTGTTTTGCTGTTGGCGCGGAGGTAACTGCCAGCGAAAAGCTGGCCCGGCCTCGCGGCAAAGCTGTTGGGTTCGATCTCGACACCCATTCGTTGCTCCTTTTCCCATAATTCGCTGGTGGATATCGGGCTGAACGATTCACCGACATTGTCTGCTCCGCCATCAAGATAGCGGCGGACCTGAGAAACCGTCCACCATCCGTTCAACTGACCATGCTTGTCTGGCGGTGTCACCGCCATTGGCAGGCAAAGCGGATGGTAATCAGAGGGATTCGACATGACCTGCGACCACGGCACAGTATCATCGCGCCAGAGTTGTAGCCGATGGAGTCTATCACGCTGCGGACCAAACATGCTATCCATCGGTACCGGAAGCAGCAGACCGTGCTCGGTATGCCATGGCAGTGGGCCTATGGTGCGCAGCGAGCGGAATGCCTTTGATGCAATCATGACGTCCGTTGCCTCGCTTTCGACATGCCAGTTGCCTTTGCGCGGCGCGTGGCGTGGACGGCCAGGCACGGATTTGCTCAAACCAATTTCATTACGCTGGCGCAACAAGCAGGCGCGGAATGCCTCGTGTAGCGTGCTCGGAAATGGCATCCGGCATCCGGCACCCCGGCCCTGCCCGGCGGACATGGGAATGGCGTCTCGGAAAAATAGAAGGTCAGTAGGCTCAATGAGAACAGTATTCATTTCTGGTTGATGGCGTTTGGTTTCGCTTGGCGATGGACGAAGGCCCAAGTAAGCCAGAAGTGAAGGAAATCGCGGGGGCAAAGCGCCGGGATAAGGGCAGCGCACCAGGTCGTAGCCACCGCTCCCGCCTTCTCTGGTTTAAGCTCACCTTGCTGCCGGAGGACATGGCGCAGTTCCGCCTGAACCGCTTCTTTCAGATTTTCATTCCATGCTTCAGCATAGCGCCCCCCGTTCTCACCGCCGCCTTCCTTCACCAATGCCTTGACCAATTCCGCATAGCGATGAGCGAATCGCTCGCTGAGGTCGTGAATGTGTGAGTCTAGTTCGCCCCAAACAGCCACCACCCCATCGTTCCATCGAGCTGAAATGCCAACCGCTTCGCCGGAACGCTTAAGAATTTTGAGGCAAAACGCGCCCTTGTACTGAACACTTTTGGCGGTCTTTTCCGCGTCGCGGGCGGCTTGAATGGTGTCTTGCATGGGCGCGCGGACATGGCCAATGGCGATGCCGGATGAGATGCTGGCTTTTGGTCCCATGACCATGAGCGGCCAGTTGGGTTTGAGGTGTTCAGCCCGGCCAACATCTCCGCGTGCCGACTTGCGCAGAGTGAGAAAGCCATCAGTGTGCCGTGAGAAGTCAAAGAGCTTATTCAGCACACCCTTCACTTTTTCGGAAGCATGAGCGCCGCTATCGTCTGGATGAATTCCCCGGAAAGCGAGTTGGAGTGCCTGCGCGCAATCCAGCGCGGTGCTGGCGGGAGTCATTGCCAAAACATCATCTCCCCCGGCATAGATCAATTGGCCCCCAAACTCAACGACGATTGGACGGGCGCAATAGAGGCTGAAGTTCGCCAGCGCTTCCGAAAGCGCGGCGTGGTAGCCGGGCGAAAGCGGACGCGGCACTTCGTCGTCGGGCGGCAAATCCTTCGCATCCTTCGCATCTTTCCCCCAATTTTTTCGGAAATACGTTTTCGCCTGTTCGGCCAGGCTGTTTATAAGTGGCGCGGTCTTAGCCCCACTCACCCATTGCCCCATGTCGTCACCGTCCATGGCGATGACGGCATAGTAGATTTCTGCTTCTTCTCCGTCGGCATCAATGGCTTGGTCAATTTGAGCAATCTCGTCCACTGGCGCGAACGGCGGCGTTGCCCGGTCAAGATCAAGTTTTCCCTCAAGATATTGGACACCCCAAAGTCGTTTGATGACGGAAAGGGCCCCATAGAGTTGCGATCCCTTGAACTGGGTTGGGCATTTCTTCCGCAGCAAATCCCAGAACCGTTCATGCTCTGTTCCGCCGAGCACTTCGTTCCTCCCATCAAGATGGTCCTTGGGAACGCCGTCCGCGTTCATTTGGCCGAGTGGTTGCCAAGGCGCGAATGGCCGGGCATTCTTGCGCGCGGCAAATTTCCAGTCCGCAACCGCATAGTGCAATGCCCAAGCAAAACCGGCATTGGAACGCGGCCCATAATTTTCCCGTTCCGCTTTAGGAATGAATTCGTCTGCCCAGAGTAATGCAAAATGCAGCGGGTGTTTCTCCCACCCACCTGGCATGGGTGGCGTTCCGTTCTTTGCGTTCTCCAGCGCCTCCGCCGTTTCCGTCCACGGGTGAACCGTCCAGTCCACGACCGGAAAGCGATTTACTTGTGACTGCCAGCGCTTATCCCAACCGGGGCACATGCCATTGACTTGAGTGTCCAGGAAATCCTTGACCTTCAGGGTAATTTCTTTCCAAGTCTCGCGAACCGCCTTCTCTGCAATTTTAGCCAGATCGGCCCCCCGTTTCGCGGGAACAAGGGCCAAGAACCGGTTGGGCAGGTTGGGAATGTTCAGTTCGTTCGCGTGACTGGCGCGCAGCTTCTGGTTGCCTAGGTATCCTTTCGTCCACCAATGAAAATCGGCCAGCGGAACGCCTCGTAGTTGCGGATAGACGATGGTGTCAGGCCCGATTTCATCGGCCACGGCAAGCATCGCTTGAGCGATGAGAAAGCTGAGCAGGTAGCTGCCGGACCACAAGTCTTGTGTTTTGCGAGCCTGAAAGATGAATTCCTGAACGGGGCCTATCTGGAAGATCATGAACGCCGGTTTGCCGCCGGTGGCAGTGAACGCTGCCGCCAATGCATTATGATGCCAAAGCGAGTGATCTGGAATGCGGGTGTCAGCGACGATATAAGCCAGATGCGCGGATTTCTCGCGGGCACTGCGCTCCGGCCAGAGCCGCCAGGAACGAATGAATTTCGCCTGCCAGTCGTCCGTTTCCGGAGCAATGCCGTCGAGGGCGCTTACGAACGCTTCCTCCGTACCTGCCGGTGTGGCGTGAAATTGCCGGGGCGTGAGAATCCCTCCACCCAGTGGATGACGGAACTCGAAATCGTTCACTTCCCAGTCAACTCGCAATCCACTTTTGGAAGGGGCAGGAAAAAACAATCGGTCTGCCGCAGCAGCCTGCCAATCATCGCTCCGGTCAAATTCCCTGATGGCGTCAGGTTCCAATCCAAGGCGGTTTAGAAAAGATAACCGCTGGTCCTCATGGGCGGCGATGGCCCTTGGCTTGTGAGGCGGATCATGCAAATAAGCCAGCAGCTTTCGTTTCCAAAAAGTCGGGTCACTCATATATACCTAATAGGCTAGCTCCAGTTCCAAAACATTGCCCGTTTTGGAACGTCCACAGACGTTCTTGAAAACGCGGGTTGGACACAATTTGTGTGTCGAATATTGGAACGCCCCACTTTGGATGCAAGCTTATTTTCCGACGAACGATGGTGCCGGGCCGTATTTTTGCATTATGCGTGGTGGTGTAAGCCTTGTCGCAAGCTAGGCTATCAGGCTCTGGAGGAGGCTTGCTCCAGAGCCAAACTGGCAATCAGCCAAACCGGTTTCGACTTCCCGGGAGGAGAATTCCTCAAAAATCACACCGCCAATCTGCATCGCCAGTGGTCAATCCCAATCATCATCGTCGTGATCGTACGGCGCAGAAAAATTCGGCGGCGGATCGAAATCCTCCGGTTGGGGCGGCGGCGGTCCCGGCAATCGGATGACAATTGCCGGGTAAACCGTGCCTGGCAATTGCTTGAACCTTCGCCTCAATCCTCCGCCCAGCACCCATGCTAACAGAACGATCAAAAAAGCGATACCCCCAGCCAAACAGCAAAGGGCGTGCTGCCAAATGAAATCGCTGAGGGCGTCCAATGCCGACACCTCCAGTTTCAAGGCTTTGATTTGCCACGATTGCATGATGTCCTCCTTATGCGGCAACGGTTGGCACCGCTGGTTCGGGGTTGCGGCTTCCGGTAATGGTCTTTTGCTGCCGCTCGTATTCGCTCAGGGATGGCATTTCCACCGGCGCTTTGCGCGAATACGCCCGCGCCATCGCTTTGCTGTGACCAAGATTAACCTGGGCGTAGCGTTCGGGATAGCCCGCCGTCTTTGCACGTTCAGCCCAAGCGTAGCGATAGCTGTGCAGCGAGACGCCAGTTATACCGAGTCCTGTGCATCGTTGCTTGAACTCGGTGGCGCGGTCGCCCGAACGGACGGTTCGCAGATACGGAAACAGCGGACCACTCCCCGGCAGGTCGCGCAGGATTTCCTCCATGTCTTCATCCATACGCATAATGGCGATGGTGCCAGTTTTCATTCGCTTGTAGCTAATGACATGGTTGTCCCAATCAATGTTCTCGGCTTCAAGGAACGCCAGATCGGATTGGGATGCGCCCAAATGCCAGGCCAGGTTATAGAACGCCTTACGTTCAGGATTGGTTTCGCGGGCGACGATGGCCAGATGTTCCGCCAACGCGATGCCGCGCTTTTCTTTGAATTTGATTTCCGGCCAGAGCCGTTTCGGGATGAGCGGCCACGGCAGCCAGTTCATGGCGAGACAGAAGTTGTGGAGTTTGCGCAGATGGACATTGGTGCTGACCGTGCCGGATTTGAGCGCCTGCATCAAGCTCTCGGCCTGTGTTTCAACGATGGTCTGGTGCCGGATGCCGTCCAGCGCCTTGTCCTTGGCCGCACGCGCCCAACGCTCCTGGGTCGAGCCATGCTTCGTCTCCACGAGCGCGGTCAGCGCATCCTGCCAGGTGCGGGTGGCGACGCCAGAGTCGGTGCCAGAAAGATAGGCTTTGGCGATTTGGAGGTTCAGAACGGGCTGGCGCAGGGCTTGATTCTTGGCGAGGACGATCTGCTCCGCTGCGTCCCGATCCTTGGTTTGCAAGCTGGTCCGCTTGCGGGTCACGTTGTCGAAACAGAAAAAGGTCCCGCGTTCCCCGCGATACAATAGGCGATAACGATGTTTCATAGACTGTGGTGCAGCCTACAAAAGAAGTTTCCCGAACTGTTACGGTGCTACGGACGTGCTGGCGTGGTTTGGCACGGTTTGGCGTCCGCAGGCGATTTGGTGCCCGTTTTGATGCCCGTGGTGGCATCCTGCCGTGGTAAAGCCTTGGCGCAGAAGCGTTTCAGCTTGGAGGCGAGGGTCGGAATCGAACGGGGTCATTGGATTTTTTCAAAATCCACTACTCCGCAATTACCACCCCACCACCAGAGGCGAACAGCCTCATAACTAACGAACGCCAATAGAATCAGGCATTTCTTCACTTCTGTCAAGCACCCGCAATTACGCGCCAGAAACCAATCTAAAACTCACCAATTACTCATTTACTACGCGTTCACTGGCACTTTCACTGGCACTCATTCTATTCTGGATCGTCTCAAATTCCACCGGATTCAACCCCGCGCGCGCTGGCCAAGTGAAACTTCGCAAGGTTCACTTGGTCGATTATCTCGTCGAGGCTGATGGCATTCGGCCCCTTTTCACAAAAGGACTGCACCATTTTCTCCAATTTCTCCAGACGGCCAAAGCCGCTGTTCACAGCTTGGTCCGTGTGCTCAACTTTGGGGTGAAACTCCCAGGCCCATTTCTCTCTGACCAAGTCAAACCAAGGACCCGCAGGGTTTGGCAACTCGACACGTTCGATAATTCGTCTGGCGGATGAATTTTGGTGTTTCAATTTCTCGATGGCGCGACAGAGTTCCGTTCGTGCGTTGTCGTCGCCATGAACGAGAAACACCCATTTCAATGGCCGGTATGGTTGTTTGCCTTGTTTGTCAAAGATGTAGTCAAGCAACCCGCCGTGATCCGCATGTCCCGAAAAGAAACCAGAAAGATCAACGACGCGGGCTTTGATTTCGGCACTGTCCAATCCCCACGGCTTGCCGTCTACGGCCGCTCTCGGATTTGTCGCTCGTTTCATCAATTCCGAGCCGGGCGTGCCGAAGCCTTGGTAGCCCGTGATGGCGACCGTCGTGTTTGCTAAAGGAAGACATCTCTTGAGATGTTCCATCACCCTGCCGCCGATACACATACCGGAGCCTGCGATTATTATACGCACCCCAACCTGCCCATTTGTCGCAGTGTTCCCGTAGGAAAGGACATAATTTCCGAAAACCGTGCGTTTTTTCGATCCGTCGAAGAGCTTCTTCAAGAGCCTCGCCAGTTCCTCATGGTCCAAATTTAGGCGTCCGGCGAGTTCTGGGTTTAGGTAGGATGGCTTGCCATTTGCCCGCATACGCTGAAGTTCCCGGATGAAGACCTCGTTATATTTCTCTGCCAGCGGCGAATCGACGACCACCTCGACCGCTAGATTCATGACTGATTTACAGGATGGCGTGATTGCGTCAACAACGGTCTGCTCCAGAAGGCAGTGCAAATCCACCAGCAGGTCTTGCAGTCGCTGGAGGGTGAAACATGGAAAAATTATGTTGGCCCCCGAACCGTGCGCCGCTGCTTCCTGAAGTAATTTCCTTAAGGATCGGATTCGTTCCTCGAAGCTGGCAAAACTCGGATTCCGCACTCTGCCGCCGTATGTGGATTCACAAACCAAGAACTCCGCATGTGTGGAGGGATACTGACGCGCATTCAGAAGGGACTGGTAGCAATTTTCCTCGGTGTTGCAGCCCAAGTCGCCGGAAAACACAATTGTTCGATGCCAGGCCGGATTTTTGGCTGGACCGCCCGAGAATTGGAACTCGAAGCCCACCGAACCAAGAACGTGGGAGGTTCGGATGAGCGAGACTGACAGGTTCGGTGCAATCCCACGAAACTTGCCGAATTGGTGCTCCGGCAGGTCGTCGAGACAGACGAATCTCAACTGCCCCACATCGGCAGTAGTGAAACGCGCTGAGGGAAGCGCGGCGGCATCAGCCAAGGCCAACCGTGTCAGGTCCGCTGTGGCGCGGGTGCAATAAATTTCGCCCGTAAAACCCTGATGAATGAGTTCGGGCAGCATACCGCAATGATCAAGATGAGCATGAGTCAGAAATACTGCCTGAATGCCTCTTGGTTTGAAGGGGAGAACCGTTGCCTCGCCATCAACGGCGTCGGTTCCCTGTTGGGCACCGCAGTCCACCAAATAATAACGACCTCGATGTGCGAACAAGGTGCAAGATCCTGTGACGCTTCCAAGCGCGCCGATAAATCTGATTTTCATGATGCGCTCCTTTCACTTGGTTGCGGTTGTGGAAGCCGGTGATTCGGCCGACAGGATTTCTCCGAGATAACACAGACGAAAACCCACCTTCATGGACTTGTATTTCCCCGTGCTGGTCGCGGCAAAGCGACCTTTTGAAGCGACGATTTCTGGATAACAAAGCGATTTTAGAGTCTGAGGGTTGATTGCAGTCGCCTCTTCGTTCAGCCACTCACCGAAATCAGGCGAGACCAGAAAATCAATTCCAACGTCTGACTTTTTCCAGCGGACGGCCTCCGCAATGAACGTAAAGCGGAGATTCTGGAAATCCTCCTCTGGCATGTAGGGTGGATGGCCTTCAATGGGTGTGCCGTCAGGATGGTGAAAACGGCACAGCCGCCCGGCTTCAGCACCGGCGGCAGAAGTGGGTGCATCCGCAACCTTGGGAGCGATGTGGAGATACTCCTTCTCTGTCAGCAGCCGCACTGGCAGTTGCTTGGTGCGGCTCATCCAAGCGGCGTATGCGTTTGCATCATACCAAGTGACCGCCGCTGGTAGGGCTTTGTTTTCGTCGCTGTTTACCGTTTCCCACCGATCCACCTTTCCCGACTTCCTGCTGTAGTCGGCATAATCCGGATTCACGGACATGAAATCCTGGAACTGTGCGATGGTGATAAGATTTGAAACCAGAAGTTGCTGTCGGTCGATAAACACTGGACAGAAGCCATCTCTTGGTGCGGCGTGCTCGCGGGGTTGTTGATACTCGCCCTTCAGAGTGAGGTGCTGCTTGAGAACCGCCTCCACGTTCGGATATTCCAGCGTTTTACCACCTTTTGCGTAAAAGGTGATTTCGGAGTGGTGCATTTCCTCTTCCAGCCAGCCCGTGTATTTGAAGTAGAGCCACCGCCGGAAATGGTAAGTATCATGGGATTTAGGAACATCCTGGTTTTTAAGATACGGGTGGAACGGATTGTGATTAAACGCCTCGTCTCTCAACTTCGGAAACAAGAAATCATACTCGCCCGTAGGACTTTTCAAGAACACAAGTCGCTGGTTATACGGAAGCACTTTCACCCAGCCTTCATCCCTATGGAAAATCCAACTGCGGAAAATCTTTGCCACATCGAGATGTCGGCTCTCGTCTTGATGAAATTTTTCAACTGAACAGGATTCAGGCCGGTAAAGCTTAGGCACGAAGATAAAATCCTGTCCGTCTTTACCCTCCTCCGAGACCAGTTGGTCACCGAGCATATTTGCTATTGAAGGTTCGATGGTAAACTGACACGCGGCCACTGCGGCATCAAGGACAACAACCCCAGAGCCGGGCGACTGCTTGTCAGTAGCAGCCACTTCTCTCATCACCACTTCGTAAGGAAGTGTGAAGCTGTTAAATTGTGGATGCTGTTTCCACGGATTCGCGCGAAAATACCGGTCATTCAACTCGAACCCATCCAAATTGTATCCGGTGAAGATTCGCTCGGGCAGCGGGCGTCCTGAACAAAATAAACGATCCGCCACCTGACGCGGTGTTAACGAGACGAAAGGAAACTCAAACCTGGGACGAATAAGGTCGGCACGTTGCTTGAGTTCGTGCATCGACAGGAAGTTCAGCAGTTCGCTGGTGGATTCGTTTTTGAAACCGGCGAAGCCTCCTTCAAATCCGAGGCTGTGCGCGATGTAATTGAGGGCCGTGTTCAACTTGAGTTCCTCACGGTCGCGGTATTTGGTGCGTGCAAGGTTCGCGGCTTCTTTGATCGCCGCAACCGTGACATCCCGAAGTGGAGCAAGATGGAATTTCTCGAACGGAAGGAATTTTATCAGAGGATCACTCTCATTTGCTTTGCTGTGCATAGTATTCAATGTTTTTAACCACAATTATCCCCTGGGAATGGTTTCAGAACTTGAAGAATACTGCGCAGCTCGCAAAAGCTGTTTTAACAATTTGTTTGCAGCCCCAGGGGCTTTAGTTGCAACCACCGGCCGTTAATAGCCGGAGCAAATATGCCATGTGGCCGAAAGAATGCAAATCAGATTTTTTCCGGCGTTGACAGGTATCCACCTATGAGATTTTCCCTTGTGTTCATCCCGCCTGCACCCGCGCCTCTGGTTGCTCCGCGCAACATCGCGCCGGCGGCCGCAACATCTTTGCGCCCGCCGTCACTCAGTTGCTGATGCTCCGCTGCCCGGCGGCGCAGGCACAGGCGGGTGCGTTTTGTCAGGAGCGGTCCTGCTCTCTCGGGGCGGGTGAAGAGAGCAGTCCCGCTCCTTCAGAACAAAACGCAAAACATGAACACAAACGAAAACCTCATCGCCACTGGATGCCCCGCAGCCGCTCCGCAACCCATCAACCAACTCGTCAAGCCGGTAAAATTCCCGGCCCAACCGCAGGAATGGAAAATCGTTTCATTGAGGGAATGTCCCACTCCCGACACAATGCAACAATGTGAAACACCGGAACAGGCAGCCGCCTATTGGAAAGCGCATATCGCTACTCATCCATATTTCAATCCTGAATGTGAATGTTTGGTGGTATTCATCCTCAACACACGCCGACGCATTAAAGGTCACTACTTGGTGTCCATTGGCACGATGGATACAATCCTTTGTCATCCGAGGGAAATTTTCAGATTGGCAATAATGGCAAGTGCTGCCGCAATCATAATCGCGCATTCTCACCCGAGCGGTGATCCCACTCCATCGGAAGCGGACATCAAAATTACCCGCGATCTCATTCGAGCCGGTCAACTTCTCAAAATCGAAGTTCTCGACCACATCGTAATCGGCAACCCCAACCACCTGAGCTTGAGGAGTCTGGGCTATTTTTACAGCTAACCGGTCTCGGTTTCCGAGGAATCGGAGGCCATTTTTATCTTCGCCATGCACCAAACCTCAAATTACTTGATGAATTGTTCCAGCCGACAATTTGCTCACTTTGAGCCATTTGGCGGCGGCGATTCCTGTGACTTGGCCTCGGTGACGACAATTTCGAGAATCACCGGCTGACCTTCAGTGATCAGATTTCGTTGGCTGATTGGTATCTTGGCCAACAGCGATAATTCCATCCGCTGCATGACCGTCTCAATTCGTCGTAAATGATGCCCGCGAATCAAAACCTCGTGAGTTGCGAAGACCAGCTTGAGATTTTGCTCGTCTCCGCCACTGGTCAATTCTGCGAACATGAATTGATCGTGCGGTAACAGCATTGAACGCTCTGGCGAAACTTCAATGCGTAATGCCTCGGCGTTCGGGTCGCTGGCCCAACATTCGGGTGTTTTTGTGCTCATATTTGTGTTTGGGTTGATGGTGATGACGGCGAACCAGTTTCAGACGACACATGTTGTCCGCAGCTCGACGACCGAAACGAAGAAGATAACCATGCAGCCGATTCCAAAGCCGAAGGCGTCCGCGCGGAACAGATCCGGCCGCAAATTCCATCGCCAGTGGCCGATGACCGGAGCGGGTGACATTCTCGCGTAATTGCTGCTTGTCCGGCGTGAAAATGCGGATACCACGCCGACCCCGCGAGATGGTCACATACCATTGTTGCGCGTTCGTCGCCGGCTTTATGGTCGAATCGGAAAACAGGACGTAATCCACAGTTTTACCCTGTGACCCGTAGGACGTGACAGCATAGCCGGGCAAGAATTCACGGTAACTGGCGTCCAGCAGCCGGCCATCGGCCAGCTTGATAGTCCCGTCCGCGTCAACCGACTTCACCGTGACGAGTTCACCGTTGGTGACGCGCCCGCCTGACGCCAGCTTGCGATTGGCCTTGAGATGCAGGCGGTCGCCATTTGCGACGGAAATCTCGCGCGCTTGGCAGACCGTGAGGCGGTCGAGCAACCGGTTCGAGACCGTTACGAACTTTCCGTCAACCTCGACAAGCACGCTCGATTTCAAAATGCCCGCCAGCTTGCCCTTCGCTCCCGGTTGGGCATCCCGGACTTTCTGGTTGAAAACAATGACGGCATCTGGCGGATAGAAGCGCTGATCGCGTTTTTGCGCGTTGGTGAGGTCCATCCTCTCCAGTGCTTGAACCGTCGAGTCTGCCGCGCCGAGCAAACCCTTTCCCTTTAACGCATCACGCACGCGCGAGTTGACGCGATGCACCTCGCCCCACGTTTGCGAGACAACGACCGCCGAAGCATTTTGCTCCGCGAGCCGGAGATATTCATCGGCGAGCTTGTCGGCTTGTTCCCCGATGCCGCACGCGACTATCGCACCCATCTTGTCTAGGCGTTCAAATGAATCGCCCATCTTGCCCGCTGCTGCAGCTTCGACCGCATTCCGATACAGCCTGATGCGCTTGCGTTCCTCGACATCACGACCCAGCGCCGGGTCTTGCCGGCGAATTTTGTGCAGTTCAACCGGTTTCACTCCGGCATGGCGTTCAATGGCGAGCAGGGCATCCGAAGCCTCAACCGCTCCGTGTTGCCGGGTGTCGCCGGAGAGAACCAGCCGTCCATGTCGCTCATGGATTAACCGGACAAGCTCCAGCATCTGACGCCCGCCAATCTGGCCCGCTTCGTCCACCACAATCACGGCGCTGTCAGCAAGTTCACCCTTGGTGAGAAAACTGGCTACCGTCGTTGGCGACGGAAATCCGGCCTTCTCCATCTCCACGACTTGCTGGCGTTGCGGGGCGAGGATGACGACGCCCCGGCCTGACTGACGCAGTTGCTCGACCAATTCGCGCAGGACAAAGCTTTTGCCCGTGCCCGCACCGCCGCGAAAGACAGAAACGCCGTTTGTCGAACGCAACAACGATTCGAGGGCTCGGCGTTGTTCGTTGTCGAGTTGCGGATTTACCTGACGAGGGTTCGCCACCAGCGGGAGACAATCCCCAACGCCCTCTTTCGCGGTCTGAACGATTTCCCATTCGCGCAACAAAACTTCCCGCAGCGTCACTTCACCTGGACGCGCAATATCCCGGATATAGCCACGCCGCTGGGTGAAATCCTTGAGTTCAGACACCGAAAACCTTTCGCCACGCGCCCGGCCCAATGCCTCCTGCCACAACTGACATTCCAGCACGACTGAGTTCCGGTCGAACAAATGTTCCTCCGCCCATTGAACCGCTTCGCCAACACTGACACGGTTTTGCTCTTTTGGATCATGCTTCGACTGCCCTGAAAGCTGGCGCAGCGAAGCCTGTTCGGATTTGCTCAATTGCGCGTCCCACAGTTGTCGCAGTTCATCCCGGCTCAAGTCTTTCTGTTTTCGCGTGCGCTTTTCCGTGGCGAGCTTTGCGCGAAGTTCCGAGATGTTCGCGCCGCCAAGTTCCGGGTTATCCGCCAGCAACTTAGCCAGTGCCTTGTCAATCTCTGCGTCACGTTTGGAAAAGCGCTGGCAGAGTTCTTCGGAAATACCCTCCACTTGGAAATCGCCTCGTGGCAGATTGCGTATCTCGTAGCCGAAAGACCGAAGGTCGCGAGCCAGTTCATGATAATAGACATTCTCGGCAAACTTTCTGGCGCGAAGGAGTTCGTAATTTTCCAAAGCCTTCCAGCGACTTTCCACCGGATCGAACGTGGCGTTGAAGACAATGCAGTGCGTGTGCAGATGCGGATCGAGTGCGCGTGAGGTGTCGTGGGTGAATAACGCGGCGGCAAAATTGCCCGTCAGCCGTTCACTACGAGCGCCACCAATGCGAATACGAGTTGCCGCGAAATCCTCGAAGTTTTTTAATGCCATTCGTGCCGCCCGGTCGTGAGCTTTGAAAATCCGCTCGTCATCGCCGAGGAAGCCCGCCAGCGAAACCGATTTCGGCGGGGAAAATGTGAAGTCATAAAATATCCGCCGGTCGGCCACGTTCTTGCCATTCTGAATCCGAGTTGTCTTCAATTCCGGCGTCAATTTTTCACCTGTGGCCGGATGCTGGTTTTCGCAGAGCCGCAAAAAGTCTTCAGCGCGGACTTTGCCGGACAATCCAAGTCTTTCCGCGCCCAACCCCAGCCATTCACCAGACACACGCTGGCCTTCATCGTAATAATCGCCAACACAGAGATGTTCTTCGAAGTATTCGCGAGCATTCTTGAGGTTGTATTGTGTCTTGGCCGTGACCATGCAACGGACACTATCAGGACTCTCCGTGAATCATGTGTAGCTGATACATCTTCGCGCATTTGATTTCTGGTGAACTGTCGCCATGAAAACGAGTGAGACACTGAAGTCCGGCAAGCAACTCTGGGGCATTTACCACACCGACCGAGAATACGCCCGTGAATTGGGTAATCCACTTCGCACGGTCGTTGAAGCGCCAAGCAAACTCATCGCCGAGGAAACTGCCGCGCGACTTGGGTTTGGTGATCCGTGGGCGCATCCGGTCAATTCACTGCAAGCAAGGCACGCACAGTGGCTTCACAAACGTCGCCCAGGACACCGGCAAGCACTCGCGCTCAAACCAGCTCACGGCATCCACATCTGATTATGCAAACTCCATCCACCGCTCAAATCCGCACCGCCATTGAGGTGCTCAAGAAATTCGGCGAGCACATCAACCACAACGCCGACCATTTGGTCATCGAACTGCCTGACACACGAATGGGAGGTCATGTCGCAGCGCGGGCCAAAGTGTTAAAGATCGAACAAACCACCCGGATTCAGTCTGTAGCCGACCAGTTGGAAAATTGGCGCGACCAGCTGCTGCAACAGAGGAGGCAATGTGTTTCCAATCATGTTTAAGTCAGGACAAGCTTTACTCCTTGGCATGGCAAGGGGTTTGCGTCCGCGACATGGTCGCGGTTTGGACGCGCAATGTCCGCGCTCAAGTCCGGCCAGTCGTCCGTGGCCGTGGCCAGTCCGCGACCGCGTCCAGTCCGCAGTCAGTCCGTGTCCGCGCCGCGACCGCGACCATGTCCAGTCCGCGGCCATGTCCTCGCCCTGTCCGCATCCGCGTCCGCAGTCAGTCCCTGTCCGTGTCCGGGCCGCGAATGTCCGCGCCCTGCCCGCGACCGCGAACTATCCGCGTCCGTATCCAGTCCGTGACCGCGTCCAGTCCGCAGTCAGTCCGCGTCCGCGCCGTGCCCGCGACTGTGTCCAGTCCGTGGCCATATCCTGGCCCTGTCCGCATCCGCGTCCGCAGTCAGTCCCTGTCCGTGTCTGGGCCGCGAATGTCCGGGCCTTGTCCGCGACCGCGAACTCTCCGTGTCCGTGGCCAGTCCGTGACCGCGTTGAATCCGGCAAATGTCCGGGGCGTGGTCGCACCGTGTCCGCGCTGTTTCCATTCCCTTTCCAACCATTATCCGCGTATGTCCGCCTTTAATCCAAGCGAGGTCCGCAAAGCGGTGTCGGAATTTACACCGCGCCACCAGCCAAAATTCGAGCACCTGCTGCCGGCCAAAGATGTCATCGTCGAACTGCGGCAGAAACGGGCTTCGTTCCGGGCCATCGCCGAATTGCTCACACAACACTGCCTGCCGACCGGCAAGACGGCCGTGGCCGCCTTTTGCCATGAAGTGCTGGGTGAAAACACCCGACCCCGCCGCCGTCTGGCCAGAAAGCGCCTGCCCGTCAGCGAACCACCCAGTGAAATCAAGGTCGTCCTCCCCGCGCCAGCCACTCCTGCGCCCGGCGAACCGGCCACCCCCAAGACTGTCACCGATGGCTCACGCGGGCCCCGCATAGCGCAAATCCGCAAACTTAACCCTCAAAACCATGAAAAGACTGATCCTCATCCTTAACGGCAAAGGCGGCGTTGGCAAAAGCTTCTTCGCCGTCAACTTTGTCCAATACCTCAAAGACCAGGGCATTGCCCATGTCGCGATTGACAGCGACAACGAGAATTCCACCCTGAAACGGTTTCATCCCGAAGCCCGCTTTCTGGACCTGACCAAACGCCGAGCGCTAGACGGCATCTTCACCGCGCTGGAAAAGGCCAACCTCGTCGTCATGGACTGTCGCGCCGCCTCCACCGACCTGTTCATCGATTTCTTCAATGAAATCGATCTGTCCGCCGTGCTTCCAGCGTACGACGTCAAACTCACCCTCGTCATACCGGTGAACCACGAATCCGACAGCGTGGAACAAATCCAACGGCTGGCGGACGAATTAAAAGACCAATGCGGCTACGTCGTGGTCCGCAACGCCGCGCACAGCGACAGTTTCGCCATCTTTGAAACCTCCGAGGTGCGCGCGCTGCTCAACGACAAGCTCGGCGCGCGGGAACTCAGCATGAGCCGGCTGCAAGACTGGCTGGTGGAGGCGCTGAACGCCGAGAACCTGACCATCACCGCGGCGGTGAAACATCCCGCGTTCAGCCTGCTCGACCGGCAACGTCTCCAATCCTGGCAGCGCAAGTTTTACGCTGAGGTCGAATCCGCCATCCACCTGCTGACACCTTCAAAGTAATGTCCAAGCCCACTGTACAACCGGACTTCGACGAGGAATTCACCAAGGCGGTGGCCGGGTGGCGGGACAAAAATCGGCTGCGCGAAGACGATGCCGTGCTCTTGCTGGTCGAATTGTTCCGCATCCACCAGCAGCATTGGGACCAGCTCCGCCGCCGGGAAATTCCGGCATTTGCCGAATTCCGGGCCGACATCGGCAAACTCGCCGAGGCGGCACGCACGTTTCAGGTTCAATCCGCCGCCCTGTTGGAAGCGATGCGCAATCATCCGGCGGCGGTCGACTCGGGGCGCATCCGCCGCTCGGCCGCCATTCTTGCCGCACTCGCCTCCCTGATCGGTGGTTACTTCCTCGGGAGGTTCCGGCCATGATCCCCAAGCTTTTGCCATGGCCATGGCCGTGGCCCGGCCATTTTTTCCACGCCACACTTTGGTATAGCCTCGCCAACTTGGCATACGCTATTCCCTTCGTCATTCTGGCGGTCCGGTTTCTGCGCAAGGATCAGCTCACGCCGCAGCGCAAGCCGCATGTGGCCAGACTTGGCGGGTTGGTCTGGAAACGCAACCAGTTCTGTCGCGGCTGGCTCATCACCGGCGACACCGGTTCCGGCAAAACCAGTTCGGGCATCAACCAACTGGCCCACCAGGTTTTTCAAAACGAACCCACCTGGGGCGGCCTGTGCGTGGATGAAAAGGGCGTTTATTGGGAAACGCTCGCCGCCATGGCGCGCCATTACCAGCGCGAGCATCAATTGATTCATTTGCAAATCCGCACCGACGATCAAGCCGAGCAATGGACGCCGCCGAACCGCTTCAATCTGACCGGCGACCGCAGCATACCCTTTTCCACCTATGCCAAATTCATCGTGGACACCGCCACCAGCCTGGGCCAAGGCGGCGACAAGGGCTTTTTCAAAAGCCAGGCGCAGACGCATATCGCGTACGCGCTCGAAATGCTCTTTGAATTAAGCCGTCCCGTCACCCTGGTGGGCGCCTATGAATTATTGTCCAATCACGAGCTGCTCGAAGACGAAATGGAGAACCTCAAAAACCTCTTCGAAACCCCGCGCCGAATCGCCGTTCACACCCACTTTTTCGACCGTTTCCTCACCCAACCTGCCGAGCAATTTGGCGGGGTCCGCGAAACCATTGGCAACTATCTGCAATATTTCCTGACCCCGGAAGTGGCCGAAGTTTTTTGCGCCGGCGAAAGCACGTTCGCGTTTTCGGCCATTGACCAGGGCAAAATCATCCTCACCACGATGCCCCAAAAATTTCAGACCGAACGGCGCTATGTGAACACGTTCCTGAAACTGCTCTTTTACAATCACGCCCTGCGCCGGTTCGACAAATCCAAGGCCGCTCGCGCCAAGGACAACCTGCTCATCCTGTGGGCGGACGAAGCGCAACGATTCATGACGGCCAGCGAAGACGGCACCAGCGATTACAACTGCGTGGACGTCATCCGCGAGGCTGGCGCTACCGTTGTCGCCGCCGCGCAAAGCACCACCTCGCTGATCCCGCCGCTGGGCAACGACAAATCCAAAGTTCTGACCTTGAACCTGCGGAACCGGATGATTTTCCGGTCCGCCGACGAAGCCGACGCCGTGCAAGCCGCCGATTTCATCGGCAAAAAGCGGGTGGTGAAACGCTCCTGGGGTTACAGCGGCGGCAAACGCAATGTGAACTACAACGAAACCGAGGAACACAAAATCAAGCCGCACAAGCTCCGCAATCTCCGGGACCATGAGTGCGTTCTGGTCCACTGCGAGCGCGGTTATCGCCGCGTGACGCTCCCGCCATTGGAGCCTGATGGAACCATAGCCAAGTGGTTTCCGTGGTGGCGAAAAATCTTCTAAACCTTATGAAAACACAGAAAGAAATACTCCGATGGTTGCAGGCGAACCTGGGAATCCGCTGCACGGCCGCGCTGACCAGCGCTGATTGCTATGCGCTCGTATCCAGCGTTAACCTCTGCAATCTCATCAGTCATCCAGGTGCGCCGCCAGAGCTTTTTGCTGCCTACGCGGCCATTGTCCGCCAAATGCAGCCTGAAACACGGGGGCTGGCTTATCACGCAATCGCTTGTGAATTGGACTGGCCGCATCGCGACATGATTTGGGAGTTGTCGCGGCTTCCCGCTGACGAGAAGCCAAAGTATAAATGTGCCTTTGAACAGGCAAGACACGGCATGACTCCGTGAATTCTCAGTCCAGCGAAGCGGACTCGATCCCAGCCAATCGGGCCGGGAAAGACAGTTGCTCCACGATAAACGGCCGCAAAAGCAAGCGAATGGCTGAGGCTGGCAAAGGCATAAACTGCAAGACACGCCGTGACCAACGCGCGGTTTGCCTCGCTCCACGGGCTTCCCGTCGCCCTGTTGCCCTTCGCCGACGCCCTTTCCGCTCCGCAAATCGCACGCTCGTCACGAGCTTGCATCCGCCTACCGCCGCAATCGCGGCGGGCTTCCGTCTGCGGCTCGGCGGCGGGCGTTGCGCTCCGGCTACGTTTCGTTAGACGCTTCACTCCGCCCTCCGCTCCACTCCCCGCGCGCCGACCACAGACCGAAGCCGGATCACCCATCCGATTCATGATTCGTAACGGGATTTCAGTGTATTGGCGATTTCGAGGAGGCGGTTGGCCAGGGCTTGGGGACGAACGACGGTGGCGTGCGCGCCCCAGCTCAAGACCCAACGCTCGGCTTCATGAATGCTGTTCAAGCGTAAGCGTATGCGGAGTTGGCGGCGGGGGAGTTCGGTAATTTCCTGGCTGGCGTGCCACTTGCGGCCCCGAATCAGGTCGGCACCCCATGAATCGAAATCCACGACGATTTCATAATCGGCGTCACCCTTAAAGACGGTCAGGCTGCCTTTCAGGTAATCGTTTAGGCTGAATTTCTTTGGAATCACGAATCGTGTAGATGTAATTTCCGGGGATTTCAGCCGGGGCAAGGCAAATGTGCGCATGGCGTTGCGCTTCACGTCGAACGCGAATAGATACCAGTGGTTGTCAATGCAGCCGAGATGATATGGATGCACCAACCGGTCCAGCGCTTTGTCGGTGTCGAGGTTTCGGTATTGAAATTTCAGGACGCGGCGATCCTTCAAGGCGCGGGTGAGGACTTCAAAGGTTTCCAAGTCCGTGTCTTCGGGGGCAAACGGACGAAACGACAGCGCCGCATCAAGGTTTCCGAGCGAATATTTGGTGGAGGCATCCAGATGGCCGGTCAATCGCTTGAAAGCCAAAGCCAATGGATGCTCAAACGGTGTCCCGCGATACTGGGCGATAGCCTTGTGAGCGACCAACATCGCGAACACCTCCGCCTCAGTTAATGGCATATGGGGAAACTGGTTTACCGGCTTTGCGTAATAGTACCCGTTCCGGCGCGAGTCAAATTCAATGGGCAGTTTCAGCCGGCACTTCATGAAATCCACGTCGCGCATGATGGTGCGCCACGAGACTTCAAACTCCCTGGCCACCTGGTTGCAATTGGGATACGCCTGTTCCTTGATGAGGTTATGGAAACGCATCATGCGCTCCCATGGCGGGCGGCTGTGAGCTTGGGTTTTGGAATTGGCCATAACTTTAGTTGAGTTGCTTGGTCGTCAGCCGTTCGAGCTGTTGCGCCAGTTCGCCCACCTTCGCGCCCTGATCAAAAACGGCCTGCGTTGCCTCGTCGCGGGAATCTGGTCCTTCGCATTGTAGCAAAACCAGAGGAACTTCGAGCGTTGCAGCCCCATCAGGAAGGTAGACTTGGAGAGACCTTGTGTCATAGCATTAATAGCATTAGGACCGCCCCGCTTACGCTTTGCTTTTTGGATCATCCATTTTTAGTTTTATGCTTTTCAGGCACCCATGAATTTTCTCGAAACTGACCGGCTCTCGGCGGATGCAGCAGGTGACTATCCTTGTCGGCGGCGGCAAAGCCCACTGCCTGGCGTTTCAGGATGCCAAATAGGCCGCTGCAGTCCGCGAAATAGGCGATGGTTTGCCCATTGGGCGAAAGCTCGTAGGCGAGGTTCCGGACTTTAAGTCCCGCCTTTTCGAGCGCTATCAGCAGGTTTCCGGCGACGGTAGCAGACGGGATGGTGGTTGGCATTCCCAATTGAAAAAGACGCTGAATCGGCGCCGCCACTTCTCGATCGGTGGTCAGATCGCTCGCAAGAATTACACCGGTGATGCCGCAGGAGTGTGTTTCGTCCTCCAAGAGCTGCAGTCCGGTCCACACGCAAATTCTGATAGTGTCGGGATGTCCAAACCGTCCGGACTTCGCAGAGATTCCCGCCTTGTCTCTGCGCAGTCGACGACCGCTTAACGCGCATATCACCATGAGCCGGATCAGGACGGTCTCCCCGGTGACGGTGCAAGTGGCCACCTCTGAGGGAGCCACTTGGAGACCGGAAGCCGCGCAGGTGACCAGTTCCTCGGCAAATGCGGTTTTGCGTGTCTCAGGGCACTTTTTGAGCAGCCTGGCAAGGCCGCGCTTGCCGGACAAATCACTTGTCCCGATCAGCAGCCGGTTGACCCTCTTGCCGGTGATGGAACAGATTTCAGATTCGTCGGGAAGAATCTTCGTGGTGGTTTCCTCGCAGGCGATCATTTCGTCGGGCAGACCGAACCGCTGCGAGACGGTGCTGGCCACCGCAAGGTCGCGATCCACAAATCGCCCGGAAAAATCCGATTTGATCACCTCGTCCAATAGTAGCTTCTTGCAGGAAACAGCGCAGATGCATATCTCCTCGGGAAACCCAAGGCGGTCCGGATTTTTTTGGGAGGGAACGAGCAGATCCTTTCGGGCGATCCGGTGGCTCAAAACTGAGCGGCAGGTCTCGGCGGGGATGAGCCGCTGGCGTGAGATTTCGCAGATGACCAATTCGCTGCGGTGCGCGCGGATTTTGGAAAGTTCTGAGGCTTCCATCTGGTCGATGCGGCAGAGTTTCCCGGATACACCGCTGTGCTCAAGTTCGTCGATCAAACCCACGACCTTGGTGATTTCACAAGTAGCTGTCTGCGAGCGAAGCGCGGCTCTCCCAGATATGGCTGAGGTGACCAATATCCGCCGGTCGACGCGTTTGCCGCTTATGGCGCATATCGCGGCCTCGTCGGGCAGCAGGCGAGCACCCGTTTCCTCGCAGGCGATCATTTCGTCGGGCAGACCGAACCGCTGCGAGACGGCGCTGGCCACGGCAAGGTCGCGATCCACAAATCGTCCGGAAAAATCTGATTTGATTACTTCATCCAGTAGTAGCTTCTTGCCGGAAACGGAGCAAATGCATATCTCATCGGGAAATCCAAGGCGGTCCGGATTTTTTTGGGAGGGAACGAGAAGATTGGTCCTGGCGATCCGGCGGCTCAAAATTGAGCGGGAGGTCTCCACGGGGAGGAGCCGCTGGCGTGAGATTTCGCAGATGACCATTTCGCTGCGGTGCGCGCGAATTTCGGAATGTTCTGAAGCTTCCATCTGGTCGATGCGGCAGAGTTTTCCGGATGCCCCGCTGCGCTCCAGTTCGTCTATCAAAGCCACGACTTTGGTTATTTCACATCTAGCTGTCTGCGAGTGAAGCGCGGCTCTCCCAGATATGGCTGAGGTGACCAATATCCGCCGGTCAACGCGTTTGCCGGTGATGGCGCAAACTGCGATCTCATCGGGAAGAAAGCGGGCACCCGTTTCCTCGCAGGCGACCAGCTCAGTGTTCAGTGCCCGCCTGCCGCTGGCCGGGGAGGCGACCAAGCTGTCGCGATCCACAACCTTCCCGCTCACATCGGAGGCAGCCACTTCATCGCTCAACAGATTTCGCCTGGTGAGCTCGCAGATGGTGAATTCGGCGGCAATGCCCTTCCGCCCCGGGGCCTTGTCTGACCGGTGCAGCAGATCGAGCCGCACCGTCTTGCCGCTCAGATCGGACTTCTCCGCCTCGCTATGAAGCAGCCAGTCCCCAGAAACTTCACAGCGCACAAATTCGCTCCTGTGTCCACGTCGCTTGGAAACGCCCGAGCAGACCGTCTCGTCCAGACGTACAAATTTGCCCGAAACCTGGCTCTCAATCCCTTCTGTGGCAAGGATGCGGACTCCCGTGAATTCGCATACCCGTAGCTCCTCCATGAGCGCGGGCTTGTTGGAAATTTGTGACCGGTCGAGCAGGCGCGAATCCACGATCAGTCCGCTGACGTCTGACTTTCCCGCCTCCTCCGGGAGCAGGATTAATCCCGTGATGGCGCAAGTCAGAACCTCCTCCCGGAGCGCAGGCCGGGATGAAACTCCGGAATAAACAGCCAGATCTTTGTCCACCCAAGCGCCCGAAACAACTGATCGCACCGCTTCATCGGTGAGCAACCGCCGGGAGGTTTGTTTGCATTGGACCATTTCGCTTTCCAATCCGTGCCGGCTGGGATTTTTCTCTGAGGCTATCAGCAGGTCTTTGCACACATACCAACCGTTCACGTCTGAGCATGCGCCCTCGTCAGGCAGAATGAGCGCATGCGTCTTGTCGCAGTGACGAAATTCTGACCGGTGTCCACGAATCCCGGACTTCGCCGAGGCGGCAATCTGGTCCCGACGCACCATCCGCCCTGATACGCCGCTTTGTTTCAGCTCGTCGGGCAATGCCATTGCGCCGGTGATCTCACACTTGGCCATCTCGCTCTCTATCGCCCGCCTTCCGGACACGTCGGATTTCCGGAGCAGATCCAAACCCACGGTCTTCCCGGAGACCTCTGATTTCCCCAGTTCGTTGTTCAGGAGGCGGCGACCTGTGATCTCGCAGGTTTTGAAGAACTTTGACAGGGCCGTGATTTTGCAGATGGCCGAGGTTTCCAGCAGATGACGCAGTGCCTTTTGTCGGCTGATTGCGCATTCCCCCAGCCAGGACGCCGGAACCTGCTTCAGGGTAACGTCGCAACGTCGTCTTTCTGGCTCGGCGAGCACCATGCCGGTCAGTGGCACGATGTGGAGGGGTGCCGCGAACGTCGCCTTTCCTTCCGCATCCGTGAACGTCGCCTCCAGTTCGATTGTCACATACTTGCTGCCGGACGCGCCGACCAGGTCCGCGGCCAATATCGTCTCAAACCTGCGGGTGATCTCATTTTGTCGCGCGGAATTCCCCCCGGCGCACTGAAGCTCTTCCGTCAGTCGGGCGTCATAGAATTTTACAAATTCGCGGATGTCCGGATCTGACTCGACCGCTCCCGTCAGTATTGTGTTCGCTTCAGGCAGCATTTCCGGGATCGCGCATTCCTTGACAACCTCGGAGTTGCTTGGAGGGCTCGGGAGCGTCCCATCTTCCGGATGGACATGGCTGGCTTGGCACAATTTTTCAAACCGGTCATGCGAGACTGTGGCAGTGGCCCGGATGTCCAGCCGGCCGCTGAATCGCGGATGCTCCCGCCGGATACTCCAGTCTTTCACCAGAAAGTTCAGGCTCATGGTGTTGACCCAGGCCAGCAGGGTTGTCTGCACGCTCTTCCTGGATTCTTCAGCCCGATCCACAACCCGGTGGGAGTGACGTCGGCGCCACTCACCTAGAAGTCCCTCAAACCAACGGCTCCCTTCTTCGTAAAGCCGGATCGTGGTTCCGCCGAAAGTGGCCAATCCGGACCGTAGATAGTCTGAATCCTTGTCGTCAAATGTCGCGGTCCAGGGGGCCTGTCCTCTGGGGGAGACTCGAATATTTTGATTGGGCAATTCGTTCAAGGTCGCGCCATCACACACAAAAGCCCCACGACAGAAGGTTGGCACGTCGAACCTTGGTGGCTTGGCTTTGAGCTTTGGCACCGACGGACCGGCACGGTGCATTTCATCCATACTCCCGAGGGTTTCCTCGACTTGATTTTTCTCTTCGTCGTATTTTTCCTTTGCCTTCCTAATCGACTCTTGGGCTTTCTCCAGCGCCTTTCCGACGTCTTGGCCCATCAAAGCTCGAGTGACCAGCGTCTTTAGCTCTTCTTCGAAGTTTTCATCATCGTCAAAGCTGGAAGCCTCAAGGATGGCTTCCATGTCGCCGATGGTCGAGGAGATCAACTGGAGTTTGGACAGGAGGCGGGCGACAATGTGATCCTCCACCGAGTCTTTCACCGTGAGGTTGAGGACTTCGATGTGCCCGAAACCTGACCCAAGCCGCTGGACACGGCCGATCCGTTGCTCTAGCACCATCGGATTCCAGGGCAGGTCATAGTTGATGATGACATTGCAAACCTGAAGGTTGAGTCCCACGGCACCGGCGTCAGTGCTTAGGATGACATTGGCCTGAGGCGGATCCGCTTTGAATGCTTGAATCGATTTTTGATTAGCTGCGTCAACGCTGCCGCGGATCGTGGCACAGTGGATTCCCTTGGAGCGCAGATCTTCGCAAATGAGGTCCACCGTCTCCAGGCGCCGGGTGAACACTAACGCCCGCCACTTGATCGGATTTTTTGTGCGGAATGCTTCAAGAATTTCATGCAGCTTGGCCAGCTTGCACCCCGTCCCGGAGGCTTGCACTCCATTTTCAAACAGCCGTAGAATTGATGGTGTAAGGGTCCCGTTTTCACTCATCCGTCGCACTTGCGCGAGCAGCGCGCGGGGACTGCTCATCAATGCTTCCGCCAGACTCATTCTGGTCAGGGCGTTCAGGTTTGCAATAGTGGAACCGACCATCCGCTCCAGGGCCTTCTCGGCGGGCTGGGCCTGGCATTGGACAGGTTCCACATGCCTTTCGGGGAACGCCAGATTGGCATCCTGACGGGACGTTCGCACCATGTAATCCTGGACTTTTCGCCGGAATTCATCCCGCGTTCCCGGGTGGAGGTTGCGTGCGGTGGTCGCGCCGTCGGCCACATACCGATGAACGAAATCGTCCGGCGATCCAAGCGGATTGACATGGCCTTTGGCTGAGCTGAGACAGTCGATCAGTGAATACATGTCCCACAACCGGTTTTGGATGGGTGTGGCCGTCAGCATCAGGACATATTTGAAATCACGATTGGCTAGCGATCCGTGGATTGCCTTGGCCAGCTCTGGGGTTTTCGCTGCGCCAAACAAATTCCGGAGTTTATGGGCCTCATCCAAGATGATCATGTCAAACGAAGCGTTGCGGATCAGATTCATCCGATCCCGCGCGCTTTCGTAGGTCGTGATGACTACTGGAACCGCGTGGTGCAGCCACGGATTGAGTTCGTTACCCACCCCGTGCGCGGCGTGGATGCCGAACTTTTCCTTCAATTCGTCTCGCCACTGCATGACGAGCATTTTGGGGCATAGGATCAGTGCGCGGCGGACTTTCTTCCGGGTTTGGAGTTCATTCAGCACCAGGCCAGCGCTGATGGTCTTTCCCAATCCCACATCATCGGCGAAAAGGGCTACCGGTGATCGGCGGCAGAAAGTGATCAGATTCTGCACCTGATGCTCATATGGCTCCAGACGTTCTGACCAGTGCTTACGGGAAAGAATGTCGTCCTTGGTCTCGATCGTGATGGGGGCCGTGAGCTCATATTCGATGGCGGCAAGGTGCAGTTCATAGTGCAGATCCGAGGCAGCACCAAGGAGTTTACCAGCGTGGACAGAATTGGTCCGCCAGCGCGACTTCGTATGCGGTGTGGTAGGGCCGTTCATTGCCGCCCCATCAGGAAGGTGAACTTTGACAATCTTGGCAAGCGGCTAAAGTTCACGTGTTTATCCCCTCCTGCGTTGTTCCTTTGGGCCGGTAGCTGATGGGGCTCAAATCGATCATCAATTTCTCGCGAATGAGCGAGATTTCTTCTGGACTGAAATCCTTTTGCAGCAAGTGTTCGATCAACTCGACCTGTCGCGGCTGCCCGAAAGCTAGACGGTAGATTGCCAGTGTCTTGAGAATGGCGGCGAGTTTGCCGTGGTCGCGGCTGAACGGATACAGCGGGATGATGCGCTCGATCTTGTAATGCTCGGAATCCACATGCCAGTAAGGCACCAGTTCACACTTGCCGCGCTGCACACGCTCTATGCTGTCGGCCAGAGCGAATAGCGCAACCCAAGGGTCACCCAATTGGGGGCTGCCAGTTAATCGGAAGCCGTATTTCCGTGCGACTTCCTGGCGAATGACCAAGCTTTTGTAGCGGTTGATCCGGCCTTCCCGCTGTTCGAGATCAATAGGATTCCCCGGCAGATTCCAGTGGACGATTTTCCGGCAGTATTGGTGAAAATCCAGGCCCTCCTGACCGATGGAGGTGGTGGCCAGAACAAACGGGCGAAACGGCGAATTAAAATTTTCACGGATGCTGGTGGCGCGTTTCTGGCCCTCCTCGGTTTCAAGTTTTTGGTTGCCGAAATCCACCGCGTAATGGCAGCGCATCTTGTGCGGCTTGCCATGAAGAAATGAGTTGAGGCTGTCCACATTGACGCTGGTGGCGTTGATGTTGATGGTTTTTTGCAGGCGCTGGAACGTCTTCTCCATGCTCCGTTCTTGGTCTTTGGTCAGGTGTCCATATTCATCCAAGACCGCCTGCAAGCAACCATCTGCACAATATCGCAACACCTGCCGCCAATAATCGGCAGGGGGACAAGTGAGGCGTACCGCACAAATGGATTCAGGCTTGTTGAACAAGTTGAGAAACTCACCAGCGATTTCAAAGGCTCCGCGCAGATGGCGCTTCGTCAGTTTGCCATTGTCAGATGGAAAGAGGCGCAGCAGGGTGCGGAGGGTGGTAATGGCGGGCGATCCCAACGCCATGTCGGCCAAAACGTCAGGCAAGTCTTCCGGCATCCGGCCGAGGACGATTTTGGCTGGATTCATGAAAGCCTCCCGGAACGCAGCAAAATGCCGTCGTTTGCCGCTCTGTTCGCCGTCTTGGGATTGTTGGAAAAGCGAATCCTCTTGGAAGCCGTCGTCATTGAGCCAGTGTTTGATGACCGTGTTGAAGTTCCGATCTAGGTGGTCGAGCAACAGTGGCGCCGCCCAATACCACCGCTCTGGCGAACCCTTCGCGGTTTGGTACTTGGACAATCCAAGTTGCTTGATGCTTTCAGTGATGCGTTTGCGAAGCGCCTGACGAATTTGCGAGAGAGACTGACTGCCCGCGAGGACGGAGAATGGATCGTAAAGTCCGGCCAGCGTGGGGCTGGGGTAAAGACAGCAGAAATTGCTCATGCTTCTGGCCAAAGCTGTGTCGCCATCCTCAGACCGAAAAACCAAGAGGGGTACGGGATGCCGGCGGTAGTTCTGTTCCTTTCTCGGAGGGAAGTATTTGCGCACGTCCTTTTCCCGCGCCTCCCGTGTGGCGGCGTTGCTGATGGTGAGCCGCTCCACCTCATAGGAAACCATGGTTGCGATCATGCGTGGCACCATGACCCAGCCGGAAAAAACGAGGGTTTTAGAAAAACCAGCCGCGTGCTTGAAGGCACCTTCCAGGGGGTAGTAAGATAAACTGGGAGGTATCCAGAGCAGTTGCGCCCCAACCGAGCCGACGGCTTCCGCCACCAAATTGGACAGCCGCGCATGACCTGCGAGCGTGGCCCCGGCGGTCTCAGCAGCCTGACCAACGAATAGTTTATATCGGTTGATGGCGCGGACATCGAGCCAAGCATCCTTGTATTGCTTCAAAGTGGATCGCACAAGCTCGTTCCGGCGACACAATTTGAGGAGGTCTTTGAGAGCATAACCATCCAGGAATGAAAGTGGATAGGGTGATGATTTGCAATACTCGATGGGTTTGGCGATGGCGTGATGACGACCTTGTGCCGCCTTGCTCAGTGCCCAAGCCACCTGATCGGTATTCACAAAGTTCTGAACATCCGAGAGGCCGCAGGAAATACCGTTTTTGCTCCAATTATCCTTGATCATCGCGCCGGGGTCGGCGGCGACAATCTGCCGCTCGGTGCGGCAAATGATAGATCGCAGGATGCTCTCCAATCCGTCCCGATGTTCGGTGGAGATATTTACCTCGCCTTTTTGTAGATTTAATAATTGCCTGTAAAGCCCGGTCCGATGACGCTCATAATCCTCAATGGCATCTTTATCCTTATTCGTCAGGAACTCTAGCACGGTCTTAAAGTCGCGGTAATGATCTTCCCCATTGGCGTGGTCCATATCACCCGTGAACGCCTTGAAGGGCGTGGCGGACAAAAGAAGAATGCGCGCCTTGCTGCTCCGGAAAATCCTTTGGGCAATGACCGCCTCCTCATCCTGGCTATGCAGATCAATCAAATTTCGGAAACGCTGGAACTCGTCGAGGATGAAAAGGTCGGCATCAATATAATCCAGACAGCTATCAATCAGGACTCGTCGGAGCGCCCGAGAGACTTCGTTGCTGGCGCGACGGTGGTTCTCCTCGTTCTCGTTGTTTCCGTCCAACAGGGCCGCCATGTATCGGGTGGCCTCATAAAGAGGCGGCTTCTGGTGATTCCGCAACTCCAGAAGTTGCCGCGTTTCGGTAAAATCCTCGGCGTTCAGGACGCGATTCCAAAGTCGGGAAAGCAATTTGTCCGGCAGGTCAGAACGGAAACGGCGGTAGGCGCGTTCCTGTTCAAAATCATTTCGAAGCTGACTGATAGTTTTTCGCACACCGCCGCGAAGCAGGCAGGCCAAGCCATCCGAAAGCGAGGCCAGCCTTGCATCGACGCATAGCAATGAGTAGATGATGGCGCGTTCATACCAATTGCCCACGCCTTGTGAAATATCGAAGGAGGTTGCCGGTGTGAGCGTATTCAGAACCAGACCAACCGATTGCGCGGCGCCATTGGATTCAGGTGCGTAGGCGAGGTAAGCAACCCGCCGGGCAATGTTTCTTGTCAAATCTCGCTCCGGGAAGACATTCAATTTGCTGATATTTTCACCGGCAATAACTTGATTGGAGCAGATGTAGGTGACTTTGAACGGGGTGGAATCGCCTTTAAGACGACGCTCGTATAGCGCCCTGGCAATGATGCCCTTGGCCACGACGGTTTTTCCCAAGCCCACCTCGTCCGCGACCAGCATGCTCTTTTGCTTTTGTCCGAAAAGCCGGGTGTAAACCACTTCAACCGTTTCCCGTTGAAAATCCTTCAGGCTGTTCAAGGCCTGCGCAATCGTGGCCAGATGCGGGTCAGTCGCCATTTCCTGCCTCCTTTCCTTTGCTCGCCGGAATGAGCGGCCGAAAAACCTCCCAGAATTCCAAAAACGCCACCGGTATGAGCGGCGGTTTGTCAGGTTCCGACGTCTTCAGGCGCTGAATCACACTGTCCACCGCACGCATTTTTTCCGGATCGCGGGAGGCGGCCGCAATCATGGTCTCGAATAGCGGAAGCTCGGTGGCCGTGAATTCGTCGCCACCATTTCCATGACGCCGTCTATGATCGTGCGGTGACTGCTCAAAATCAGCCTTGGAAAACTCGTCAGCGAGCAGGAAGCGGAGGTATTCAAAAAATTGGTCGGTGTTGGAAACGATGTCTTTGACAATTCGTTCCAATCGCGTGGTCGGCAGGCCGCCAATCTCATACTGCAACAGGAAATGGCGGAGAGATTCCTCGCCTGAGCTGATGGTAAACGCCACAAATCGAGAGAGGTCGGCCTCCGTGATATTCGCAAAAACCGGCTGGTTGAGCTGGCCGAACGCCATTGGCTCGCCTTCGCCAGAAGTGCCATCGCGGTTCCTCATGGGAGACATTTTCAGGATCAACCCCTCCGAGGCGGGCACGGCGCGCAGATCCAGGCTGATGGTCAGATCGTAATTCGTCTTGTTGGCAGATGGCGAGAGAGTGCCAGCGAGGGGAGCCTTGGACAGGGCAAATTCCAGGCGCCGAACCTTGTTTTTCTGACCGGCCAGCAGATCGTGCCGACCCGCAAGTTCCGGTGAAAACTCCTCGAACACATTCAATGCCCGGTTCGAGTCCAGCAAATCTCCTCGCACCACTTCGAGTGCGATGGTGTGATTGGAACCCGACAATTCCACCATGAACTCGACGTTGCGTTCGCGCGCGGCTTTGGTAGCATTGGCAGAGCCCACCAACCAGCGGACTTGATCCGGCAGTTGAAACACGAACAACTTGGCGTGCAGATCCTGAGGCTGGCAATCGAGTTGCGCGCCGTCGTCAGCCTGCCGCTCACCCTCGACGACGCGATCGGTCAAACAATGGGCTTTAAATTGACCCACGGTGGCCTGTTGCAGTTTTTCCAACTCTTCCCGCCGACTGAAGAGCGAGAATTTCCCCTGTACGCGCTCCCGCAAGGACAACAGCGTGTCGTCATCCACAAAGGCGGATATGCACAGGGCCTCGCCGGCACTGTCGGTCAGGATCGGGCTTTCGGTGTAGCCGCGAATGCCGATTGGATGAAAACGGACGCGATCAAAACCCTCCGGCGTGTCAAATTTGACTTTTGCTAAATCACGAACAAACGATTTATAGTTCGCGATTGGACGAATGCGGTCCAGATGGCCCATGAAATCCACGATGGGAGCATTATCACGGCGCGACGCCGAGGTGACGTTGCCTTCCAGAGCGACGGCGACATCCCAACTGCGGTCGTATGTGAGGTTACGGCTCAAGATTACAACCCGGTAGAAGAGGGATTGACAGGAATCTTCGGGCCGATAACGTAACACCCAGACCTTGGGGTGAAACGACGAGAAGGCGTTTTCCATCGTAACCGGAACAATCATCTGTTCCATATACGCGAACAGGCGGTTATAGCGTTCGGGGACATGAAGCTGACCATTCTGGTAGTACACCGTAACGATACCGGCGGTGCGTCCAATGGCTTCGAGGAGTTGGAAGCGTTCGCCTTGCAATTGTCCCTCCAAGGTCTGGGAGTAAAAAAGCGCAACGGGGATGGACAGAAGCGTATTCAGGTCCAAGCTATACGTGGCCGCGATAGCTCGGTCGAGCCGGTAGCCCTCTGGCGGAATCAAAAGCCGGCCGTAATCCAGCCGGTCATTTCTAAATTCAAGCATGGCCTTCCTCCTTTCCTGATTCAGCCTGATGGATGTCGCTCACGATGCGCCACGCTTGCGGGAGACGATAATTCAACCGATCAATTCCGATCCAGCTGGAGACTTGTTCATCCTGGTTGTCCGGGCGCAAACGGGCGCGCGGGCCTTTGTTGGCGCGTTCCTGGCGAATAATCCATTCGTCAAACGGCGCGTTTGTTGGAGGAAGTTGTCTGACCAATTCAATCCAATTTTCGACAAACTTCTTGGTGAAATGATGAACCCGACCGCCTGCCTGATTGACATTAATCCACATGGCTTCGGTATCCCATTGTGACCAAGGGAAACTTTGCGCGTCCTGTCTCCAATCCGCCCACTGCTGATCGTATTCTTCGGCAAGGTTGGGCGTGCCAAACTTCTCCTGAAGCAGACAGTTGTAGCGGATGTGCGCGCCACGGAGCAGTTTCCAAAAGATTTCTGCCCGCAGCACAATCTGCCGCAGTTGGGGGCCGGGCAACTGCTTGATGAATGGCAGGGCAGCGAGGTCCGCGAAGCTGGCCTGCTGGGACAGTGCCAGAAACTGATCCTGTGCCCGGGCATCCATCAAAATCTGGCCTAACAGACTTTGTGGCCTGGTGGCGACGATCTGCTGACGCAGAAAAGACGCCTCACCGCGCTGCAAGGTGATGGCGATTCGCTCTGGCCAATCCGGTGCGATGGGCAACGTGATGACCGAGTTGCGGGACACATCCTCGGCGTCCACGTCATCGCCACGTTCTTCCTGGCTTTGTTCCAGCAACTGGCTGAGCGGGGGGCGGCGACCACTGTGACGATGGCAATATTCGGCAAGCGAGAGATCGGTCTTGATAATACCGAAAGTGCGGATGCCATTCCAATATACCGAGGAAGGCTGCCGTTGGACATCGCGATCGGCGCGAATACCGAAGCTGACGCCGATTATGCCAAGATTTTCTTGCTTACCGTACTTCTGCACCAAGCGGATGCGGCACTGTTTTTCCCGTTCGGATAGGAAATTTGCCAACGACTGACTGCGGCGCTGGCGATCGGTCAAAGCCTCGTAATCTTTCAGGAGACGTGGAACAATTAGGAAATACTTGGCACGCGTCTGGATAGTGGAAATACCGGGGAACAAGAGATCCGCGAAGGCATCACGGATGACGCCGATACCAAGTTCATCCACGACGCCTTTTTCGGCCAGCAGGTCGAGTACCGTACGGACGCGATCACGGTGTTCAGATGAGAAATCAATCCAGCCAAGGGAGGAAATCATAATGTCACCTGTCCGGATGCAGTTCCTTGTGGGCCTCGGCGAGGCGGCGATTGAAATCCGAAAGCTTTCCTTCGTTCCACCGCCGAACTTCGAGCATTGCTCGGCGAACCGACTCTGGGGAGAAATCCTTCACCCAGGTTTCATGTGCTCGATAAGCCTCCGGTTGTCCCGGCAGCATCGCCTGATACACTTTCAAAGCACCTGGATGGCGACGTTCCAGACGCTTCAACACGCGGTCCGTATAATATTGAGCCAAACCTTCGACAAGCCCTGTTTCAGCCTTGTGAAAGGTTGAAGCAGGCCAACGACGCCCTTCGATGTCCGCTCCGAGTTGAGTGTAAGCATGGGCAAGCTCATGCGTCAGGACCACGATTGAGAGATCCTCAACGGTGCAACCCATCCATTCTGACACCAATCCGACTACACCCCAATAAATTCGAATGCCAGCGCGATTGACGGCATGCTCGTCGGCGGATGTGTCGCTTGCGTCGTATTCATAAACGCCGAGGAAATCGTCTCTGACGGCGAGTACGGTTCTGAGCGGGTCATGCTTGTCCAGCAGGTTGAGCAGTTCGTCAGCCCAATTTTTCGTAGAATTGAGTTCCACCTCGGTGGAATGCACCCACCGTTCTGGGGCCGGCCGTTGCCACAGCTCGGCTCGTAAACGCAACATCCCTGTGGCGCCTGCTCTGGCTTGCTCCAAGGCGCCGCGATAGCGCCCAATTAACATGATCCGCTCGAAGTCGTCAGGGAAGACCACGTCTGACAGGATCGCTGGATGTCCGGGTGCGACCTCCACTGACACTTGTGCTCCCTGTCGGTTTTCTTCAGTTTCTTCGGGTGTCCGCATTGCAAGACGACATTCTGTCCTGAGGGCTTCCTGTAAAACTGACCGCGTCTGGTCGCGCACCCGCTTTACCTTGGTTTCAACCTCGGCAGGAACGCGAGCGATCAGGTCTATCAATCTGATTGGCATGGTTAAAGTAGTTTATTATTGCCGCAAAAGACTGCCGACGGCGAATGTGCCTGCCGCTTTCCAGAGGAGCCTGTTGCGTAATGGTTCATTGGGTGAGGTTCAAGCCTCGGTGAATTGCCCTTGAATTTCAGCTTTCAAATCGATGCCCTTTGTATAGCCCAGCCTTGCGAGCTGCTCGCAAATAACCAACAAGTCTGGAATAAATGACTTCATTTTGGGAAGTTGCATGACGAGTTTGCGCACATCTTCGCCAGGCGGCCAATCTTCACGACAGTTTGTCAGCAGCCACTTGAGAAGTTGAATCACGGCTGCCGACTGCGTCTGGACAAGTTTCCCTCGCTCAAGATGAAAAAGAACGGTGCCGATGCGATTTTCAACAGTTGGCCCCTGAACGACGAGTTCGACAGCCCAGGAAAATACAGGCTCCATGGCCAAGGCCCATTCCACCATTTCGCCGGCTTCTTTGACCGCCAACTTACACGGTTTGCCATGCAAGCGGCCTTGCCAGTAATCTCTCATCCACCTCTTCCAAATGGTCTCCTTTCGCTCGTTGAGGAAATCACGGAGCACAAACTCCATTTGGTTGGCCCATGACGCACGCTGCTCCTCTGTTAATCCAAGGAGAAACTCGTTCAGCCATCCGTCTTGATTCACGTCCACAAGGCAGGAATAGACAATGACTGCGACATGTTTGTAGAGCTGGACCACCAAATCATTTTTGACATTTCGGAAACGAAGAAATGCCTGCCGGTATATCGGAAGCATCTCAATAATCAGATCCCGCGAGAGCTGGCCGTATTTGATGTGTGGTTCCCACAAGAGAAACGCCTCGTCGCCCACGTTCGAAAAAATGAATTGTGGAAATAACCTTCCGCGTGTCCACAACGGATCAATTGCATGAACAAATGGCATCTGGTTTCCAAGGATTACTCTGCCAAGTTGCGCTGCATAGCTGGCACCTGCAACGATGTCATCAAGGGGGGCATGCATCCACTCAGGCCAACCATTGGTCGTATCGCCAGATTTCAAACGGAGGAAGCTCAAAGCCTTTAGCCAAAATTCAACAATGTGTCCTGCCGGGTGGTTGATGGCACGGTTTGTCCATTCAGTTTTCTCGAATTCATCAGTCCTTTTGGCTTCGGCCGTTCTGATTTGTCGCCAGATATGGACTGAAATCCGGATCATCCGCTGAAGCGTTTCATCAGGCGGGGCTTTCTGGTCCGAAAACTCGACACCGTTAAACAAGAAAAAGGTCAGGCCTTGCAACAGATGAGATTTTGCGAAGTGCTTATCCAACACGTCGAGTAACCATGTAAGTTTCTCAGCCGGAACCGACGAAAGTCTCAGCTTCCAAAAGACTCCCTGCCAGAGATCACTTTCCCATTCCTGACGGCGATCCAACTCCTCGAACAAGGAAATCGCCCATTGCGTGTTCTGAGCACAAGCATCTCCGATCGCGGCAACCAAGCCAACTCGTGTTACCCCAGATGGCCACGATTCGCCTTTGTAAGTCAGAAGAAATTCAATCTGGGATTCTATCTTTTGGGAGAGCAAATCGGCGGCCGATTTTGGCGATTGTCCCATGTCAATTACGCCACCGGTCGCAATTGCGCGGTCAACTACCTCATGCTCGCGAAATTCGGGCGCGTGCGCCTTTAATCTTTTAAGCGCGTTTGTCGCCAGCGGACAGTCTTTGTTTCGGGTTGCCAACCATCCTGTCAGTTTATCAGTTTCGCGTTGGCAATGCTTTGACCACTCCTGCTCCTCGATTCCTTCTGGACAAGGATTATTTGGGCCTTCATCGATATGACCCCACAATTCGGCCCGTTCTTCGGGATTCAGATCTGGGTAGCACCGGACGAGCAGTGCGTAGGTTTCGTGCTCTGCGCCAAACGCCGCTGGGTAAAGCAGCCCCCGTTCGAACAAGAGCTTCACCTTCTCGCTGCTGGCGCGGTTCCTTTCCAAGTGCAAAGAAAGCAGGCCGACACGAATCAGCGTCGGGACATCCGCTGACAACCATTCCTCGATATAGCCGGCTGGGAGTCCGGCACTCTTTTCTGACATTTCTTCCACGACGTCCAACAGGCAATCCAATATGAGCGAGGCGTTGCGATGCTCGCGATAGGCATCCCTTTCACGGATGCTACCTCGCATGCTCCATGGGTCATGACGCTCGTCGGCAGTTTCTGCCGCACTAAGAATGGCATGCATCTCGCGCAAGCGCTCATTGAGAATCCGCAAATATTCCCAACCCAATTCGGCAATCAGTGGTTTAAAGACCGTTTCCCATGACTGCTCCAAGTGAAATGATTCTCCAACCAGCACCAGATCGAAATCCGCCTTTGGCCGTGTGCTGAATGAATCGGGTGTTGCGTTCACATTGAATGTCCAACCACTGCTAACGGTTAGATGCAAATTTGTGAGAAATCTGAACAACACAAGGCCCAGAGTTTTGGGAGCGGCCTTGGTCACCGGTGCCAACAGATGGCCAAGCTCACGCTTATGCATGTTGGGGCAGGAACTGACCAACAGCAGCAACCACTTTTGAATGATTGGCGATGTGAAATCCGGATTTTCGAATGGCCACAGTTTACGGCAAAGGCACAGCCACAATATGCGACCAGGCGCACCGCCATGTTCAGCTACAAGCAATAGTCCTTTGTCCGACTGCTCAGAAATTAACATTCTGGCCAACCAGGATGCTAGTTGGCCTTGCTGTTCATTAAACTCCGTGGGGCCGGGACCGAAGAACGGTTTCAGCAATCCTTGCTCGTTTGCCCATTCTACCCAGTGCCACCCAATCGCCTCGCTTGTAAAGAAGTGGCATTCCTCTTTGCGTCCGAGACAATGCGTTAGCAAACTGGATTGCGATTTAGCGAGCCTGATTTCGGGTGGGGAACGCAAAATGTCCCGCACCTTTTGTGCAATATCCGTCGGCTGGTCTTTGGAGAATTGTGCCCATGCATGTAGACCGCGCCCCAGTTCAGAAAAGTCCGCATCGCCGCCGGGTTTTTCAAATGTGATGGGTTTTACTTTTAAGGAATTCCACCAGTCTTCGTCTCCTTTGCTGACGAGGGCATAACGCGGAGCGACACGAATGGCAGACATGCCCCGGGCAAGATACTCCACCGGTGGATCGGTGTGCGAATAACCGATAAACAGAGTTGTGTAGGTATCGAACATGCCACGAAGGAAATCCCGCGCCCAACCTTCAGTCATGTAGGCGCGACCGAAATCTTCGTCGCTCAAAACCAGCGGGTCGTCATTACGCAAAAGCGAGCCGTGAAGGTAAACTATCCCCCGAAAATTTCGCCCAAGCGGAAGTGCCGGAGCGAAATACTGGTCGCATTGTAGTTTCTTCTCGCCTAGAACGCTGCTGAAGTGCGCGTCGAAGTTGGTCGTCACGATCCGAATGTTCCTCTGCTCGGGAAATAGAGCGAGAATCCAGCGATGCAAGTCGGCAGGGAGGGAGGCCGGGTTCCCGATGCGTTCACGCACCTCGCTATCGACTGCTACACCACCGCGCACCATCTCCCCGAAGTAACGGTCCAGGCGGTGTTCATGTTTTGAAAGTTCTTTTTCAAACTGCGTGCCTTTGGCGACAGAAACTGCAAGACCTTTGAAGTCGGGTAAATCGGAGGGTGAGCCTCGCGAAACACCAGCACCCGCAAACACAACTAAACGCCCTTGCTCTTGGGCTTCGAGCAATTCGTCGGGAATTTCAAGCGAGTCGAGAATCATGGTCTAATTTGGCCGTGTCGTTATTGTGGTGGTTGTATCACAACTGGAGCTTGTACTTCTGGCGGCGACGTTGGCATTGAGGCATTTAGGTCGCGCCAAAGTTCCATCGCGCCAGAGGTCCGAGCGGGAACATGACGCCGCAACGCTTTACCAAGGGCAAAATTCAGCGGCGGTGGCAACGCCTCTGCCATTTCCCTGGGGCTGCCGGCGAGTATTTCTTGCTCGGAAAAAGTCATTTCCTTCGAATGGGCAAGCTGGAGAAGAAGGAGGCCGACATGATAGAGATCGATGCGATAGTCCATGGGGCCAAATTCAGCGGGTCGCAAAAACTCTGGCGGGAGAATCGAGTTGTTACGCGTGTTCTGGCCGTCTACTTCTTGAAAGAGTTTGGCGACGCCCATATCAGCCAGCTTAAACTGAATAGCCTTGTCATTTGTGAACATTTCGTCTTTAACGAACGTGGCAAAGACGTTTCCTGGGTGAATATCTTGATGAACCATACCGTTTATGTGAAGGAAGTGAACGGCTTGAAGCAGACACCGCGCAATTGGCATTATCCATAGTCGACCGTCAAAATTCGGGATATTAAATATTCCAGACACTGGGCCAAAGCAGCGCTCCGTGACAATATAGAAGGTGTCACGATATTCGAATGCATCGTAAATGTAGGTGATGTTTGGGTGCCGCAGTGCGACAAGCTTAACAAATTCCGCCTCTGCCGCCGCTTTGATTTTATCGTAGGGTAGACCGAGCGGCTTCAGCACCTTAACCGCCAAGTCGTTATTCCACGTGTCGGTGCAGGAATAAACCATGCCGAAGTTTCCCTCACCAATAGAACTGCCAATGGTGTAGGTGTTTTGCGTCCGAATGCTCGTGATGATCTCGCCCGATGCTGGCGGCACGAATGTCTTTTTCGCGACCAGGAGAAATTGTGCCGGCAGAGGTGCTGCGATCAATTTATCGCCGGGAGTCGGGTTGGTTTCCACGGTTAATTCATCCTCCTTGGAACATGCAATGCGACGGCGACCGTAATTTTTGTGGTCGGATTCAGACCATGTTCCCGCAAATATAAAATCATTGCTGCCACGGTCTTGCCATCATTGAAGACGTCATCAACTACCAGGACATCGGAAAACTGCTGAAGCCCAATTTTTGGTTCGTGCGAAAGAGCGGCTTTGATGTCCGCGACTGAAGCACCCGTCGTTGCGCTAACTCCGGGTGACTTCAAAAAAACGATCGATGGTATTCTCTCCCTCATTTCCCTCGCGGCTTCGGCAAATTGCTTTGCGTGGGGCTTGGACGAAGGGGCTTCCAGCACCAAGTCCCACGAGCGTTGTGCGAGCATTTTTTTGAACTCGGCAAGAAAGCGCGGGAGTTCGCGCCGATATGCTGCCAGGCCTGGTTCGCGCTGGCCCAACGGATCCAAATGCGCTGGCTCCTTTTCCCGATGAATCCAGATAAGATTCGATCTTGCCGTCCGCATTTTCGTAACTGGATCAACGGCGTATGTGTCCAGTGGAATCAACTGAACCGACATCTGGGGATTCCCGATCGGGATTTCAATCTCCATAGCTGTTTCAAGTGTCTTGGTTATTTTGTTTTTTGGCAAATGACAGCGGGGTTAGGCAACGCTGGCAGGCGTATTCAAAAATCCTCCTTCAAAAAGCGCTCATCTGTCTTCGCAGTGTCCAACGACATGCGGAGCCACTTGCTGCCTGCCTGCATGGTTTTTGGCGGATGAGTTGTGGTTGTGATGATGTATTGAAAATTAGCCTGATCCGTATCCGCGAAACATTGCTCCAGTTTCTGGGCATACAGGAAAAACCGCTCATAGATGACGCGTGACATGTCAGCCTCACGCGGCCCGTCGTGAATCAGAAAACGTGGGTGATGCCCGACGCCTTCCATGCTCACGACCACGGCCGCCAAGTCAAAGGCGAGCACCTTGATTGTTTCGAGTGCCGCGCCTGACAATTCGCCGTTACGTTTCACGCTTAAGCTGAATCCGCGTTCCCCAATCGAGGCTGACGGTTCAATTTTGACCCCCATCGCTGCACGCACCGCATCGCCGAAGGCGTCGGACAATCTTTTTTCAGCGCCCTTGTGCGCCTTGCGCACCGCCTCCACTTCTCCTTTAATCTCATCTTTTGTTTTGATTGCCGCAGCATATGCAACGCGCATTTCGCCCGCAGCCAAAGCTGATTCCTCGGCGGTTTCAAATAGAGTGTCCGTCGCATTCAATAGCCGCTGCCACTCGCGCACATGCGTTGTGTCACGGTTAATTCTCTCAAGTTCAGTCTCGTAAGTTTGAAAAGTCGTCGTCACTTTCGCCGCGAAGGTTTCCTGCTGCCGTTTCAATTCGCCAAGTTGCCGCTCCTGCTCTTTCTTCAATTGTTCCAGGTCATCCGCCTCGGCCAATATCTCACCTAGGTTCGCCTCGGTTTCCAACGATGCCCCCGGCGTTTTCGGAATGCACCCTTTGTTTTCTGCAAACGTTCGTGACTTGGGGCAAAGCCCTTGTTCCAGGCGGGCAGGATTTTCAATTCCCTCCGCCTTCATTTTCTGGTGCCGGCTGGTTCTCTTTTGTAATTGCAGATTGGTTGATGCCAGCGAAATTCCCGCCTGATCCAACTGTCCATCAACTTTGTTTCGGCTGGCCGTTGCCTTGGTCCACGCATCACGAGCGCCGACAAACTTTTCGTCCTTTTCCGCTTTCTCTATCGCCATCGTCAGACCCTCGGCCCGCAATACCCTGCGCTCGCTCAAGTCTTTTATCGCCTCATCGCCGGCGACGTTTTCCATTCCAGCGCGTTTCAATGCTTCGACCAATTTTCGATAATCCCGCTTCTCCGTCCGCTCCAAGCTGGGCAATTCTTCATTGGATTGTTTGATGGTCGTTTCAGCGGCTGCCAACTGACCGCGCAACTCCAGTTCCTTGGCATCCAACAAACCCAACACCGCTTTCATCAATTCCTGCTGCGCGGCTACACTGATGAGTGGATTATCCGATTCCGCCATGGAACTGCGCCATTCAGTCAGTGACGAAAACCGGCATTCTTGATCGCGAGCAAGCCATGGCAATAAAAAGCGCCAGCGGAATTGTTCGTTGGCTTTGGTAGCCTCGGTGATGGGCGTGCAAACTTTGTCTTCAATCGCGGCCAGAAAATCATTGAAGTCACCATGCAGAATTTTCCCCGCCAATAATTTGTCAATCGTGCCGTCTTTAATCGCGAAGCGCCGAGCGGAACCTGCGAGTGGACGCGCGACAAGCCAAAGTTCCTTTTCCACGAACACCTCCGCCACAGCCCACAATTCATGCTCGAACTTTTCGTCCACGGCCTTTTCCAGAAGCTCCGGTCCGTAATTCGGCTCGCCGAGAATGTATCGAAGGATGCGGCAGAAAAGTGTTTTGCCGGATGCGTGACCCGAAAGCCCGTCGCCGTAAAGTTCCGGCTCATCGCTTTCTTCAGGTTCGGCCCAAACGATGTTCAGGCCGCGACGCAAGGTGACGCGACGCACTTCATTCGCATCACCCGCTTCCAGCTTCCGCAATATTCTGAGTTCGCGAAACCACAAACCCGGCATTTCGCGGCTTGATTCAGGCTGGATGATGCGTCCGAGCTTGGCGAAGAAGTGGGTTTGCGAGTCTTTCATAAATTATGCAGGTATAAGTTCTGCCACACGGAGCTCCTCCTTTGCTTCGGCAGGAGTTGGCGCTGCGACGGGCTGCAAACGCACCACTGTGATCGCGAGTCGTGCATCGAAGCGGACGTGGGGAAAAAGCACATGCCCGTCGGCAGACATCAGTTCGACGATCAGCTCATCGTTCCGACGAACAACTCGCATCGTGCCTTGATGGCAAAAACCAGAAAGCTGATCCCAGCGGTGTGTCGCGTCGAAGCTGTCACCGTTTAATGCCAGCCAATCCAGTGCTATCTGACCGACGTGAAGTTCCCCAAGTCGGGCGAAGCGCTGGCGGTCGGAAAGTAAATCCGTCGCGGTGCGAAGGCCTCGCCATGGCAACGAACCACCGGCTTGCCAGAGTAATTCCACCATGACGTTGACGACATACTGCCAGCTTTCCGGCAAGGGCACCCGCAACACCGCCGGCAATTCCAGAGGCTTGGTTTGCCAATCCCATGGATGCGCCACCGCGAGGCTGGCCGGGGCGGGGTTCAAGCGCGTCTGATACGCTTTGCCAGTTTGCATGGCCACGGCGAGGGCGTCGTAGATTTCAAGGATGACGCGTTTGGTGCGGTAGTCGCCGTTGAACTTGGCCTCGTCTTTGCGCTTCACGATGGGGAAGGTGTCCAGAATGTAGGCCAAGGCGGCGCGCGGCGTGGGGAACGCCTGGGTCAGGGCGGCGGGTTGCTGCCGCCACTCGGTCTCCGGGCCGAGGTAGAGGTGGAAGAAGGCGGCGTCCAGCTCGCAGCGGAGCAGGAAGCGGCGATCCTCGTCCCAACGGAATGGCGGACCGGACCAGCCGCAGTCCTGCGCGAACGACTCCAACGCGGGCGACGTGAAAACAAGTTCCAACACATGGTCACGAATGAATTGCGTGATGTCGGAGCTGAGATTCGCTGGACCCAGAACCGGAAGTTGCCGACAAGTTGTGATATTGAGATGAACGCCGCCGATTCTCTGGCGCGCAACGTAATCAAGAACCATCGAGTTCATCGAGGCCAACCAGAAAATTCCGTGCAATCCAGTTTCTGGCAAAAACAGATTCAGTGGCTGGGCTGCTCCACCCTCCGGCAGACATGAAGCTATTGCCGTTCGTTCATTCGTCGCATTCGTGATGTCGCGATACCCAAGCGTCCAACTACGTCGCCACGCTCGCGAAGCCAGTATTTCGCTGACGGCACTGAGCGGAGCCCAATAGCGCGGCAGCGCAATCCACGCTGTTTCCTTTTCGTTGGAATCAAGTTCGTGGCAGTTGCCTTTCTTCCTTTCGGATTCATTAACTCCCGCGAAAGTTGCGAACCGATGATCGAATTGATGCAGAAATTTTGATTCCCAGACCGGAACATACGCCGTCTGATCCGCCATCAAGCGAGGCAGGGAATTTGCATTTGGTTCAGCGACACCAAGCTCTGCTGGTGATTTGTAAAGATGGGTTGAATCGTCCGAACGAAACATGATGAGAAAATCGCTTTGCGACCACTCAAGTTTCTCCTCCTGCTGTTTTACCAACGGCTTCACACGCCGATAAAGCGCCAGAACAATTTCCCTGTCACCTTTGCATCGGAAAGTTGGGCACAATCCGGTGAGCGGACTCAGCAGTTGGAGTTCTTCGGCAGTTAACGAGAAAATTCTATCTGCTTCTCGAAGCTGTCCAGGCTGGTTCAAGAAAAATGAAAGTCGCGCTGGCGCTGGCTGGCTTTTTCCGCGAAGCGTCAGTAAACAGAATTTGTAACTGCGATGAACGCCGGGAAATAACGCATCACGATTCTCGAAATCGAAAAGACTGACGAGCCGACCTTCCTCGATCAGGAAGCTGAACAAATGCTTGGAAATGTCATCGGTCGCCACGCCGCTAGGAACAATGATGCCGCACCGGCCGGAAGCATTGCAGAACTTGGCATTAAGCTCCGTAAATAAAACGTAAGTATTGAGGCGAGCTTGATTGAGGTGTGGGTAAACGCCTGAACTCTGGAAAAAAGCAATTTCACTTGCGGCACGCCGCTGAGCTTCCTGAAATTCACGCATCAATTCGGGGTGCGTGGATTCAAGTTCCTTCAACAAATCTCGCCGCTTTGAAGTCATTGCCTCGGCTATGTCTGGCCGACTCGCCGCGAAAAATTGTCTCGCCTCCAAATTCACTCGCTCCCATGGCGGATTGCCAAGGCTGCAATCGAAACCACCCTGCGCGAACACTTCGGGAAAGGCGAGATGGAAGTGGAAGAATTGAAAATTATCAGCCAGTCGTTTTGATTCTGAAATTAGTCCGTCCGGCAATACTCCGCCTTCCACAAAGTCCCGGAGATTCTGCGTCGTAATGCCGATGGGAATTTCCGAACTCGCGTGGCTCGACGCTTTGGCTTTTTTGCCTTTCGTTTTGGGCAATTCTTCCGTGCCTCCGAATAAGCCACCTTGCGTCACCAGCGGTTGATCGTTGAGAGTGGCGGATTCAGCGCTCGCGGGAATTGTGGCAGCGCCACTGGCAATCGCCTCACCGGCAAATTGCTTTTTGATGACGAAGGCGGCGCACCACAGATTGGCCAAGTCCCAAGCCTTGCCGAAATCGTAGTTGGTCTGCGCGGAACGGAAGGCGGCTTCCTTGCGGTGGATATCCTCCGGTCGGCTGTCGCTGATTTCGTCAATGGCGGCCGCCGCTTGATGCAGGCGTTCGCGGATGGCGGTGTCCTCGGCAATGAACATGTGGCGCAGTCCCTCGCGTTGCGCGCGGTTCAGTTTCTTGAGACTGGCACAGGCGGCTTTGTCGTCGCCTTCGATGGCTTCAAAGGCGTCGTCGGGCAGACCGGCGGCTATGAGTTCGGGCGTGGCACCAAGCAGACTGTTGCCGCAGCGGATGTGGTGGTCGAGAAAGGAGAGCGGTTTGCCGGGTTCAAGTGCTTCGAGCCAGAGAGTGACTTTGCACAGCTCGACGGCCATGGGATTGATGTCCACGCCATAAAGGCAGTGGCCGATGACGTCGCGCAGGGCGGTCTGATAGACGCGCGGACTCGGCTCTTCCTCGCCGCTGCGGACGCGGGCGAGATGTCGCGCGATGCGGTGACCGGCGCGAATGATGAAGTGCCCGGAGCCGGCGGCCATGTCGCAGACTTTCAGGGCAAGCAGAGCTTGCTCGGCGAATAGGGAATGGCGAATGGCGAGTGGAGTCGAGCGCCAGAGTTGCGCTACTGCTTCTGGCGTCGCCCCAAGCTCCGTTCCAGATTCAGCAGCTTTTTGCCCAGCAAGGCGGTTTGCTTGAGCAGGCTGTCCACTTCCGGCTGCGTCGCGAACTCCAAGTCCGCGCTCAGGATAAGCTGGGTCTCCACTTCTGTCCGGCTGCCGTTGGCTTTGCGGAGGAACTGAATGAACTCCGCCGTGTAGTGGCGTCCCCAGCCCTCCGCTATGTTCGAGGGGATGGACACCGCCGCCCGGCGCAGTTGCGAGATCAGCCCGAACTTCTCCTCGTCCGGGAATTTGCGGGTGAGTTGATATAGTTTCTTGGTCAGCAGTCGTCCGAGCTGCCAGACCTCCAGATCGCGATAGTCGTTGATTTGCATAATTTGCGAACGCACTTCTCCACACGCCGTCCACTACTCGCCATTCACCACTCGCCATTCGCCTCGCTTCCGCGAGTCGTTCGGCGATGACGGGTTCGAGCGCGGAGTCGAGCAGGCATTGGACGAGGGAATCAGGTGTGTAATAGCTGCCGCTGGTTTTACGCTCGTTACCCGCGGCGGTGTCGAGTTCAAAGCTGCCGGCGTCGGCGTTGATGCGCGGGTGCATTTCCAGCAAACCCTGATAGACGCTGCCGAGTTCTTCCGAGCCGAGATTCTTGTAGTCCACCGCGCGGCGGACATTGCCATCCTGAACGAACGCAATCGCGTGAACGGCTTCGAGGAAATGGCGATTGGAGATAAGGCTGTCCAGCAGGTCGGGTGTGGATTGTGCTGCCGACCACAGGAAGCTGCCCAAGGGCGGCAGCGCGAGTTCCGGGCAGCCGGTGTCGCTGCCGAGCTTGGTGGTGACGAATTGGAAAACGTGCCAGAGGTCGGGATGCGGCGTGCCCGAGCGGTAGAGCGTGAGCGACCGCAGGCGTGCGATGGAATAGAAATCCCGGTAACGCTGGCGAGCCAAGTCATGGGCGAGCGGCGAGTGGCCAGCGGCGAGCGGTAAAGGCGGGTGAAGTAAGTCGCGGTCTTCGGCGACCAATAGGAAAAGCATCCGATAGATGACACGCAGAACCTGGCGGTAAAATTCCTGGGTGGTCAGCTTGCCGGTGCGCAGTTTTTCGCGGAGCGCGGTATTCCCCGGATGCGAGACCAGTCCCGATCCCAAGGCGACGATGGCCTTCTTGACGCCGGGGTAAAGATCGTCGAGGGCACGCAGCGTTTTGTCCTCAGCGGATTTTTTCCAGCGTTCGAGCCAATACTGTGTTGGCTTCTCGCCCTCGAAACGTGATTGATGGCACACGAGCCACAGGACGAAGAACTCGGAATAGAGATCGCCGTCGAACATGGCTTGAAGATCGAATTCGACGTAAGCCAGACGAGTCAGGGCGACATTGTCGCGGAGCAGGCGCAAGTTGAGGCCGTTGGACACGATGCCCCACAGGTGCGCGTCACTGGCGTTAAGCGCCGATTGAACGAGAGAGTGCGGACTGGCTTTGGAGGCGCCAATGGCGCCGGGTGTACGGTGGTCGAGATCTGCGTGCGTACCGATCAAGTGAATGGGCACTTGATTCCAACCGTGCGAAACCGGATAACTGTGGCCATCCACCTCAATGGCTTTTGAGGCTGTCAGACGACCAAAGCCAAGTTCCTGAAAGAGGGGGAATAGCCAGCGTTCGCGAGTATCGGTGGTGGTGGGATCGCCGGCGGGTTTTTCAGCGATGGCCTTTTTGAAATTCTCCCAGCAGCCTTTAAGCCGATTCCAGCTTCGGTTGATCTGCTCGTTCAACCGCTCGCCCTCAGCCAGATGATACGCCACGGGCGTGACGCCTTCGATGGTGGTCTTGGGGTCGGGGAGTTCGTGCAGGAAATCGGCGGGGAGAAGTCCGCCTTCCGACGTGATAGCAATGAAGGAAGAGGGCGACTTCATGACGACACGTCACTCTCTACTAAGTTCATAGAACCCGATGACACACCCTCAGTCATTTGTTCCTTTGGTTTCATCTTGGGCGGCCTGCAGCCGCGCTTGCGCCAACCGAACGGAGTCATGAAGTTTCTGCTCCAACAACTTCTTCGGCGGCAACTCGGTCAGATATTCACCCACACGGATGCCGCGTTTGGCCAGTTCGAACAATTCGATGCGCTCGTCTGATTTTTCGGCGCACAGGATCAAGCCCAGCGGCTCGTCCTCGCCCGGTCGCATTTCATGCTTCTTCAGCCAGCGCAAGTAAAATTCCATCTGCCCCACGTCGCCCGGCGCGAACTTGCCGAGTTTCAAATCAATCACCACCAAACGCCGCAGCCGGCGATGGTAGAACAGCAAGTCGAGATAAAAATCCTCGCCGTCCGCGGTGATGCGTTTCTGCCGCGCCAGAAAGGCGAAGTCGCCACCCAACTCAACGAGAAACGATTCCAGGTCGCGCAGGATGGCCGTCTCCAAATCTTTTTCCGAATAAGCCCCCTTCAAGCCGAGGAAATCCAGGAAGTATGGATCGCGAAAGACAAGGTCCGGCGTCAGCTTGTCTTCCTCGCGCAGTTTCTGAATTTCCAGCTCCGCCAGTTTGGCTGGCTTCTTGGATAATGCCGTGCGTTCGTAAAGCATTCCGCCAATTTTCTGCCGCAGCATCCGCACGCTCCACCGCTCCACCCGGCACATCTCCGCGTAAAAATCCCGTTGCAAATGTTTCTTGAGCGGCAGGAGTTCGACGAAATGCGACCAGCCCAATTCTCGCGACAGTGTCGCGACAATCCGTTCATCGGGAAACGCCTCGGCCAACTGCACCATGCGCCGCAGGTTTTTCTCCGCGAAACCGCGACCGAACTCCACGCTCAATTGTCGCGACACTGTCGCGACAATTTCCTCGCCATACTCCGCCCGCTTTGCATTCAGGATGTCCTGATGGATTCGCCGGCCGATTTGCCAATGTAACGCCACTAGCGCCGCGTTCACTCCACGCGCCACGGTTTGGCGGGCGGACAGAATCAACTCGCGCAGATCCGTCACCAACGCGGATGGACTCGGCGTGGCCGGTGCGACCGTGCCAGTGGATGCTTTTTTCCGTTTCATGTCTGTAAGCTTTCAAGATTATGCCGACGTGGCGGCAAAATGTTTGGCTTGTGCCATTTTCTCTCCGATGGGGTCGTGAATTGTCGCCGCAGTGCGGCGACAATTCCGTTGCCGATAAATTGTGCAATCCCCCTATCCGCCAATTGTGTCATCACTGATGACAAAATCCCATAATGGCTGAATTTTGCACCCACCGCGCGCAAAATGTGCCAGCCAGCCAGACCATGTTCGATCCGGCAGCAGCCGACGCAAGGAGGCTCTGATGTTCGTTTTCGGCTCATAGCTTGGCAACCGGCAGAAAAATGTAAATGCCGAGCATGTCGGGCGGACTGTGGTCAATGCGATAGCTGCCCTTGGCGCCAGCGGCACTGCGGACACGCCGATGGGCTTCGAGCAGTTGCTGCCCCCGGGCGCGGGCGAACCCGTCGAGCTCCGAAATCATGCCGGGCAAATGATCCGTCACCGAAACGAGTTGGTGAATGGCGATGTCCGGCGGCACGCTGGCGTCCGGCTTCACCGCGATGAGCTTCTCCGCATTCCCCTCCGGCAGCCATTGCGGGGCGGCCGAATCGCCGGTAAAAGCGGTGAGCAGCGCATCCTCGGCGAGCAAATGGCGTTCGCCTTCGCGTGTGGTGGTGACGATGTGAAAGCGGAGCCGCAGGAGCACCAGAACCGTGCGCGTGGTCACCGCCTTTGAGCGGATGACACCTGCGCGCCGGGCGAGGCCGCCGAGCAGCGGGTCGAGGGCGGAGTTGAGAACGTAAGTGGCGAGTCCCTCGACCAGTGGGTGCGTGCGGTGCAAGAGTGTCACATGCTTGGCGGCGACCGGCTCAAATGCGACTTCGAGCCGCGTGGCCCCACCGAGCGCCTCGCGGACGGCAGGCTTGAGGCCCGCCAGATCGGTCTTGAGGATGGCTTCGTCATTCACCACCGCGCCGGAAAGCGTGAGGGTTGAGCGGAAGAAATTGGAGATTTCGGCCGGCGAACCGATGGCTTGCTCGGCAGCGGCCAACTCCGCACCGACCTCATCAAACTTGATGGCTTCCTGGGCGAACATCGTGCGCGAGCGTTTCTCGCGGTCAGCGACCATCTGCCATTGTTCATGGAGCTGCTGCTTCTGCGGACGAAAGTATTCCTCGAACCCGGGCAGCAAGGTGCTGCTTCCAGTCACGGCCTGGCCGCGCAGGAGCAGGCCCTCGAACACGGCTTTGACGACCTGCTCGCTGTCCACCGGCATGGGCACAGAAACGCCGAGGGCGTTGCGGATGGTCTGGTGCTTGCGCAGCAGGACATCGAGGACGATGCCGTCAATCTGATTGTCCGTGCCATAATAAGTCAGGATGCGGACTTGTTTTTTCGCATTGGTCTGGCCGAAACGATCCACCCGGCCATCGCGCTGCTCGTGGCGCGTTGGGTTCCACGAAAGGTCGTAGTGAACGACGGCGTCAAATTTCTCCTGGAGATTGATGCCTTCGCTCAAGCAGTCGGTGCAAACGAGAATGCGGGAGACGGCATCGTTGCCGTCCAAAGTTTCGATTCGGGCGGCGCGCTCCTCGGGCGCGAGCTGGCTGGTGATGCAGGTGACCTCCACTTTTTTGAGCCGGTCCCGCAACTGCGCTGCGATGTATTCCGCCGTCTGGATGAAGCGGCAGAAGATAATGGGCTTGAAGCCCTCGTTGAGCAGGGACTGAAGGCGCGGGAGGAGTTTGGTGAGTTTGTAATCTTCATCGCCGCACAATTTTTTCGCTTCACGCGCGAAGGCGAGCAGACGGCGGCGCACGGGATTATCGCCCTCGTTTTCCGGATCGGCGCCCGGCGCGACATCCGAGGCTTCACCGCCGAGGTCCTCGGTGGCGTCGAGCACCGACTTGCGCCCGATTTCATCGGCGGCGGTGGTGTCAACCGCTTCCAGCACATTGGAGCGCTCCGTCAATGTGGCGGCGGCGGCGGCGGGACTGCTGGCCATGGCGCGAAGCAGCGAGAGCGCAGACCACCAGCGGACCCGCTGATGCAGCGCGCCGACGGAGCCGTCGGTGACGGTCTCGCGAGCGTAGTCGAGCACCTTCTCGAAAAGCGCCTTGTAAGCGGGACTGAGTTCGTAGTGCGCTTCCGTGTCGAGCCGTTCAGGAAAAGGCGTATCGCGCTGAAGAAAATGGCGCAAGTCAGCGCGGCGGCGCTGGACGAGATGAGCCGCGAGCCGTCGCCGGTGGATCGCCTTATCCGGGCCGGAAAGATCGTCCGGCAAATTTTTGAAATCGGGCATGAGCAGCGTAAGCAAGGAACGAAACGCGCCCTCGTTGCCGCTGTGCGGCGTGGCGGTAACCAGCACGAGATGGCGCTCCGGTTTTTCAGCGAGCTTCGCCAGGAGTTCGTGCCGCTGGTGGGCAGCACCACGGCCCTCGGCGGACGACGCGCACGTATGGGCTTCATCCACGATGATGAAATCCGGGCAGGTGCGCAGGAAATCATGGCGGCGGCGGTCGGCCTTGATGAAATCCATCGAGACGACGACAAACGGATGGACATCGAAGATGGACTGGTCGGAGCGCAGGTTTTTTTCGAGACGCCGCGCCGTGCTTGAAAGCACCAGTTCGACCGCAATATTGAATTTGGATGCGAGTTCCTTCTGCCATTGCTCGGCAAGATGGGGCGGACACAGGACACACATACGGGTGATTTCGCCGCGGTCCATCATTTCCCGCGCAATCAGACACGCCTCGATGGTTTTCCCAATACCGACATCATCCGCAATGAGCAGCCGAATGGGGTCGAGTTTCAGCGCCATGAGGAGCGGCACCAGCTGATACGGGCGTGGCTGCACGGCTAGCCTTCCGAATGAGCGAAACGGGCCGGCACTGGAGCGAAAACCAAAGCGCACCGCATCACGCAGCAGGCGGCACGAGACGAAATCGCCCAAATCGTTTTGAGCCGGGGGGGCGAAAGTGGCATGGGTGACGGACTCCAGCACGGAATGGATGCCGGCAGTTTCCTGTAGCGTGCCGCCCAGCGGACGAACCACGAGGAAATCGTCCTCCGATTCAGGCAAGACGACCCATTCGCGTCCGCGCGCCTTGACGAGGGTGCCGGGAGCAAAGCTCATTTTCCGCCTCCCTTGGCGCCTAAGTTGCCAAAGACGCTTGGATACTGGGCGGCAACCGACGCCCAATCGGCAGTGTGATGGAAGCGAATGACAGTGATGCCCTCCGCCTTGAGCATCGTGTTCTGGGCGGTGTCGCGGGTCTGGCGCTCCGGGAAATCGTGCGGTGGCCCATCCACATAGATAAAGGCCGGGTTCTCGCCGGTGTAACTGAAATCGGGACGGGTGCCGAACTGCTCGTAACGGTGCTGGGCACGTTCGGGCAGTCGGAGGCTGTGCCCATCCAGAAAGCCAAGAAACTGCTTTTCGAGACCAGAGTCGCAGAGTTTTTTCAACTGGGCGAGATGCTCGGCGCGGGGAATTTCAACCGGTGACGGCTCCACCGTGCCGGTCATAATCTGGTGAAGCAGGTCCTTGACGCAGTGCCGATCCAGGGATTCGTGATCCGGCTGATTGAAGTAGCTGAGCAAACAGTCGTAGCAGGCAGCCTGGCATTTTTCCTGGGCGTGCTCCGCCTTGCCGAGATCTATGCCGGTGTCGGGATTGAAGTGACACAGTTCCAAAGCCCGCCGCGCGATTCGGGTCCAGGCTTTCGGATCTTCGACCAACTGCCGCAGCACTCCCGCTCCGCCTTCGGCCGCCTCATAAAAGAGAAGGTTGCGACGGTTAAGCCGGGTGGGCAAGGCTTCGGTCGCCAACTCGGAATCTTCGAGCTGATATTCGATCTGAATGGCGCGTTTGAGCGAGGCTTCCAGCGACGCCATGACATTCATGTCCCACTCGTCGGCCAGCGCAATGACCAGACTGTTCCGCCGGTCTTTGACAAAGGGTATGACTTTCTGGACGCGGGCGGGAGCGCGACCGTTGTTGTCATCCTCGTCATCCGGGTCAATGGCACGTTTCGTCCAGCGCCGCTGCTCGACATCCAGCCAGAAGCCACGATCCTCCTTATTCTCCCGGCGCGACCAACCGAGATTTACACGCCACAACTCGGCGGCGTCGCCATATTGCAACTCGGCAAATTGTTTACCGCCGATGAGCAGGCGCGCGGTGCGAAAGAGCGGGCGGCCATCGCGCTCGGCAAAGCGCACGCCGGTCTTGATTTCGTAACCAAGGCGGAGGCGCTCCTCCTCATCACAATTGATGCGCTCGCGTCGGCGGGTGACGACGTTTTGCTGGCGGAACATATTTGACCAGATGTCCTTGGCCTCGAACGCCTGCTTGCAGCGTTCGCAATTCGACGGGCCGGGTTCCTTCAGCACAGGATGCAGATAGCCGCAGGCACTGCAAACGATGAGTTTCGAGGTTGGCAGATCACCGGTGGCCCCCTCCTGCACGGGCATCATGACGCGCGTGACCTGATACCGGGCGCCCTCATGATAAATCAGCGCGCCGGGGCCAAATTCGGAGATGGCCAGGAAGCGGGGGCGGGAGATGAATTCCTCGGCCTCTTGGGCGGTTCGCCGGCCGGGGATGAAGGCTGAAAGCGGGAGGCGCGGGAAGTTGTAGCCGGGCAGGAAACCTTCGCTGGCAAAATAGCGATAGCTGTAAAAATCCGACTGAACGACGCTCTGTTTATCAGTGAGCAATTTGAGTTGGGCTTCGGCCTCCTGACGCAGCCGCTTGGCGTTTTCGTGATCCTGCGGACGCGAGTGGTCGAGAATGATTCGATGCTGTTCGTCGGCCTGATTACGCGCGGTGCGATAGAGAAAGCGCCAGCGTTCCAGCGCTGCCTCGAAAGCTTGCGGGATGCCGCGTAGCACTTCATCGAGCCAGCCAGCGGAATACCACGGGGCACTGGCCAGGTACGGGCTGAGCGCATCAAGCACTTCCTGTGCATGGACACGCGCCTGTTGGGCGGCGGTTTGGCTGCGGACTTTGTTTTTAACGTCGGGAAGCAGCTCCAAGGAGGGCGGATCACCGCCCAAGACCACGAGGTCACCGGGGGTATTACCAAGATCGAGATCGGCTTCGCGCAGCCAAACGGCGTGGATGTGTGACCGGATAAGGTCTTCGTTCGCCACATCGAGCCGCGGCGTCTGCACCTGGCCGGACACCATGAGTTCCGGATGCTTGAAGAAATATTGGTCATGAGGGCTGCCAAACGAACAGTACGTGAACACCAAAGCGGGTTGGCCGCCGCGACCGGCGCGACCGCTGCGCTGGGCGTAGTTGGCCGGCGTGGGCGGGACGTTGCGCAAATTGACCGCGTTTAAATCCTTTATGTCTATGCCCAACTCCATTGTCGGCGAACAGAAAAGGATGGGCAGCTTGGCTGAACGAAAGTCGGTTTCACGCTGCACCCGGAGCGGGCTGGGCACCTGCGCGGTATGTTCGCGCGAAGAAATGCCCCGCATCTGCTGGATGCGCGAACGGAACAGCTCGACGAAGAATTTATTAGGTGTGCTGCCCGTGGCGGAAGCGGTGGGCATGCGTATGCGGTCGTGGTAAGCACGTGTGCCATCGCCCGCCCGCCAGATGAGAGCGCCGGAGTTGATCCGATAACCGGGCACCGGGGCACGGTCACCTTTTGGCACACATTCACGGACGATACTCGCCTGCCTGAGTCCCTCGAACAACGCGCAGATGAGGTCTTTGGTGGTGGGTACGTCGGGCTTGGGCTGTCCGGGGAACGTGTTTGCCGAGCGCAGAAAAAGGCCAAAGCCGCCAAGGGCGGAAATATATGAGGACTCCGGTTCGGGGCTATCGTCTTGTTTGGAACACGGAAATGCCACCTTCCGCTGGTCCAGTTTTTCAACCAGGTCAAACGACCAAGGGTCGCGAAGTTCGTTAAAGCTGTTGCGCTTGATGCGATCCTGAGTATCGCGTTCAAGGTAGTCCACCTCGGTGCAAAGATCGCGCCGGATGAAATCGAGGAGGGTGCGACAGATAACCTTGCGGGTCCCGGCGCTGGCATTACCGAGCACTGGATGCAGGGCGGTCCACAAGGCGGTGTCGCTGGAGACGGCATCGAGTTCGGCGTAGTCAATCTCAATAAGGCCGCACTGTTCCAAATTCGGTGCGTTGACGCGCCAGCCACGCCGCAAGTCGCGATAGACCCGATACCCCACGACATCGCGCAGGGCGCCTTCCACCTTGTCCCGGCCGTATTTAATGGTGGGGTCCTTGGCGTAGTCCTCGAACCGTAGGCCGAGTGCTGTCGTGACTTTCTGGCTGATCGTGTCGTCACGCAAGCCCTGGGCACCGGCAGCCACGGCTGCTTTGTAGATCGCACCCCGCAATAGCCCCACTTCGATGAAATCATTGAGGTGACCGGATTGCAGCGAGGCATCCTGGCGATTGTCGGTAAAGCTGAGCAGTTTTTTTGCCTCCGGCTTGATCGTCTCCTCACGTTGAAGTCCGGCGACGGCCGAAGTGGTGAGGATGGTGGTCGCGGTGCTCCGTCCCTCCGAGCCGAGCGTGCCGAGCTTGGAGAAGTCAGACCGCTGACGCGCGGTGTGCGACACGCCGCAACCCAGGCAGAACATGAATGGCACCGGAATGAAGGCGGCATCCAGACCGTCGGCGCCGATCGAGCCGTCCGGTTTAACGACGTAGTGTCGCGGCATGCGTTCACGCCGGGAGGCGATGACTTGCCGCTTGCCGTTGCGCTCTTCGACCCAGTCGGGAGGCAGCCAAGCAAGTTGCGTCTCCATATCGGTATCGCGCGGCCACGGCTTTTGTGGATTGAGATAAAGCAGCCCTTGCTTCTGGCCGACGACCTCGGTGCGTTCGTGGGCTTCGCGGCTGAGAAATCTTTGTTCGCCCGTCTTTGGATCCTTGGCAAGATATACCGAGTAATATTCCTGCCCGCACTCGCGGCAGAAACAGAGCGGAAGAAGCACCTTGCTACGGTCCTCCGGCGAATAAATCTGACCGTGGATGGTGAGATAGCGTTGTTCGGGTGATTCAACCGTGGCGTAAAGCGTGTCACCCCGGCTGATGAACTGATGCAACCGGAACGCAAACACGGGGAACCCCGTGCGCGGATGCCGGATACGCGTGGCCCCGGCGAGAAGAGTCTCGGCGACAACTTCCTTGCAGCGTTCGGTGGATGCGCCGGTGAGTTTGGCGAGTCGCTCGGCAGCGCCATTCTTGCCGGTCAAAGGGATGGAAGGCGAACGGACGAGACGGCCTGCCAGCGGGACGATGCCGAAAGTGCCCTCGACCCAGCGGGCAACGGGGTCCGCTGCGAGTTGGGCAAAGGTTGCTGGAAGATTTCGGGCATTCGGGGCAAGAACTGCGCTGAGGGCGGCAACATCGACGGCGTTTGTTTCGTCAATGGGAGCGGTGGCGCGTTCCAGAGTTTCACCAATGATGTCACTGGCTTCCACGGTGTCGCCAAACAGGCGGGTGGCTAGCCGGGCGACATCCGCACACTGCTCCGACCACGTGCCACGACCGGCCAACGTCGCGGACGTGCCGACACATTGCATCGCATCGGCATTAAGCAATTCCCGTACGCGGCGCAACAAGAGCGCGACATCCGCACCCTGGCGACCGCGATAGGTGTGAAGTTCATCGAGCACCAGAAATTTCAATCCTTTGGCCGAGTCGATGAGCTTTTTCTCGCGCGGCCGGGTAAGAATCAATTCCAGCATGACATAATTCGTCAGCAAGATGTCTGGTGGCGTGGCAATGATGCGTGTGCGCGTGTCCTCGTCCTCCTGCCCAGTGTAACGCTCAAAGGTGACCGGTCCCGTGCCATCAGCAAATCCAAGCTTCAGGAACTTCTCCAATTCACCGAACTGGCTGTTGGCCAGCGCATTCATCGGGTAGATGATAATGGCCTGAATACCTCGCCCCGAACCGGCGCGGAGAACATGGTCCACAATCGGAACGATGTAAGAAAGGCTCTTGCCGGAACCCGTGCCAGTCGTCAAAACGTAATTGCGCCCCTCTTTTGCCTTCCGAATCGCATCTTCCTGGTGCTGGTGGAACAGCAACTCCTCACCGCTCCCGACCGCCGCTGTTTTCTCACGGCGGAAAACCTGGACGCACCCAGATGCAAGTACGGCTTCCTTCACCAGTTCAGCCACAGTCTTGCCCGGCTTGAAGGTCGGGTTCAGTTGAATCAGCGGATCGGGCCACAACGAGCCGGACTTGAAGCAGCGGTCAACGAAGTCACGCAGCCGGGATTGCGCGATGGAGATGAAACTCGAAACGTAGCCGCTGTAATCCTCAATGATTCGATTGCGAAAGTTAAATACGTCCATAGGAAAATGGGGTGAGTTTCAAACCAGCGGCCATGATCCAGTGATACTGTTTGTGCCCGATCCCCGTTCTGGTCGCTGAATTTGCCGTGGTCATGAAATAAATGATGCAAAATATTTTGAAACCCTGCACGGAGAATTACCGGCGAAGAGTGCGTGATGGGGCAAGCCATCGGGAAAAACAGTTGAAAGCGCGGAGCCAAAATCACAGGCCAGATTCTCAAATGAGGTGACTGGTTCGATTTTCATGTTCGTAGAATAGCCGGGATGGTATGACATCGGCTGGCATGGGTATAGAAAAAAGATACGCCCGATCCGCCGTGACCAACGCGCGATTTGCCTCGCTCCACGGGCTTCCCGTCGCCCTCTTGCCCTTCGACGACGCCCGTTCCGCTCGGCAAATCGCCCGCTCGTCACGAGCTGGCATTTGCTTGGCCGCAATCGCGGTCGGCTTCCGTCTGTGGCTCGGTGGCGGGCGTTGCGCTCCGGCTATGTTGCGCTAGACGCTCCACTCCGTCCTCCGCTCCACTCCGTCCTCCGCTCCACTCCGTCCTCCGCTCCACTCCCCGCTCGCCGACCACAGACCGAAGCCAGACGATCCGCAGGCGCGGGCAAGATGGGGAATGAATCCATCGACCATTGACAGTTGACCGGCAAATCAATTGCTGCAAGCCATTCGGCTCAGTTTGGAGGAGCGATAAAACCTCCCTGATGATATGGCGGCGGCGGCCGCGTCAAGGATGCTACGGGTCGCTCGCTAGACGCGAGCGCTTCCGTTCCTCCGTGACGCGCCCCGCCGCCGCCAAGGTTTTGCCTCTAGGTTTTCATCGCCGGAATCTGTCTGCTCGAATGAAGAATTATTACTGTTGGCCACAATTCTGGGCTGTTTATTCTTCCGAATTCTGGGTTAAATGGCTTGGTTGCTGCCACAATCATTGCTTGGGTGTGAAAAATACATTAGAAAAATCTTATCATCGTAACGGCCAACTGCTCGAATCCGTGCCGTTGCGCAACGGTCGCCGGCAGGGCGTTGTCCGCGTCTGGCACAAGAATGGCGTGCTGGCCAGCATGGAAGGCTATCAAAACGGCCTGCCGCACGGGCGTTGCCGCCAGTGGAGTCAAGCCGGGCGATTATTGGGCGAATATCGCATGGTTCATGGCACGGGCGTTCACCGCACCTGGCATGACAATGGCCGGTTGCAATCGGAATTTTCCATCGTAAACGGCAATTTTTCCGGGCGTTGCCGCCTGTGGCTGAGCGACGGAAAGTTGATGTCCGAGGATATACTCTTGCGCGGCAAGCAGGTTACCGCCGAAGCATACCGCGCCGCGCGTGCCCAAGACCGTTCGTTGCCGAAACTGACCGGCAAAGCCGGCAAACCGTTGCCACGAAGAGTTGCCACCGAAAAGCACGTCCACGAGGTTTTTGTCCGCTCGCTTTTGGGGCAGAAGAATCGCGCCGAAGCGGGGGAATGGTTGAACGGCGGCGGCAAAGCGATGCGTTCGCTCGGACGCTTCAAGCGTGTCAGTGATGCCCTTAAATTCGTTGAGGCGATATACGAAGCAGGCGCGACCCAGGTGATCGCGCCTGACATTTACGACGGCAAAAAAGGGGCTCAATTCGCCGATTGCCTCTTGGTGCAACTGCCGAAAATCCTGGCCAAGCGAAAGGCCATCCGCAAAGTGTGCGGGCAATTATCCAAACGCAAACTCGGGGTTTTTCTGCCGGAAAAGGACATCGGCGAGTCGCACCTGTATCTTTCGCTGGCCTGATTCACAGCACCATCAGGCAGTCACGCAATTCGTCCAAGGTTAATGCGCCGCTGGCGGGACGGTCTTGCAGCAGGCATTCGGACACCGCATCGCCGACCAGCTTTTCCACCGCGTCGCGCATCGGACGCGCGCCCAACTTCGGGTGATAACCCTTGCGCACCAGAAAGGGTAGGACGGTTTTGTCCAACTCCAGCTTGTGGCCGCGCTCCCGCAAAAACTCGATTTCCCGGGCCAGGAATTTTTCGGCAATCTCCAATTGGTGTTCGTAGCTTAACCGGCGGAACACCAGCTTTTCGTTCACGCGCGCGAAGATTTCTGGGCGGAGGGACTGTTGCGCTCGCGTCATGACGTGGCGTTCCAGTGTCGCTTCATTGGAATGTTGCAAGCCCATCAACTCCGCCGAGCCGATGTTGGACGTGAGCCAGATATAGTAGCCGCTAAAATCCAGCGTCTGGCCGGTCGCCACCGTGATGCGCGCCGCGTCCAGCAATTGCAACAGGATGTCCAGCACGCGCGGATGCGCCTTTTCCGCCTCATCAAACAGCAATGATCCCACCGCCGCCCGTTCGCGCACCGCGCCCAGATAGCCGACTTCGCCAAGACGCGCCCCCAGCAATAAACCAAGCGCCTCCTGGTTCTGAAATTCGCTCATGTCGAACCGGAACAACTGGCCCGGCCCGAAAATCTGGTTGGTGGTGACAATGACGGTTTCCGTTTTGCCCACGCCGGTCGGGCCGAGCAGCAGAAAGCTGCCGCGCGGCCGGCCCGGTTTGGTCAGGCCGAATTCGCCGCGTTGCACCGCCGAGATAATGCGCGGCAGCACCTGGGCCTGGCCGCGAATCTCGCGGGGCAGCAGCGTGCTCAATTTTTGGAGTTGCTTAACTTTGTTTGAATTCATGGTTGTATTCATCCCGGAATTTCTAGCAGCAATTTTCTTCAAGTTGTGTGCCACGCACACCAACGATTTTTTATTTCTGGCAGAGTGATCCCCGTAATGCAGCGAACGAATCGCTGCCAAGAAGAACAAACGAAACATACCAAACACAACTATGAAGCTGATTCAACCAATCAAACCGAACCTCCGCAAACGGCTGTCACCGCTCCTCGTGACCGCCGCCATTATGGCCCTGAACGCCCTCCCGGCGTGGGCCCAATCCACCACGTTCAGTTCCACCGACCTCAAGACCGGCCTCAGCAACAGTCTCGCCGTCATCATGATGTTCGGCTTTGTCCTCGGCATCGCCGCCGTCATCTACGGCGGCTTCGCCATCCGCCGGGGTGATGTTGACCAGGGCAAGATGTCCATCATCGGCGGCGCGATTATTGCGGCGGCCCCGGCGGTGGTCTATGCCTTCTACAGCATCTTCGGCATCAACACCAACAGCGCCGTCGGCGTGGGCACGTTCTAAACCCGCACCACCTCAACCTTCAACCCCCGACCGCCCATGAGCACCAAAACCGAACTGCGCTTCACCGACACCAACGCCGCGTCCGATTCCAAAGGCCGCACCTGGGGGCTGGAAGGCGGTTTGTTCTGGTGGCTCGTGGGCGGTGTCGGCGTGGCCATCACCGTGTTCTTCCTCCTGCTGGTGCTGATTAAAACCTCCTTGCTGACCGCCTTCCTCTCCGCGCTGGTCCCGGTCGGCCTCTGCCTCGCCTACATCTTTGGCTTCCGGCAGGGCAAGCCGCCTGGTTACGACCGGGATTGCTTCGAGCATTGGTTCTGCGACGGCGGTTTCGCCCCCGAGGTGTCAACCAGCCGCTCCCACCAACATCCATTCGCATCTTAAACACTTTCAATCCAAGCAACCCCTATGTTTGAACGCGCTCCCAACGGCTTTTTTATCCGCGACCTGATTCTCTTCAACCTGCTCCGGCGGGGCGGTTATGTCGCGAAGGGCTTTGTCTTCGAATCGCCCGACCTCACCAACAGCCAGATTGCCGACCTCAACGATTTTCAGGATCAACTCTGTCTCCTGCTCGCCTCCCTCCACGAAAACCAGCGACTGCAAGTGCAATACTTCTGCGATTCCGACTACAAGGGGGAATTGCTGCGCTACCAACAGGAGACAGAGAAGTTTTCCAATGTCTGGACCAAACGCGCCCGGAACGAACGCTTCGCGCGCTACTGGCAGGCCATGTCCGAGCGCAAACTTCGCCGGCAGCGCGTCATCTTCTACATCTCGCGCTCGCTCGACAACGCGCCCAAGGCGTTCCAGTCCGATGCCGCCCGGCGCGATTACTACCACTCGCTGCTCGACCAGCTTGAAACCGAGTTCACCCATGTCCATCGGCTCCTGCTCGAAATCTTTGGCTCCAGCGGCTCCCGCATCCTGCCGATGAACGATCTCGATCATTTTCGGCATTACAAACGGTTCCTCAATCCGTCGCTCAATGACCGGTTTGACTACGACCCGGCGGACGGGTTTGAACCCGGGCTGTCCATCCAGGAAAACTGCTGGCACAGCGAGGGGAGTGGCCAGTCCGATTTCGGCTTCTTCCTCGACGGCCATTATCACTCGGTCATCGTCCTGACCCGCTGGCCGCGCACGACCTATCCCGGCATCATCCAGCGCCTGACCAATCTGCGGCTGCTCGATTACACCGTCACCGTGAATGTGGATCCACTGCCGATTTCCCAGGAAATCAACAAGGAGGAAAAGGAGCACGACCGCATCGCCGGCGACTACGCCAGCGAAAAGAAAATCTCCCTGCTGACCGTCATGGAGAAGAAGCAGAAAAAAATCCATGCCCTGATGCAGGGCCAGACGATCCCGTTCCACGCCCTGTTCGCGATCCGCGTGTGGGACAAATCCCGGGACGGCCTCAACGCCAAGGCCGGGGCCATCAAGAACGCCATCAATTCGATGAATTCGGCGCAGTATTTCGAGAGCAACCTGCCCAGCACCTCGAAAAGCCTGTTCTTCCAGACCTGGCCGGGCTGGACCTGGGGACGTTACGAACATCGCAAACTCTATTCCGAGCACCGCTTTCTGGCCGACATGTTGCCGGTGTCCAGCACGTTTACCGGGCACCTGGCCACCGCGGAGGCAATCTACGACGGGCCGCAGGATAATCTCATCGGCATCGAAACGTTCTCCGGTTCCGCCGATAACAAATCTCCCCAACACGCCGTTCTGCTGGGCATGTCGGGATCGGGCAAGTCGGTGACCGTCTGCGACTTGCTCTCTCAGACCGAAGGTTATTTTGGTTATACCGTCATCATTGAAGAAGGGCTTTCCTACGGCATCTACACCGCAACCGTCGAGGACGGCGCGCGGCCCATCATCATTCATCCGGACGGCGACCTGACCATCAATTACCTCGATACCAAGGGTTTGCCGCTCACACCGGACCATCTGTCGTCAGCGACCGCGCTCGTGGCCCGGATGATCGGCACCAGCGCCCAGGAGGACAAACAAATGCTGCGCCAGGCACAGATCGCCAAATATCTGAACCTGCTTTACGAGGATGCCTTCCAAGACTGGCAGAAAAAGCACCATGACCAACTGCTCGCCATCGCCCGGCACGCCATGGCCTTGCAAAAGTATCGCGCGGAAACAATGCCGCCCGGGGCGACCACCCTGGAAACCTTCGCCGATTTCCGCGACCAGGCCCAGGCGCAGCCTGGACCCAATGCGCCTGCGGCGCGGAATTACGGGTGGAATGAATGGGGGCATGTGTATGTGAATCAATTCGATGAGGCGGCGGTTTTGAAGTTCTTGAAGGAACCCAAGACCAGCAAGGAGGTTCGCAATCTGGCCTTTGCCCATTTTACACCGGACGAGTTCCCGACGCATCGAATGTTGCAAGAGTTGATGATGCTCGACCCCATCGGCGCGGAGCGGGACCAGATCATGGAAATCGCCACGCTCATCCTGCCCTGGTGCCGCGATGGCAACTACGGCTGTCTGTTCGACGGCACGAGCAACCTTTCGCTCACCGGCAAAATCGCCCACTTCGAACTGGGTTACATCCCGGAATCAGCCAAGGAACTGAAAGCCGCCGCGGGCTTCCTCATCACCAACCACGCGCGCAAGCACATCATGACGCTGCCGCGGGCCATTCGGAAGCGGAACATTTACGAGGAAGTCGCCCGCTTCCTCGACATTCCCGGCGGCCAGGAAATCGTGCAGGAATCCTACGCCCAACTCCGCAAGTTCAATTGCTGGAACATTTCCATCGTGCAGCAGTACGCACGGTTCAAGCAGTCGCGCATCCGTTCCGCCGTGTTCGGCAATTCGCGCCAGTTTTTCATCATGCGCCAGAACGATCGGGCCGACCTCGATGACATGGGCAAGGACATTGCGCTGCCCGAGGTGACCCAGCACGCCATCATGAATTATCCGTTGCCCGATCATCAATCCGGCCAGAAGTATTCGCCCTTCACCTATTTGCACACCGACTCGACCCGGAGCCTCTGCGGCACGGTTCACAACGTCTCGTCGCGGGAGATGCTCTATTGCAGCTCGTCCAGCGGCGAACATTTTGACAAACGCGCCCGCGAACTCCGCCAAAGCCCCAACATCGTCGAGGGCATCATCACTCACGCCAATCCACCCGCAAAATGAATCCAACCCGCGAAATCACCGTACAAGACAACGGCTTGCTGGTCGCAACCCTGACCCCGGAAGAAGCAGCCAAAATGGCTGAACTCGAAGCCCGGAGTGAACAGGTGGAAGTTGCCCTGTCGAACGCCAAGCGCGAAGCCAGGAAAGCGCGTGAACGCGTGAAGGTGCTCAAGCGGCAGCTCAAAATCATCAACGCCAAACGTTGGCCGCTTATTAAAACCCGGTTTCCCGAACTTTAACCCCCAAATCACCATCATTATGAAAACATTATTGATCCTCACTCCTTTTGCTTGCGCTGCCTGCCTGTTCGCGGGCTGCGCCGCCGCCACCCGCGCCACCACCGACGTGGCGTTGGGGGCGGGCGGCGCGGCTCTCGGCGGCGAACTGACCCATAACAATCCCTATGCCATTGTCGGCGGCGCGGCGGGCGGCGCGCTCATTGGTGAAGGGCTGCATTACGCCAACGGCAAACTCGACGACGCCTCGTATCGGACCGGCTATGACCAGGGTCGCAGCGATGCCGTGAAACAGCAGTATTGGCTCTTCGTCGCCAGGCAGCAGGCTAGGGCAGGAGACGAAGGTCGTATCCGGCTTTACCCCGTGCATCTGCCCGAACAAGTCATCGACGGCGTGATCTTTAAACCCACCACCGAAAACCTCCGCCTCTCCGAGTGACTGCGTCACGGCCACCAGGAACCTGCACCCAATTGTTTCCGCACAAAACCAAACCAATGAAAGGAACACACATGAAGAAAATGCTCATTCTAATGGCAATCGCCCTGCCGCTGGCGTTCTCCGCCCGCGCACAGTGGATCGTCTATGACCCCACCAGCGACATTCAGCAAATTGTCAATGAAACCGAAAACCTCGCCGAATACGCGACCATGATCGACAACGAGGTTTCCCAAATCCAAACGCTCGACAATCAGTTGAGCGAGTTCAAGAACTACGAATCCCTGTTTGGCAATCCGTCCCAGGTCACCCTGCCCATGGTCGCCCCCTTGGAGGCCGACTTGAAGACCGTGGAACCGGTCCAGAGCCTCGGAAATCTCGTGTCCAGCGCCAATGGCAGCGATGCGCTGACCTACAATGATGCCGGCATCTACAATACGGTGGGCGCCAGCTTCCAAACCCCGGGCGGCCAGACCATTCAGCGGCCCGCTGACCAGTACAAACCGTTTGCGGCGGTCATCAGCTCCGCCAGCAACTACGTGGCCGTTGCCGACAACGCGGCCCAGCGGCGGACCACCATCAAGGACGCCATCGCGCAGACGACCCAGCAGCTCCAGAGCGCCACCACCGATGCCGAAGTCCAAAAGCTCAATGGCGTGCTCGCCGGCCTCAACAGCGACCTGGCCAGCACCGATGATGAGGTAAATCAGGCGGCGGCCTCCGCCGCGGTGCAGGATATCCAGAACCGGAACGACCGGCAAAAGCAGATTCAGGCGTTGACCGAACAACAAAACGCCGAGTTCACCGAGGCGGTCAGCAACTATACGGCAAAGTTCCAGTTGCTCACCGCGCCAACGACCTTCCCGTCGCCGTAATCCGTCACCAATACCCTCAACCGCCCACAACCCCGCAACCATCATGCCCACGTTCAACAGCATCTTTCCCACGTTCCTCGCCAAGTGCGGCGATCTCCACACCTTGTTGTTGAGCGTGGCCTTTGTCCTTTTCATCGTCGGGGTCATCGCCACCGTGCAGCAACGGGCTTCCCACAAGACCATCCTGAATTTGCTGCTGCGCCTGTTGCTGCTCACGTCCTTGCTCGTCTATCTGCCGGCCTGGGGCAATGGCATCCAAAGTTTGCTGCAATCCTCCGTCCTCTCCGGTCTCGGCGTGGATCCCACGCAGGTCTATCAGCAGTACAATCAACTGCTCATCATCAAACGCGACCCGTCCACCCAGTCCTCCTGGTGGAATGTCATGTCGCAGGTTGGCGGTTTTACCACCGATTTGATTGTTTCCGCCGTGCTCCTCCTCGTCGGCCAACTGGCTTCCCTGATGATGTTCTGGGGCTACATCTTTCAGGCGGTCATCCTCAATCTTGGCTATGCGCTCTCGCCCTTGCTCATCGGGTTCATGGCCATTCCGGCGTTGAAACCCACGGGCAACCGCTACCTGATGAGCCTGGTCGGCGTGCTGCTCTGGCCGCTCGGTTGGGCCGTTGCCGCGCTTGTCACCCAGGGCATCCTCGATTTCATGTCCGATCCCAGCTTCCAGTTTATTGACCCGACTTCCACGGCGACCAATTTGCAGCGAACCATCGGGGTTGCCGCCGTTGGTCTCTGGATCGTTTTCAGCACCGTTGCCGCGCCCGTCATCATCCAGAATGTCATCGCCCATGGCGTTCAGGCGGGCAGCCAGTTGTTGCATGGCGGCATTGGCAGCGTGCTCCAAACCGCCGCCACCACCGCGGGCGCGGCAGCGACCGTCTCGACCGCCGGTCTGCCCCTGGTCACCGCCGGCGCCGCCGGCATGGCGGCCTTGATGAGCGGCCTCTCGACGGCCGCCAATATGGGGAGCGCCGGGGCCATCATCATTGCCGGGTCCGGCCTGCCGCCGCGCTCCGCCCGCGGCCGACCCGGGGACGACATCACCGGTGACCGGGCTGTCCGCGATCTCATCGCTAAATCCAAACCCAATTATTACTAACGCTATGGAAAATCCTGACTTGAAAACGACCTCAACCCAAACCCAGGGAAAGGTGGCCGTGCGCCAGCACCACCATTTCGATCCAACCCGTCTGCTGGTCCTGCGCGACCGCCTGCCGTGGTTCTGGTTCGCGTTCACTGTGGTGGTGTTGCTGCTGTCGGCGGTGGACCGCTACCACCTCGTGGCTCAGTTCAAACAGCGCGAGCGCGTCGTCATCCTCGATCCCGCCGGCACCTATTATTTAAGCCCGTTGCTGCAATTTTCCGAGGCGAAGGAGTTGCACCTCCAACAGGCCGAACTGGCGGCCATGGTATTTCTCCAGCGCAATCCCAAGGATTTTGACAACGCCGACCTGCTCAAATTGATGTTCCTCAAGGCCGCCCTGGCCAAGGCGCAGGATGAGCGCCTCAAAGAGGTGGTCGAATTTCGCGCCAAACAATTGCACCAGAAAGCCGAGCTTGCCCGCATTGACATTCTGGCGACCCGCGACAACGAGGTGCTGGCCGTGGTCACCGGCCAGATCATCCGCAACGGTATTTTCCAAGACAAGGCGTTCACCGAGGCGTTTCCGTTCACGCTCCGGCTGCGCCTCATTCGCAACCCCAACATGGCCCTGAACGGACGCTTCCCCACCGCCGTGGGCGACTTCAAATATGAAATCAACCGCTAAAACCCTAATGTTCACAGTCGCGGGACTCCTCACCGCTTCGGTATTTACCACCGCTGTTGCCCTGGCTGATTCCCCAGCCATTCAACAGGTCCTGCTCGACGACCATACCGCCGTGTCCGTGCCCGTCGCCACCAACCGCGTCACGACCATTAGTTTTCCCGGCCCCATCACCGCCATTGACGGGGCGGGCTTCACCGTGGACGGGAAAACGCCGGGCCTGTTTCAACTGGCCCATACCAAAGGTTCCGCGTTTCTCTCCGTGCGCGCCCTGTTCGCGAAGGCATCGGCCAATCTCAACATCCGTTGGAACGACCGCACCTATGTCTTTGAACTGACCGAAAGCGGCCAGCCGGTGCTGTCGCTCAACCTGGCCGCCCCGCCGTCGCCGGAGGAGAGCATTGGCCATGCGCCCGAAGTCAGTCCGCTAAAGCTGCTGGCGTTGCTCGACAAGGCCAGGGCGTTTTCGCTGCTCAAGGCGCAACAGCCCGACAGTGTTGCCAATGTGGATTTTACCACCTACGACAACCAGCCGCTCGTCAGCGATTTTAATGATTATGCAATCCAGATTGAACAAGCCTTCCGTTTCAATGCCGAGGACACGCTGGTGTTTCGCCTCGTCATCACCAACAAACTCGATTCGCCGCTGATTTATCAGCCGGATAGTTTCGCGCTCCGTGTGGGCAACCGGCTCTATCCCCAATCCATCAGCGACGCCGACGGCATGGTGCCGTCCAACGGCCGCAGCATCGTTTATTTCGCTGTCACCGGCACACCCGATGGCGGGCGCAACGAATTGTCCCTGAAAAATGCCTTCACGGTTTTGGTGACACGGCGGGCACCACCGGTTACAGGCACCAACACTCCCAGCATGGATTCCAACCGTTAAACCAGTGATGAACTATGAAACCACGTGAATTTCTAAACTTTTTCAAGACCAGGAGTGGCAAGCTCGTTGCCTTCGCCGTCCTGTTCGCCGCCGGACTGATTATTTTCAGCGCCCTGCGAAAACATAACCCGTCCGCCGAAGATGCCGTCAGCGTCACGGTTTTGACGACCAACGCCACGGACAAGCCCCAAGTGGTGCAATCGGTGGTGCGATCCATGGAAACCTATTCTCCGCCGTCGTCCAAGTCCGAGCCGACCAATCCGCCTTCCGCGTCGGCACCGGCGTCCTCATCCACGTCGCCGGTTGCGTCTCCCTCAGTTCCATCATCGGCACCGCCAGTTCCATCATCCTCGGCATCCACGGCGCCTAGTTTTCCACGGTCATCGCTGCTGCCGGCAGCTCACGCGAATCCGCCCCCGACGCTGTCGCCTATCAGTTTGTTTGCCGACAGTACCGCGGGCACGCCGCCGGCCAAAAAATTGGGCGCGGTGTATGCCCCGTTCGGGCGGCTGATTCCCTGTGAAACGGTCATCACGGTGGACTCGGCTTCCATCCAGACACCCATCATCGGTCTGGTCACCGAAAACGTGTATTTTGGCGGCAAGGTGGTGATCCCGGCGGGCACCGAGATTCACGGGACGGCGCAAACCGACCATCAACGTGAACGCATTGCCAGCGGCAACAATTGGACATTCATCTGGCAGAGCGGGATGGAAATGCAGATCAAAGCCATCGCCCTGGATCGTGAATTTGCAAACTCCACCAACCAAACTGGCTGGGCCATCACCGACGGCAGCGCCGGCTTGCGCGGGGAGATCATCAAATCCGACAATCTCGCCGACATCAAATTGTTCGCCGCCACCTTCCTGTCCGGCGCAGCCAGCGCGTTGACCGAGAAGCAGCAGACCGTCTTTGGTCCCATCAATAGTCCCACCCTCAACAACGCGCCGTTTGCGGGGGCGCAGGCCGTGCTGCAAACCTACGCCCAGCAAATCTTCGATTCGATTCAAAAGAACGGATTTTACGTCCGCGTGCCGAGCGGAAAGCAGTTTTATCTGTACGTTCTGCAAACCATTGACACTGCCGACGCCTCGCTGGGCGGCACCGCCATTCCCGTCACCCAGGAAACCGATGAACCAGTCAAAACCAAATCCCGTCCATGAAACCATATTACCTCCTTCCACTGTTGATGCTCTCCGCGTGTTCCACGGCCCAACCCAAGTTGGTGTTGCAGCCCCAGGCACCGCCCCCAACGAACGCCGATGGCCTGCGTTATCCTGAAGTCCTCCACGCCTACCATGTCGGGCGCTATGCCGATCCGAATGATGATGCGATCCTGCACGAGCAGCACGTCGTCTATCGCGTCGAGGAAAACCCGCGCTGGGATTTTCATCCCGGCCCGGTGGCCAGCAATCTGTCGGGGTTGCCACCCCAGGACCCAGCCTACGCGCCGGCCCCGGTCAATGATGCCATCCTGGCCGAGGTGAATTCGCAAAAGGCCGCCACCGCCCAGATCATGATGCAGACCCGAACCTTGGCGGCGGCCCTGGCGCAATTTCAATCCGCCTTGCAGCAGACCAAAACCAACTTGCAGGAAACGGTGGCCTTGCGGGCCTCACTCAACGCCCTGAAACAACGGCTCGATGCATTGGAATCGGCCCAGACACAGGCGCAGCCGTCGCCACTGTCATCGTCTGCCAGTTCCAAGACGACCAACGAACCGGAAGATCCATTGACTCCATAAACCATGAACACTTTGCCGGAGCGTAGCGGTTGAGCCGTTTCACTCTGGCGAAATTGGCAGATGCCATACAACTGAAACAACGAAAATGAAAACAGTCATTATGACCAAACCGAAAACGTCCGCGCCAACACCCGGCGCCAGCGGCCAAGCCGCCCCCGCCGAACAGCCCACCTTCCGCAACAATCCGGAAGTGGATGCCAAGATTGACGCCTACATCAAAGAAAACCCGAAATATTGGAATTATGTCCAGGCCATGCCGCGCGAACGGCTCGAACGCAGCGTGGTCCTCAACGAAGTGCGTGAGCTTGACCGGCAAAAACGCATCCGCGAAGGCGTCGTGAAACAAATCAACCGCAACCCTGAAATGAAGCAGGCCTACGATCTTCTGGTCAAAGACTTGCCGGAAGACCAGAAGGAGGCCGTCATCGCCCAGATCGGACGCACCGCCCGCCGGGCGGTCGCCCGGGTGCAGGGCCAGCAGCAACATCGCGCGGAAGGTATTGGCGTCTGAGCCCGCCGGTGCTGCCGTTCAATGCCAACCAGAACTCGGAAGCCCGTCTTTGCGATGGGCTTCCGTTATTCATGGGACTGCGCGGCGATGAATGCTTTCTCCGAGAATCAGAAAACAAAATGCCCCCTCAATGCACAAAATGCATCCCACATAGCCGGTGGCCACGAGGGCTTCTGCGTGGAGCAAACCAGATTCGGTAAATATCATCGTCAGGCTGGGAAGTTGAACGTTTTCGATTATTTGTTTCCGGGTGAACAAATTTGACTCGTTCGTCTGCACAAAGGCCTTTACCCGGTCGGTATAATCACTTTCCTTCGCGATAATCTCGCGCCGTTCCTGACCGGTTGATGGCTTGCTTACATAGATATACGCCGGACAAATCCAAAAACAATATCCGAATACCACCACGATGGCCGCGCAGGCAAACACCAAGCTGACTTGATGGGCGGCCTTTTGGCCCAGGCCAAACGCCTGGTGAGTCAGATAGGGAATCAAAATCATGGCTAGAAAAATAAAAATGGTCGCTCCGCCCGCGTATTCAATCGGCGGCGCAAGCACATTAAAGCTCTTGAGGAACGGCCCCGAGATGCCCATGGCCGCCGCCAATGCGCCCCAGAGCGACACATAGGATTTAAGATATTGGCTGAAAGTAAGCATGATGATCCGCTTTTATTCCTTCGGAAGTTGGATGGTTATATCCGTGGGATCATCCTTGGTGGAAAAATCCTCCTGCACCAGCACTTTGTCCCCGGACGACACTTTTACCCGCGTTACCCCATAACCCACCGACGTATATTGAGGGCTCCACCCCAGCCACTGGCCCATGATCGGCGCGCTCCATTCAACGCGCTTGCCGGCAGCCGCCTCGCGCGGTTCAATATGCACCCCCAGGCGCACCGTGTCATATCCCGTTTGCACCGAGCACTTTTGCAACCATACTATGTCTTTATTTTTGGGGCTGATTTTTTCCTCGGAAAGCGAATGTCCGCGCACATCCGTTCTCGGGTCACTCCATGGATGGCTTTCCACGGACCCGTCAATGAACGTCACCGTTGCCCCATTCGAATGCCGGGCCGAAGGAAAATCCTTGAATTGAGTCTTGGCATCATCCCCCTTCTGGAATCCGTCCATGTCCACTTCAAATGAACCGTCGTCAATGCTTCGCTCTTCCTGGTCAATCAACACCCAGGTTCGCGGATTGGCGTCCGAGACCTTCCGGCAACCCCGAAAATAATCCGTGTATTCGGTGGACCGGCCACCAACATACGCATTCATGGCGTAGCTTCTCACCCGCGAAAACAACGACTTGCCGTTGGTGACAACGGATTCATCCGAAGGACAATGAAAGTTTTTCGGGCTCACCATCCCCAACTGGCAAAGTGGTGACATGGCCAGGAGCGCTTCATTTGTGTTGTCCGGATTATTCGGATTGAAATCCAGCCTGCCATTCGCCCAATTTGACTTCGCCTCGGCATCCGTGGAGTTGGTCACGATCTCATTCTGGACGATGGCATCATTATTGTCGCCCGCATATTCGGCCACACCCGTGCTCAGTCTCTTCATGTTGTCAACGCACGACACACGCATGGCGCGACCCGTGCTCTGCGCCAATGCCGGGGCCAGTAAAAACATGGTCAGTGCGCAAATGATGGCAATCACCGCAATCAAATCCGTGGAAGTGAAGGCCGTATCCCCGGAGGCAATACCGTTGCCACGCTTGAGGAAATCAATTACCGAGCGTTGGTTGAGCCTTGATAATGTTGTTCTCATGCTGGCCTTCCTCGGTTCGTTGGGCCGTTTTTCATCGCGCCATCATCCGCAGGCAGGGCGAACCACAATGCACGAGTTTCTCAGCAGCCCAAACTTTATTGGAACTATAGCTGACATTTTTCAACTGGCTTGGCAAGGCCAAAATAGATACGCCTTTCCACCATTCCACCACATCCACCACACTACCCAGGCAGAGCGAGAATTGCTGCCGCACAAAAGGCAAGATGGGCAAAGGCCAAGGCCCGCGAGCAGACCTGAGTTTTCTTTCCCTACACGCTCGCGGCGGTGTGTAGTCTCGTAATTGCCGTCGGTTTTCAAAGTTTCTTTGAGCGGGCCTGATGCGGTTTTTTGACCTGTATTATCTTACGCAAAATTTTTTCTTTACGGGTCCATTGCTGGGCAAATCAATTGCGGCGACGTTTGCCCGCCATGGCACCGCGTTTCCCGCCGGACTGCCGGTTGGCTTGACGTCAATGTTCGCTGCCGCCCCGGCGACAATTCGGGGCTGGCAGTTGTTCTGGCGGAAAACCGGACCCAAAACCGCTGCCCCAACGCTCGAAGCCGTTATTTAATCGCTGATCGAATTCTTGAAACCGCCGCCGGATGCGGCGGCAAAGGGAAAAACACTGGCCGCAATTTGGAAATCAAACCGCTGGCTCAACGGATGAGGGCCGTTTGCTTGTGAATAACTTTTTTTGGAAATTTTCAGGTTGGACAGCCAATGTCCAAGGTGATCTGGCACTCTGTTCGTGTTATGAACAATCGAAATAATCAAAATGGAATCTGCCGAGTCACTTTGGAACCAGACCTGGAACAAGAGGCCGGCTTGCTGACGCCTGAAAAGCGGCTGGCCATGGCCAAACAATTGCGCCGGTGGGCGCGACAGCTGGAGGTCAGCGCGCACATCATGATTGCGGACCGCCGCCGGGCCTATGCAGGGCGTCGGACGCCTTCTTTAAAAGCCGTGCCGAAGCGGAAGCTGCGGTGGAACTAGGCGCGGGCAGGGCTTCAATGACCCGTTTAACCGCGTCAAAATTGGCTTTGTCGAAGCGTTCCATCAAGGCCAGCTTCTCATAGATCCGGTTCAGCTCCGGGGTGTTTCCCGGCGCTGGTCCGGATTCCGGGCGGCCCTTTAACCGCGTCTCCAACGCGCGCATTTGATTGAGCGTCCGGGGCGGCGGGGTGCGCTGCCCTTTGGCCAGCATGGTGACGTAGGCGCGCTCAATATCCAATTGCCGGGCGATCTCGGCTTTGCTGAGCCCCTGCTCAGTTTCCAGCCGCTCAATAATCTCCGCAATTTCGATCTGCTCGGGCGATTTGACGATATTGTTCACACTGTTAGCAATAAATTGTTGACACGGTTCACCCTGTTAGCCATGATCGTGTCAACAGAGTGAACAATGACAAACCTGAATGAAAGTTTCAACTGAAAAATCAACGGAATTGACGGGTGACAATGGCTGGAGCGGCGCTCTGCGCCTGAATGATTCAATGGTAATCCTCGAACCGAGCCAGGCGAAGCGGCCGCGCAACGCCAATATCATCGGCCGCAAGGTTGCCCGGCTGCGCCACCAGCAACGGCTATCCCAGCATATGCTGGTGGCGAGACTGGAAGTGATGAACTACTTCGAGATCACCCGGGATATTCTGGCCAGTATCGAGTTGCAACGCTATGCGGCCACGGACAAGCACGCTTTTTACCTCGCCAAGGCATTGCGCGTGCCCCTTACCGACCTGTTCGCACCATGACCCAAGGGCCAACGAAATACCCGCAAGAAAATCATGGCAACCTGGCGAAAATCTGTAGCATTGAACCAGCTGGACCTTTTCTCAACACAAAGGCCGACTCATGACACCACTGACACAATACGGCCGGATGGCCGAGCGGCACTGGCGGGAACATTGTCCCCAGATGGTGCGCGAATTGGAACGGAAGGGGCTGCTGCACCAGATGCTGCTGGAGGCGGAGGAAAAGACGAAGGACGAAATGGCGACGCTGCGAACGCAGTTGATGCAGCAGGGATCGACGGCGCAACAGGCGCACACCCAGGCGTGGGAGATGGTGCGGGAGAAATACCTGCTCCTGCCGCCCGAGTCATAACCGGGGAGGTTTATCACCGGCATCACGAAGAACCGCCCAAGAATCTTAATGCCTATCGCATCAGCGAGGCGGACCGGTTGGGTGATGGCGGGCAGAAGGCAAAATTTCAAAGGAACGTCGCGGCTATTGAAACGCTGCGGCGCTTGGCTGCCGAGGACCGACCCGCAACACCGGAGGAAAAGGCCAACCTCGTCAAATATGTCGGCTGGGGCGGGCTGCCCCAAGTGTTCGACCCGGACAACGCCGACTGGCGCAAGGAACAGTTCCGGTTGTCAGAAATCCTTTCGGACGAAGAGCACCGCTCCGCCCGCGCCACCACGCTCAACGCGCATTACACCGCGCCGATTGTCATTGATGCGATGTATCGCGCCGCCGAGCGGCTCGGCTTCAAGGGCGGGCGCGTACTTGAACCCGCCTGCGGCATCGGCCACTTCGTCGGCCTCATGCCCGAAGCCATGCTCCGCCGTTCGACGGTCACCGGCATTGATATTGATCCCCTGACGGCCCGTATCGCCAAGGCGCTTTATCCCGACGCGGATATTCGCGCCCAGGCGTTTGAACAAACCAAGCTCGCCGATGGTTTTTACGACCTCGCCATTTCCAATGTGCCGTTTGGCGATTACACCGTCCACGACCCGCGTTGGAACCACTACAAGTTCCCCATCCACGATTATTTCTTTGCGGCAGCCTTGGAGAAAGTCCGCCCCGGCGGGCTGATGATGTTCATCACCTCGCGGGGCACGATGGACAAACTGGATTCCACCCTGCGCGAGCTGCTGTCCACGCGCACCGAATTGTTGGGGGCCATCCGCCTGCCGAATGATGCCTTCAAAAAGAACGCCGGCACGGAGGTCACCACCGACATCGTGATGCTGCGCAGACTCCGGACTGGCGAATCACCAACGGGCACGGCTTGGAACAAAACGACGGCCTACACCAACGACCTCGGCGAAGCGTTCACCATCAACGAATACTTTGCCACCCATCCCGAGATGATGCTGGGGAAAATGCGGCTCGCGGGCAGGATGTATGGCGCCAACGAACCGACCTTGGAACCGGATGGCCGCAATCTGGCGGAAGCGTTGGCTCAAGCCGTCGAACAGCTTCCCCAGGGTATTTACCAAGTTCAGGCGCACAAGGTTGCCGAACAGACGCTGGACCAATCCATTCCCGCGCCCGAGGTGGTTAAACCGAACGCCTATTGTCTTCACGATGGCCTGGTCTGCATCCGGGAGGAAAACGACCTGCGTCCACTCACGGATTTGCCTGCCGAAGTCCGCTCGCGCATCCGGCATTTGATTCCGGTCCGTGATGCCATGCGGGATTGTCTGCGGGCGCAGATGGATGGCAGCCCGGAGGAACGCGTGGTCGATACGCGGCAGCAACTCAATCAGACCTACGACAGCTTCGTGGGGCGCTTCGGGCCGATAAACCTGCGCGCCAACCAGCGGGCCTTCGACGGCGACCCGGATTTGCCGCTCCTGCTTTCGCTGGAAAACTACAACGACGAGACCAAACGGGCGGCCAAGGCCACGATTTTCCAAGAGCGTACGATTCATCTTCGCCAGCCGGTCGAATCGGCTGGCACTCCGAAAGAGGCGTTGCTGGTCACCTTGAACGAACGCGGTTGCGTTGATCTTGACCGCATGGCGGACCTGCTCAATAAACCGGTGCCGGAATTTTTACCGGAATTGAAGGGCGTCATTTTTCTGAATCCCCAAACCAACCAATGGGAAACCGAGGACCAATACCTTTCAGGCAATGTGCGGGAGAAGTTGTCGGTGGCGGATGCCGCCGCCGTGACCGACCCGCGCTTCGCCGAAAATGTCGGGGCGTTGAAATCGGTTCAGCCGGCGGATCTGGCGGCGACGGAAATTGACGTGCGCCTTGGGGCGGCGTGGCTGCCGCCGGAGGACGTGCAGCAATTCACGAACGAACTACTCAACATTCCGTCCGGCGTGGACATCGGGCACATCCACGCCCTGGGCGCCTGGCACATCAATGCCAATTGGGAAGCCAAAGGTGCCACCGCCAATACGACCGATTGGGGTACCGACCGTTACACGGCGCTGGAATTGATTGAAGACGCGCTCAATCTGAAGACGCCTACGGTCTATGACCTGGTGGACAAAAAGCCGTCCGTCAATGCCCAGGCGACCGAGGCGGCGCGGGAAAAGCAGGAACGCATCAAGGAGCGGTTCAAGGAATGGGTCTGGTCGGATGACTCACGGCGAGAACGGCTTTGCCGCCTCTACAATGACACGTTCAATCACACGCGCGTCCGCACGTTCAACGGCGACCATTTGACGTTGCCCGGAGCGAGCGGGGCGATTCAACTTCACGCGCACCAAATGGCCGGTGTTTGGCGCATATTGCAGACACCCAATACGCTGCTGGCCCACGTTGTCGGTGCGGGCAAAACCTACACGATGGTCGCCGCCGCGATGGAGTCGCGGCGGCTCGGCTTGTCCGGCAAGCCGATGTTTGTTGTTCCCAATCACATGCTCGGCCAGTTCTCCACCGAGTTGCTGACGTTGTATCCGGGCGCAAACATCCTGGCCGCTGGCAAGGAGGATTTCGAGTCGCAGAACCGCAAGAAGCTTTTCAGCCGCATCGCCACCGGGAATTGGGATGCCGTGATTGTCACGCACTCCGGCTTCGAGCGCATCCCGCTGTCACGCGAAACCCAGGAACGGTTTTTCAAGGAACAGCTTCACGAGTTGGAAATGATCAAACGCCAGCACGCGGACAGTTCCAACCGGCGCTTGGTGAAGGAACTCGAAAAGGCGAAGAAGCGGCTGGAAGCCAAGCTTCAAACGCTGGCTGCCGAACACAAAAAGGACAACACGTTGACCTTTGAAGAACTTGGCGTGGATCGGCTGTTCGTGGACGAGGCGCACTATTTCAAGAATCTGTTTTACGTCACCAAGATGACGCGGGTCGCGGGTTTGCCGCAGACGGCCAGCGAGCGGGCGTTCGATATGTTTTTGAAGGTGCGCCACGTCCAGTCGTTGAACGGCGGGGGAGGCGTGGTGTTCGCCACTGGCACGCCCATCGCCAACAGCATGGCCGAGATGTTCACCATGCAGCGGTATCTCCAGCATGACGAGTTGAAGAAACACAACCTGCATCACTTTGACTCGTGGGCCGCGACGTTTGGCGAGCCGGTCACGGCGATGGAACTTTCGCCGGACGGCGCGGGCTACCGGCTGAACACGCGCTTCGCTCGCTTCATCAACGTGCCGGAATTGATGCAGATGTTCCGCCAGTCCGCCGACGTGCAGACCGCCGCGATGTTGAATCTGCCACGCCCGAAGCTGGATGGAGAAAAACCGACCATCCGCAATGCGCCGGCCACGGAGGAGCTGAAAGAATTTGTGCAATCGCTCGCCGCGCGGGCCGAGCGATTGAAAAACGGCCGGGTTGATCCCAGCGAGGACAACATGCTCAAGATCACGTCCGAGGGACGGAAGGCGGCTTTGGATCTTCGCCTGATGAAACCGGCCGCGCCGGACGAACCGCAGAGCAAGGTGAATCTGGCCGTCGAAAAGATTTTCAACATCTGGCAGGAATCCAAGCCGGAGCGTTCCGCCCAGCTTGTGTTCTGCGACCTTTCCACGCCGAAAGACAAGGGCTTCTCTGTCTATAACGACATGGCGCAGAAGTTGGAACGGCTTGGCATTCCCGACAACGAAATCGCCTTCATTCAGGATTACGACTCGGACGTTTCCAAGCTGACGCTTTTCCGTGATGTCCGCGCGGGCAAAGTCCGCGTGCTGTTCGGCAGCACGCAGAAGATGGGGTCCGGGACGAATGTGCAGGAACGGTTGATTGCCCTGCATCACCTTGATGCGCCGTGGCGACCGGCAGACGTGGAGCAACGCGAAGGGCGCATTCTCCGGCAGGGAAACAAGAATTCTGTCGTGCAGATTTTTCGCTACGTCACGGAAGGCAGCTTCGACGCCTATATGTGGCAGACGTTGGAGACGAAGGCGAAGTTCATCTCGCAGGTGATGAGCGGCGACATGACGATCCGGCGGCTTGAGGATTTGGACTCCGCGGCGTTGACCTACGCCGAGGTGAAGGCCATCGCATCAGGCAATCCGTTGGTGATTGAAAAAGCCCAGGTGGACGCAGAGTTGATCCGGCTTACCCGGCTGCGGTCTGCTCATGCCGAGGAACAATACCGCATCCGTTCCAATCTCCGCCGCTCGCACGAGGATGCCGAAATTTTTACCACACGCCTTGCCAATCTGCGGCAGGACTTGGGTATTCGGCAGGACACGCCGGGCGACAAATTTCGGATTGAACTCGACGGACAGGAATCCAACAACCGGGGCATCGCGGGCGAATTGATTATGCGCCGGGCGGAAAAACTGAAGGCGCGGTTTGGCGACGACATCCGCATCGGGCGCTTCGCCGGTTTTGATTTGTTTCTGCGTCCGGGTTTCAACAACACCACCGAAATGGTCTTGCGCGGCAAAAACAGTTACGGCGCGCGGGTCACTGACACGGCTCTCGGCACCATCCGCTCGTTGGAGGCGACGGTTCAGGGATTTGAGGAACGCGCGGAAAGATTGGAGTTGGACATCACTGACGCCCACAAGCGCGTCAAAGAGCTTGGTGAAAAAGTCGGCGCGAAGTTTGAGCGCGAGGAACGCTTTCAGGAACTGACCCGGCGCCAGAGTGAGATTGAGGAAAAACTTGATCTGACCAAGAACCAGGCGCCGAGCCAGGTCGAAGCCGTTTCCGCCAGCGACGACGACCAGAAAGTTTCCGAGCATCAAACCCGAACCCATTCGCCCCGGCGCGCGCGCGGGGCGGCCGTTCATGTATGAATATCACCGCCCAACAAACCGAATTTCTCATTTGGAAAATCGTTCCCGCCCGGCTTGATGCCACGCAGACGGCGTGGTTTCTCGGTTTTGAACCGCATGAAATTCCCATGCTGGTCGGGGAGGGGCTGCTAAAACCGTTGGGGCATCCAGCACGCAATAGCACCAAATACTTTGCCACGGAAACGCTCGAACAACTTCGCCGAGACGAGAAATGGCTGGCCCGCGCCAGCGATGCCATCGCCAGCTACTGGCGCGAACGAAACGCCCGCAGGCAAAAGGCCGGCGGGCGCACGTAATCCCCAGGGCATTTAACCAGCCGCCGAAATTGAGCGACCATTTTTTTCAGGCATTGGCAGCGACGGGAGCTGCCCGCTGACCGAAATTCCCGCGAAATTCCCGCGTTGATTCTCATTTCTGAATTGTTTAGCCTCAGCGGGTGAAAGAAAGTCAAGCCCTGAAAAAACTCATTGCACTTTGTCTCGCGCTGCTTTCAACCAGTGCTGCCCTTGCTGCCCTTCAGACGCCGATCAACTTCAACTTTTCATTCAATGGCAGCAACGCCGTTCAAATCTCGTGGAACGCCTATCCCGGCAAGAGCTATGTCCTGCAAACGGCCACGAATCTCTCCGGGTCCTGGTCGAATTCGGCGACCTTGGTTGCCACCTCGAATTCGCTCTCGTTCAATTTCCCCACCACCGCCAAGGCCCAATTTTTCAAAGTCGTGAAGCTCGACACCGAAGGCCCGCAGATTTATCAGACCTCGCCGCTGGACGGAGCGATTGCCGTGAGTCCTCAAAGCGCCGTGCAGGTTTGGTTGAGCGACGCCACCGGCATCAACACCAACTCCATCACGTTTGCCGTCGGCACCAATGCCCCGATCAGCCTGCCGAACCCGCAGCTTGTCTATTCCAACGGCCTGCTAACGTTCACTCCCGCCACGAATGTCTTTCTCGGCACCAACGGCCAGGTGGTCGTGGCCAGGATTTCCGTCGCCGACACGCTGGGAAATGTCACCACCAATTTCACCTGGTCATTTCAAATTGCGCTGCCAAGCGTGCCCAGCACAAACCTGCTTTTCATTCCCGGCAGCAGCGGTTTTGTCTTGGTTGCCACCAATGGCACCAACTACACCTTTTCCTATCCGGGAACGTTTCCGGGCCTGACCAACGGCGAGATTCTGGTGAACACGAACCTTTCCACCGGCTACACCCTTGCAGTCGTTGCCTTCACCAATTATCCCGCCAGCAACACCGTGCTTGTGTTGACACGCGCGGCGACACTGGCCGAAATGCTTCAACTTGGCAGCGTGTCCTCGGCGACTTTCACGCAGTTGGGAAGCTCCGGAAATGCCGCTGTTAACTTCAGTCTCAAAGGTGCGGCAACACTGGCGGGGCCAAAGCCGAATTTTGCCCTTCAAAACACCGCCAATCTTCAAGGCACGCTTTATCAGGACGCCAACCTATTGATTGAATTGCTTCCGGGCAGTCAGTTGACGTTGAATTCTGATTTGGCGTTCAGCGCGAACTTCAGCAGCCTCAAGCTCAACCAGTTTTCCGCCACTCTTGCCTCCAGCGCGGGCATTACCCTGAATGCCCATGTTCACGCGACGGGCGCGTTGGCTCGCAGCGGGTCAATCCCCTTGATTACGCCGGTCAAACAATTCTACGGCGGGTTTATCGGACCAGTTCCAGTCTGGGTCGAGTTGGTGTTGGAAATCAACGCCGGTTACACCTTGAACCTTGAAGCTTCCGGTGATTACACCGCCGGCATCACCGGAACCGAGCAAATCCTCACCGGCAGAAGTTGGTCGCAGACCAGCGGCTGGACCGCCTTGCAACAAAATCCCACAGGCGGATTCTCCTTCCTGACTCCGACCTGGCAGGCGGAAACCACCGACAGTTTGAACGTTTATCTGCAACCCAAACTCACGCTCTACGTTTACAGCGCCGCCGGGGTGTCCGGCGACTTGCAGCCCTACTTGGAGTTGGATGGCAACGCCCAGTTGAATCCACAGCAATGGGACTTGGCTCTTTACGGCGGCTTGACCAGCACCGTTGGCCTGGACCTTAGTGTATGGGACAAATCCTGGGGCGAATTGCCCAGCCAAACCTTTACGCTCATTCCCGAAACGCTGCTTTGGGAAACCAACAGCATGCCGCCCCAGATTGTTTCGCAGCCTCAGGATGACTCGGTAACGGCCGGACAAACCGCCACTTTTAGCGTGACGGCCAATGGCGACAGTCCTCTGACTTATCTCTGGCAGCGCAATGGATTAAGCCTCACGGATGACGGTCGCATTACCGGCAGCCAGAGCAGCACGCTGCAAATTACCGGCTGCTCCAGCAATGATGTTGGGAGTTATGGAGTGAAAGTGAGCAACTCCTATGGAATTACCAACAGCCGGAACGCATTGTTGACCGTCAACCCCACCAATATTCTCGCTGGCATGGCGCTGATTCCCGCCGGCAATTTTACGATGGGGGACAATTTGGATGGCGAGAGCGATGCGCCGGTGCATTCGGTTTATGTCTCGGCGTTTTACATGGACAAGTATGATGTGACGGAGGGGCTATGGCAGCAGGTATATACTTGGGCAGCGGCGCATGGCTACAGTTTTGATAATAGCGGGTCGGTGAATGACGGTTACAGCAAAGGGCCGAATTATCCGGTGGTGGTTGTGGACTGGTATGATTGTGCGAAGTGGTGCAATGCGCGGAGCGAGATGGAGGGGCGCACACCGGCGTATTACACGAGCGCGGCGCAAACCACCGTCTATCGGACGGGGGATTTGGATCTCAGCAGCGCCTGTGTGAACTGGGGTGCGGGCTATCGGTTGGCGACCGAAGCCGAGTGGGAGAAGGCGGCGCGGGGCGGGTTAAGCGGTCAGCGGTTTCCATGGGGGAACACGATCAATGAAAGCCAGGCGAACTATTATGCTTATCCATTATCGCTTAATTCGGGCGGATATTCCTACGATGTGAATTCCTACACCGGCTACAACGTTAATTTTGCGACCGGGAATTTCAACACCAGTTCAGTGAACAGTTTTGCGCCGAACGGGTATGGGTTATATGACATGGCGGGGAATGTATGGCAGTGGTGTTGGGACTGGTATGGAACGTATGCGGGTGTGAGTGACCCGCGTGGGCCGGCATCAGGCTCCAACCGCGTGGTTCGCGGCGGCGGTTGGCGCGACAACGCGTTCAGCTGCCGGGCGGCGGGTCGCGGCTACAACTTCGACTACCCGGCCGACAGTTACGGCCGCGCCGGGTTCCGCTCCGTCCTGCCCCCAGGTCAGTGAGCTAAACGGACAGAGCGGAGCCGGCGAGTCGGAGCGAAGGATGAGCGGAGACTGACGGCGGAGGTGCGTGCCGCACGGGCGTATGGCCAACGAGTGAGAAAAATGAAGCCCGCGCCGCGGTCGCGATTTTTGAGGTTTTTTTGTCTGTTAAACACGGTCGTGCAACTGAAATTATTCATCGTGCCAGTGAAGAATCTCTCGATCCCGGAGGGCGAGATGAATGCGTTTCTGCGCGGGCACCGGGTGCTGGCGGTGAGAAAAGAGTTTGTGAGCGACGGTGAGAATTCGTTCTGGACGTTTTGCGTGGAATATCTGGAAAGCACCCCGGCGGGCATCGCCGCGCCCGGCAGCAAGCTGCCCAAGGTGGATTACAAGGAGGTGCTCAAACCGGAGGATTTCGAGGTGTTCAGCCGGCTGCGGGACTGGCGCAAAAGCGTGGCGGAAAAAGAAGGCGTGCCGGTGTATGTGGTCTTCACCAACGAACAACTGGCGGACATGGTGAAAAAGCGAGTCAGCACGAAAGCCGCTTTGAAAGAGATCGAAGGCGTGGGCGAGTCCCGCATCGAAAAATATGCCGAAGCCGTGCTGGAACGGCTGGTGTTCAATCCGGTGCCCGGATGAATCAATGAAACGACACGGACAAGTGATGCCGAAGATCGCGGACGGGGAAAACCTGCGGCTGGCGTTCTGGAAAGCTGCCAAGGGCAAACGCGGCAAGGCGGATTGCCTGATGTTCCAATCGCGGCTGGATGAAAACTTGTCCGCGCTGGGCGCTGAATTGCTGGCCGGCGAAGTGTCGGTGGGCGACTATCATTATTTCAAAGTGCGAGATCCCAAGGAACGGCTGATCTGCGCGGCAACTTTTCGCGAGCGGGTGTTGCATCACGCGCTGATGAACGTGTGTGAGCCGGTGCTGGAACGCGCGGCGGTGTTCGACAGCTACGCCTGCCGCAAAGGCAAGGGCCGGGTGCTGGCGGTGGCGCGGGCGCAAGGTTATGCGCGCACACAACGCTGGTTTCTGAAAATGGACATCCGCAAGTATTTCGATTCGATTCATCAGGCCACGCTGCGCGAGTTGCTGGGACGTAAGTTCAAAGACCCTTTGTTACTGGGTGTATTTGACCGCATTCTCGCCAGCTACCACACCACGCCGGGACGCGGTTTGCCGATTGGCAATTTGACCTCGCAACATTTCGCGAATTTTTACCTGTCGCCGCTGGATCGGTTCCTCAAGGAAGAACTCGGTCGCGGTGCTTATGTGCGCTACATGGATGATTTTGTGGTGTGGGGCGCGAGCGGAGGCGAGTTGCGCGAGGTGTGCGAAAGGGTGCGGGAGTTTCTGTCGGTGGAGTTGAAGCTGGAACTGAAGGCCAACACGGCCATAAATCGCACGGCGTTCGGAATGGATTTTCTTGGCTACCGACTGTTCCCCGGCATGGTGCGCCTGGCGAGGCGGAGCAAAGTGCGCTTCACCCGGAAGTTCCGGCGCTATGAGGAAGCGCATCGGTGCGGCCAGTGGAGCGAGTTGCTTTTGAAGCAGCGGATGCAGGCGCTGCTGGCTTTTGTGATGCCGGCGAACAGCCTGGCTTTTCGGCGGCACGTCATACAACGCTTTGGGGTGGCTGCCAAAAGGCTCCAACCGCGTGAATCGCGGCGGCAGTTGGAACAACAACGCGATCAACTGCCGGACGGCGGATCGCAACAACAACAACCCGGCCAACAACAACAACAACACCGGGTTCCGCTCCGTCCTGCCCCCAGCTCAACCGCAATGCCAGCCGGCAGTGCGCTTGACCCGGCAACCATCCTGTCCGGTGCCCGCCAAGAGTGAGCCGGCAAATAACGCAGCCATCCGCCCGGTGCCAGTCAGTGAACGGAGTTCGCCAAAAACTCCGGGCGGTTGCGGTGTGTTCTGGAAATTCCGGCGTGGTGAACTGGCGGCTTGGCTACTCGACTGCGCATTTCTGGAGAAGATTTGTTATGTCCTAAAAGGGGTCCTGCGTTCATTATTCAAGATCAACACCGTCAATTGGGCGTAGATCAGGCTCACGACATGGCTTCACGGTCGGTGAACGTCATAGAAGCGTCTTGCCTTTGCTGGGATGAATCCTGACTTCCTCACGGATGGCAGCGCGGACTTTCGCTTCGATCCGTTCAACGAAGCTCATGCCAACCCGGCTGAATTTATTGGCTGGCCGGATTGCGGAGGCAATTTCCAGCGCGGTTTGTTTCACCTTGCTCCGGCAAAGATGCGGAGTGGTATTGATGCTTTTAAACGCGTCCGTTGTTTCAACTGTTTCCATAATTTGCTTTTTTGGTTGCGTCGCTGATTCATTCAACGACACCACTATTTTATCAGGCGCGCTTTTGTTGAACGGCGAATTGAGTGACCGAACCCTTGCAAACATTGAACAAAACCGCTGTTGCCGCCGGCACTTGACACAAAAGCGCGTTGATTTTACGCGGTGCGACTTGGCTGGTTTTCAGTTTCGACACCGTTTTCATTCAATGTTTGCAAGGTGAAAAATAGTTCAATTATTTTTATCACTGGCACAGGCGGCTATGGCGATTCTGTGAAAGCCGGACACTTAACCAGCCGCCGAAAACGAGTGACCATTGCCTTCGGGCTTTGGCAGGGGCGGAAGCAACGGAACGATGCGGCCTTCCACGTTTTGCTTTTCGTAGCTTTCCAACGAAGGCAGTCTGACTTGCGCTTTGCTGGCGTAAGCACGGTGAATGGCCTTGCTGTTGTGTCCCAGTGCTTCTTGTGCAAACCGCTCCGGGTAGCCGCATATCTTCGCCCGCTCCGCCCAAGCGTAGCGGTAAGAGTGCAGGGATACGCCCTTGATGCCCAATCCATCGCAACGTTGCTTGAATTCCGTGGCGCGGTCGCCACAGCGAACGGATTGCAGGTAGGGAAACAAAGGGCCGGTTGCCGGCATTTGCCGCAAAAGGGCTTCAATGTCCGGGCCAAAATGAATCATGGCCAGACTGCCGGTTTTCTGCCGCGCGTAGGCGATGGTCTGGTTGGGCCAGTCAATGTCCTCCGCCTTGAGATTGGCGATGTCGGTTTGAGAACCGCCGAGATGCCAGCACAGCTCGTAGAAGCTGCGCCGCTCCGGGTTCTTTTCCCGCTCAATGATGAGCTGATGTTCTTCGCTGGTGATGGCGCGTCTTTCCTTGAAGCGCACTTCCGGCCAGAGTCGCTTGGGAATAATCGGCCACGGCAGCCAGTTCATTGAAAGGCAGAAGTTGTGAAGTTTCCGCAGGTGGACATTCGTGCTGACCGTGCCCGCCTTCAGGCAGGCGAGCAGATGCTCGCCTTGCGTTTCAAGAATGATGCGATGGCGAATCAGGTCCAACGCGGCTTGCTTGGCTGCCTGCCGCCACCGATCCTGGGTTGAACCGCTTTTGGTCTCGATGATGGTATCAAGGGCTTGTTGCCACGTCCGGGTCGCGACGCCTGAATCCGTTCCTGCCAGGTATGCCTTGGCGATCTGGAGATTCAGATGCGGTTGGCGGATGGATTCATTCCGGGCGTTGAGCAGCGACGTGGCCTCGGCGCGATTCCTCGTTCCGGTGCTTTCTTGCTTCCGGGTTTCGGTGTCTTCGATGTAGAACATGCCGCCGCGTTTGCGGCGGTAGAGGATGTAACGACGTTTCATAACACAGACTTTCTTTGTCCGATGTTATGAAGCCGCAGGCGGCTATTGGTGTGTCAGACACACCAGACGGGCGGCGAATCCCGTCGTCGCGAGTGATTGCCGAGTTTTACCGGAGTAGTCGTTGAGTATTAGCCCGGTATTGATTTCACTGGCACTTTCACTGGCACTGGCCTCCTCTGGAAGCTGCAACTCGTTGCAAAAAAGCAACTTAGAGTTGGAGGCGAGGGTCGGAATCGGCCGCATTTCCCCGCCGTTGCACCTTTAATATGCCTGATTTTATTGGGTATTCAAGCGAAAACGGTTTAATCCGCCCCTATCCTTTTTAAGCCGTTTGGTGTCCGTTTTGGTGTCCGCTGGTGTCCGATTAAAAAGTGTGTCCACGCTTATTTCAGGACCGTTTGTGACAGCGTTACGTCCTTAGCAATATCGGCCAATTTCCCACCGCTTAACACCATTCGGCTCAAGCTCACGTTTGCCGTCAAATTTGTCGTAGCAAACGGTTGTGGACTGGTAACAACGAAATTGAATGTTGTACCGGATTTTGGCTGCAATGGATGGGCTTTCGCGCCGCCGATTACCCATTTGGCCGACTGTCCAACCATTTTACCGTGATCGTCGAGCAGGAAACAGATGGCGCGGGCGGATTCAACCGACTCCGCAAGATGGTTGGTCATGGCCAGTGAAACGATGGCTTTTTGACCGGTGATCTTTGGCGGAGAAACAGTGATGGCAAGCTGAGCCTGTGCTGTCAACACGCCAAACAGAGCAATTAGCGGCAGATAGATCACGGCGCGTAAAGTGCTAAAATCCATATTCTTCCAGCAACTTGGCCGATTTTTTCTTCAAGTTTTCATATTTTTCCATCGAGAAGTCTTTGAAATACGTTGGATCTGAAATGACGTACTTCAAAAAAAAGCGGCAAGCCGCATCTTGATTTAGAAAATAATTCTCAACAACACTTTCTCCTCGCTCCACAAGCGAGACCAACCATCGGTCATCGTCCTCATGGGTCAGACAGATTGCCCCTTCCACCCGATGGGCAGGAAGAACAAGGCATGCTTTTTCGTTAATTTCGTTGCGTCTTAACTCTTTCAGTAGGCCGTCAGCATTCATTTAGTTACCTCCAATGTGGGGCTTGATAAATCCACCAGCTTCTAAGTCACTAATGCTCATTGGAAGCTTGTATTGAATTCCTAAGCCTGGAGCATCTTTCCAAGGTGCAGCTAATCCGGCGTCCATCTTGAAAGGCTTTACGACCATCCATAAGCTTTCAACCTGATTTGGATAACCAGATGGCAGTCCACGGGCTCCAAGCGGTGTGCCCATTGGAGAGACATACCTTCCGCCTCTACCTCCAATTCCACCTAAATCACCCAACCGACTGAAGATACTCCCAACCTGTGCGGTTTCAGACTGACTGTAGCCAGCAAGAAAACCGCCCTTATTGTCAGCACTGTTTGGCCACTTTTGCCAAAGCTCAATCGCGGTGGATGTTTCCTTTGCGGCAACCTGACTTTGAGCAAGCGCAGGCTGTTGGCTCGCTCCTCGGCTTGCGGAAGCACCCACATTTTCGCTGAACGTGTCGAGACTATAATTGACGCCTTGACGGTAGGGCAGAATGCTCTTAGAGGCGCTGCTGGCAACATTGGCTTCCGCTTGAACATTCACCACCACGCTTTGGCCGGCTCCCGTGCTTGCGGTCGAGGTTTCAGCAGCTCCCGCCATTGTTCTTGTTTCGGCCGCTAGCGCCTCTTCCTCTATCCCGCCAGTAAGCGCAATTGGTTCCGCAGGGTTCAGCAGACTTGTCCCCGGCGCACCCAATTCAAGCACCGGCGGCAGCACGGCGAGAAAGTTCAAAATAATTCCCGCCCCTTGCAGATAGGCATTGCCGTCAACCCGCTGGCCGGTGAACATGTCGCGACCGCTGTTCAGTTCGCCCCACATTTTCAAGCCGCCGAGGATTGGAACCATGTCCACCAAGCCCGATGCCCCCTCGACAAAATCCTGTTCGCGCTGCACTTGCTCCGCGATATTGGGCAGGCTGGAAATATCGAAACTCTGCCGTCCGAACAGTCCAGACGGATCAAAGAAATTGACCGGATCGCCGTGTGCGAATGAATACAGGTCCGGCGTGGCGGCGTGGCCAAAGGGATCAGCGGAGGCAAACCGTCCCGACACTGGATCGTAAACGCGAGCGCCCAAATAAATGAACCCGGTTTCATCCACCCGTTTGCCACGCCAACTGGTGGCTTGGTCCACGGTTGCATTCAGGGACAGGGCCGGAGGCTGGCCGCCCGGCAGCGGTCCGTAGCTGCTGAACCGCGCACCACTCCAAGTGATCGTGCTGTTTTTGATGGAGCCAAGCACGTTGCCGAAAAAGTCCTGCACCACGCCGATGGAACTGAGATAACCGGCGGGAGACACCATTTCGAGTCCGCCCACCCCGTTCATTCCGCCATACGTGCCGTCAACGTCCGGGCCGTAGGTTTTGAGCGTCACCGAACCATTCACCACCACGCCCACCTCCAAGAATTCCGCCTGCGGATCATACCAGGAATCCACCGTGCTGACTCCATTGGTCAGGTTGACGGGCGAGTTCGACATCACCATCGTGTAAGTCGTGCGCAAACGGCGTCCCAACCCATCATAAATGCCCGTCCAGTTGAAACCGTTGGACAGAACATCCCGGTCCGCCAGATTTATCAATCGGTTGAACGCATCCCACGTCAGCGTTTGTATCCGGTTGGTGGTGCCCGATGAACTCACCCAGACGCGCTGCGTGATGTTCCCGTTGCCGTCATACACGTTCTTAATCGTGTCGGTTGCGCCGCCGTTGCAGGTAAAGCTGTTGTTGGTGCCGCCAACGCTGCGGCCCGTCGCATCGAAAGCAGACACCAGCAAGCTGTGGGAGCCGGGATACAGGTTCAGGCTGGCGCGCCAGCGTCCATCGCTTGTGTTGGGGCCGTCAAATTGCACGCTAACGGGGTTGCCATCCAGGGTGGCGGTGATGGTGCTTGCGCCAGGGGCTTTGCCGGTGGCGGAACGGGTCAGCACCGAATCACTGGCCTGGGCCACGCGGCTCAATCCATCCAGACCGCCGCTTCCCGGCACGCTCCAGGTGCCCGCCTGACTGCCAGCTTGCGTGACCGATGTCAGAATGCCCAACCTGGCCGCCACCCCCCCGTCCATGATATAATTATTCGTGACGCGTTGGCTGGCGGACACATTGAGGGTTTCTTGCGTCAGGCGTTGTGCCCATGGCGAATAGGTGTAATTGCGACTGTCGGTAAAATCCCCGCGAACCGCTGTATAGCTGTTCAACCGGCCGTCATTGCGCCAAGTCATGGTTTCAGAGAGAGCCGTGGTCGAACCAACGGTGGTGGTGGTTTGGAGTATGCGTCCCCGGCCATCGCGCTGATTGATGGTATAGCTGCGCAAAGTGTTGGTGCGTCCGGTGATCAGCCCATTGTTGGCATAACCAAAACCCGAGCCGCCAGCCGCCGTCATCAAGCCATCGGCTTGGTAGGCAAAACCGATGGCAAGTTGATCGGGCAGCGACAACAAACTGCGACGACCGACCGCATCCCAATTCTGGCCGGCGTTGAAACCGCCGCCACTGCTCGCGGACGCCGACTCGGAAACAAGCTGGCCATAACTGTCAAAGGATCGCGAAATGGCCGTGCTCGGTCCAGCGTTGGTGCTGCTGAAAGACTGAACCAAACCCGTAAGCAAATCACGGTGGTCATACTGATAAGTCGTGGTGGTTTGCTGCTGCAACTGGCTGCCGCCCGTGGTCAAAGAGGCTAGCCGCAGAAAATCATCGTAGCTGTTGGTGCGGCTGGTGCCACGTCCGTCGGTGATGGTTTGCAAGCGCCCGGCAAAGGGGCTGCCGGACGGATAATACTGATAGGTCATCGAACGGGCGGTTTGCGAACTGCCGCTTTCCTTCTCGGTGGCAATTCTGCCGTCGTTCAAGTAGGTGGCACTCCACGTCAGGCCACCAGGCATCGTCCGGTTGGTCGTGTCGCCGAGAGCATCGTACCCGTAACTGGTCACGGCCCCATCCCGGTTGACTTCGGTTTGCACCCGGTTCAATCCATCATAAGTCCAGACATTGGTCGCCCACACATTAATGCTGCCGTTGTAGGAACACTGCTCGGCTTCCAGCAAATTCCCGGCGGCATCAAATTGCCGCCAGAGGTATTCTTGGACCCCACTGCCAGGGTAATTCACTACGAGAACCGGGTGGCCTTCATTGTCGGTGTAGGTCGTGGTGGCCACAGCATTGGCCCCGGTGCCGTTGGTGATCGTGACACTTTGATGATCGGCACTGTAGGCGGCGGTCACCACCCGCACAAGCACGTCCGCCGCCGAATGGACTTCTACGCGAGTTTCGCGCCCGGATGCGTCGAAGGTGGTAATGGTTTTCTCACCCGCCACATTGATATTGGTCAGATTGACCCCGGCGGCATCATAGAAATTGGTGACGGCGTGCTGGAGCTGATTGGTGGCATAAACTCCGCAGCCAGGAATCGGGCAGTTTAGAGCTATGGTGACAATGGCCGGTCCGGCCGTGATTTTGATTCGATCCAACCCGTCAAACAGGTTGGTGAAGATGTTCCCTTCGCCATCTACGGTCTGGATGGCATTTCCGCGAGCATCGAATTGGACAAGGTTGGTTTCGATGATGCCGGAAGCATTGTGAAAATACCGGGCAATCACGTTTCCCGCATCGTTGTACACCGTTTGCCAATAATTGCCATTGGGCAGGAATTCTTGGACCAGACGCCCGCCAAAATCGTATCGCCAGGAATTGGTGGAGCCATCCGGGTTCTGTTGAAACCGCAATTTGCCGGTCGAGGTGTACAGTTTGGACGTGACGCCGCCGAGGGCATTGGTCGCAAACGACAACTCGCCACCGAGTTCGTGCGCAAAACTGTTTGTCGCCAAGGCTACGCCGTTGGCTCCATAAAAAACCTGCCGGACCAACTGACCAATGGCATCGAATCCCTGAACCACGTAGTTGCCCAGCGGATCGTTGATTTGAATCTGGTTTCCGAAGGCATCGTATTGGTAGAAGCTGGTTGAATAAAGATTGTCCGGGTCGGCATCCACGCCACTGCCATCGGCCAACGCCGCGCTGCGCCAGTGAATTTCGGTGACCTCGCGCCCGGCTCCATCATAATCGCGCCAGACATAATCTTCCGGGTTGGACCGCGGGCCGTCTGTCCAGACCAACTCGCCGTTTTCATTGTAATACGAGTAATTGAAAGTTTCCGGCGTGGCCGCGCCAGATTCATAAACCTCCTGGGCCGTCATGCGCCCCATGGGGTCATATGCAAACACCTGGCTGCGTCCGGCGGCATCCGTGTTTTGTTTGAGTTCGCCCCGGTCGGTGAACAGCAGCGTGTTTACGACCGCCGGGTCAGCCGTGCCAGTGTAACGGGTGGATTGCCGCAGAAACCCGCGTCCATCATAGGTGAAGTCGCTGGTTGAGACACTCCCGCGCACCACGCGGGAAGCCAGGCCATAGCTGGCGAGGGAAGACACCACGCCATTGGTGACCGCCTGGGTGACATTGGTATAAAAGAACTGGTTGGTGGAAACGGGCACGCCATTGGCCTGCCGCACAATCGCCGTCGGCAAGGTCGGATAGGCGGTATTGGTGTAATAACAAACCACCTGATTCATCATCGGGTCGGTGGCCATCGACAGCAGATTACGGCTGGTATAGGTGTAGGTGTACGTGGCGGTTTCATTGGTGGCGGAACCGCCGGTCAGATTGCCGGTCAACGTGGCCTGCTTTAGGTTGCCGTAAGAATCATATTGAAAATCCGTTCGCAAACCGCGTTTGTCGGTCCGGGATTTAAGGCTGTGCGGGTAATAACCGGCGTCGGCAGAATTGGTGAACCAGACTTGCGTGATGGTCTGCCCCAATTCATCGGTGATGCTTGTAATCAGATTGTTGGTGTATTGGAAGGTGCTGGTTTTTCCAAAAACATCCTTCACCGAGGTTGTGCCGGTGACGATAGGGTTGGTGGCGCTGGTAAAATTGTTGTTGTAAATGAACGTGGCGTTGGTCACGAGACGGAGGTCGCTGCCGACGGTTGCCGCCTGCGTGATCACGCGCCGAAGACTGTCATAAGTGTTCGCCAGCAAGCGCCCGTTTGGCTTGCCCTCCGTCAGAATCAGATGGCTGGAAATGATGTTTGTGATGCCATTGGTAACCACAGTGCTATGCTGGTAGGTGTAGGAGATTTGCGCCTGGTCCGGCAGGGTCACGGTGAGCAGGTCGCCGTGGGAATCGTAGTCGTAATGCAAACGCCGTCCGTCCTCCGTGTAGGCATCGGTGATGTGCGCAAATGAATCATAGTTGAAAACAAGGAAATTGCCATTGCTGCTCTGAATGCGATGCACCTGCCCATAATCGGGCTGGGTGTTATCATTTTGGAACGAGAAGGCAAAACTGTTTCCATTGACGTCCGACCATTGTTGAAGATAAGGCCGATAACGGGCAAAGCTTGATCCGTTCGTGCCGACCACGGGGAAACTGGTGTATTGGAAAGTTCGGACGCTGCCATCCGCCCCGCAGAGGTAATAATTCGTGTTTCCTCCCGAGACCAGATTCGTGATATAGTTGTTGAACAGGTTCGCCGTGGAACCGACCCCGGCCGAGCTGCGGTTGTTCAATCCCGGATTGTCTGCCGCCGTTGGTTTCCAAAAATTGGTGCCAACGCTGGGCTGCCGGTACGCCACGACTGTGCCGTCCATTTCCGTGGCATAGATCAAGTTGGTCGAAACCATCCGCAAATAGGGTTGATAAGCTGGCCGCCAACCGTAACCAAACGGGCTGTCGCCCATGTCCACGTTCTGGCTTGAATAATTGCGCCGAATCAGGAGCGGCATCTGCCCTGGCAGATTTAAATCGGTGGTCTCAATGTAAAATTCGCCCGTCACCGCGTTTACTGGATCGGAGACAGTCCCGGACAGTTGAGCGTAATCCGGTCCGATGGCTGGATCGTAGCCGCTGCCAAAGTTCACCGTGTCCTGATAGGTGTTGACCGGGGTCTCGTTTAGAAAGTACGAGGCCGTGTTGAATTGAAGTGAATCAAACGAATTCCAACTGAAATTGATGCTGCCGGATTGAAGATAGCTAAATGTCGAACCCGTATCCCACCACGAAATGGAATCATTCAAGAAGCTGGGTGTGCTGATGTTTGGCGCACTATAGGTCACCTGCCAACTACTGTCGCTGTTCCATGAGTCCCACGAGCTGGAATTCAAGTAATTGAACTGGTCGTTCAACGAGTTCCACGAACCGGAACTCAAATCATTGTAGTTATAATCCGGCGGATTGTAAATCGGATCGGTCAGCGGATCGCCCCAACCGCCGTTTTGCGGCATTTGGTTTCCGCTGATTAAGCCGGCAGTGGTTGAACGGCTAAACGTCAACGCTGCCATGCCTTGATAGGAGGCAACGGTGTTTGTGACTGGTTTGGCTGTCACATATGCGATGGCAAACGTGGGGGCAACCGTGCTGTAGTTATTGTCGGCGCTAGGCGTAAAGGTGGCAGCAATGGACTGCCAGATATTGGAATCGTAGGAGGCCAGATTAGAATGCATCATCCAATTCCAGTAATTCAAGACATATATCCCGGGCTGTCCCGCTTGTTGTGCCTGGCGCAACAATTTCACACTGGAAATGCCTCCCGTATGATTGTAAAAATCATTTACGATCTGATGTTCCTGCGCCGAGCCTTGGAGGTTTTGCAGCCGCAAGAAATCATCATTACTTTGAAGTGGGTCGGAGGCGTAGTCGGCATGAGAACTCGTATTGCCATAGACGGCAACACTCTGAAAGAGCATGTCCACATTGGGATGAACCAAGGATAGCGGTTGGACCAACGTCCCGCCGGAATTACGCTTGGCCGCAAGCATTGAAAGGCCAATCCCCACATTGGAAGAGGTTCGCACCTTGTGCCAAGCCTGGCATTTGGCGTCAAAAGCATCCACCCGCTGATAATAGGACATCCCCATCAGATACGGTAGCGTTCCCTGAGTGACGTCCGGCGATAGCGTGTTGGTAATGGAGGGGGTAGCCTTCACTTGATTTTGCATGTTCCAATACTCCTGCGCCCAGGGCATCAACATCTTCTGGCTGACCCGGCCCAAATCGACGCAGATTGCCGCTAAATCGCCAAGGCGCATTTCCGAATCAGAAGGAAAGTCCAGCATTTCCACAACGTTCAGATATGACAACGTATTTGTTCCAATGGTACTGGGAACCGTGCGATGCCGTTGAAAATCAAAATGCACCAACAAATAGTCGTTCGTGCTCGCCAGCGTCAATTGCAATTGCTGCGGGTTGACAAGTGTCGAGTCGTTCGAGAAGTTCGCCACATTGGTCGCCCCTGTCCGGTAGGGAGCGAGCGAAAGGGTCAGGGTATAATTGTTGCCGTTGGTTTGCTGGCGGATGATGAATTTGCGATCATGCAAATCCAGTGTTCGCAAATTGCCCGTGAAAATGCTCTTGTTGGTCGCATTCGAGCTGTAAACGCGCACGCTCACGGTGTCAAAAATATTGGTGAAGCTGGGGTATAGGTTGGTGATGGTGGTCAAATCATGCACCGTGTTGACCGCTCCATTGGTGACGGCAAATGGGGTCGGGAAATCGCTCCATTGAATGTACTGAACCCGCCGATTGAAAGCACTGATACCAATGTCATCCAGCGAAACGCCCGGCGCTGTGGTCAGCAAGGCATTCTGGATAAACCTGGGGAAAAGTACGTCGGGCGTATCCGCCTCACTGCTTAGCGAAAAAATGTTGGTGTCTCCATGAATGTAGGCGTCCACCCATTTGTAACCGTTGTTGTAATTGGTCGGCATGTAGTCATACAAATTCAACCCTTCGGTGACCTGGGTGTCCTTGATCCACGGAAACAGATGAATCCACTGGCCATTCACATAAGCCGCAACCCATGGATAATTCACCGAAATCAACGTGTTGGTTATGAACGGCTCCCCGCTGTAATTGTAAACGGCTCCGTGAATCTGCATTTGCAGCATTTTGCTCAACTGGGTGTCGAGCATTTGAACCCCGTCATTGGGACCGTAAACGTAGGTTGCTGGCACTCCGGCCCGGCGCAGCATATAAATCAAGAGCGAACATTGCTCCACCGGAGAACCTTGCCCTTCAAGGAAAACCCCCAGCGCGCTCCGGTTGACGCCGCCAAGATTCAGCGAGGCGTCAATGAAATTCGTCGGATTGTTGTTGTAGGCAATCGGGTCGGTCAATTCGATTTCGTTCTGCACATACGCTGCCATGGCCAGCGCGTTGCTGCCCATGTCGGACACAAACTGGTCAAGGATCGGGTGCCGCCGCAATTCCGGGCTGTTGTCCAAATCCGTGTAATTGGTGGCGGCGCTGGCGATGGCATTGGTCACGGCGGCATGAGTCGCCAGCAACTCGGCCAGGGATTTTCCGTAATACTGCGATGGCATTGGCTGTCCTTGAAATTGCGCCTGATCCACGAAACTGGCGCGCGTCACCGGGCGCTTGTCGAAATTCAGACTGTAAAGCGGCTCCCAGGTCCAATTCCCCCCGGAATCCACCGTCATCCCTCCCAAGTCCGTGCTCCCGATGGCATAGACCACGAACAGATAGTTGGTGGCGGTGGCGGTGGCCTCATGGGTCAGGGTGCCTTCGCCGAAAAAACCGTCACCCCATGTGGTGTCTGGCTGTTCGTAAAAGGTGGTGGTCAAGCCGTATTTTGAGGTGACGAACATGTTGCCGCTGGTGATCAATTGCGTCCAGGCGTTGCTCTGGCTGGAAGGCGGATACGGAATTACCAGAGAGTCCACATACGCCATGTTGCTGATCGCGTAAACAGCGATAATAATCGCATTCGTCCATACGGTGGACACGGTGGGATCACCCGCATAAATCCCAAAGCGGTAGGCCTGGTTGCAATAAAGGGACTGTCCGCTCGAATAGCTCCCGAAGGAAGCCAGCGTCGAAGTGAATTGAATGCGGTTGGTGATATTGTCTTGCGAGTTGGAGTTGGCCGCGTTCAGGTGATACCAGGTGCCGCCGATTTCAAGAGGGGTGGTTGCCGCCAGTTGGCCGCTCAACGGGATGACTGTGGAATAATAGGCGGTGTCGCTGCCGCTCCCGCGATAAAAGCGCGCCGTGGTCTGCGCCGACAACAGCACTGGCGTCATCAGGCAGAGGAGCAAAAAATGTCGGAAGATTCGGATGGTCATAAACGTATTCGGGTAGATTATTGCACGTTGGAGCCATTCAGCGGCTGTTCAATCGTGACCAGCACCACCAGCGGGGCCGAATTGGTGGTGCTGGCGGATTTGTAGAATCCGGTGTAGGTGAATGGCGTCACCGCAAAATTTGATTGGCCCGTCACGCCGTTGGTCAGGAGATACCAGTACGGATTTGGCCCCAGGGATTGGCTGAAATAAATCTGGTAGATGCCGGTGGGGGTTCCGTTGGTGACGGTCAGCAGCAATTGATTGCTTGAGGCCGTGGAAATCTTCAATTCCGGTGCGGATTGCGCCAAAGCACTGACGGCGCAAAGCACCCCTCCAGCCATAACAGTTGCGCGAAACAAAAATCTACTCGGTGTCGTTTTCATATCAGGCTCTTTTTTTGCGTCACATCGTTTTCTGCCAGTCAGATAACGCCTTGTTGTGGCGTGTTCCCGTCTCAAAAAATCTGCTTTAAACCAATTCGTCTCCATTCTCTAACTTGCGGCATCCCTTTGGCAATAATTTTCCTGTTAATTTTGGGCGGTGGCTGCCCGATATTTCTTGCCTTTGGATTGGCAATTTATGGTTTCCCTAAAAGATTCTCCCACGGGCAACGCAGCGCCCTTTGTAAGCGAATAACCGTTGTCAGCAATATATTCACCTTGCCAGCTTCAATTTTTTGGATGGTCCTGGGGTGCAACGTCACCATTTCGGCAAGCCGCTCCTGTGTGATCTGTTGCAGCACTCGTTCCCGGCGGACATTGTCGCCGAACGATTTGAGATGCGATGTTTGGACTCGTTCCAGTGGCACGCCTTATTGAGGCGGTTATGACCCGTTTTGAACACAGCACAACGGGGCGTGAAAAACACAGCAGCACGGACTTCCCAGCGTACCGCAATCACAGCGCAATTTCATTCTGCAACAACCAGAAGCCTCTGCGTTTGGTGTTGAGCACGCGATTTGTTTAACGATGTTTGACCCTGCGGGAAATCTCAGAGAACCCCTCATGCCGGGAACCCCAGCAACCGGCGGGTCACCGCCAGGTGGTCGCCGATGCGGGACTGACTGGTCAACTCCGCCTCGTCCGGCAACGTCGTCCACAATTCCCATTCGGGCGTCTCCATTTCCAGATGCCGCAGGGCAATACAGACACCGCCTTTAAACCCGGCCAACAAGTCGAGACTTGCACCCCGCTGAACCAGCGCCCGCCAGCGCCGCCGAAACTCCGCGAGCGTGGCCACGGCCCGCGCCTTTTCCGCTGCAAAATCCCGGACGGCACTTGATGCTGGCTGGACGGCGTTCGCCGAGGCTGGTTCTGCAATCAAATTCTGGTTTTTCATAAGTTTTTTTTGATGCTCGCCGTCCGTGTCCCGCCGTGGGCTTGGTTCTTCACTCACCGGGAGCCAGCGGGCCGCTCGCGCCAGCGAACCAGAGATTTTCGCGCCAGCAAAAGGCATGACCGGCGGCGAAAGGGCAAAAGGGAGATGGCGGGCGTGTCTTTTGCAACCGCCAAGCCAAAAAAACAAACCAGTTTCCAGCTTGGCGGTGGTGGCGCTGCCAGTTTTCGGCCCGGTGGCGGACGAGAACCAAGCCCACGGCGGGACACGGAGGGCGCACTCTTCAACCAAAACGCGCCATGACCAAAACCACCAACTCAAGATTTTTCACGGTTTGTCCCCGGCAATTACTTTGCCGGGTTGTTGGTCTGCCCTTGATTTTCAATATCCTGCTGTAAATGCTGAATCTGCTTTTGCGGAACCCGGCTGTGAAAGAAAATGCAGCCGTACTTTTGGCCATCAACCTGACGCATGTCGGTGGCGTAGGCACCTTCCAATCCCAGCACAAAAACGTCCTCGTCATCGTGCGTCTGGAACACCTGGATGGGAATTTGGGCAATCGCCAGTTGCCGGAACGCCTCTTGATTGGACTTCATCACCCGCGCCGTGTTGGCGATTTGGCCCGCCATTTTGTGTTCAAAGTGGGCTTCAATTTTCCAGCAGCCGAACGCGATGCCCAGCAGGGTGAACGTGCCACTCAATAACAGACTGCTGGCCCAAGCCGTCCGCCAAATCTGTTTGGCCCAAAGCATTCTGGCCGCTTCCGCCGACTCCTGAATCTGTGCGAGCGTCGGCACGACCTGTTTGGCCAATTTCTCGGTCTGCCGTATAAACGGAGTAATGACTTCCCGGTTGATGCCGGTTTCCAGCGTGTTTTGGATGCCTACCACGATGGCCTTGGTGTCCACTTGGGAGGTGATCCGCTTTACCGCCGTTTCGATGCCAACCGTGGCCTCATTACATCTGGCCTGGGTGGTCCGGCAAAGCTCGTGCGTCTTCTCCGCTTGACCTGTGATGCTGGCATGGCGGGCTTCAATCGTCCGGGCGATGTCAGCGACTTCCTCGCGGATTTCCTGCATGGTCGCCAGGGAATCCGCATTGGCCGCAATCATTTGCCGGGGAATCCGCTCGGCGTAATGGGCATAAACATCCAGCACCAGGAAAAGCTGGCTGAAAAACTGGGAACTGTCGCCATCGGCGAACCGATGATAAACCTCCCGCGCCAGCTCCCGTTTTTCAACGGGATAGGTGGCGAGCATTTCTTCAAAAAGATTGGGTTCAGACATGGTGCCTCCGTTTATTCGGCCAGATTCACCTTCGCCCCACGCTTGGTGGACAAGGGTTCGCCGATGGGCGTTACGGTTTTGGGTTTGATGGTGGCCGCTTCGACCGCCGGGAGCAGCTTGGCGGCAATCCGGTCGTACTGGTTAAACATTGTGGCCAGCCAATCCTGCAACACTCCCCGAGCCATGATGTCCAAACCCAGGGTGTCGTTGCCGATGGCTTCGTTAAAGGGAATGCCCCGCTGCTGCTCCGCCTCCAGCCTGGCCAACCGGAGTTTTACAAACTCCGACAGCACCGGCACGTTGATGGTGACGGCCCCGTTGGTCAAAAGCTCCTTTTCCAGTTCGCTGCCATTGAACATCCGGTTTTTTGGTGCCCGCGCCGGGTTGCGCACAATCACATAGTCCACCTGTTTGCCACAAAACTGGCAAACCGTATCGAGATTGGTCATGACATCCAAGTCATCAAGGGGGAACACCATCAGGGTGATGCCAATGTTTTGCGCGCTGGCGATGTCAAAGAAATGCGTGGCGGCCAGTGCCTTCATCAGTTGCGCGTCCAGATGCGCCCGTGGATCAACCACGGTGACGGGTTTTGCGGTGGTCTTCCGCAGAATGGCAATGAGTTCGTCCAGGTCTTCGGCCTGGCCGGTCAGGGGCGTGAGCATGACCTGACTGGGGAACAGGCGGGACAGCGTGCGGTTGTCGCCGTCCAGATCAAATCCCTGCCACGCGATGTCACGTTGGTTAAGCCAGCACGCGCGGGCGGTGGCTTCGATGCTTTTACCCATGTTTCCTTTGGCCTGCATGGGCAGAATCAGGCGGTGTTTCGTTGTTTTCATATATCAGTTTTGAACCGGTGTGGATTGGTTGGCTTGGTGGTGTCAGGGGTGGTCCATTCCGGCGGGGTCAGTGGTTTCAGTGGTTTCACTGGCTCGCTTTCCCAATGAGGCCGGACCTGACGATGCAAATAGCGGCGGTAAAATTGATGAGCCCCCTGGGCGCTGATGGGACAGCCTTTGTCCGCTGCAAGCAGCGCGGCGGTTTCTTTCCACGTTTTGCGGCGCAGCCGTTGTTCGCGGATGAAATCCACGAACGGCTCAAGGCGGCTGTGGAAAGCCCGTCCGCCGCCGGATTGCTTTTGTTTCGATGGCGTGCTATCTTCGGTCATCAAGGCACAGTTTAAGTTACTTCCCTCCGGCACGGTTAGCGGATAGTCGGCTGATAGGCCGCGATTCGACGGGATAGTTTCGGCAATGATTTTCCGGGCGTTGATTTCCGTTGAAAGCCGTTGATCGGGAGTGTTGACGCGCGTTGAGCGGCGTTGACGGCGGATGTTGATGGGAGTTGAAAGGCGTTGATTCCATCAACGTGAATCAACGCCTTTCAACGCCTTTCAACGGCTGATTTTTCAGCGGCTCAAATCCGAAGCGAATGCTTCGGGGATGGTGTCTACCTAAAATTTAAGATTACGGGTTTCCGTTTTCCCTGCTATTTGGCTTTCCCTTGAACGTATGGTTTTTCTTGGCTAATCGGTTTAGCGTTCGTTAGGTTGTTGGTGTGGGTGATTCATTCCTTGGTTTGGCTTCGTGGTTTGATGGGTGGTTCCGTGGCTGTTATGGCCATTGCTGGCATGGTCTTTGGTTCGTTGCCGGTCTTGGGCATGA
>Ga0302319_10000350_pt1 | contig 102726 bp, 85 predicted proteins | sample Bog_T0_2_FD_203319 | JGI IMG/M metagenome (GOLD analysis project Ga0302319, IMG submission 203319) | Peat permafrost microbial communities from Stordalen Mire near Abisko, Sweden - Bog_T0_2 | ecosystem: Environmental > Terrestrial > Soil > Wetlands > Peat | place: Sweden: Abisko, Stordalen... | reverse complement strand
GCGCCGGCTTTCCCGCACCGGAGCTTCCCGCCACGTCCGGCAACACCAGGGAAGCCCGATTGCCGGCGAAGAGAAGAGATTGAATCGTGCCAGCCGACAACCAGATTTCGAGACCGCCATCGCGCATGCAGATCGCCACCGATACCGCGTTCCGAGTCCTGTGCCAGGGCTTCGCGTGGTTGGCCTTGCTCATTGCCGTCTTCATCGTGTTAAAGATCGTCATTGCCGCATTGCCCACCGTCCGGCAATATGGGCTCGGCTTTCTCACGGGGCGGGTTTGGGACCCGAACAAAAAGGTGTTTTCGATTCTCCCGGAAATCTGGGGCACGCTGTATAGTTCCGTGCTGGCGTTGATTCTGGGAACGGCGTTCGGAGTGGCGGCCGCGGTTTTCCTGGCCGAAGGCTTTGTGGCCGACTACGCATTCGCGTTGCTCAGAATTTTCAAGCTGCAGTTCCACCCGTTTTGGGGCAAGCTGCCCAGGCAGGTGGACAACTTGCTCCGCAACCTGATTGAACTGCTAGCCGCGATTCCGAGCGTGGTGTATGGCCTGTGGGGACTGTTCGTGGTCATTCCGCTGGTGCGTCCGGCATGCCACTGGCTGCACGCCAAAATGGGCTGGGTGCCTCTCTTCGGCACGGACCTGAGCGGACCGGGAATGCTGCCGGCCGTGATCGTGCTCTCGATCATGATTCTACCGACGATCACAGCGATCGGCCGCGGGGCGCTGGTCGCGGTGCCGTCCAGGCTGAGGATGGCCGCCTACGGGCTGGGTGCGACGCGATGGGAGACGATTTTCGCCGTGACCATTCCCACTGCGTCACGCGGCATTTTCGGCGGCGTGGTGCTCGCCTTCGGCCGCGCGCTGGGCGAAACCATGGCGCTGGCGATGCTGGTGGGGAACGCCAATGTGATCAGCGCATCGTTGTTTTCCCCGGCCAACACGCTGGCGGCCCTGCTGGCGAACGCGTTCCCTGAGGCGCGCCCCAAGGACGTGGGTGTCCTGATGTACGCCGCCACGGCGCTGCTCGTCATCACGCTTCTAGTGAATGCCGCGGGCGCCTACATCCTACAGCGCACTTCGTCGGACCCGGAAGGGAGCAAGGCATGACTCACGAAGACGTCCAAGCGGATACCGGAATCCCGAAGAGCCCCAACGCAGAGGAGTTGGACCCGTTTCGCGGTGTGGACTTTTCGCAGTTGGAGCGGTCGCTGCGGCGGCCGCGGACATTCATGAGCATGTTGTTGAGCGGGCTTATAACGGCGATGACGTTGTTCGCGCTGATCCCGCTGTTCTCCGTGGTGGGGCTGCTGCTGTGGCGGGGGGGGCGCAAGCTCAGCATCGCGGCGTTCACGCAGCTTCCGCCGGCGCCGCTCGATCAGAACGGCGGTTTTGGAAACGCGATCCTGGGAACCCTGGTGATCGTCGGGATGGCGATGCTCATTAGCGTCCCCATCGGAGTTCTCAGCGCGATCTTCCTGGCACAAGCGAAGTCCGGCAACCGCCTGGCGTCCACGGTGCGCTTCGCCGCCAAAGTGCTGACGGGATTCCCCTCGATTCTCGCGGGCGTGTTCGCCTATGGGGTCGTAGTCACGGCCACAGGCGGCTATTCGGCACTCGCCGGAGCGGTGGCCCTTTCCATCCTGATGCTACCCACGATTCTGCTCACCGCCGAGGACGCCATCCGCATGGTGCCGTCGAAGATGAAAGAGGCCGCCATCGGAATGGGCGCCACCGATACGCAGACCGTCTGGATGGTGTTACTGCCGACGGCGGTCCCGCGGATTCTCACGGGAGTGATGCTGGCCGTCGCGCGCGGAGCCGGCGAAACCGCTCCGCTGCTGTTCACTTCGCTGTTCAGCAATTACTGGCTGATATGGCACGGCCACGTAAAGCTCATGCAACCAACGGCCTCGCTCGCCGTTCTGATTTATAACTTCGCCGGCATGCCCTTCGCGAACCAGGTGGAACTGGCCTGGGCCGCTGCCCTGGTGCTGGTGTTGTTGGTTCTTACCGCCAATCTCATCGGGCAAAGCCTGTCGCGACGGCAAGTTGAATAACAGGAGGAATTATCGATGCCGAGTGCAAAATCCGCTAGTCCGGAGGCCGAACGTCCGAAGTCCGAAAGTCCAGCCTCCGCCAGTCCTGAATCGGCTCCGGAGAACGGAAAGGGAGATCCGTCGATAGTCATGGACTGCAATATCAAAGAACTGTACTATGACGACGTAAAGGCCGTTCGCGATACGAAGGTCCCCATCCAGAAGAACGCGGTCACGGCCTTCATCGGACCATCGGGCTGCGGCAAGAGTACGGTGCTGCGCTGCCTGAACCGGATGAACGACCTGATCCGCGGCTTCCGGTTCGAAGGCTATGTCAACTACCGAGGGAAGGACATTTACGGACCTACCGTCGATCCCGTGGCCGTACGCCGCTACATCGGCATTGTGTTCCAGCAACCGAATCCTTTCGCCACCACCGTCTATAACAATGTCGCGTTCGGACTACGGTTGAACGGCTTCAAAGGCGACAAGGCCGGGACGGTGGAGAAAGCCTTAAAATCGGCGGCGTTGTGGGACGAAGTGAAGGACAAGCTGAACAGTAGCGGGCTCTCGCTCTCCGGCGGCCAGCAGCAGCGGCTCTGCATCGCCAGGGCCATCGCGACGGAGCCCGAAGTGCTGTTGATGGACGAACCTTGCTCCGCGCTCGACCCGGTGTCAACGCGGCAGATCGAAGACCTCATGAAGGAGCTGAAGAAACGCTTCACCATCGCCATTGTGACTCACAATCTCGCGCAGGCCAAGCGGGTGGCCGATAAGACGGGCTTTTGGTATGTCGATACTACGGACGGCGCCCGGACAGGTTACCTCGTGGAGTTCGGCGACTCCGGCCAGATCTTCGACAACCCCAAGGAGAAAGAAACGCAGGAATACATCAAGGGAGATTTCAGCTAGCTCAGCAGCGGGGTCCACATCCTTGGCGCGATGGCCCACAGTGCGCGTCCGAACTCGGACTTATCTTGCTGCCGCCGCCCGTAACGAGCCCCGCGCCGGCGGCGATGAACGCGGTAGCGGGGAACCAGGATTGTGAAATAGCATCTTTAACAGGGGAGTTGAGGAGCTTCCAAACATGGACACGACGGGTGATCCGTTGCAGCAGTTCGGCGTGAGGCAGATGACCCGCGACGACATCCCAGCGGTAATCGAGCAACTGCGGCATGCGTTTCCGGGCGAGCCGCCCTGGAGGCCCGAGCAGATGGCGCGCCATCTCGAGGTCTTCCCCGAGGGCCAGTTGGTAGCTACGGACGAGGCAGGCCGCATCCTGGGTTCGGCCAGCTCGCTGATTATCGACTGGGACGATTACGCTGAGTCCGCCCACTGGTCGGCGATCACCGGACAGGGGACGTTCGATACCCACAATCCGCTCGGCAAGACCCTGTATGGCGCCGACATAGGCGTGGCCCCGGAGGCACGCCATCAGGGCATCGGCACGCTGCTGTACGAAGCGCGCAAAGAGCTGATCCGGGAGCGCGGGCTAAAGCGGCTGCTCACCGGCGGCCGGATTGCCGGCTACGCCTCAGTCGCCGAACAGATGACGCCGAAGGAATACGTGGCCGAAGTGGTCGCCGGCAAACGAAGGGACGCCGCGCTCACCTTCCAGCTTGAGAACGGGCTGGTGGTTCTGGATGTCATCCCGAATTACCTCCAGGACAGCGAATCACGCGGTTTCGCTACGGTGCTGGAATGGCTGAACCCGGAATACACGTCGTCGGTCGGCCTGCAGGCGAGCCTCCAGCACGCGGCTTTGGAGCAAGCCGCCGCGGAAGCCTTGCGCGGGACTGAGCGCCCGCGCCGCGTGCGCATCGCCGCTGTCCAGTACCTGCTCCGACCGATCGCCCGCTTTGAGGACTTCGTGAGCCAGGTTGAGTTCTTCGTGCGCAGCGCCAGGGATTATGGCAGCCACTTCGTGCTGTTCCCTGAATTCTTCACAATGCAGCTTCTCAGCTACATCAATGAGCCTGCCCCGGCGCTGGCGGTGCGCCGCCTCGCCCAACTGGCACCCGACTACGAGGCGCTGTTCATCCGGCTGGCGCAGGAAACGGGCATCTACATCATCGCCGGGACCCACCCCATCATCCAGCGAGGCAAAGTTTTCAACGCGGCGCACCTGTTCACGCCGAACGGGCGCGTGTTCCGCCAGAAGAAAGTCCACCTGACGCCGACGGAGAGCGGCCCTTACCAACTCAGCCGCGGCCATGGCCTGTATCTCTACCACACCGACTTCGGCAACATTGCCATCTTGGTCTGTTACGATGTGGAGTTCCCCGAGGTGGCCCGGGTGATGGCCGAGGCCGGCGCCGAGATTCTGTTCGTTCCGTCCTGCACGGACGGCCGCGAAGGCTTCTGCCGCGTCCGCTATTGCGCCCAGGCCCGCGCGATTGAGAACCAGATCTACGTCGCGATGACTGGCACCGTGGGCAATCTGCCCTTCGTGCCCTGCATGGCCACCAACTACGGTCAGGCCGCGATCCTGACACCGTCGGATTACTTCTTCGCCCGGGACGGGATCGCGGCGGAGGGCACCATCAACCAGGAGCAATTGGTGGTCGCCGACGTAGATCTGGACCTGCTCGACGAACAACGCGTCAATGGCAGCGTCATCCCGCTCCAGGACTTGATCAAGGACGCTTACGACAACGTGATCCACTACTCGGATTACAGGGGCCACAAGCGGGTCGAGGCCGACCCGGCCGGGGTTGTCCGCACCAGTCGAATGGAGAGACCGGAGAAGGAAAGGAGCCCGGAAGGTACGGAACAGCACCTTCACGCCCAAGCAGATCGTCGGGAAACCGTGGCAGATTGAAGTGCTCGCGAGCCAGCGCAAGACGGTGCTTTGCTTGCAAAGAAGCCGGAGCGAATGACAACAGCCGATGCCAATAGCGCCGCGGTGGCTTCAGTGAAGCCCGCTGAGACAGATGGCTCTAGCCCCGCTGGGCCACACCCGGATCCTCCGGCCATTCCAAAGAAAGCGAAGAACCAGAACATTCGTGTTTCACCTACCGTCCTCGATGCCGCCGGAAAGGACGGCGATGAGCTGCTCCAGTCTCTGCGGACCGCTCCCGCGGGCCTGACACAAACCGAGGCCGAGGAGCGCGCACGCACGACGGGTCCGAATGAAGTCGCGCAGGAGCGCCAGCAAGGCTGGTTTCTGCGTCTGATGAAAATCATCCGCAACCCGCTGGTGGTCCTGCTGGCGACCTTATCGGCGGTTTCGTTCTCCACGGGCGACGCGCGCGCGGGGACCGTGATGGCGGGCATGGTGGTGCTTAGCGTCGCGCTCCGCTTCATCCAGGAGGCGCGGGCAGACTCGGCTGCCGCGAAGCTCAAGGCCATGATCCATGTGACCGCTACCGTCATTCGGGATGGCGGCGCGAAGGAGATGCCGCTTCGTGACCTGGTGCCTGGGGATGTCATTAAGCTGTCCGCCGGCGACATGATCCCCGGCGACGTGCGGGTGCTCTCCTGCAAAGACCTATTCGTCAGCCAGGGTAGCCTCACCGGGGAGTCGCTCCCTGTCGAGAAGTTTCACGACCCTGAGACCAAGACTGAGGTCTCAACCTCACCGACTGAGATCAAGAACACCTGCTTCATGGGGACCAGCGTCCAGAGCGGCACGGCGACCGCGGTCGTCGTTACTACGGGTGTCCACACCTATCTCGGCAGCATGGCCGGCTCGATCACGGAGGCCCAGGCGCCGACCAGCTTCGACCGGGGTCTTAGCGGCTTCACATGGCTCATGATCCGGCTCATGGCGGTGATGGTGCCGCTGGTATTCCTCATCAACGGGTTCACCAAGCACGATTGGAAAAGCGCTTTTTTCTTCGCGATGGCGGTGGCCGTGGGCCTCACCCCCGAAATGCTGCCCATGATCGTCTCCGTCTGCCTCGCCAAGGGTGCGCTCGCCATGAGCCGCAGGAAGGTGATCGTCAAGCGCCTCAACGCCATTCAGAACTTCGGCGGGATGGATGTTCTGTGCACCGACAAAACCGGCACGCTGACCGAGGATCGCGTCGTCCTCCAGCGGCATTGCAACGTGGCCGGCCGGGAAACCGAGGAGGTGCTGCTGGACGGCTACCTGATTAGTTACTTTCAAACGGGCCTCAAGAACCTGCTCGACGTGGCCATCCTGGATAGCCCCGATTTCCACGAGAAAGCGGTGGTCGAGAAGCACAAGAAGTTGGACGAGATCCCTTTCGACTTCACGCGGCGCATGATGTCCGTACTCGTGGAGGATCCCGAAGGCAAAGCGGTACTTCTCACCAAGGGGGCACCGGAAGAGGTCTTCCAACAATGCTCTCAATTCGAGCTTGACGGGAAACTGTCGCCGATGGACCCCAACCTGATGGTCGGGCTGAAGGAAGAGTACGCGAGCCTCAGCAACGACGGCTTCCGGGTGCTGGCAGTGGCAAGAAAGGAACTGCCGGGCAAACAGGCCTGCTCGAAGGATGACGAACGCGACCTCGTGCTCAAAGGGTACGTAGCGTTTCTAGACCCGCCCAAGAACACCGCGGGACCCGCCATCGAGGCCCTTCACAAGCATGGCGTCGGAGTTAAGATTCTGACCGGCGACAACGACCTGATCAGCCGCAAGGTGTGCAAGGACGTGGGACTCTCGGCCGATCCGATGCTGCTGGGCGCGGACATCGAAAAAATGGCCGATCCCGAACTGGCCGATGCGGCCGAGAAGACCACGCTCTTCGCCCGCCTCTCTCCCGCCCACAAGCAGCGGGTCATTCGCGCTCTCCGGGGCAAGGGCCACGTCGTCGGATTCATGGGCGACGGCATCAACGATGCTCCCGCCTTGCGCGCCGCGGACATCGGCATCTCGGTCGACACCGCTACCGACATTGCCAAGGAGTCGGCGGATCTGATTCTGCTCGAAAAGGACCTCATGGTGCTGGAAGGGGGAGTGATCGAGGGCCGCAAAGTCTTCGCGAACATTCTCAAGTACATCCGCATGGGGGCGAGTTCCAACTTCGGCAACATGTTCAGCGTGCTGGGAGCCAGCGCCTTTCTCCCTTTCATTCCGATGGCTCCGATCCAGGTGTTGACCAACAACCTCCTGTACGATTTCTCGCAAGTACCGATCCCCATCGACGCGGTGGACGAAGAGCAGGTGGCGCGGCCGCGGCCTTGGAACATCGACGAGATCAAGCGGTTTATCCTTTTCATCGGCCCCATCAGCTCAATTTTCGACTATACGACTTTCTTCGTCATGCTCTGGGTCTTCCACTGTTGGGACCCTTCCCGCGCGTCGGTGTTTCAGACCGGCTGGTTCGTCGAGTCGCTGATGACGCAGACTCTGATCATCCACGTCATTCGCACCAATAAGATTCCCTTCCTGCAGAGCCGGGCGAGTTGGCCGCTGACGGTCACCACGATTTCCATCATGGCCCTGGGAATGTGGTTGCCTTATTCCCCGCTGGCGCCTTCGCTGGGGCTCACCAGCCTGCCGCGGATGTACTGGCCGATCCTGATGCTGACCCTGCTGAGCTATATGGGCCTTACGCAGGTGATCAAAGTCTGGTTGCTGCGGAAAAAGTGGATCTAAATTTAGATGCGGCACTCGAGCGGCCTGCGGACCACTGGCGACGGCAGCACTAGGAGTACTGCAATCAGCAAGTCACAAGGTCGGCCGGCAGATCCGCCGGATTCAGAAACGCGGAAATAGTTACAAGTTCATTACAACATACACGCTGGCAGTGACTGGGCACTGGATTGCTGCTTGATAAAGACATGCCAATGATGACTCCTGTCATTGCGCTGATTTTGGTCGGCATCGCGTTGCTGCTAGAAACTGCGACCGGCGGCGGTGTTTTTGATGGCGCCCAGGACGGGGCGGATTGACTAGCTCTACGTCACGGGAGAATAGAAGCATATGAAGTGGATTGATGAAATGTTTGTGAACATGACGAAGGACAGGGCCGCGGCATCGGCCAAGAGGAATGCGAACGGGAGCAGAATCGACCGGGCGAAGCGTCCGAAGAAGCAAATCCCCGGCGCACTGAACGCGTGGAACGCGCTGGTTTCCGCGATTGCGGTTGATGTAGGCGACTTCAACAATCATAAGGAGCGCGCCGGACAGACGCCGGTGCGCATGTCGCAAAAATCCTTCGAATGCGAGGTTTATTTGCCTGGAATGCATGGCGAGAGAATGGTCCTTACCTTAGACAACAACGACCTCCACATCACGGTTCACCCTGATTTCCCCGACCAGCAATTGACGATTACAATCGAACTCGATAAGGAAGGCCAACACGTTTTCTGGGTTCTCGGCGAACCTATCCAGGAGAGCGCGAAGCTGTCTGTCCAGCAGTTATCCGAATACCTGCTCAAGCCTGTTTTCGTCTCCGCCGATATCAATTGAGAGCACTAATTCAACCATGGCCCCAAGGCCAGTTTTGGGCTCTCAGCGCGGACTGTTTCGAGTGAGTGGTGCCTTTTGCCTGGGATATCAGAGGCTCGGAGTTCCGTCCGGGTGACCGAATGGATTCTCGGTAGTGGGTCAGTTTCAAACTGACCCACTACCGGATTCTCCATCAAGTTGCAACATTCGGAGCATACACTGGGTGATAAACATGGAAACTACAGAGCTGGACCGCTTACGGCAAGCGTACAAGACGGCCGTCGACCAATGGGTATCCACGATTCGTGAAGAGGAGAACCTAGCGACACCGGACCATTCGATGGTTCAGATGGAGCGATGGGACGCTGCCGGTTTTCGAGAACAAGATGCCATGGAAAAGGCGAAGGCAGCGAAAGAGGAGTATAAAGGCGCGTTGCGCGAGGCCAACTACTCTTTCTGACTCCGGCGGGGAAATTGTGGCGGGTCGAGGCCGACCTGGCCGGGGTTGTCCGCACCAGTCGAACGGAGAGACCGGAGGAGGAAAGGAGCCCGGAAGCTACGGAACAGCACCTTCACGCCCTGGCAGACCGCCGGGAAACCGCGGCAGATTGAAGTGCTCGCGAGCCAAAAGCACAGGCGAGCGTCGGCGATACTCTGGCGGGAACGCCGGATCGGAATGACAGATCATGAGCAAAAACACGCGTGTCAGCCATCCCATATACCATCTCCTCCCCACGGAGATTACGGGATTCGATTCCCTGGCGGAACTTGCATTGGATATGCATTGGTCCTGGAATCATGCCACCGACGAAGTGTGGCGGCTGCTTGATCCCGAACTGTGGGAGAGCACTCATAACCCCTGGGTCGTCCTGCAGACAGCCTCACGCGATCATATCGAGCACGTATTGGCCGATCCCGTTTTCCGGAAAAACGTCGATGGCCTGATCGAAGCTGGCCGGCAGGCGGCGGAAGCGCCCGCATGGTTTCAGCGGAATCATCCGGAAGCTCCCCTGACCTGCGCCGCGTATTTCAGCATGGAATTTATGTTGAGCGAAGCTTTGCCCATCTACTCGGGCGGGCTGGGGAATGTGGCCGGCGATCAACTCAAAGCCGCCAGCGATCTAGGTGTGCCGGTGGTGGGCGTGGGACTGCTCTACCAGCAGGGCTATTTTCGCCAGGTGATCGACAACAACGGAGAGCAGCAGGCTCTCTTCCCTTATAACGATCCCGGACAGTTGCCGATCACGCCGTTGCGCCAGCCAAACCGGGAGTGGTTGCGCTTCGAAATTGCGTTGCCTGGGTACTCGGTCTGGGTGCGCGTCTGGCAGGTACAGGTCGGCAGGGTGAAGCTTTACCTGCTGGACAGCAATGACGCGGCGAACTTCCCCGTTCACCGCGGGATCACCAGCGAGCTCTATGGTGGCGGGCCGGAGTTGCGCCTCAAGCAGGAAATGCTCCTCGGGATCGGTGGTTGGCGGCTACTCCGCGCCCTCGTGCTCCAACCGGAGATCTGTCACCTGAATGAAGGGCACGCGGCGTTCGCCATCCTCGAACGCGCCCGCAACTTCATGGAAGAGACCGGGCAGCCCTTCGAAGTCGCACTGGCAGTCACACGAGCGGGTAACCTCTTCACCACCCATACGGCGGTAGCCGCCGGCTTTGATCGTTTTGCTCCCGCCCTCATCGAGAAGTACCTTGGAGCGTATGCCGAAAAGAAGCTTGGCATTGCAACTCACGATTTGCTGGCCCTTGGCCGCCAGAACCCGAGCGACCCGTCGGAGCCTTTCAACATGGCCTATCTGGCAATCCGCGGGAGCGGGGCGGCGAATGGGGTGAGCCACTTGCACGGGAAGGTGAGCCGGCGGCTCTTCCTGCCGCTGTTTCCGGGCTGGCCCGAGGACGAGATCCCGATCGGACACATCACCAACGGAGTTCACATGCCCACCTGGGACTCGGCCCCTGCCGATGATCTTTGGACGGAAAGCTGCGGAAAGGACCGCTGGCTGGGGACGGCAGAGACCCTGGAACAGGACATTCGCCGGGTCTCCGACGCCAGGCTATGGCAATTCCGGACCGCCGCCAGCAAGTCTCTGGTAGAGCATGCTCGCGAACGATTGTCTGTGGACATGGCCGCCGCAGGCGCGCCGCCCGAGGAAGTCGAAGCCGCGAACCACCTCTTTGATCCCAACGCCCTGACACTGGGATTTGCACGCCGCTTTGCGACCTATAAGAGACCCAACCTGCTACTACATGACCCACAGCGACTGCTTCGTCTGTTGACCGATCCACAGCGTCCGGTTCAACTCATCATCGCCGGCAAGGCGCACCCGGCGGACCAGGCGGGGCAGGCTCTGATTCGGGAATGGATGCATTTCATCTGGCAGCCCGAGGTGCGTCCCCATGTAATCTTCCTCAGCGATTACGACATGCTCCTGACCGAGCACTTGGCGCAAGGAGTGGACGTTTGGATCAACACGCCACGGCGCCCCTGGGAAGCTTGCGGAACCAGCGGTATGAAGCTGCTCGTGAATGGGGGTCTCAATCTATCGGAATTGGATGGCTGGTGGGCGGAGGCCTACACCTCTGAAGTCGGCTGGGCCTTGGGGGACGGCCAGGAGCATGACCAGGACCCAGGCTGGGACGCTGCCGAGGCCGACGCGCTCTACGGCCTGCTCGAACGGGAAGTGATTCCCGAGTTTTATGCCCGCGACGAGCGGGGTATTCCCACGGCTTGGGTAGCGCGCATGCGGAATAGCATGGCGAGCTTGACGCCCCGCTTTTCAGCAGACCGCGCGGTGCGCGAATACACCGAGCGACACTACCTCCCGGGTGCGGCAACCTACCGTGAGCGTGCTGCGGGTAATGGCGCAATGGGCAAGCAAGTGGTCGATTGGCGGCACGCCCTGGAAAAAGAGTGGCCCGCGTTGCGTTTCGGTGAGGTGAAAGTCGAGACCGCCGGGGAGCAGCATGTCTTTGAGGTTGATGTCTATCTCAATCAGCTCGACGCGAATGCGGCGCAAGTTGAGCTCTATGCGGACGGCGTCAACGGCGACGGTCCCGTGCGGCAGGAGATGGAGCGCGTTCGGCAATTGGCAGGCGCCTCCGGCGGTTACGCTTATACCGCACGGGTCCCCGCCGCACGCCCTGCCGGCGACTATACCGTTCGGGTGGCGCCACACCATGACGGGGTTGCGGTTCCCTTGGAAGCCGCTCGAATTCTATGGCAACGGTGATGAGAACGGGCCAACGCTGAGTTGCATGGTTACATCTCCGAGGTCTCCGACTGGTCGCTCAGCTTTACCGATTCTCTCGCTTTGACCTTCGGCTGCCAGGTCGGGGTCTCTCGTGACCTGCCCAGCACGGCCGTTGTACAACACGCACCAGCCAAGTGTGGGGCCGCGTCCAACGATCTGACCGACTTTTCGTGCCATAGAGACACCTCCGCTGAATCGCGGCACACCAATGGCACACGGCGCGACGCTACTCAACTGAATTGCTGGGGTTTAGAAGGATGAAGGCTGATCGGGGTTCAGTCTTCAACCCTCATCCGACTTTGGGGGGTGCAATCCTGGTGGTCTTCCTTTTCGGTGGTGGCCAACCGCAGGGCAGCGCCACCCAGAGCGCGACTCCGAGTGGCGCGGCCTGAAATCTGGGCCCACTTGTCACTGAAGAGTAGGATTCATTAGCAACGCTTGCACTTTTTCCGCCGCCGCGTCCTGCATATGCGGCAGAACATGAGAATAAACGTCGAGTGTGAACGCCACGCTGGCATGCCCCAGCTGTTCACTGATGACCTTTGGGGAGACCCCAGCAATCAGTGAAATTGTTGCACACGTATGGCGCAGGTCGTACAGCCGAATGGCCGGCAATTCTGCCGACTTGAGCAACGGCTTGAAATGCTCCTGGACGAAACGCGACTCGCGGATAGGTCCGCCCCGCTGGGCACGAAACACGAGGGCATCTCCACGGGCTTCCTTCTCTTTCAGGACTTGCTCTCGAAGCAGCGCCACGACCCAGGTCTGAAGCTTCACCAAGCGGCGGCTCCGTGACCGCTTCGTTTCGGCGAACTGCCAGCCACCCTTTCGCCACTCAAGCGTGTGGGAAACGCTGACCGTTCCGCGATCAAGATCGAGGTCGTTCCATGTCAGGCCAAGGTATTCGCTCGGCCGCATACCTGTCGTAAGGGCGAGTGCGAACAGGGAGCAATGGGGATGAGCGGAGATTGTCTTGACGAATGTTCTCGCCTGTTCGACGTTTAATACCCCGATGTGCCCTCGGTCTTGTCTGGGCAGATCAAGTGAATCTGCTGGGTTTGACAGGATGAGGTTCCAGCGCGTCGCCTGCTTCAGCGCCGACCGCAAAACCGCATGGGTATAGCGGATCGAGCGGGCCGACAGGCCCCGGACTAGCAGATCTCCGTATAGCGTTTGAATGTCGAACGCTGAAATAGATGCTAATGCTTTTGGGCCAAGTCCAGGACGCACGTAACGGCGTAGCAGCCCTTCGTAGTCTTTGAGGCTCTTCGCGCGCAGCCGCGGCTTCGCACAAAGTTCAAGCCAGCGGTCCAGGTATTGATTGAGCGTTTGCTTCGACGAGTCGAGCCTTCGCCCGCGGTCTCGTTCGCCGAGTAGTCTGTTGAGATGAGCCTGAGCATCCCGCAGTGCGCCGTAGATGGTTTGGTTCAGATATGTTCGCTTCTTGGTTTCGACGTCGCGGCCGGTGTACACTCGCACCAGCCATGTAGAACTGCCACGTCGGACGATCTGGCCGACTTTTCGTGCCATAGGGCACCTCCGCCAGTGCGGGGCAAACAAATGGCACGTGGTTTCGGTGGGGCTTATGTGAAACGACACCTGATCGGCGTCCAACCGTCACGCTGCGCCCCGGCCAGGCCGCGATCCCAAACCAGTGAAGGAGATCGGCATCCAAGGGGAGCGCGACCACCACGAACACTACTGGCAGCCGCGCCGCGAAACGCGTTATGGTGAGGGTTGGCAGACAAGAGGCAAATCACCCGCGGCCGAGGAGTGTTTGTCGATGGCTGAAACGGCGGTGCCGGGGCCAGCAGGTTATTCGAAGTTGCTGGGCGACCTGAAGCAGCGAATTCAGGCTGCCCAATTGCGCGCTTCGTTAGCGGTCAACCGGGAGCTGGTGTTTCTCTATTGGCAAATCGGGCGCGATATCTTGGCCCGCCAGGAGCGGGAAAGCTGGGGAGCAAAGATAATTGACCGCCTAGCCGGCGATCTGAAAGCCGCGTTCCCGGAAATGAAAGGATTCTCGCCTCGGAATCTGAAGTACATGCGGGCCTTCGCCGAGGCTTGGCCCGATGAGGCAATTGTGCAACAGCTTGTTGCACAAATCCCCTGGGGTCACAATGTCCGGATTCTGGATTATCTCAAAGATCCCGTAGAGCGAGACTGGTACGTTCGGGCCACAATGCAGCACGGCTGGAGTCGTGACGTTCTGGTGCACCAGATCGAAAGCGGGCTTTTCCGGCGACAGGGCAAAGCCGTCACCAATTTCGAGCAAGCTCTGCCGCTACCTCAATCAGACCTCGCCCAACAAATCACAAAAGATCCGTACAACTTCGATTTTCTGCTCCTCGGCCCGGAAGCACATGAGAGGGACCTCGAACGGGGTCTCCTCGATCACCTGCGGAAATTCCTATTAGAGCTCGGCGTGGGGTTCGCGTTTATAGGAAGCCAGTATCGAATACAGGTAGGCGAAGAGGAATTTTTCATCGATCTACTCTTCTATCACCTGAAGCTTAGAGCCTTCGTGGTCATCGATTTGAAAATGCAACCGTTCCGACCAGAATTTGCAGGCAAGATGAACTTCTACCTTTCTGCGGTAAACGAACTCCTCCGCCATCCGGATGATCAGCCAAGCATAGGCCTGATTCTCTGTAAGACCCGGGACCGGTTCGTTGCAGAATATGCGCTGCGCGACGTTTCCAAGCCTATCGGAATCTCCGAGTACCAGCTCGCCGCTGCCCTTCCCGAGAAGTTGAAGGGGACGCTACCTACTATTGAGGAAATTGAGAGCGAACTGAGCGAATAGCGAACAGCTATCGCAAGCGGTGGTGGGGGGGCGAGAGCACCGCTTTTGCCCGCGGCCTCAGCCTCAACGCCGCTGCCGGAGGGCCTCTGCCTGAGCTTCGACCGGCACAACGTCAGCACACATCGACTTGTTGCGAAGACGCGATTTCTGGTGGGGAATACAGATTTACCGCCTGACCGCCAGTCAGTCTGCATTTTCCAAGACCCCTCCAACGACGTCCAGCATGAGAAGTCGGCATTTGTAAACACAAGACTTATGCGTCCAAGGCGCTGATACAAGGCAACCTAACTCACTGATTCCTCGTGACCACCTCCCGAATCCGTCGTTAATGGAATAAACAAAACACCATCTGCCGGAAGGACAGGAGACGCTGATCGGAACTGCCGTCCGGGCCGGAAACCGTCCGCCGCCTGTACTTATGCCAAATAGTCGTTTTAGGGCGGGATTCTGACACGGATCGGCCGCACTCCTGGGCCGCGGACATCCTGCGAGGGCCGAACTCCCCGAGGGCCATAGCCGAGCTTTTGCATACTACTGCGGTATGGCGTCTGAGGTGCGCACGCTAGCATGTCCCCCCCAACGCCGGCCCCCCGGGTCCCAGCCTGGTCCGGCAGATGGACAAGCTCTGAATGCCGCCGGCCCTGCGGTCAAACGGTGATCGCAAGACCCCGGTGCATGACTCGCCAGGAACCATCAATCGCGCGCGGAAAACGTTCGTAAACGCGGCGCTTACCAGGGAGGATCTATTGCTCAAAACGCCGCGGCTCCGGGCCGGCCACGCGGGCCAAGGTATGAGATGGCGACTAACATTAACCGACCAAGTGGCCTAACGTCGCTTCTATCTAATCGTCGTCTTTTTGGATCAGCCGTTCGTAGAAGTGGTCTCCCTCGAATTGATCTCGTATTTGAAGCTGTCCGGATCGAGGCTGTCGAGCCGACCATCGGTCGTTTCAGCCTGCGGATATATGAGGAAGCCGACTGGCTCACCGGCCGATGTTGGCAGTGCGACGTCGTGCGCGAAGTTAAACGCCATCCAGTTCATCTCCCAGGACCCGAATAGCCGAGCGCGCGCCTTCTTCACAATCTCGTCGTCAAGCGACCGATTTCCAGGTGGTTCTTTCCAGCACAACCTTCCGCACGTCAGCGGGATCTACGGGAACCCAGCCGTGACCGCGGGGGTGCACTTCGGCTCGGCAGTGCTGTGCTTTCGTGATGTTTTCCGACGAGGTCCCAAGGCTTTCGTATTCCAGTTCCGATCTGGCGATGCGGATGCCATACACGTCGCGCGCTGGGAGGCCCGCGGCACGGGCCAGGCCGACGTAGAGCGCGTTGAGGTCGGCGCATTTCCCACCCAGATCCCTGGACTCCAGCATGAAGCGGATGTCGCCGCGGCCGCAGCCGCGTATTTTCGAATCCCGAAACGTGTTATCGACGATCCACTCGTAAATTGCGCGAGCCTTCTCGATGTCGGTCTCCGCACCTCGCGTGATTTCGGTGGCCGTCGCTCTCACGATGCCGTCGGTCGGCAGGAGCTTGGTAGGTCGGAGAAAATGCTCCAACTCCGCGCGGTTTCCGCTTTCGGCGCCTCGCCGGGGCGCGGAAAGATCGACCGCATAGTTCCTTGTCGCGACCCGGCTTGTGAGCGTCAGGACTGGCTTCACGCCGGCTGGGAATTCCGCTGCGACGATTGCGAGCCCGTCGGCCCTGACTTCCACGATCCGTCCGGCGCCGCCCTCGGCTCTGAACTCGTTAGAGAGCGTCTTCTGGAAAGGCATCTTACGGCTGAGCGACGCTGGCAGCCACACTCGCGTTGCCCCTGGAGATTTGAGGATTTCGACGCGCGTTTTCACTTCGAACGTGCGCCAGCCGTCAGACGTTGCGCCCTCGGCAAGCAGACGCTCCGCTTGCGGGAACGCGAGGCTGGCAGTCACAGCGCCCGCGGATCGCACAAAATTCCGGCGGTTCATAGACGAACCCTTTCGACCGATTCCTTAACTCACCGCATTGTACACTCTGCCGCACGCAGGCGTTTTCACCCGGCTGGATCGTAATATCTGTAGCATCGACATGTGCGCCGATCTGACCGCAAGAGCCGCTCAGCCAGTCGAGCCGTCACGGGATCTTCAGAATAGTAGCTGCCGCAAAGCAGCCTCTAACTGAGATGGTTCGAAGCCAAACGGACCGGGCTCACTCTTGTACACGAGCCGTCCTTCGCGGTCGATCAACATCAGGCGATCGGGCCAGCCCGTATAGAGTTGCTCAACCGAGTTGTCGATGCCGTCAATCAAAGCGGGGAAGCGGATTCCCAACCGGCGAACGCAGCTTTCCGCGACTTGGAACCGTTCCCCGTCCGTGCGCGGGTTCTGAAACACGACGCCTTCACGGACGTTGCTGCGCATTTGCCAGATGTCGCTGGGGTGCGCCTCCTGAATGTAAATCGCGTAGAACGCCACCCTATCGCGATAAGAATCGTACAGCTTGTTGAGCGCGGGAACCTCCCGGCGAAATGGCGGTCAAGTGTAGCTGCCGAACACAAGGACCACTGGTTTCGAACCGCGAAACGACGAGAGCCGGACCGTATCCTTGTGGTCGAGTGTCGGCAGGCTGAAGTCTGGCGCAGTAACGCCCGGGCGCAGGACGCCGGCGCGCGCATGTGTCCAGAGTGCCTCGAAAGGCAAAACCATCATGAGCGGGGACGGGGTCCGCGCCATAACCCGCCCAAAGAAATCGGGCGGCTGCCGCATGACCCAGAAAAAGATTGCGGATAGGGAAAGATAAACGAACAGGAGAGACGCCGCAGCGACGGCCAGAGAGCGTGCAATCCGTCGGGGCAGTGGATTGGCGGGCACCGTGCTCACAACCCCATCTCCCGTTCGGCCAGGCGAGTGCCTTCCACGCGCGCCCGAATTTTCGCGAAGGCAATCTCGCGCGCCGTGGAGACGTCATCGGCGAAGGGGGCGAAGCCGCAGTCGTCCGTGGTGCCCAGCCTCTCTGGCGGGATAAACGTGGCGGCTTCGAGCACGCCAGCGCAGACCTCTTGGGGCGACTCGATTCTAGAACTGATCGGATCGATCACCCCGATGAAAACCGTCTGATCCGGATGCACAAACTTCTTGATGAGCCCCAAGACATACTTCCGGTCGGGTTCACTGGCGAGTTGCAGGTAGAATCGTCCAGCCTGGAGGGAGAACAGCGCCGGCAACAGCCCCGCATAGTCAACGGAGGCGCTATGCGTGGAGTCACAATCGCCGCCCGGACAACTGTGAACCCCAATACGGGAACGCTCCACAGGAGTGAACCGTCGGAGAACCTGGTTGTTCAAGTCAATGAATTTCCGCAAAACGCCGCCGCTCGCATCTAGTTTAAGCGATAGTCTTCCTTCCGTGAAGTCGATTTGCACGCAATGCGCCCCGGCATTGAGACAACGGCGGATATCCGACTCAGCTTCGTTAACGAGGTCCATCTCGAATTGCTCCCTCCGGTAGCCAGGAATGGATTCGCCGGGATACAGCAGGCTCAAGGCCGAGGCTGAGATCACAGCCTGCTTCACCGGAAGACGTGTCAGTCGCCGCGCGTCGATCAGGTAAGTTTCAGCGTAGGTCCCATACCGGAAGGGCCCGCCGGTGAGCCTTGGAAGCTGACGCGTATGCCCGTCGGCGAATGAGATCGTAATGCCATCAGCGGCCAGATTATCGACACCGGTTAGTGGATAAGTCGCGAAGCTAGGTTTAGCCTGTTCTCCGTCCGTGAGCACGGGCGACCCTGTGTGCTCGAATCGGCGGATCGTGTCACGCACGGCGGTGTCGAGAGTCTGCTCATACTCAGGTGGCTGAATTCTGCCACTACTCAGCCTCCCAAGCGCTTCGATGAGTTCCGGCGGCCGGGGAATACTGCCGATCGGTTCAGTCGGTATGGGCACGATACGTTTTCTCCTGATCTATTTGCTGGCAAAACACTTACAATGAATTCAAGTATCGCGCCATCTGTGGTTCGAGTTCCATAGCAAGAAAGCACTAGCAGAAACGACCAGCGGTCGGCCAATCGGGCGTAGTGATTACCTGGGACGGGATTCTCCCATTCTTCGTTTCTACCTGAAGCCACAGCCGGTTGTAGTTGGCCTCCGTGATGGGTTGTTGCAATTCGAAATTGAAATCCTTGCGCCCGCCGTAGTGCGCCGGCGCCAGGGTACGATTGGATCTTCGAGGTCAACAAGCCAGCGAGCACCTCGATGAGCACTCCGCACCGCTGAAGTGCCAACTCTCTCTATGATTGGTATGATTGGGTCTGCAATTGGAGGTCCGGCATTTCGAGCAGGCGTCGGAACGCATCGACCAGTTGCGGGGAAGTGGGACACGCTTGTCCTTCGGACCCTCGTGCTTGGTTCCAAGCGCGGGCTTAATGATCGCCATCGGCCGCACCTTCGTGAAGGCTGGATACCGATCACGCGTGGTGGTGAGGCATTCGTGCCCGCTCGGGTTTCGATGCCGTCATTACCGTCATTACACTGAGGTACGAATACATGAATATCGTCCGCACCTTCGCTCTCGCCCTGTTACTGGCGGGTGGTCTTTCCGCTCAGGCGCCGGCCAGCGATGATTCGATCTGGAAGCAGTACTTCGCTTGGTTTCAGGAAGGCGATCCCAACGCGAATACTCCGCAGAGATATCGCGCCAAGCTGATTGCCGAAGGTCTGACGGAGGCTCAGGCCGATGAGCGGCTGGGAGTTTTGAGGAATCTCTCGGCGCAACACCGATCCGACTTTGTCGCACTGTTCTTCGACCGCTTCTACACGGCGCCCGTGGCTGCTTTCAACACGCAGCCGAACGCGTTTCTCGTCAGTATGACTACCGACCTGAAACCCGGGACGGCTTTGGACGTCGCCATGGGACAGGGACGCAATGCGCTATATCTCGCCGCCAAGGGCTGGCAGGTGACCGGTTTTGATATCGCCGAAAAAGGTCTGGAGGCTGCGCAGACAGCAGCCACGCAGCGCGGCCTCCACATCACCACGGTTAAGAGCAGCTATCAGGACTTCGATTTCGGTCATGAAAAATGGGACTTGATCGTATTCAGCTACGCCTGGGTGCCGCTCGCCGATCCAGCGCTAATCGAACGCGTGCATGCGGCGTTGAAGCCGGGAGGGCTGGTCGTGATCGAGCACCCGGCGGAAGATCCGCTCAAGCCGATGGCCCAGCGGGAGGGGCCGTCGGACCCAACTGACGACATCAATACGCTCGTGAGGGTCTGGACAGCCGGCTTCCGCATCCTGCGCTACGAAGATACCGAAGACGTATGGGACTGGCGCATCCGAAAAGCGCGGATACTGCGCCTGCTTGCCGAGAAGTGGTAGTGTCCGCAATTCGAATGCAACGCTCTTTCGCCCGGCCTAATGGCCCGTCGGCCAATCGGACGCGGTGATCACCTGGTATGGAATTCTCCCGTTCTTCATTTCCACTTGAAGCCACAGCCGGTTGTAGTTGGCTTCCGTGATGGGTTGTTGCAACTCGAAATTGAAATCCTTGCGCCCTCCGTACTGCGCCGGCGCCAGTTCGAGTGTCGTGATGGTCAACTGAAACGGCCCGGAGCTGCTGATGCCGGCGATATCCGTATACCGCCAGGTGCGCGACTCGCCCAATCCCTGAGTGCGGTATGCAATCGTCTCCGGCGTCAGTTCGAGCGTCCCCTGCGAACCTGCGCGGCCCACGTGCTTCACGGGCAGCGACCACACCGGTCCGGCCGGCGGCGGCTGCGTCGTCTCCGCTATCAACCGCTGGTCCATGCGATCCTTGAGCAACGCATACAGTTCGGCCGCCGGAACCGCGCCGCTGAATTCGTAGCTGCGTTCCGTTCCCGGAAGCCTGCCGTTTTCGTAGGTCGTCACCACGATGCGGTCCGGCGCCAGCTTGAGTTGCCGGATCTGGCCGAGCTTCCACTGCCACCCGTGGCTCTTTGGTCCCGCGAATCGCACCCCGCTTTCGCTGACCTCGAGCGTCCCCTCGCAGCCGCCGCGCAGGTGCCGGTGCCGCATGGGAAACTGTGCCGCCGCCCCGGCCATGGCCCACGCCAGAATCGCTAGAATCAATCCGCCTGTCTTTTTGCTGAGTGCCATTTCCAAACCTCGTAAATTGCCGGATAGACCACCAGCTCCAATAAGAACGATGTAAAGATGCCGCCGATCATGGGTGCCGCGATGCGCTTCATCACGTCCGCACCCGTTCCGTGCGACCACATGATGGGCGCGAGGCCCACAAACATGGTGGCCACCGTCATGAATTTCGGCCGGATCCGTTTCACCGCCCCATGAACAATCGCCTCGCGCAGGTCCGCATGGGTTCGCATGAGCCCCGCCTGCCGCCGCTCCTCGAAGGCCAGGTCGAGATAGAGCAGCATGAAGACGCCCGTTTCCGCGTCCACGCCCATCAGCGCGATCAGCCCCACCCACACACCGATACTCATGTTGTAGCCCAGCAGGTTGAGCAGCCAGATGGCGCCGACCGCCGAAAACGGCACCGCCAGGAGAATGATGACGGTCTTGGCGGTGGAGCGCGTGTTGAGATACAGCAGCAGGAAGATCAGGAACAGCGTCAGCGGTAGCACCACTTTCAAACGCTCGTGGACGCGCTCCATGGCTTCGTACTGCCCGCTCCAGACGAGCGTGTAGCCCGGCGGCGTGGCGACGTTTTCGAGCACTGCCTGTTTGGCCGCCGCCACGTAACTCCCCACGTCGCGTCCGGCTACGTCGACATAAACGTAGCCGCTCAGCATGCCATTTTCGTTGCGCAGCATGGCGGGACCGGTGGCCAGTTTCAGAGTCGCAATCTCCGCTAGCGGAATCTGCGCTTTCCCGCCCATCGCCGGTACCAGCACGCGGTTCAGGCGCTCGATCGAGCTGCGCGAATCGCGGTAGTAGCGCACGTTGATCGGGTACCGCTCGAGGCCCTGGATTGAAGTGCTGACGTTCTCGCCGCCGATCGCCGATACGACTACCGCCTCGGCATCGTCCACGCTCAACCCGTAGCGCGCCAGTTGGTCGCGCTTGAGATCGAAATCGAGGAAATAGCCGCCGTTCACCCGCTCGGCGAACACGCTGCGCGTCCCGGATACCCGCGGCAGCACGCCCTCGAGGGCCGTCCCAATGCGCTCGATTTCCGCCAGGTCCGGACCGAAAACCTTGATCCCCACCGGCGTCCGCACGCCCGTGGTCAACATGTCAATGCGGGCTTTGATCGGCATCGTCCAGGCGTTCGATACGCCGGGAAACTGGAGCGCGCCGTCCATTTCGTCCACCAGTTGCTCGGTCGAAATGCGATCCGGCGTGATGCGCCCGCACAGCGGCTTAATCGACTCCGGCCATCGGTCGTACCATGTCGCCACGCGCCGCCACTGCGATTTCGGCCTCAGCGTGATGACCGTTTCCATCATCGAAAGCGGCGCTGGATCGGTCGGCGTTTCGGCGCGGCCCGCTTTCCCCAGCACCCGCTCCACTTCCGGGAATCGCATCAGGGTCCGGTCTTGCATCTGAAGCAGCCGGCCCGCCTGCGCCGCCGAAATTCCCGGCAGCGTGGTGGGCATGAACAGCAGTGTGCCTTCGTCGAGCGGCGGCATGAACTCCGATCCCAGCCCTTGATACACGGGTATCGTCACCACCACTAATGCCACGGCGCCCGCCAGCACCAGCCACTTCCAGCGCAGAGTCCATTCGACCACCGGGGCATACAATCGCATCAGCGCACGGCTGAGGGGGTGCTTTTCTTCCGAGTGGACCTTGCCTACCAGCACGCCGTTGACGATCCACCCGAACCAGCGCGGCCAAATCTTGAAGCCTTCTTTGCGGAAGAACAGCAGCCGCAGCGCCGGGTCCAGCGTGAGGGCCAGCACCGCCGCCACGATCATGGTGAAGTTCTTGGTGTAGGCCAGCGGCTTGAACAGCCGGCCTTCCTGCGCTTCCAGCGTCAGCACCGGCAGGAACGAAACCGCGATCACCAGCAGCGCGAAGAAGCTCGGGCCGCCGACTTCTTTCACCGCCGCCACAATCGCCCGCTGGTAGTCGCCGGCGCTCCAGCTCGCGTCCGCCCCTTCCAGCTTTTTATGGGTCTGCTCCACCACCACGATGGCCGCATCCACCATCGCTCCCACTGCAATCGCGATTCCGCCCAGCGACATGATGTTGGCGTTGATCCCCATGAGGCGCATCGGCACGAAGGAAATCAGCACCGCCACCGGAATGGTGACAATCGGGATCACAGCGCTCGGCACGTGCCACAGGAAGATCAGGATCACCAGCGCCACCACCGCCAGTTCCTCGATCAATGTGTGTTTCAGGTTGTCGATCGAGGCCAGAATCAGCTCCGAGCGGTCGTACGCCGTCACCACCTTCACGCCGGGCGGCAGGCCCGGCTCCAACTCCTTCAGCTTCGCCTTTACCCGCTCGATCACGCGGAGCGCGTTCTCTCCCTGCCGCATCACCACAATTCCCGAAACGGTTTCGCCCTCGCCGTTCAGATCCGCGATGCCGCGCCGCAGGTCCGGACCCAATGTTACTGACCCCACGTCGCGCACAAGGATCGGCACCCCCGCCGCGGTGACTCCCAGCGAGACTCGCTCCAGGTCGCTCACCGAGCGCGCATAGCCGCGCCCGCGCACCATGTACTCCCGGCCGGTGAATTCCACCAGCCGCCCGCCGACGTCGTTGTTTCCCGCGCGCACCGCCGCCACCACTTTGTCGATAGTTACTCCATACCCCGCCAGGCGGTTGGGATCCACGGTCACCTGGTACTGGCGCACGAATCCGCCCAGCGGCGCCACTTCCGCAACGCCCGGCACCGCCTGCAACTGGTAGCGCAGGAACCAGTCCTGTGTGGATCGCAATTGCGCGAGGTTGTTTCGGCCGGTCGTATCCACCAGCGCGTACTGGAACACCCAGCCGACGCCGGTCGCGTCCGGCCCGAGTTGCGTCTCCACTCCCTGCGGCAAGCGGGATTGAATCTTGGAAAGGTATTCGAGCGTACGCGAGCGCGCCCAGTAGATATCCGTGCCGTCTTCGAAAATGATGTACACATACGAGTAGCCGAAATCGGAAAACCCACGCACGTCCTTTACGCGCGGCGCTCCCAGCATGGCGCTAACCACCGGATAGGTCACCTGGTCTTCGATGATGTCCGGGCTGCGGTCCCATTTCGAATAGACGATCACCTGTGTGTCGCTCAAATCGGGGATCGCGTCCAGCGGAATGGATTGGAGCGACCACCAGCCGGTCAGCGCCGCCGCCGCCACCAGCAGCAGCATCAGGAACCGGTTGCGCGCCGAAAACTCGATCAGGCGGCCGATCATTTCACCGTCCCGCCGGGCGCCGCTTTTAACAGGCTCTCCGAATCCAGCAGGAAGTTGCCCGAGGTGACGATGCGCTCGCCCGCCTTCAGTCCATCCAGGATCTCCACCCGGCCGCCCGCGTGTTCTCCCACGCGCACCGGGCGCGGCTCCAGATTGGCATTTCCGAGATCCACATAGACCACTTGCCGGTCGCCCGAATCAAGGACCGCGGATTCCGGAGCCATCAGCCGGCGCGCGCCACTGGTATGAATCTCCACTTGCCCATACTGATCCGGCTTCAACTGCCCGTCTGGATTGGCGAACTCAATTCGCACCTTCAGCGTGCGCGATGCCGCGTCCATGCCCGGCTGGATGTAGCTCACTCGGCCATGAAAGGTCCGGCCCGGCAAGGCATCCAGCGTGAGCGTGGCCGCCTGGCCCAGCCTCACACCCGCGGCCTCGTACTCGAATACGTCCGCCATCACCCACACGGCCGATAAGTCGGCCAGCGTGTAAAGCGCCACGTCCGGTGTCACACGCTGCTTAGGAAACGCGTTGCGCTCGGTCACGTAGCCGGAAGCCGGCGCGTAGACAGTCAGGTACTCGATGGTCTTTCCCGTGCGCCGGACTTCGTCGATCTGCTGGGTGGAGATGTCCCACAGCTCGAGCCGCTTCCGCGCGGCCGCCACCAGGTTGTCGTTGCCCGCCGCGATCGCCGGCAAGGCTCCGTCACGCATGGTATACTCCGCGCTCAGCGCCAGCAGATACTCCTGCTGGGTGGCCAGCGCGTCTGGGCTGTAGACCGTCGCCAGCGCATCGCCCTTCTTCACATACTTGCCGGTGAAATCGGCGAACACGCGGCCGATCCAGCCCTCCAGGCGCGTCTGCACCTTCACTATCTTGGTTTCATCCAGCGTCACGCGCGCCGCGGCATGAATCGTATTGGCGGTGGTTTCGTATTCCGCCGTGCCGTACTCGACGCCGATCAACTGCTGCTTTTCGGGCGACACCTCGACCGCGCCGGCCGCCGTGTGGTTCGGCAACTGATCGCCTGCATACACCGGAACCAGCTTCATGCCGCAATCGGGTGCGATCCCCGGCTTATCGGACTTGTACCAGGGATGCATCGGGTCCACCCAGTAGAGTACCTTGCGCTCGGCCGAATCCGCCGGCGAGTGGTGCCCGCGCCAGCGCTCATAGCCCAACCCGGCTAAAAAAGCCGCTGCCGTCACCAACACCACCAAGGTCGGTTTCATCTCGTTTCCACTCCCGTCAGTTCTTCGAGCTTGGCCAGCGCAATGCGGGATTGCACGATCTCCTCGTGGTCCGTTAGTGTATAGTCCACCACGCTGATGAAACTGGTAAACGGCGCGATGAAATCGCCGCGCCCGGCTTGGTAACTTGCCAGCGCGGATTCGTACGCCAGCCGCGCCTCCGGAATCACCGTCTTCTCGTACAGATTCACCAGCTTTAGCGACGCCTCCGCCGTGCTGTATTGCTCGCGAATTTCCGCCTCCACCTCCACCAGCGTCGCCGCATACTCGTGGCGCGCCTGGCTGGCGCTCGCCTCCTGCCCGGTCACCTCTGCACGCTGCTTGCGCCAGAAATACGCCGGCAGTTTGAAATCCACCTGCGCCTTCCACAGCGGCGGCAGGCCGCCCTGGTTGAAGTAGCCGCCCGAGAGGGTGTAGTCCGGCGCATAATCCTTGCGTGCCAGGCTGGCCGCCAGTTCGCTGCCCTGCACCACATCCTTGCCGCGCTCCACCAGCGGCGAGTTCGCCCGCGCCTGCAGCAGCATCTCTTGGAGAGTCGCCGAAATGGGCACAGCCGTCACCACGCCCGGCACCTCGATCCGCCCGCCCTGCGGCCGGTTGAGGAGAGCGTTGATTTCGATCTGCCTGGCCGCCCGCGTCTGCTCATACCGCACGCGTTGCGTTGCGTAAATCGCCAGCTGCGTCTGCGCTCTCAGAATGTCCTGCTGCGACCCGCGGCCCGCAGCGTAGCGCGACTCGGCAGTGCGCAACATACCATTGAGTAGTTCCTGTTGGCGGTCCAGGTAATAGAGGCTGTCCACCGCATGGTTCATCAGCTGGTACGCCTGCTTGAGGCGCCACACCACACTCAGCCGCGTGGCCCGGTATTCGCTGAAGGCCGCTGCCGCCTCTTTGTCCGCGATCTCGCCACGCAACCTGCGCTTGCCCGGCGCCGGCACTTCCTGTGACACCAACAGTCCGATGTAGCTGGTCAAGTAGATCCCTAGTCCCGACCCCGGCCACGGGGCTCCGTTCGAGGCCCAAGCCAGCGAAAGCTTGGGGTCCGGCAGGCTACTCTCGCTGGCCGGCCTTTGCCGCAGCGCTTCCACCTTCTTCTGCGCCGCCAGAATCTCGCGGTTGTTGCGCAGCGCCTCTTCCACCAGCGTGGATACTGGCTGCGCCCCCGCGACGGGCGCCAGCCAAAGCCAAATCCAATAGCGAACCCTCATTCCCGTTCACCAACCCTGTTTTTCCCGCTTCGCCGAAGGGGCAGCGCCCAATCAGGACACCCACGAGCGACGCGAGGCGTGAACCGGATCACCGAATGTCGACCGCGCGGATTGCGTCCGGGATAAACGAGCGGTCGACGAGGTCCCGCATGTCGGCTCGCTTCTCCAGAATGCCCGCTCGCAGCGCCATATCGGCAATCTCTTGCAGCTCCACGTCGGTCGGATTGAGCATGCGGTAGCTGACCCGGTCTGGCGGCTCGGTTAGAACGTGGCGGATGAGCGCTTCATCCTGGCGGAAATAGGGCGCGACCACGCTGGCAGCGCGGACGCGATGGGTTTCCGCCCATTCGCCGCTTTCCGCGATGCCGCGCACAAGATCGCGGGCAACATCCGGACGCTCCCGGATTAGCTTTTCGTTCACCACCAGCACGCAGGAGATGAAGTGAGGCCAGATGTCTTTGGCATAGTAGAGCACTTTGCCGCTGCCATCCAGTTCGGCTTTCGCGCAATAGGGCTCACCCACGAAATACGCATCGATCGCCTTGGAGGCCAACGCTTCGGGCATATCCGGAGGAGCCATCTCCACGAAACGAATCTCGTTCGGCTTGACACCCTGATCCTCCATCAGCTTGTGGATCACCAGATTCTGATTGCTGTATATGCTCGGAATCGCGAAGACCCTGCCGCGCAGATCGCGCAGGCTTGCCGCCGGCAGGTCCCGGCGCACCATTACCTCCGATCCATCGCGATGGCCCAGGTAGAGAATCTTGACGGGCAAGCCCTGCTCCCGCAGCTTCATTGCCAGAGGCGCAATCAGGAAAGAGGCATCCAGCCTTCCGGCCTTCATGGTTTCCACAACGGTGGGAAAGTCGTTGAAGCGCTGTGACACAAACTTTGTCATTCTGCTGGTTCGCGTCGCGAAGTCGGTCACCGGGCATGTCAGATGACAGGTCACCGGCAAGAACCCGACCGTCAGTTGCTGGCGGGCCGCGATTTCGCGCGCGCCTCCCTGCTTCCACGGCTCGTACCGCAGCACACCAAGTACCGCCGTAAACAGGACTGCTCCAACCGTCCATCGTGCTGCATAATAGTGACGCATAATACCTCCTACTTAGTGCTGGCCAGCGCCGCTTTCGACGTTGAGTTCAGCCAGAATTCGGCGCACCGCATCGACGACCTCGGGGTTTGTGGGCTCCCGGGGACGAGGCGTCGAGATAGTGAACTCATGACGAATGCGGGCAGGGCGTTGGGTAAGTACAACTATCCGATCCGCGAGCTGCGCGGCCTCCTCGATGTCGTGAGTGACCAGCACCGCCGTTCTGGGCATCTCGCTGAGCAGCCGAGCCAGCTCGTTACGCATGCGAAGACGCGTCAGATAGTCCAGGGCTGAAAAAGGCTCGTCCATCAGCAACACGTCGGAACCGCCGGCCAGCGCGCGGGCCAGTTCCACAAGCTGGCGCATGCCGCCGGATAACTGGCGCGGGTAGTGGTGCTCGAAGCCTTCAATGCGAATGAGCCGCAGCAAGTCGCCGATTTGGCGCTTGCGCTCGCGCCGATCGCCGATGTGACGCAACCCCAAAGCGATGTTCTCGGTCACGGTCGCCCACGGAAACAAACCATCCTCCTGATACACCATCCTCACCTGGCCATGGCATTCGACTGAGCCTAAAGAGGGCCGCTCAAATCCGGCAACGAGGTTGAGCAGCGTCGTCTTTCCGCAGCCAGACGGCCCGACTACGGCGACGAATTCCCCTTGCAGAATGCCGAGCGAGAGTTCGCGAATTACCTCGACTTCGTCGAAGAAAACAGAGACGTCCGTGAGTTCCAGGCACCCAGTCATAGAGGAGGTCGCCTATCTCTCATAACCCCAGCGCACACTGGGAACGTTGGTCAGTTGCACCAGAAGGCGATCGATAAGGACGCCAATGATGCCGATGACAATCATTTCCACGACCAGCAGATCGGTGCGGAGCCCGTTGCGCGCGTCCATCACGGCAAAGCCAAGGCCGTCGCGACCGGCAATCATCTCTGCGGCGACGTCGACTAACCACGCGACTCCCGCCGTCACGCGAAGGGTGGTGATTACCTGAGGCATGATAGCCGGAAGCGTCACGCGGGTGAGTTTCTCGAATCGGCGCAGTCCGTAGTTCTGAGCGACGTGGAAATATACCAGCGGAATAGTTCCAACGGCAGCCATGGTGGCGAGCACCACCGGAAAAAAGACCGAAAGGAAGATCAGAAACATGGCGGCGGCGTCGCCGACTCCGAACCAGAGAATGGCGAATGGCATCCAGGCCAAAGGAGAGAGATTACGGAAGAAGTTTGTCATGGGCAGAAAGGCCAGACGGGCGGAGAGCTTCTGGCCCATCCAGACGCCGGCAGGAATACCCAAAGCCACCGCCAACAGGAATCCGCAAGTCACGCGAAATAACGACGTAACGCTGTCGCTGAGCAGCCTTCCGGTGGCGATCTCCACGCCAAAGCCGCGCACCACCGCCAGCGGCGACGGGAACGCACTCCGGTGGAAAACGCCCGCCCTCCAGACCACAGTCCAAACGACGATGAAGATAGCGGCGACCAGCGCGGGAAGCAGAAGGGCGCGAACGGTATTCCTGTTCTCTTTCATGTTGAACCTAGCTCTGGGAGGCCGGTCCCGCGCTTAGACGGCAGCACCAGGAGAACGGCGCGCAGAGCGATCGCACTGGAGCAAACGAACCCAAAGAAATGAACCGGGGTTAATGGGACAAGACCAGCCGATCCGGCATAGAAGTATCGCTTCTGCCGGATCGGACGGAGCGGCCGGGGTTGGAACGGCCTCCCTGCGCATCCTACTTCTTTTTCAGGAGCGCAACGATTTCCTCCTGGTTCTTGACGATGGTATCCAGCGTGGCCTGGTTCTTCTTGATGGCCTCTTGGTTGGCCTTGATGGTTTCCTGGTTCCCTTGGATGTGTTGTTGATTGGAGAGAATCGTCTTCTGGTTTTCGATGATCTGCTTCTGATTCGCGATAACGTCGCTTTCAGGCATTGTGCATCTCCTGTTTAGTACCATGCGGAAACGTCGTGATGCATCTGACAGTAATTTGGCGTTTCCGGTTGGCCTGCCGAATTTTCTCACCGGCAGCGCGGGCTGGTCAATACTTGTTTTTAACTACGGCTCTCCACAAACTGCGGCCGCCGATTCCCGGATCGGCGGCGATGCGCAGTCCGTTGAGGGCTAGTGCATTTCTACTATTGTGACAAATAGTAATTACAGATACGATACTCTTCAATTGAGGAGCAGCTAGGCGATTCAGCGTCCGGCGATCAGTCTCGCCCTAAACGACACTGAAGCCTAACAGCTACGTCGAACACCCGTTACAGGTGAGTGCGGGAGTCGTGTGTTCGCAGGGTGCCACCCCCAATCACGGGCCTCGATTCCTTCGTTGCGGGACGTTTCGCTCGAACTATGTGAACTTGAGTGAGGCCTTATAATGTTCAGACTTACAGCAGGTATTGCCATTGCGTGCGCGTCTCTTTGTGCGCAGAGTAACTTCGCGACGTTGAGTGGAAGAATTCAGGATCCATCGCAGGCGCCCGTTTCGGGCGCACGCATCTCAGTGACGGCCAAAGCGACCGGCGCGGTCCGCCAGGTCGTCACCAACGGCGAGGGTCTGTTCGAATTTCCGAATCTGCTTCCGGGCGGCTATTCGGTTCAGGTCTCCGCGCCGGGATTCGCCGTCGAGACGCGCGCCGTCCTGCTCGAAGTCGGCCAGAATATGGCTCTCGATCTGGCGCTCGCGCTCGGCGAGAAGCACGAGACCCTGGAAATTGTCGAGGCCGCGGACCTGCTGCGAACGCAGGACGTCAGCCTGGGCGAAGTCGTGGAGCCCCAATCGATCGAGGAGTTGCCTTTGAACGGCCGCATGCTGATCGATCTGGCACTGACCGTTCCAGACGCGCATATCGGCCATGGCGCGCAGAGCGGCGATATGAGCCCGCTCTACTGGCGTCCGGGCCAGCGCTCCGCTATCACCATCGGCGGAAACCGTCCCAACGCGAACTATTTCCTGCTGGACGGCGTAACCAACACGGATCCCACGTTCAATACGATGAATCTGAGCTTGTCGCCCGACGCGGTGGAGGAGTTTCAGGTCCAGACCGGCAGTTACCTGGCCGAGCTTGGCGGCGCCGGGGGCGGTCAGATCAACGTCATCACTCGCCATGGCACCACGGACTTTCATGGGACCGCATATGAGTTTCTGCGCAACAACGCACTGGATGCGCGCACGTGGAACGAGTTGCCGGGCAATGACCATCTGATACAGAACAACTACGGCGGTGCTCTGGGCGGGCCGCTCTTCGGGAAAAACACGTTCTTCTTTGCCAACTATGAAGGTTACCGGCAGACCCAGGCGCAGACCGCGATGGACACCGTGCCCACCGGGCCGGAAGCCACCGGCGACTTCAGCGGCAGCGGAGTCGCCATCTACGATCCCTCCAGCACTTATACGAATCCGAATTACAACCCGGCGGCTCCGGTGAGCGCGACCAATCCGCAGGTTCTGCGCACCCAGTTCCCCAACAATGTCATTCCAGCCAGCCGGATGAATTCGGCGGCCCTCCTCATGCTGAAGAGTTACACGCCGCGCCCGAACACGACGGGAGACATGGGCCTCGGCATGACCATGAACGGTGCGCCCACGGTCTTCGGCGCCGGCTTGGACTCCAATAACCTGCTGGATGTCCGCGACGCACAGGAGCGAAATAACCAGGGCACCATCCGCGTGGACCGGATGCTTGGCAGCGATACCCTCAACGTGCGTTTCTCGTCAAGCAATGAGCAGGGATTCACACCGCAAAACCTGCCCGGTTACGGCTTCAACTTCGACAATGCCTCGCAGAACGGCGCTCTGATCTGGACCAAAGTGATCTCGCCCACCATCGTGAATACGGCTTCTATCGGCGTTTCCCGCCTGGCCATGGGGCATTGGTCGCAGGACAACGGAATCGACGACATCGTGGACGCATTGGGAATCACCGGGACCAATTTCGGCGGACCGAAAGCCTGGGGAGCGCCGTACTTCAATGTGCAGGGATATTCGCCGTTCGGAGACTCCTGGCAGGCCACGCCTATGCATCAGTGGAACACCACCGTCGAGGGTCGTGAGACGCTGAGCTGGCAAAGAGGGCGCCACAGCCTGAAGTTCGGTGCCAGTTACCGGAGGGTGATCTGGCCGATGTGGGCTCTGGTGCAAAGCCGCGGTTACTATCAGTTCACTCCCGGCTTCACCACGGAGACGGAAAACAACGACGGCACGGGTTCCGCGCTGGCGAGCTTCCTGCTCGGCCTTCCCGCATCGCGCCAGGTTCAGGCCGGCGTGCCCAGCATGAACCTGCGCAACTGGTCCGCGAATGGCTTCGTGCAGGATACCTGGCGGCTGACACAGACCACCACTCTCGACTTCGGCTTGCGCTACGAATTCGAAACGCCGCTCGCGGACATTTGGCGGCCCTGGAGCAATTTGGAGGTAGAGAACGGCAAGTTGATGGCCTTCATCGGCGGCCAGGACGGCATGCCGCGCGGTCTGATGTTCTCCAACAAGCTGCGTTTCGCACCGCGCCTTGGCATTGCTCATCACTTCGAACAAAGCGGCATCGTGCTCCGCGCCGCCTACGGGATCTTCTACACTCCGGTAGATATGAACACATGGTGCAATGAGTTGCACAATGTGCCCGTTCTTTTCCCGATTACTCAGCAGAGTAACAACTTCACGCCGCAGATCAACGGTTTTAACTTCCCGCAGCCGGTGCTGGGCCAAACGACGGTAAGCTTCTCGGCCTTCGATCCGCACGCGCCGTCGCAATATGTGCAGCAGTGGAGCACGTCTCTGCAAAAAACCCTGGGGCGCAATACTACGCTGGAGGCCGGCTATCACGGTGAGCGCGGCTTCCATCTGCAACGCGCCGACCTCATCAACAACGCGCCTCCGGCACCGGGCGCCCTACAAGCTCGCCGGCCCTATCAGGACGCCACTTTCGTTAGCGGCACCGTGCTGCCATCCAACATCACGGTCGCAAGCACGACGTTTCCCGTCAGCTCGGTGAACATGTTGCAGAACACCGCCCGAAGCTGGTATGACGCCGGGTACGTCAATCTGAGGCGGCGCTATGCGCATAGTCTGAGTCTGCTGGTCAATTACACTTTCGCCAAGAATCTATCCAACGCTCCCGACTTCCGTTCGCCCATGTTCGAATCCGCGATTCCCCAGAACGACAGCGATCTGGACGCGGAAAAAGGCCCGTCGTGCGATGTCCGCCAGCGCCTCTCGTTCAGCGCGGTGTACGATATACATCCGTGGACGGCGAACAACTGGACACGGTCCATCACAAGCAACTGGAAGCTTTCTTCGATTTACCAGGTGCAGTCCGGGATGCCGTTCACGATATCGGTCTTCGGCGACACCGCCAACACTGGCACGCTGGTCGGCGAGAACGCGGTCCGCGCGAACTACACCGGGCAGCCGGTTTTCGGCGCGGGCACCGGCACGACGGCGGCGTGGTTCAATCCGGATGCCTTCGCCACTCCCGCCGCATACACGTTCGGTAACCTGGGACGCAACACCGTCTACGGGCCCGGCATGCAGACGTTGGACGTCGCGCTGGTTCGCACCTTCGCCTTCACGGAGCGGCTGCATACAGAGCTTCGCGGCGAGGCGTTCAACGCGCTGAACCATTCCAACTGGGGCACGCCCAATCGTTTCGTGAACACGCCCCAATTCGGCACCATCACGGAAGCCACCACTCCAGGGCGCGAATTCCAGTTAAGCGCCCGGCTGTCGTTCTAAGCACGGTGCGCATGGCCGCGGAGGCGCCGCCGGGGCTCTTCTTCCGCCTGATGACGGCCGGACGGACAAAGCCGCTCCCTTTGAGAAGCCCATCTCCCTAAGCGAGATTCCAGAGGAAACCCACCAGCGGGCCCGGCCACGCCAGTCCACTGGCGTGTGTCGGCGCGAGCCAGAGCTGCAATCGACTTCGATCGGGTAGGTCACTGAAATGGCCATCTCGATCGTGCAGTGCCTTGCAGTGGCCAAGAACACTGGGCTATAACGCCAGACAGAGCGGATCGTGTGTGATCTCACTTACTAGCGCCGCGCAGATTGTGTCTATTAGTAGATTCCAGTTATTGAAGTCCAAAGTTGTCTGACTCTATCTTGGAGTCTATTATGTCTTGTCCAACGGTCCGGCGTGTTAAGGCTTGGCGCGTCGCGGCGGCACTTATAGGCGCTGGGCTTATATCGCTAAGCTCAGCGGCGGCAGAGGACGTGCCGGCGCGGGCGCTTCCACTCCGTCTCATCGTGGTCAGTACCCAGGACGACGCTCAGCGGATTCACGATCAACTCAAGAGCGGCGCGGACTTCGCCGTGCTCGCTCGATTGAAGTCGGTCGATGAGACCTCCGCGGATGGCGGCCTTCTGGGCGACGTCGACCCTGCCACGCTGCGAGAGGAGTTGAAAAGCGCACTGCAGGGTCTCGAACCGGGACAGATATCCCAGGTGGTCAAAGTGCCGGATGGCTTCGCCATTCTAAAGGTTCTGCCCAAGTCCGAACTGTCCACGCTAGCGGAAGCCGATCAGACACTGCGCTTTGCTGCGAGCGCTATCCGCACCGTTCGCAAAGCGTTCGACATCTCCGGGCTCAACGAAGCGGATGCGGCGTGGGCCAACCTTCAGAAGCCGCCCAACTGGAATCAGGATATTCAGATGATGTGTTCCACGCGGCTGCAGGCGGTGGCGGGCGCCAGGGAAAGGACCGAACAATTGCTTGACCCGGCAACGGGCAAGACCCTGTCTTCCTTCGATGCGATGTCGGCGCATGTAGCTCTGGGACAATTGCACGCGTACAACAACGAAATGGACGAGGCGATCGGGCAATGGCAAACCGTGTACCAGATGGCACCGACGTTCTTGCCTAATGCGGTATCTTACCTCGACGAACTCCTGGGCATTGCGTACTTGCACAAGTCCGAGATAGAAACTGACGTCTACCGGAAGCCTGGCGAACGGTGTCTGTTCCCACCGCGGGCGAGCGTCGCGTACACGAAGCCGTCGAACTCGGAAGAGGCGATCCGGCATTTTCTAAAGTATCTCGGAGAGAAGCCCGATGACATCGAGGTGAAATGGCTGCTGAACATTGCCTACATGACGCTGGGCAAATATCCGGATGGCGTTCCCAAAGAATACCTGCTGCCTCCCTCGTTGTTCGCGTCGTCTGAGGACATCGGGCGATTCGTTGACCGGGCGCCTGAGGCGGGGCTGGACAATTTCTCGCTGGCGGGCGGGGTGATCGTGGATGATTTCGAAAACAACGGCCTGCTCGATGTGGTCCTGTCGTCGTTCGACCCCTGCGCGCCGATGCACTACTTCCACAACAACGGCGATGGGACGTTCTCGGACCGCACCAAGGCCGCCGGTCTATCCAATCAATTGGGCGGCCTGAATATGATCCAAGCGGATTACAACAACGATGGCTGCATGGACATTCTGGTGTTGCGCGGGGGATGGGAGATCCCTCAACGGAAATCCTTGCTGCGCAACAACTGCGACGGCACGTTCACCGATGTGACCCGCGAGGCCGGCCTCGCCGAGCCGGCCACCAGCACGAACTCCGCGGTCTGGGTCGATATCGACAATGACGGCTTTCTCGACCTCTTCGTAGGGAATGAGCGTAGTCCCAACCAACTCTTCCACAACAACGGCGACGGCACCTTCACGGACATCGCGCACTCCGCGGGCGTGGACCGTACGGCGTTCACCAAGGGAGTCACCGCGGCGGATTACGATAACGACGGCTACGCGGATCTCTATATGAACAACCTCTCGGGCGCCAACTCGCTCTACCACAACAATCACAATCTGACATTTACGGATGTCACCAAGCAAGCCGGAGTCCTGGGTTCCGGGCAAGGTTTCGCTACCTGGTTCTTCGACTACGACAACGACGGATGGCCAGACCTCCTTGCGACCGATTATGTCATGTCGGTCGATGAGACAGCCAAGAACTACCTGGGGCTCCCGCACGGCGCCACCACCATGAAGCTCTACAAGAACCTCGGCAACGGCGCCTTCCGTGACGTTACCCAGGAAACCGGACTGGACAAGGTCTTGATGCCCATGGGGGCAAACTTCGGAGACGTGGACAACGACGGCTACCTGGACATCTATCTCGGCACTGGCAATCCTTCCTACGCCTCACTGGTCCCCAACGTTCTGCTCCGCAACCATGATGGAAGGTACTTCGTGGACATCACCGCGTCTTCCGGCACCGGCGAATTGCATAAGGGGCACGGAACTGCATTCGCGGACATGCAAAACAACGGCAATGAAGACATCCTGACCGAGGTCGGCGGCGCCGTCCCTGGGGACAGTCATGCCTTCCGGCTGTTTGAAAACCCCGGCCAAGGCAACGACTGGATCAGTCTAAAGCTGGTTGGAGTGAAAGCCAACCGCTGCGCGATCGGAGCACGGAGCAAAGTGACCGTGACCAATGCGGGCCAGGGGACGCGCTCCATCTATCGGACGGTCGGCAGCGGGGGCTCTTTCGGATCGTCGCCTTTGGAGCAGCACATCGGCTTGGGCAAATCGGCCGAGAACATTAGCGTGGAGATCCTGTGGCCCGGCGACATTTCCCATCCGCAACGGTTTACCAACGTGGATAAGAACCAGGCAATAGAGATCCATCAGTTCGCGCACGACTACAAGAAACTCGTGCGGCATCCGGTCCCCTTGGGAGGCAGTCCCAGAAAGATGGGCACACAGATGACGGCGGCCCGCAAACCGTAACGGCGACACCACCTACGGGCCGTGCGTTGCGGCCGTCGGGGACCCGGTGCTCACCGCAACCGCTACTGCCCGCGCGCACGGACCAACTCGAGTCATCTATCGAGGCCGCGGGAGGGCGGCGAGCAATCTAGTACATTCGGACTATTGCACGTACTATAAGATACGACTTACCATATTGTTCAACTTACGGATCGGCCGACAACTCCTTGCCGGCTATTAGTGTTGCGACAAAGCTCGGTGCAAGTTAACTAAGCTGGTTCGCACGCGCTGCGCGGCGCGCGTCAACTTAGTGTGTTGGTAGCCCTCGGGGGCCGCGTGAGGACCGTTGGAGGCGATCGCGGTAACCAGAGCGTGTAAGTGCGTCTGAGCGTCGGGCAAACGCCCGGAAGTAGTTCTGCTGTGGAACACAGGATGTGGACAGGAACAATAACGTGGAAGGCGAACGGAAGCAGACGGGCCGGCGTGCCCTGTTGACGGCAGCCGGACTTATTGCTGCGGGCGGTGTGCCGGCGGCCATTTCGGCGCTGGGCGGAAAGCCGAGCGGCAGCCGCCAGCGGGCCTGGTGGGTGAAGGCCGTCGACCGGCCTACCATGGGTCAGAAGACGAGTCAGTTCAAGCGATTCTCGGGCGACAACATCTTCGTGATTTACCAGCAGTTGAAAGCTCAGCGCGACGGAGCCGGCTCGTTCGAGGCGGAACAGGCTGCCAAGGCCAAACGCCTGGCAGGGTGGATGCGGCAGAGTAAGCCTGGCTTCCGTTTGCCCGACCACCAGTTAAGCGAAGGCGCCTGGACTTTGATGAAGAGCACCGAGGCGGGCTCGGGGCTGCTGTCGTGGACGCGCATTGCCGTGAACACCCCGGCTGAGTTGGGTGTTGCGCGCCACGTGGCTTCACCGGAGGAGATGGCGAAGACCGTGAAAGCCGCGGCGCGGCTGTATGGCGCCGGCCTGGTTGGGATCGCACCGATGAACGAAAGCTACGTCAATCTCAAGCAAGGGAAGAAGGACATCGTCTTCGAAGATGCCGAGGTTCCAGCGGTGACTGACAAGAAGTTCGTGATTCCCCGGAGGATGAGATGGGTCGTTTCCATCGCAATCCCGATGGACCTTGACCTTCTCTCTCGCGCTCCTACGTCATTGGGCGACGCCGCCACCGGGCTCGGGTACAGTCACTCCGCGTTTACGGTGGCATCGTTAGCCGAGTTCATTCGCGGTCTCGGCTATCAGGCCATTCCGAGCGTCAACGACACTGCGCTGAGTGTGCCGTTCGCGGTTGAGGCGGGCATTGGGGAACTCAGCCGGCTCAATAAGCTGGTTACACCCGAGTTCGGCCCCGCGGTTCGCCTGTGCAAGGTTTTCACCGATCTTCCGATGGCTTGCGACAAACCCGTGGATTTCGGACTTGTCGAATTCTGCAAGAAGTGTAAGAAGTGCGCCGAGGCGTGTCCATCGGGCGCACTGTCGTTCGACGATGAGCCGAGTTTCAAGACCAGAGGCCCGTGGAATAATCCCGGACACAAGGCATGGTTCGAGGATTCTTACCTCTGTTTCCAGCACTGGCAGCAAGTCGACAACGGGTGCGGCATTTGCCTGGCGAGTTGCCCTTACACCAAAGCCGCCCAGGCCTGGATTCACGATGTAGTGAAAGCCACGGCTTCGGTCGCGCCGGCCGCGGACGGACTGTTCCGCATCATGGACAACGCCCTTGGCTATGGAAGGCAGCACGATCCCGAACAATGGTGGACCAGAAATCCGCCGTCCGGCGCGAGGGGTTGACCATGCCTAGCGATACGGACACGCTCAAGGTCACAATTCGCAAGCGCCCGTTGTGGTTGTGGGTCCTCGCCGGATTGTGGGTGCTGCTGGAGATATTGTTTCTGCAGACGGCTATGGCGAGCGCGCGGGAAGGTGAATACCGCGCGGCGGCCATCAGTTGGATTGCGGTTGGCATCACGGCAGCCGCTGGCGTCTTGGTCGGGTTCCTCCAGGGCCGATCGAACGCCCCGGCCGGGTGAAACGGCCAATTCTGAGGACTATTGTGACTGTCGTTCCCAGTATGGAGATTTTGACGATGAGACGACTTAGTATTCTCGCTTTGCTATTTGTTTGTCTTTGCGCTGTTGTTTGCGCACAGGCCCCTATCGGAACTCTGGAGGGGCAAGTTACCGATCCAGCCTCGGCGCTGGTGTCGAACGCGGAAGTCAGCGTCAACAACGCACAAACCGGCCTCACGCGGAAGGTCCTGTCCTCGCACCAGGGAGCGTTCCATTTCTCGGACCTGCCCATCGGCGCTTATCTGCTCGAGGTGAAGGCTCAGGGATTCGCGCCGTATTCGGCGTCATCGATTCGCATCGACATCGGCCATGTGGTGTCCTGGCCGGTGCAGTTGCAGATCGCCGCCGGACACACCGAGGTCCGTGTCTCCGGCCAAGCCGTAACCGTGGACACCAGCCAGACTCTCGGCAACGTGATTTCCGAAAAGCAGGCAACCGATCTTCCGCTGAATGGGCGCGACCTGACGCAACTCGGCCTGCTGCAGCCCGGAGTGGCACCCATGACTGCCGGCCTAGCCGAGGCAGGCGGCATCGCGCGCAGCGGCCAGGCCTACGGGGTCAACGGGCAGCGGCCGGAGTCGAATAACTACCTGCTCGATGGCGCCAGCAATGTGGACAGCGTGAATGGAGGATACGCTCTGCGCACGCCCGTAGACGCGGTGAATGAGTTTCGGATCCTGACGCTGAACGCTCCAGCCGAGTACGGCGATACTAGTGGCGCCACGACATCGGTAGTTACCAAGTCGGGCAGTAACTATCTTCATGGCGATGTTTACGACTTCTTCCGGAACAATGCCATGGACGCGCGCAACTTCTTCGCCGCCGAGACCGAGCCGCTGCACCGCAATCAATACGGCGCCACCCTGGGCGGACCTGTCCGCAAGGACAAGGATTTCTTCTTCCTCTATTATGAAGGGCAGCGCAATTCGGCGGGCGAGACGCAGGCCGCTATCGTGCCCACCGCCGCGGAGCGGACGGGCGACTTTTCCGGACTCACCGACCCCTCCACCGGGCAGCCCGTTCCCCTGATCAACGAATTCACCGGCCAGCCGTTTCCAGGCAATCAGATCGCCTCGTATATGCAGAACCCAATCGCGGTGCAAGCGGAGAAACTATATCCGCTACCGAATATCGGCACCAACGTATTTGAATCCACCCAGCTCGGATCGAATAATTACAATCAGGGCGGACTCCGCTTCGATCACTACTTCGGCCCGAGCGACCAATTCTTTGTGCGGTACTCCACATCGTCGCTGAGCGAGTTCGATCCCCTGCCGATCTCCGGAGCCGGCGTCCCCGGTTTCCCGGTAACCGACGATATCGTCACCAACTCCGTCACCGGCTCCTGGGTCCACCTGATTTCCTCGCAAACGGTGCAAACCGCGCGCGCCTCGTTTTTCCGCAATGTCTTCCTGGCTGGACAGGCGGTGAACCACGCGCCAGGCAGCGACCTCGGGTTTCAATACCAGCCTACTCTCGCGTTGAACCAGGGTGTTCCGTATCTGATCGTGAGCGGCTATGCGTCGCTCGGCAATCCGATTACCGGTCCGCAGAACACTTATCAGAACGACTTCCAGGGATCTTACTCGGTAGCTATGACGCGCGGCCGGCACAACCTCAAGGTCGGCGCCGATCTTACTCGCGAGCAGATCAATGCCGTTCTCGGAATCGCCACTAACGGCTTCTTCGTGTTCGCCCCGTTCCCCGCCAGCGATTCCTTTGCCAGTTTCCTGCTAGGGCAGTCCGTGCAGTTCTTCCAGGGCGGTGGTGATTTCAACCGCGGGCTTCGCAAATGGGTAGCGGCCGGGTACGCGCAGGATGAGTTCCGGCTCAACTCGCGCCTGACCCTCAACTTCGGCATTCGATACGAGGTGAACACGCCCTATGTGGACATTCGGAACCGCATGAATGCGTGGGCGCCTGGTGTGCAATCGGCGATCTATCCGAACGCGCCGAAAGGGCTATTGTTTCCCGGCGATCCAGGCGTGCCCGCCGGCATCGCCGCCGTCGACTATCGCGAGGTTATGCCGCGCGTGGGCATTGGCTGGGATCCGTTTGGCGACAACAAAACCGTGGTACGGGCCGGCTACGGCATTTTCTACGATGGTTTTACCAATGGCGTGGGAGGTCCGCTGCAGGCGTCCATCAGCGCGCTGCCGTGGACGCAGGCGTATCAATTGCCCGGCCCGGGATTCAACCTGGCTAACCCATATGGAGGCGCTGCCACTCCCTTCGGCGCCGGTAACTTCGTGGCGCCGGCCACAGTCCTTACCGTGCAATCGGGAATGCGTCCGCCGTACTCGCAGAATTGGAATCTCTCCATCGAGCGGGCGCTCGCGAAGGACTATCTGCTCGACGTTCGCTACGTCGGCAACAAGGGCACGCATCTGCCGCGCTTCATCGAAGCGAATCCGTCGATCTACGGGCCGGGCGTCAACGCGAATAACAACAACGAAATCCGCGAGTACAGCACGTGTAACTCGGCCGGCGTCTGCAATTACGGATCAGTCGGATTGCTCGCCGACGATACCAGTTCCACTTACCACGCGCTGGAAGTGGCCTTTTCGCGGCAGTACGCGCATGGACTGAGCTTCCTGGCTTCTTACTGGTACTCGAAGAGTCTCGACTATATCTCTACGCTGAACGTCGCCGGATCGGCGCCCACGCTGGTGGCCGGCGAAAACGACCTGGCGCAAAACCCGTTCGACCTGGCGGCCGAGCACGGCCCGTCGCTGTTCGATGCCAAGCACCGCTTCGTGTTCAGCGGGACTTGGGCGCTGCCGGTCTGGCGGGCCGCTCCACGGGCCGCGGCCTTCCTCACCAACGGCTGGCAACTCAACGCCATCAGCAGCTTCAGCACCGGCACGCCGTTTACCGTCTATGACAGCGCCGACGTCTCCCTGCAGGGCAGCGCGCCGGAAATAAGCGGCTTCTACTCCAGCCGGCCCGACCTGATTTCCAATCCGAACGTGGGACAGCCGCACACGGCGAACGAATGGGTGAGCCGCGCGCCTTTCCGGCAACTAAACCCGCAAACGCAAGCGGGTCAGTTCGGCAATGAGGGCCGCAATGTCGCCCGCGGACCAGGCATCGAAGACGCCGATGTTTCGTTGTTCAAGTACTTCAACATCGACGAAACCCGCCGTGTGCAGTTCCGGGCGGAGTGCTTCAACCTGCTCAACCATCCGAATTTTGGGCTGCCCGTCAACGACGTCGAGTCTCCGGCGTTCGGTCAGATCCTGCAGGCAGGTCCGCCGCGTCTGCTGCAACTCGCGGTCAAGTTCGTCTTTTAGTGTCTGCCCCTATACGCCGATCTGAGCCATTGGTATCCACGGTGCGGCGGTGCGCTTGCTGAGCCGCCGCACCGCGGACAAGATCGCAATATGCCTGACGACCCACATTGAGAAGTCATCGTTGTTCAACTCTGAGAGGCCTACTTCGAGAAGAATAGGATGCAGGTTCAACTGCCTCCGCCTAGCTCCTTCGGAGGTCGGATTCATCCATATGCATTCCTCACGCGTTTCCAGCACGAGAATTTGGTGGCTTGGGGCGGCGATCCTCGGCGGAGGCCTGATACTGCTCAGTCAGGCAACCGCGCAGGATTCGCCTGCGCACGCAGTCCCTCTGCGTCTTATCGTCGCTAATTCCGAGGACGAAGCGCAACGGATCCACGACCAACTCAAGGGAGGCGCGGACTTCGCCGTACTCGCGCGACTGAGGTCGGTCGACCCGACCGTCGAGGATGGCGGCTTCATGGGCGAAGTCAACCCCGCGTCGCTCCGTCAGGAGTTGCGAGACGCCCTGCAGGGCGTCTTGCCCGGACAGTTCTCCGGAGTGATAAGGCTGCCGACCGGCTTCGCCATCCTGAAAGTAGTTGCCCAATCCGAGCTCGATGCTATGGATGCCGCGCAACGCACTTTGGATCAGTCCAATCGCGCTGCCCGAACTATCCGGTACTCATTCGACCTTTCCGGCCTTCCCCAGGTGGAAAAGGCGTGGGGAGACATGGTGAAACCGCCAAATTGGAATCAGGACATCCAGACGATGTGCACCACGCGTCTGCAGGCGGTGGCGACCGCCAAGGAGGCGGCCGAGAAGTACCTGCTGTCGCATGGAGGCATGGACGCCACCTCCTACGATGCCCTCTCGATGCGCACATCCCTGGGGCAACTGCATGCGTGGAACGGAGAGATGGACCAGGCAATCGAGCAGTGGGAGGTCGTCTATAACGCGGCGCCCACCTATCTACCCAACGCCGTATCTTTCCTCGACGAACTTCTTGGTATTGGATACCTGCACAAGTCTGAGATCGAGAACGGCGTGTTTCGCAAGCCCGGAGACAAATGTCTGTTTCCGCCACGCGCAAGCGTGCGTTACTCTACACCCCCGGACTCGGAAATGGCCGTTCGGCATTTTCTGAAGTACCTGGAAGGAAAGCCCGACGACATCGAGGTGAAATGGTTGCTCAACATCGCTTACATGACGCTAGGCAAATATCCCGATGGCGTCCCAAAAGCATACTTGCTGCCTCCCTCGTTGTTCGCGTCGTCCGAGGACATCGGCCGCTTCATTGATCGCGCGCCCGAGGCGGGACTGGACAACTTCGGGGAGGCGGGCGGGGTGATTGTGGATGATTTCGAAAACAATGGCCTGTTCGATGTCGTGGTTTCGTCGCAAGAACAGTGCGCACCCCTGCACTACTTCCACAACAACGGCGACGGGACCTTTTCGGACCGCACCAAGGCCGCCGGCCTGTCCAACCAAATGGGAGGCCTCAATATCATGCAGGCGGACTACAACAATGACGGTTGCATAGACATTCTGGTTTTGCGCGGAGGGTGGCAGATCGGCCAGCGGAAATCCCTCTTGCGCAACAACTGCGACGGCACTTTCACGGACGTAACCCGCGAGGCGGGCCTGGCCGAGCCGGCCACCGCCACGCAGACTGCCGCTTGGGTCGATATCGACAACGACGGCTTTCTCGACCTCTTTGTGGGCAACGAGAACTCTCCCAATCAACTGTTCCACAACAATCGTGACGGCACATTCACGGATATTGCTCACGCCGCGGGCGTGGACCGTGTTGCCTACACCAAGGGAGTCGCCGCGGCGGACTACGACCACGACGGCTACGCGGATCTCTATCTGAACAACCTGGCGGGCGCTAACTCGCTATTCCACAATAATCATGATCTGACATTCACGGACGTTGCCAAGCAAGCCGGCGTTTTGGGAAATGGCCGCGGCTTCGCCACGTGGTTCTTCGACTACGACAATGATGGCTGGCCCGACATCTTTGCTACCAGTTTCTATATGTCGGTGGAGGAGACGGCCAAGACTTATCTGGGCCTCCCGCACATCGCCACCGGAATGAAACTCTACAAGAACCTCGGAAACGGCGCCTTTCGCGACGTCACCGAGGAGGCCAAACTAGACAAGGTGTTCCAACCCATGGGGGCCGGGTTCGGGGATGTGGACAACGATGGCTATCTCGACATCTATCTCGGCGGCGGCAGCCCGTCTTACGCTTCTCTGGTCCCCAAAGTTCTGCTGCGCAATCACGATGGAAAGTACTTCGTCGATATCACCGCATCTTCTGGTACTGGCGATTTGCACCGAGGACACGGAATTGCATTCGCCGACCTGGACAACCGCGGCTATGAGGACATCGTGGACGTCTTCGGAGGCGCTGAACCGGGCGATCGCCATGCTATGCGGCTGTTTGAGAACCCCGGTCACGGCAACGACTGGATCAGCCTCAAACTGGTTGGAGTGAAGGCCAATCGCTGCGCGATCGGGGCGCGGATCAAGGTGACCCTGACCAACGCCGGCCAAGGCACGCGCTCCATCTATCGGACGGTCGGCAGCGGCGGTTCGTTCGGAGCGTCGCCGCTGGAACAGCACATTGGCCTGGGCAAGTCCGCTCAAAACGTGAGTGTGGAGATACTGTGGCCGGGAGACGTCGCGAATCCGCAAAGGTTTGCTAGTGTTGATAAGAACCAAGCCATAGAGATCCACCAGTTCGCGCACGACTACAAGAGGATCGTGCGGCATCCTGTTCACTTGGGAGGTGACCCAAATGGACCGTTGGCCCATGGCAAAGTGTCTCAATCATCCAATCAGTGACGGCGCGGACTCCTTGTAGGTGATTGCGTACGTAATGTGACAATTGGCGCGAACTTCTGTGGACAACGATTGAGGCCGGATTTGGAATCGAAGCGGATTGCCCGCCGTGCTTGTATGAAGCTCACGCCTTTGCGGCTGATCTTGCGGTCTGGATGCGCCGCAGCGCCGCGGCTAGCGCGTCAATATCGGAGCAGGTGTTGTAGAGCGCCAGCGACGCGCGAACCGTGTTTTCGATTCCGAATCGCCGGTGGATGACATGGGACGAATCGAATCGATAGTCACAGCGTTCAAAAGATCCTACGTTTAAACCAGCGCTGGATTCAGATGGCACCCCGGAACCGCCCACGTCGAACCGTATCAGAACCCCCTGATTTGAGCACGTTGGGGTTGTCGGCTGAGCGAAAGCAAACTCCCCAGGTTGGTGAAAAACCAGGGAATAGGATGAGACTGAAGGAAGGAAGCCTCGGAGGCGGCCTGTGTGCCTCCAGAGCAGGTGTTCAAGGCGCTGCATCTGCCTGGCGGTCGTGCCCGGAGCGCCGGCCAGATCGCGTCGTTCTGCCTCCCGGCGCGTTCTGCGGCTGCTTGCGACGGCCGGCAGCGGCGCTTCTCGCATGTTTCCTTTTCTGGCCCACACTCATCGAGCCGGTATCGTCGCAGCCACCGCCGATTCCGGATTGGTCCGGGCCATTCGCGGCCAATCGTCGGCTGAGCGGGATCAAGATCCTGCCTGAAGTCGGCCCGGGATCGGAATCAATCGCGGCGACGAGACACGGATGGCTTTACACAGGCTTGCAGGATGGCCGGGTGGGCCCAGAGCCGCGGATAGGTGCCAAGGCGAGAAGCGGCGGAGAACGGTCAATTCACACTTTATCAATGAGATCGAGCTTAGCGAGAACCACAATCGGTCAGTATGGCTAAAGCCTATGCCACCTCGTGCAAGTCCTTCGGCGATCAAGAATAACCGTAAGTGCTTACGTCGATTGGAATTGGAAGTGTTAAGAGCTGGCGACCCCCTGGGTCTCCCGCAATGGCTCGTCCGAGTTTTCCGGGCTAAGCTATAGAAAAATTGGTCGGGGCGAGTGGATTCGAGCCACCGACCTCCTGGTCCCGAACCAGGATGACAAAGAAAATCAATAACTTAGCCATGGTCATAGTGATTGAGACGGATTGCCACAGCTTGCTCCAGTTCAAGAACTTGAAGCCGATCGAACGGTTCTCCGTCTATGCGAGTCACGATCTGTCTATGCGTGGAGTGGGCATAGTATTGGGCATAGTCGGACAAGCCTTGCGGCGGTTCAATCGGGACACAGCCGTGATCGGCTTTGGCGTTCGCTACGACACACGTTGATGCGCAACTAGACCCGGTGCCTGCTGGCGCTGTCGCTGCTGCTCGGCTCGTTGCTGGCGAGCGGAAACCCGGTCGCTTACCATTCTCCATACCAACGATCTGCACGCGCGCCTGTCGCCGCGCGACAATCACAACGGGGGATTCGCCTATCTCGCCGCGGTGATCCAGCGGGAGCACGCCAACTGCCACTACTGCATCCTGCTGAATGCCGGCGACCCGGTGCAGGGCACGCCGGTCTCGACCAACTTTCATGGCCTGCCCGTCTACGAGGTCGCGAACCTGCTGGGCTTCGACGCCGCGACGCTCGGTAACCATGAATTCGAGTTACGGATGGCCGCAGTTGTTGGCCGAAACCGACGTTTTGCCCGACACCCGTGTACAGTGGGCGCTGGAAGTTGCACGGGACTTCGACGTTCCAGCGCTCGATTTTGTTTTGCGCCGTCTGGCCGAGCACCCGCCGTCGGAACTCGCGGAGATGGCACGTTCCTTTGCATACGCATCCTGCGAAATCCATCAGGATCAACTCGGCATTCTGACGCCATTCCTGGCCCATTGATAACCTCGCAGATCGGTCCATTTCGGGAACAGGACCGAAGCGCAAAAGGCAATCCGAGCGCACTTGGTTTCGCCGGGCGGACAACGAGTTCAGTTAAGCGCTTTCGCCAAATGCGTGTCCATCGCCGCCCTCCGACGAGGCGGCGGTTTCCCGCGCAGCGGCCTAATGACTGCCGGGAAGCGTCGCTATTGCCTCAATTTCAACCAGGGCTTCCCTGGGGAGATTCGCTACCTGCACGGTGGACCGAGCTGGCGGGCTGTCTCTGAAGTAGCGGCCGTAAACCTCGTTGACTGTGGCAAAGTCGGAGATGTTCTTTAGGAATACCGTCGTCTTTACCACGTGCTCAAGATCGGTGCCGGCCGCTTGCAGGACCGCTTGCAGGTTCTTCAAGACACGGTCCGCCTGGGCCGCGGCATCAACTCCGACGATTTGGCCGGTACTGGGGTCGAGCGGAATCTGCCCCGCCGTAAACACCAGACCACCGGCCTTGATCGCCTGCGAATATGGGCCGATGGCCTTAGGAGCATCCGGCGTGGTCACGACCTGCTTTTGCTGGGCCCAAGCGCTCACGGCGAGCAGGAAGACCGCTGCGGTCAAGAGTGCTTTGCGCATCATTTGTTTTCGATCCATTGTACCGAACCAGCGGCGTCATGCTTTCTCCTGCGCCACATCGTGGGGGAACGGATCGTACGGAAACAGAACGGCGTGATATTTGCCCTCGAGCGCCGTGTGCAGGTGCAGAAGCGCGCTGCCAACGCCGGCGGCGCCCTGCATGTAGCCGGTCTGGGCGACCACGATCCATGGCTGGACTCGAAACTCGGACTGATACCAGCGGTAACCCTTGTCGTCAACGAAAGCGCGATTGATTACGTTGTCCAGCGCGCGGCGAGCAAAGTCCAGGTACTGTTCCTTTCCCGTTGCCTGATGCAGGCCGAGAAGGAAGTCGGCGATTCCAGCCGCTCCGCAGCATTGGCTGATGTTATTCCAGAAACCGGGCAAGTGACCCGGCTTGACCGAGTACTCGACGCGCAGCGGTATCTGCGGATACGAGTCTCTCTGCTGTTCGGGAATTCCGCTTTTCAGGATTGCCCCTGCGGCACGTTCGGTGATGTCGAGCCAAGCTCTATCCTTGGTGTTTCGGTAGAGTTCGTAGAATAGCCTGGCCGATCCGGCCGGTCCGTTGCACTGGCCCAGATAGAAAAGGTCCAGTCCGGTTGGTTCGTGATGGTGGATCAGGAAGCTGTCGCGGTCGGCGCGCGCGATGCTCTTGAGATGGGCTGCGCCCGACAGGGCGGCATCGAGAAATTCCTGGTCTCGCGTCTGAGAATACAGTTGCGCCAGCACGGTGGCCACGCCCGCGGTGCCATGGGCGAAGTTGGGAATTGTGATTCCAGCGGCCAGCCCGCCTGGCCAGAAGAGATTGCCCTCCGGGTCTTTCACTGCAATCTCGCGCAGGTGCTTGCCCGCGTCACGCGCTAACTGGCGCCAGTCGTACCGGTCAAATGTCTTGGCGGCGTAGAGGAGATACGAGATGATCCCCGCATCCCCGCCGCTGACATCAAATGCCGGCCCCCATGTGACTCCGGCGCCGGCCGCCTGCGCGCGTTTAGCCAGCGTGTCAGTTACCGATAGAGCCGCGTCACGATAGCGAGTCTCTCCGGTCGCTTTCCACGTTTCGAGTATCGCCCAGGCCACGCCCGCCAAATCGCGGCTGAACCCGCTGCCCTTAATGCCGGCGGCGTGGTCGATCACGTAGTCGGCGGCTCGTTGGGCGTCTTCACTGTAGGACGCATCCTTGGTAGCCCGCGCTAACTCGAGAGAGAAAATCAAGGTGCCGGCATTGCCTTTGTAGATGCCCGGCCCAACGGTTTCCGGCTTATCGGGTTCGGATGGCCAGGCAATGCCGGCGGATTGTTTGAGGGCGCTGGATCGAATCCACGCCGCCGCCTGTCGCGCCGGTTCCAGGTAATCGGTTGCGGCGCCCGAGCCAGCCGTGCCAGCGCCCGGGGTAGCCGCCAGTGCCGGGCGGTATCGAGCGAGTGCTCCGCCGATACCTACAGTTTGCAGAAACGTGCGTCGGTTTGCGTTCATGGATTCTCCTCTGATTGATCCGGCTATCGCGTTGTGCTCTGACTTTGCGAAGCCAGCGGGGTTGCTTTCTCCGCCAGCAAACGCTCGATCTCGGTGGTGAATTCTTCCTTCAGGAGCGTGTTGAACTCTCCGCTGGCGGGGGCCGCGAAGCCCACGTGCACCTTGCGAATGTGGCCGTTGCGGTCCTGGAAGAATGTGGTCGGCCAGGAATTCAAGTTGACTGCTTGGGGCAGCTTGGCGTTTACTTCCGATTGCGTGCCACCAAGCAGCACTGGGTACTCGATTCCGTATCGCTTCACGTAAGCGCGCAGACGGGTCGGGTCCTTCAGTTGCTCCGCCTCTTCGAAATTCAGCGCAACGATTTCCAGGCCCAGCTTGCGATACTTGCGGTACAGCTCCGCCAGGTATGGCGACTCGTCGTGGCAGTTTGGGCACCAGCTTCCTGTCACGTTCACCAGAACGACTTTGCCCAGAAAGCGTGCGTCGCCGTCAGAGACAATCTGCCCGTTGAGATCCGGGAAGCTGAAATGGAAGCGCTCATTCGGGTCTTTGACGCCCGTGTGCAGCGTGGGATCCGACGGCACGGGAAGTCCCTGGGCCCTCGCCTGGGCTGGGCGCACGGCTTTCAACCGGTTTCCCGGCGCGACTTCGGCGTGGCCGTCGCGCAGAACCAGGTCAAGCGTGCCGTCGGCGGCTTGCGTTACTTCCAGACGCGCCGGACGGCCGCCGGAGAAATGACTCAGCACGAACTTGCCATCGGCGTAGGTACCGGTCAGTGCTCCGGTATCTCCGTCAATTCGCAAGATGGTCGCCGAAACGTCCGCCCCTGATTGACTGACGATGAAGCGCCAGGAAGACTCGCCGTGCTTCCTGCTCTCGCTGAGTGGAATCTCCCACAGGCCATCAATCGAAGGGACATCGCCGGCCGCCGCCTTGGGCTGTGGCTTATGGATCGTGGCGTGGAACGAATTGCCGCGTGTGATGCTGGAAGTAGCTGCCGAGTAGCGGCCATATTGACCTTCGAGTACGCCATCTTTCAGCGTGGCTTCCAGCCGGGAGGCGTATATGTCGAAATTGAGAACAAGCTTGCCGTTCTCGAAACGTCCGCTGGTTGAGCGGACCTTCTGATCGCCATTGAAGAACCAGCCCTGAACCGCCGCCCCGTCACCGGCAATCTCCAGGCGGAACGGGATTTCAGCTTCCTTGGTGGTCAGCGTTGCTTGCCAAAGCCCGGCCACCGATTGCGCCAATGCGGCGGGCGCAATGGCGAGAATGACTGCGAGTAAGTTCTTGAGTTTCACCTAAGTCTCCTTATCTACTTGACTGTTCTTGGACAACTACGGCCGTGATGGATAGCCAACCAAATGACTGTATAGTGGCTTCTGCGCTGGGCGCAGGTTCAGCAGGGCGGTCAGAGCATCCGGGTCGACATTGGCGCGGAACGAGCTGGCCAGCCCCTCCGACGCCGCAAACAGATATACGTTCTGTACGATGAAGCCCACGTGCACGTTCGACCACGCCGTCAGCGCCGATGGGTCCGGGACGCGTCTTCCGGCGGCCTTCGCCTTATCCTGGTCTGCGATGTAGACGAGGGTGACCGGAACGCTAGCCGGCCCCGACGCGGAGGGACGGGGGGCCGCACCCGGCACCGGCGGAAGCGGCTGTCTGGCGCTCTTCGCGCGCTGGTCGCCGGCCAGCACCGGTTTGAGAATGTGACCGGCGGCATCGTATACGTACACGCCTTCGGGCAGGAAGACGTAGATGTCGATGTCCTGGACGTTCATGGCCGAGGGGGCCGTCCGCTTTCCGTCCGGCCGGTTGACGCCGAAGGCCGCCCACAGAAGGTTCGAGAGCATTTGCGGTGGAAGAGCGTCCGGCCCGATGTTGCGCAGCGTCTTGCGCTCGCTCAGCGCCTCTAGCAGTGGCTTGCCTCCTTGAATGTTCGGTTTGGGAAGTGTGATCGATCCTAATGGCTTAGTGTCCTGGTTGGGACTCGGGGTTTCGGCCATTGCGGCGAGAGCTGGCAGCGCAGCTCCCGCGCCCCATAGGAATGATCTTCGTTTCACTGAGTATCCTCCAGGGTTTCGTGGTGCGACTCCAAGGTGCGCAGGAACGAATCAACGTCCCTGCGCCATTCGCCGCTTGACGAAGAGCCGGGTTAGTTGCGTGCCTGCTCGACGTGCGGGTCCACCTCAGTGAGCGGACGGTCCCAATGCGCCACCGTCAGCCGCCAGCGGTCCTGCTCCTCCTTGCGGAACGTTTCCTGATCGGGGAACAGCTTCTTCGCGATACCGCGAGCCTCGGTCCGGTATCCCGCGTCCCTGTAATAGATCAGAACTCGCAGGTCCCAGCGTTCGCTCTCACCGACGTGGCCGCCACCCTTTTGCACGATGTACTTAGTGACGATTCCCTCTTTCTTCTCCTCGTCCAGAATGGCGATCTGATACTTCTTGAAGATGGTGTACCAGTCGTCGAAGTAGCCCCATTTGGCGGCGTAGACCCATTCGACGATGGGAGGAGCTTCCGCCGCCGGCTGGGACGGAGCGTTCTGCGCGAAAGCCGGGCGGACAGCGCCGATGCCGGCCATTGCCGCGCAGACGGCCAGCGATCCGAGTAGCCGTTTGGATGATAAGTGAATGCTCATTGATTACTCTCCTTAAGTTGAGTTAGAACGTGAATCGTAAGCCGAACTGGCCCATCCTCGGGTTATTGATCTGGCTGGTGACCTGACCGAATGTAGAGCTGCCGAGCGTCGTATTCGGCGTTCCAAAGTACGGGGTGTTTGTGGCGTTTAGAGCCTCGAAGCGGACCTGCGCCGTAACTCGCTCCTTGATGGAGAACTTCTTGTCGAGCGAAACGTCCCAGTTGAACAATCCCGGACCGCGTGCAGTGAGGAACCTGCTGAGATTGCCGAATGTGAGTTCCGGAGCAACGCTGAACGCCGCCGGGTTGATCCAGTCATTGAGACGCTGGTCTGTCGAGCCCGATGTGACCGGAGAAACGCCAGTAGCATTGGGCCGCTGATAGCTGGCGCCGATCAGGGTGTTGCCGTTGGGTTGTGTCACGGACAGCGGATATCCGGTTTGGATCACGCCAAAGGCATTCAGGGACCATCCGCCTACGGCATAATTCAGAACCCGGCTGCTGGCCAGGAAGTGTTTTCCCTTGCCAACCGGCAGTTCATAAGTGATTGCCGTGGTGAACCGATTCGGCACATCCTGCGTGGAGAGGCTCCGTTCGCCACTTAGGTTGTACGCGTTTTGCGGACCTGACACCGCAACCACCTGGCCGGAGCCCGCGGTGTTCAGACCGGTTATGTCATCCACGCTGCGCGACCAGGTATAGGATGTGAGCAAACTCAGTCCATTGGCGAAGCGGCGCTGCGCCCGGAAATAGAATGAGTAATAGCGGCTGGCGGCGGTATCCGAGTCGGAAAGCGACACGGAAGTATACTGCGGAAACGGCAATAGTAACTGCGCCTGAGTAACCTTAGCGGTCCCCAGCGTCCCAACCCCGCCGTTGTTGTAGAGCGGATTCGGCACGCTCTGCGACAGAGCGGCTACTCCCAACGAATAGTACGAGGGGTTGAGTTGATCGATATTCTGACCATTCTGAAACAGGTCAAGCGAGTGAGATCCCAGCGCGCCCAGGGTGAGGACAAATCCTTTCGGGGCCTGCCGCTGCACCTCCAAAGAGAATTGCTGAATGTACCCGGCGGACGTGGTGTTTGGATTGAAGAGAGTGATCGCTTGGCCAATCCCAGAAAGCGCGCCGAGCGAGTTGCCGGTGGGTTGCAGGAGCCCGTTCGGATAGGGATTCGACAGAGTGTCGGCAGGCGTGTAGTTGCCGTTAGTCGAAGCGATGATACTCGTAGTCGGGGAATAGCCAATGGGATTCTGGAAGCTGAAAAAACTGGGCGCCCAAAAGATGCCGTATCCACCGCGCACCACCGTCTCGTCGTTGACGGCGTAAGCGAAGCCGAGCCGCGGCCCGGGTTTGACGGAAATCGGCTTGCCGGTTTGGGTCGGATTTCCGTTCACCCCCGCGTATTGCACGCCTCCCGGAATCAGCAAGCCGGAGACGTTCTGCTGCAGCGGGTTTGCGACGGAGGGGTCGATCCCGACAATCAGTCGATTGCCTGACTCCTGTACGCCCGACTCATATTCCAGGCGCAGGCCTATGTTGAGGGTAAGTCTGGGAGTGACGCGGTAGTCGTCTTGGACAAAGCCGCCGTAGTAGCGGACGAAGTCGTTAAAAGTGTTGACCACGGGAGAATCCTGCCCGCTGGTCGGATAGCCAAGCAAGAGCGTCGCCAGGCTGCTCCCGGTTCCAGCCGTGGCGCTTGCTGCTGTTGCGCGCGTGAACACGTCCGTGAAGCCCAGGCTGGTGGGCCCGGCCGCAGGAGTGCCGAAGTCGTGTATCGTCCGGATATCGAAGCCGGCCTTCACGCTGTGCTTGCCCAGGAATTTGGCTATCGTTGCGTTGAAACTGCGCGAATAGAATACGTCCTGGTTCGCGCAACCACCGCCAAAATTCGTGTAGTCGTTGCTCGATCCGCTTGAGCAGGCGTTCACCGCTCCGCCCATGGTGATGGCAGGAAAAGCCGGGTTGGGCGTTTCGGCCGCCAATGAAGCCGGCAAACCAAGCGAGGACTCGTTAAAGCCGGCGCTCTCCTGGGTGCTCCGCGAATAGAAACGGTTGAATCCCCAACGGACCGTGACCACCGTAGTTGGGCTCGGCGTCAGCGTCGCGTTGGCTTGAGTCGCGTCGATCTTACGATCGCAGCAAAGGTTCTGGCTCGGAGTCGCGGGATTAGGGAAGATATTGCCGGGAGCGTCCGTTTCGAATGTCTTCTGGTGAATGTAGGACGCCGCGGCGGTCGCCCAGGATGCGAACTGGTGATCGGCCTTGAATGTGTACTGGTCGCCCCGGTTCGGGTAACTCCCCGTGAAGTTGTAATTGGTCTGCTGGTAATACTGGGTGGGAACGTTCGGATTCGGATAGAAATCCGCGAGCGCCACGCCGACGGCGTTCAGCTCGCTTTGCGGAATGATGTTTCCCGGGAACTTCGTTCGCGTTCCGTTGGAAGCCGTGCTGAGCGGGTCGTAGATCGTCTGGAACGCTCCGCTCCCGGTTTGAAATCCGCTCCTGGTCAAGCTCTGCGAGAAGTTCCCCGCCCGTTCGAGTGCCGTGGGCACGGCAAGAAAACTGGTGGAGCCATCGCGCTGGCGGTAGGCCTCAGTGCTGAGGAAGAAGAACGTCTTGTTTCGCCCATTGTAGAGTTTCGGGACCACGACGGGACCGCCGAGAGAACCCGCCCAATCGCGGAATGGCTGATTGGGGATTGGATTACCGGCGCGATTCGCGAAGAAGCTGTTCGCCAGCCAGTCCGTCTCGCGAATGTGGCCGACCGCACTGCCATGTATGTCGTTCGTTCCCGAGCGCAGCAACGTGTTAAACGTGCCGCCGCCGGTGCGTCCCACCTCGGCGTCATAGGTGCTGGCCTGAACCTTCAACTCCTGAACGGCTTCGGGAGAGGGGACAATCACCGCGCGATTGTTCGAATCGGTAATGGAGATCCCATCCACCAGGTAGTTGTTAGTCCGCAGCGGACCGCCCGCGATCGAAACCTGCGAATTGCCGTTTTGGTCCTGCATGCGGGCAAACTTCGGGTTGGCGACAAACACGACGGTCTGCGCCAATTTGCCGATGAAGAATGGGTTTCGCCCGAGAACCGGCAGGTCCGTGATCTTCTGGGAGTCGATCAGTTGCCCGGTTGATGCGTCGGCTGTCTGTAGTGGGGGCGCTTCGGCAGTGACGTCGACTTGCTCGCCGACCGCGCCTAACTCGAGCCGCAGATCGACCGTGACGGCAGCTTGCGTCGAGACCAAAACGCCCGGGCGCTCCGAACGCTTGAAACCGGGCGCTTCGACGGTCACTGTATAAGTGGCCGGTGTCACCGCGTTGAACGCATAGTCGCCCTGATCGCTGGTGATCGTCGCGCGGCTCAGCTTGGTTGCTTCGTCGGTAATCGTCAGCTTGGCACTCTGGACCGCCGCCCCGCTGGGGTCGAGGATCCGGCCCCGCAACGAGCCCTGAAATGACTGCGCAAAGGCGACAACTGAAATGAGGAGAACGTAAACGAACAATTTCATATAGATACCTTTCACGGCTACACATTAGTCAAACGGATCACCTGCCCAAGGCTCCAAATGTAGAGCTCGCGAGAGCGCGAACCTAGTTGCTCGGAAGAGCCAGGGCACCCATCTCGATTGCTTCATCGAGGAAGTTCCCTGTCGAATATTTGGCTGGGAGCTAGAGAATTCTAGCGGGAGGAGACGGGTACTAGAGGCAACAACAACAGCAGGAAGAGGACCCAAAACCGCGTGCTGCTTCAATGGGCGGAGACTGGTGCGCCGCTGACACGGACACCAACGCTATCGCCGCCAGTCCGGAACACCAATGAAACTCGCAACTCATGCTCACTGCTCCTGTTTCTACTGGACTCGATAAATTACCAATTGTCCAGTAATTAGATGGATTATATGGTGATCGAGTTTACATGTCAAGAGACAATTTTGTCCGGATCTTTAAACGTGAATCTTCTCAGCATTTTGGCCCGTACCGGAGTGGACGCAGGTTTCGGTTGTCATGGCTCCCAAAAAGCCGTCCGGTGAGCGTTCCATTGCTCTGGTGTGTTGAGGTTCTGGAACGGTGTAGCCGAGGGCATCGGCAGCGGGACCGCCCGGAGTTGCGGGATCGCCTCGCGCATTTTCCGTACTCCCCGGCCCAGCAGGGCGCTCACCGCACCCAGGCACCGCCGACGATAGAGGGCGCATAGCGGCTGAAGGTGTCCGCCGGGGGAAACGGGAACGACACAGTCCCCGCCGCACTGCTGCGCGGCCTCCAGAAGCGACTCCAGCAATTCTTCGGCAATTAAGGGCATGTCGCACGCAACGACCATGTTCCATTCGGCCTTGGAGGCGCAAAGCGCTGTTTGAATGCCGCCGAGGGGACCGTGGTCCGGCAGGACGTCCTCAATCGCGGGATAGGGCAGCGCACGATAGCGTTCCGGGCAGCCCACCAGAACAACCGGCCCGCACACCCGCTCCACAATGCTCGCAATATGCTCGACGAGGGTATGGTCCCCGTACCCCATTAGCGCCTTGTCGCGCCCCATGCGCGAGCTCCGACCGCCAACGAGCACGAATCCTGCGACACCTGCAGGCCTGAGTCGTTCCATTGTCAGATCATATCAAATTACCATTTGTCCTATCGACAATCAGGCATTATACTCAGAAGCAGTACCAAGAAACTGGATTTTCGGATCTCAAGAGGGAAATCCACTGGAGCACCCGCAAATGTCCACAACGACCGCCGCTCCGACACGCCGCCAGGTCCTCGCTGTGACTGGAGCCGCTGGCGTCGCCTCCGTCCTCCTCAGCGGACCCTCGGCCGAAGCCACGCCCACTGCCGCCGCGGCTGAAAAAGCCATCCCGACATTTTGCGCGATGTGCGGCCCTAGCGCCGGCTGCGGAATTCTCGCCATCGTACGCGATGGCAAGTTCGTGGGAATCGAAAGCTGGCCCGACGCGCCGCTCAACCACGGTAAGAACTGCCCGAAGGCGCACGCAGCGCCGCAGTGGGTGTACTCCGAGCAGCGCCTTAGGTATCCATTGAAGAGGGTGGGTGCGAAGGGTGAGGGCCGCTTCCAGCGCACTAGTTGGGAGGAAGCGCTCGATACCATCGCGGCGAAACTGAAGGAGCAGAAGGCCAGGTACGGTCCGGAATCGCTGGCCATCCTGTCGCCCGCTCACCGCACCTATAGTAACTACTTATACCGATTTCTGACCGCGCACGGAAGCCCGAACTACGGCCATAGCGGGATTTGCGCAGTGCAGAAAGCGTTCACGTTTTCCTATACGCTAGGCGCACAGCCGCAGCCGGACATCGATCGCACCAACCTGCTGATGATCTGGGGGAAGCAGCCCGTGTACGCCGGAAGCTCGAAGGGCAGCGTCAAACAACTGCTCGACGCCAAAGCGCGCGGCGCCAAAATCATTTCCATCAAGCCGACCACGGAGCCCGACGTGGCGCTTTCCGATGTCTGGGTTCCGATTCGTCCCGGTACGGACGCCGCACTGGCGCTGGCATTCCTGCACGTCATCGTCACGGAGAGACTTTACGACGCCGCATTCGTCGAGAAATGGACTTTCGGCTTCGACAAGCTGGTGGATCACGTGCAGCGGCACACGCCAGAATGGGCCGAGCCCATCACCGGCGTATCGGCAAAGCAAATCCGCGACGTGGCCCGGCTATACGCCACTACGAAGCCGGCCTGTATCGATCATGGTAACGGCTTCGAGCACGCGCCGGGCTGCAACAGCGCCATACGCGCCGTGGCCATCCTCATGGCGATCACGGGCAATCTCGACAAACCCGGCGGCGATGTTTTCTCGGGCGGCCGGGGTGGTGGCGGCAGGGGTAAGCCGCTGGGCCTGCAGGATCGCTACACCAAGGAATGGGTGGACAAGCTGGTGGGACCGGAATTCCCGCGCGCACTGCAACCGGGTGGCGAGGGCACCTCGTCGGCTTACTACCGCATCTTCGAAAGCGTGTTGACGGGCCAGCCGTACCCGGTGCGGGCCATCATCGCTCCCGGCACCCAGCCAACCGTCAGCACGCGCGGCACGCGCAACGTAATCGAAGCGCTGAAGAAGCTCGATTTCTACGTGGTGGTGGATGTCATGCAGACAGCCGACATGGCATTCGCCGATATCGTGATACCGGTGGCGACCGGGTATGAGACCGATCATCCATTCGAAGCCGGCGAAGGCTGGGTGATGGCGCGAAACAAAGTGATCGAGCCGCTGGGCGACTATAAGTCCGATTACGAATTCTGGATCGACCTCGGTGTGCGCATGGGCTATGGTACGGACTTCTGGAACGGAAGCATCACCGAGTGCATGAACGAGCAACTCAAGCCGTACGGCGTCACACAAGAGGAACTGCGCGCCAAGCCGGCCGGGATCCGGCAACCCAGGCGCGAGCCGGTGTACGAAAAATACGAACAGGTGTTCAAGACGCCCAGTACGCGGCTCTCGAAGCCGCCCTATCTGCCGCAGGGCAAGGTAGCCATCTATAACACCACTTGGGAAGACAACGGCTTCAGCCCGCTGCCGGAATGGGTAGAACCGCCCGAGAGTCCCACCGCGACCCCCGAGTTACTCCATAAGTACCCACTTACGTTTTCCGATTTTCATACTTCGAAGGTGTATAACGCGGGTTGGCTGCGCAACGTGCCGTACCTGCGCGAGGTGATGCCGGACCCTACGCTGCAAATCCATCCCGAAACGGCGCGGCCGCGCGGAATCGCGCCCGGCGATTGGGTGATCGTTGAGTCGCTGTACGGCGTGGTCAAGGTGAAGGCCGACGTGAACCCGGGCATACGGCCGGATACCGTGATGTTGCTCCACGGCTGGTGGCAGGGCTGCAATGAATTGGGCAAGCCCTACTACCCGCTGCTGCGCGGTGGCGCCAACGCCAACTTGATGTACAGCACGGATACGAAGAAAGCCTACGATCCGGTGGTGACGGCTATGACGAGCCAGACGCTGGTCCAGGTGAGGAAGGCATAGTATGGCGAAGCAACTCGGTTTCTACGTCAACGCGGGGCGATGTGTGCAGTGTCAGGCGTGCGAAGTCGCCTGCAAAGCGGTTAATCATACGGAGCTTGGGCCCAGGTGGCGCCGCGTGGTGAATCGCTGGGATGGCGAGTTCCCCAACGTCACCAACATCGCGCTATCGAAAGCGTGCATGCACTGCGCCAAGCCGTCCTGCCTTGCGGCGTGCCCGGTGGAAGCGATTTCCAAGCGCGCCGAAGACGGCATCGTGGTGGTGGATCGGGAGAAGTGCATCGGCTGCAAGAGCTGCGGCGCAGCTTGCCCGTACGGTGCGCCCCAGTACGGCAAAAGCGGCAAGATGCAGAAGTGCATCCTTTGTTACACGCGGCTCGATGCGGGCAAGCAGCCGGCCTGCGTTTCGACGTGCCCTGGCGAGGCGCTCAGCTTCGGACCGGTCGAGGAGATCGCCCGGCGCGCTGGCGCCGTACAACCCGAGGGTGTCAACCAGCCGTCGTTCGTCATCGTGCCCGCCTATCGCGGCGTGAAGGCGGAGGAATACGCGGAGGCCTTTTTCCCGCGCTGATCGCGGTTTCCGGCCATGCGTCAACCATCCCTGGCCCTGCACAACATCTACATCTCGGAGGGCCACCAGTTCTTCGGGCGCCACGGCCTGGGTGCGCTGTCGCATCCGATCCTGGAACTCGATGAGGTCGAGTGCGTCGCCGGCCAGGGGCTGCGGGGCGACCGGTTCTTCGCTTCGGCGAAGCATCCGCTGGGACAGGTGACGCTGTTCTCGCGCGAGGTGTTCCTCGCGATGCAGCGCGACCTGGGTGTCACCGGCGCGCAACCGTCGGCGTTGCGCCGCAACCTCATCGTGAGCGGAGCGGATCTGAATACGTTGATTGGCGTCGAGTTCGAATTGCAGGGTATTCAATTGCGCGGCGTCGAAGAATGCCGCCCCTGCTACTGGATGGACACGGCAGTCGGACTCGGCGCCGAGGAATGGCTGCGCGGACGCGGCGGGCTTCGTTGCCGGATTCTGACTTCGGGCTGGCTGCGCGTCGAGCGGGATTTGACGCCTCGAGCCGAGCTGCAGCCGGCACAGGTGGGTGGACGCAGAGGAGTGAACACGTTGCGCCCTGTGCCGGGTTAGCGGCGACGGCGCGCTACTCTGCTCGGAAGACGCACCAGCCACGAACTCATATGGACGCCGCCGGACTGGCGAACTGGGCTGCGTGTTCCGCCAGGTAACTCACACCGGAGAGCAGTCGGTCGACTTCCTGCGGTGTGTTGTAGAAGTGCGTCGAGGCACGGATTGCGTCCACGCCGCCGTCTTTGATGGCCCGGATTTGGACGCGCTCGTGCTCGGCAAGCCACTTCAGCGCTTGTTGCGCCGGGACACCGTGAATGGAGAACACGGTCAGCGCCGCCGATAGCCGTGGATCCGACGATGTCACTTGCGTTACGCCCTCAATCCGCTTCAGGCCGTCGCGCAGTTGCCCGGTCAGTTGCAGGGAACGCGCGTGGATATTGTCTTTGCCGATCGCGTTTTGAAAATCCACCGCGGCTGCGATGCCAGCCGCCGCCGGGATGTTCACCTGCCCGCTGCGCTCGTAACGATTGCCGGGAGGCGCGCCCTTGCCGCCCGATCCTTTCGCATCGACATAGCCCGTGAGCGGCCAGACCTGCTCCTGCACATCCTTGCGGATGTACGAAAAGCCGGTGCCCGTGCCGGCCAGCAGCCATTTCTGGCCCGGTGCGGCATAGTGGTCCGCGCCGATCGCCTTGACATCGAGCGGAACCACTCCGAAAGCCTGCGCGCCGTCCACCGAAACCAGCGCTCCTCGGTTGTGGGCGAGATCGCAGAGTTCCTTCAGCGGCAAGCACAACCCGGAGGTGTAGGCGACCTCGCTGAGCACCACGACCTTGGTTCGTGGCGTGATGGCCTTGGCGTAGAGCGCCACCACTTGCTCCACGCTTTCCGGCGCCGCCGGAACGTCCACCCAGACGATGCGGGCGCCGTAGCGTTTCTCGACCCACAGATAGGCTTCGTGCGCACTGAAGTGCTCCTGAGTTCCGAGCAGAACCTCGTCGCCGGGCTTCCAGTCGAGCCCGTGGGCGAACAGGTTCAGGCCCTCGGTCGTGCTGTGGGTCAGCGCAATTTCGTCCGGCGAAGCGTTCACAAACCCGGCCAGCCGCTTGCGCACCGAACTCAGCTCTGACCCGCGAAAGTTATTGCTCGGATCGCGCGCCAGTTCGCGGCTGTAGTGATCCTGCACATCCAACACCGGCCGCGGCACCGGACCGCAGGTCCCCGTATTGAGAAATGCCAGGTCATCGCGCAGGCTGAACTGCGATCGGATCTTGTGCCAAAGCGCTTCGTCCGGAGTGCCGGCGGGTTGGAACTGGTCGAGTTCCGGCGATCGTTCGACGCCGGTGCCGGGTGTTCGCTGGCCCTGCCCGAACGCCAGAGTCCCGGCTGAAACCAGCCCCAGCGTGGTTGCCGCCGATCCGGCGAACAGCTCTCTTCGCGACCACTTTGCGCCATGGATCATCGAAATGTCTCTGTCCCGAGAATTCCAGGATTTCAAGATCCGATATTAGTCTACTATCTTGAGCGAGTCAAGGTCCTTTGACGAAAACCCTTGAAAAATGCAGTAGGACGCGGGACAACAGGATGAATCGAAGGTGTTTCAGATCTGCAATTACACTATCACTATAGACAGACGACAGTTGGTTGGCGACAATCTATTCAGGGAGTGAACTATGAGAACGCAAAGGCTTCTGGGCTCTGTCTGCGGCGTCGCCCTGCTGCCCTTGACTGCCTATGCGGCCGATTGGCCCCAATGGCGCGGGCCGCAGCGGAACGGGGTTTCCGCCGAAACCGCTCTGCTGAAGGAGTGGCCGAAGGCCGGTCCGCGCCTGGTCTCGCAGGCTACAAACATTGGCGACGGCTACGCGGCGCCTTCCATTGTGGGGAATCGCATTTATATTCTGGGCAACCGCGGCCTGGACAACGAGTTTGTGCAGGCGCTCTCGACCAGGGATGGCAAGCGGATTTGGTCCACCACGCTCGGGAAAGTCGGAAATCCGAGCCAGATGCCTTCGTTTCCCACGGCCCGCTCCACGCCGACCATAGATGGCGGGCTGCTGTATGCGCTGGGCTCCGATGGCGACCTGGCGTGCGTGAAAACCTCCAACGGCAAGATTCAGTGGAAGAAGAGCCTGCGCACCGATTTCGGCGGCGTTCCCGGCAAGTGGGCCTATGCGGAATCGCCGCTGATCGATGGCGATGCGGTGATTGTGACGCCCGGCGGCGCACAAGCTACGGTCATAGCGCTTAACAAGAAGACCGGCGAGACCATCTGGAAGTCGGCGGTTCCCGGCGGCGACGACGCGGCCTATGCCTCGGCCATCGTCGTCGAGGCCAGCGGCCGCAGGGAGTACGTGCAGTTTCTGGCGAGGGGACTTGTGGCGGTGGACGCGAAAACGGGCAAGTTCCTGTGGCGCTACGACGCGACGGGTAAAGGTACCGCCAACATGCCTTCACCCTTGGCAGCTACCGGTTACATTTACACCGCGGCGAACCGCGGCCCCGGCGGGCTCATCCATCCGGCCTCCACTCAGAGTGCTGCGCCGGAGCAGGTCTATCTGCAGCGCGGTCTCCCCAACAGCATCGGCGGTTCCGTGGTGATTGGCGCTACCCACTTTGGCACCACGGCCGACGGTCTGGTCGCGGCCGATTGGGCCACCGGCAAGGTGCTGTGGCAGGAAGCCAGCGCCGGCGCCGGATCGATCGTCTCGGCCGACAACCGGCTCTATATCCACACCGAAAACGGCGACGTCATCCTGGTGGAAGCGACGCCCGAAGCCTATCGCGAGAAGGGACGCTTCACACCGCCGGACCGGCCGAAGAAGGCCCGGAACGCGATGGAAAAAGCATGGGCCTACCCGGCGATTGCCAATGGGCGGCTCTACGTACGCGAACTCGATTCGCTATGGGCTTACGACATTAGCGGCAAGTAAGCGCACCGGGCCCGGGCCCTACGCCTGGCGAGACTGCTATGGTCAGACGTCTGAACCGTGCGTGCGGAGGTGGGTGAGATGCTTGTACCGGGCGTCCCGCGGATCGATCCGCAGGGCCTCGGCCTCTCTGAGATAGTCTGCCACGTTGGTGCGCTGGTAGAGTTTGCGGTCCTCGCCGATGGGGCAGACTTTGAGGCACACGCCGCAGGGCCACCGCGACTGCGATACCAGCGCCTGATGATGCCTTGTGCAAGCCACTGCATCGAACTCAGCCTCCAACCTGCCGGGGCTCGCAGCCAGCGCTTGCACAGGGCAGAGCCTACGGCACAATTCGCATTTCTTGCAGAGGTCCTTTTCGATGACCGGGTCGCCCCCGATCTCCGCCGCCGTAAAGACCGAAACGTAGCGAACGCGTGGACCGAACTGAGGATTGATCAGGTTATGACTGAAGCCGATGGTTCCAACGCCCGCGTACTTCCCGGCGTAGACATGGCTGAACGATGCGGGCATCTTCTTTAGCAGAATTTCCAGATTGCCGTAGCCGTCGCGAGAGATGGGAATCGCGGGGAATCCTCGCCCGTTCAGGAATAGCGCAAGCCGGAATGCGATCTGGTCCAGCAGCACATTGCTCGCGTTGTACATCTCCTGGTAATTGATGGACGGTGTGCTTTCCACAATCGGCAGAAGCATGGGAACGCCCACCACAATCACCGTCTTCGCTAAACGCCAGATGGCGTCGGGGCGATAGTCCGCCGCCACTTCGCCGGCATCGGCCCAACGGGAAGCAGGGGCAAACCCGATCAGTGTGCTGCCCAGGCGTGCAACCTCGTCGACGACGTCCCGCCTCAGCGTCGATCCAACTTCCGGCTTAGGTGAAGGGCAGGCAAGGTTCAGTTTCATACAAAAACGCCTGAATATACTCGATTATAGCGTGAACGTCTTTGAACTCGATAGAAATAGGGGTATTGACAGGCCCGAAGCGACCATACTATACTCGATCAACATAATAGAGAAATATCCGGCGATGCTGTCGTTTTGATAGGTTTTCCAGACTGCAAGAGGGTGCAGGTTTCTGGTTGCCTCCCACGATTCGCAAGGTGATGCGCCTGCGCGGCTTCGCCCGGTCTTAGTGTCCCCACGCTGCGGTTCCTAAGCTCTACCTGTTTAGGAGAACTGCGTGAGAGCTGGCATTTTGGTAAAGCGCAAACGCACTGGCGCCCGCGCCGCATTGTTAGCCGCCTTCGCGCTCAGCGGCGTCTTGTTGCTCGGGCAGGTTGTGAAGAATCAGGGGTACGTACCGTTTTCGGACGCACCCATCAACTATCGTTCCGAAAACCTCGATGACCCTATCGCGCGGCTGCAAAAGCAGCTCGACCGTGGGGAGGTGCGGCTGGAGTATGAAGCCGGGCGTGGCTATCTGCGGCCGGTCCTTCGTGCCTTGCATGTGCCGGTCAGTTCGCAGACGCTGGTGTTCTCCAAAACCAGCTTTCAGTTCCCGAAGATCTCTCCGGAACGGCCGCGCGCGCTCTATTTCAACGATGACATATACGTCGGCCGCGTGCATGATGGAGCGTCCCTGGAATTCATCTCGTTCGACCCGATGCAGGGCGCGATCTTCTATATCCTGAACGACCAACGCGCATCGCATCCACGGTTCGAACGCGCCGCGCTCGATTGCGTGCAGTGCCACGTGGCGGCAACTTCCACGCGCGGAGTGCCAGGTGTGATGTTGCGGTCGGTATTCACCAGCCCGGACGGCACACAGTCGCCAGGAACCCGATCCTATATCACAGGTCAGGAAAGCGCTCTGCCGGACCGGTGGGGAGGATGGTATGTCACCGGCTCGCTGGGCAAGCAGGCGCACATGGGGAATACCATTCTTCCCGAGAAGTCTCGCCCGGAGCAATTGGACCGCACGACTCACGCCAGTCTGCCGGACCTGGCGGGCCTGCTGGACGCAACCGACTATTTATCGGGGTACAGCGACATCGTGGCGCATCTGGTTCTGGCCCACCAAACGCAGATGCACAACCTGATCACTCAAACCAACTATCAAACCAGGTTGGCCCTGTACGCAGAGGAGATCCGCAACGCAGCATCCGGCTCAGCTCCTGGTGCACCGCCGGGAACCGTTTCGGATGCCGCCCGGCAGAGATTTGAGCGGCCAGCCGAACAGCTCGTGCGGTATCTGCTCTTCGCCAACGAAGCGCGGTTGGAAGACCACGTGGCAGGCACGTCCGGTTTCGCGGAGGAATTCGCCGCACGCGGGCCGCGAGATCGGCGCGGACGAAGCTTGCGCGATTTCGACCTGCGCAGGCGGATTTTCAAATACCCGTGCAGCTACTTGATTTACTCGGAGGCGTTCGGCGCGATACCGCAGCCAGCCAAGGACTACGTGTATCGGCGTCTTTTTGAAGTCCTGAGCGGTCGCGACCAAAGCCCCGAGTTCGCGTCCCTCTCGGGGGAGGATCGCCGGGCGATCCTCGAAATCCTGGTGGATACTAAGCCAGGTCTGCCCAACGAGTGGAGGGAACTCGTCGGACAGGCTCAATGAGGGGACAATCGTTCGGACCGTCTGACGGCCCGGATCAACCGTCAACGTAACCACTCGAGAGAGGAGACTCACGATGAAGACTCTTGTAAGAAACCTGGCCGCGGCCGTTGCCGTCGCTTTCGGCACCGGCGCGTCAGCCCAACCCGCTACTGCCGAGAACCTGAACGGACCGTGGGCCGCGACGATTGTGCAGGGTAGTGCGACCATCCCGTTCCGGCTCGATATTTCGAACGACGGAACCAATGTCGTCGGTACGCTCTACAACGGAACGGACACGGAGACCACAACCAGCGCCAGCATTCACGAAGGCAAGGTGGAGTTGAACTTCGAGCATTATCTGACGTCCATAGAGGCCACCGTGAGGGATGGGGAACTGGATGGCGAGGTGGTATTCACGCGCCGCGTCGCTGGAGTCAGTCCGCCCGGAGCCAGTCCAGCCGGCGCCGAGGGCCCCAGCCGCGGCGGCAGCGCGTTTCATGCCAAACGTTATGTGGCACCGACGGCGGCCGCGTTGGCGAATGTGCCGTCCATCGACGGTGTCTGGGAGATTCCGCACGAGTCTGCGAAGGGGGAAAAGGCATGGCGTCTCATTGTCCAGCAGAACGGAGCCGACATCACCGCGACGGTTCTGCGAGTGGATGGCGACACTGGCGCACTCACCGGCGCCTGGCAGGACGGCACGTTTGTGGCCAGCCACTTCGACGGCGCGCGACCCGGACTGCTGCAGATTACGCCGCAATCCGATGGAACGCTCGCGATCGATCTGAATACGCCGCCGCGGGCCGGTGCGTTGGTGGCTTACCGGCCTGAAGCGGCTCGCGCGAAGGGCCTGCCCGAGCCATCCAACTATCAGACGCACACCACCGTCAGGGACCCCAACGAAGTGTTCACTTACAGCTTCCCGGACACCAATGGCAAAATCGTCTCCAACCTCGACCCGAGGTTCAAGAGGAAGGTGGTTCTCGCGATCGTCACCGGGACCTGGTGCCCCAACTGCCACGACGAGGCCCAGTATCTGGTGCAACTCTACAACAGATATCACGACCAGGGCCTGGAGATTGTCGCGCTCGATTTCGAAGAGCCGGACCAGCAGGTCTCGCTGAAGCGGGTGAACGCCTTCATCAAGCAGTACCGCGTGCCATACACATATTTGATCGCGGGAGAGCCGTCGGAGATGTGGGACAAGGTGCCCCAGGCCGTGAACCTGAATACCTGGCCCGCTACGTTCTTCATCGGCCGCGATGGCCGCGTGAAGGGCACCCATGCCGGATTTGCCAGTCCGGCAAGCGGTGTCTTCAACCAGCAACTGAAGGCGGAGTTCACGTCGACCATCGAGCGTCTGCTGAAAGAGAACTCCGGCGCGCAGGTGACGGCGGACGCGACCGCCCGCTGACGTCCCGACGATTGCCCGCCGGTGGCGCCGACACTTCCGGCGGGCATGGAGAGCTCAGAAAAATGCGCTTCCTGCACACCTTGCATTCAACAGCGGTAATCGTCGCCGCGCTCGGTTTGGTCCCGGCAACCCTGGGGCAAACCGCGGCGACTCGTGGGGAAGCGCGACACCGCAATTACTGGGTGGATGCCAAGACCGGGCTGATGTGGGCCACTGCGGACAACGGTTACGGCGTGGGCTGGACACGGGCATCCAACTACTGCCGCGATCTGGCCGTCGGCGGATATAAAGACTGGACGCTGCCCTCTATCGACGATCTGCAGCAGCTCTTTGGCGGACCCGCCAATGCGAGCGGCCGGCATGTCGCGGGCCCGATTCAGATCACCGGATGGGCGTGGAGTGCATCGCCCGGCCTCGAACCGGGAGAGCAGTGGGCTTTCGACTTTGGCGACGGGGGCAGGGCGTCAGTGGTGATGGGCGATTCCGGTCTGAACCGAGCGCTGTGCGTACGCCACCCGCGCCAATAGCCAGCCGCAGGGACGTCGAAGCCGCATGAAGTTATTGGGACCGGTCGCCAGAGGTATTTGCACCCAGCCGGAACAAGGCACCAAGGCCCTGATCGCGGTTGTGTGCCGGCATGTCGTTTCCGGAGTACTCTGAATAGAAGCGATGCGGACTATTTCAAAACGGACCCAGTATGGCCTGAAGGCGATGCAGATTCTTGCCCGGCGCTACCGGGAGGGGCCGGTGATGATCGGCTCCATCGCACGGGAAGAATCGATCCCGCTGAAGTTCCTGGAAGCGATTCTGCTGGATCTCAAGAGCCACGGGCTGCTCGAGAGTAAGCTGGGGCGCAAGGGAGGCTACCGTTTGAGCCGGCCGCCGTCGTCGATGACCGTGGGGTCGATCATTCGCATGATGGAGGGACCGCTGGCGCCGATCCCGTGCGCGAGTGAAACCGCCTATCGGCCGTGCGCCGAGTGCAAGGACATAGAAGGCTGCGGGACGCGCATCATCATGCGAGAAGTGCGCGATGCCATTTCGGATGTCCTGGACCGCACGACCCTGGCCGATTTGCTGCGCAAGGTGGAAAGCAGTCGCCCGGCGCGGGACAGCGCGGAGCTCGCGCAGTACGAGATCTGAAGACTCGCCGCGCGGCAACTCTGTACCGGCAACCGCGCGCCCTCCTCCAGAGACCATCCGGCTCCGCTCGCCGAACCGGGTCCCCTAGATAGATGTTTGTGGGATTGCACTCTTGACAAGTTCTGCGAATAATCTATAATGTCTATAGACAATAGTTAGATCATGATTAGCCTTCGCAACACGCTGCCTTTGATCGCCCTTCTATCGCGCTTGCGAACTTCTTCATCCTGTTGTTGTCACTCTTGCACGTTGATTCCGTGAAGCTGATACCTGAGTCCCGACCAGGGCCAGGGAAGAATTCATATAGGGAGAAAAAGAGATGGCAACCGCAATCAGTATTATTCAAAAGCCCAACCAGCAGTCGTCACAGGCAAGCTGGGTGGATGAAGGTAATCCTGCGATGGCCGCGCTGTTGGGCCTGGCGGTAGACGAAACGCAAGCGCAAGGCGCGTATGTATACAGCTTCGACCCGCTGGCCGCGACGGCGAACCTGGTGTCCTGGGCGGGTCTGCCGGTCAGCGATGAGCCGCTTGCCGTCGGAGTGCCCGAGGACGCCGCCAAAGCGCATTTTGAGCGCAGCGCGCCGCTCGTCTTGCACGAGAAGGCTTGGTCGGATGCGAGGTTCGCGACGCTGCCGGAGTTTGACCGGCATCGCTTTGAAGGCGTCGCCTCAATCCCACTGCTCGAATCGGGCGCTGTGATTGGGTTGCTGAATGTTTGCCGCTCGCACCGGGCGGGTCTGCAGGGCAGCGCGCTTTCATTTCTGCTCAGCCTCAGCGTTCCGCTTTCCGCGCTGGTGGCCGCTGAGGCGGCTAAGGTCGACTTGCGGCGCGAGGTCGACAATCTGAACCGCCGGCTGGCCGACCGAAAACTCTTGGAACGCGCCAAGGGCCTGCTCCAGACGCGTTTCCGCTGGACCGAAGAGCAAGCCTACCTGCACCTGCGCAACATCAGCCGGCGGCGGCGGACGCCGATGCGGGAAATCGCCCAGGAAGTGATCGGCCGTCTCCCAGCTATGGAGCGGCCCGTTTGACGTTGTTCCAAATCTGCCACTGGTTGAACGACACGCGCCTGGCGACGTCGATTCGCGAATCCGAGGTCGTCTTCCCCGTGATCGAAGCGGTTCACGTCTTAGCGATCGCGCTGCTGGCCGGCACGGTCGCCATCGTCGACCTGCGACTGCTCGGTCTGATTCTGAAGCGCGAGCGGGTCTCGTTGGTTGCCGGCCGGCTTCTGCCCTTGACGTGGGCCGGATTCGCGGTGATGTTGGCGAGCGGCGCGCTTCTGTTTCTGGCGGAGGCTGCCAAGTCGTGCGCCAACCCCGTGTTCCGGCTGAAAATGCTTCTCCTGCTCGCCGCCGGCTTGAACCCGCTCGTCTTTCACCGGACGATCTACCGCAGCGTGGCCGAGTGGGACCAGGCGCCAGTCGTACCCAGGCGCGCTCGCGTGATGGCCCTTCTGTCGCTCAGTCTGTGGAGCGGCATCATCGTGGCGGGCCGCGCGATCGCGTATTACTGAGATGTCGCTGCTACCTCTATTTCATTGGGCTGCGCATGCGCCGCTGTTCGCGCCCATGCGGGATTCCAAGTGGGGATTTGCCACCGTCGAGATGGTCCACCTGCTCGCCCTGGCCGCGCTGGGCGGAACGGTGCTGGTGGTGAACTTGGGGACGCTCGGGATCGGTCTGCGGCGGCAATCGGCTCCCCGGCTGGCTCGCGAACTCGCCCCGCTATTTGTGGGCAGTTTGGCCGCGATGGTGCTGTCCGGGTTGCTCCTGGTTGGTGCGGAGCCCATGAAGTGCTATTACCACCCCGCGTTCCGCTTGAAAATGGTGTTGTTCGCTCTCGCGGTACTCTTCACCTTCGCGGCTCACCGGCGCGCCGGGCGGACACCTTCTGATGCGCCTCCGTCCACGGGCGCGAAGGCGGCTGCGGTGGTATCGATGGCGCTTTGGCTCGGAGTGGGGCTGGCCGGCCGCGCGATCGGGTTTCTGTGAGGACATCATGAAAAGTAGACTGGTCCTGGTGCTGCTGACTGCCTGGTGTCTGGCCGGTGGGTCCAATGATGCCGCGCGGCATAAAGAGTGGATGGACGCAGCTCAGGACGTTAAGGACGACTTGAAAGACGCCCTGGACGCGAAGCTTGCGCCGAAGGCAGTCGAGTGCGCCGGGAAGTTGACGGGCACCGCCAAACAGGAAGAGGCATATTGGAAAAAGGCCGGGCAAAAGGACGCCCTCGGTTTGGCGCGACAGTTCCGTGCGGCATCGCTACGGATTGAGGCGGCGGCCAAAGCGGCGCGCTTCGACCAGGCACTTCAGGCCTACGGCAATCTCGCGGCAACATGCAGGGCGTGCCACGATCTTCACCCAGAGAAGCGCCTGGCCCCGAATCCCCGCTAGACAAGGGCGCGGCTACTTCTCGCCGCCGGTATCCCCGGGGCCGCCATCGCCGGGAGTGCCACCGTAGATGGTGCGGCCGTCGGGCAACGTCACACGCCGCGCGTCGATCAGGCGGGAGCCATCCTTGGCACGGTAGCCATCGACGATCAAGGTGTCGCCGAGTTTGACGTCGCCCCGTTTGAAACCTCTGCGCGACAGCGCACCCGGAGCTGCGCCTTCACAGCCCCAGTTCGCAACAGCCCCATTCTCGTCTTTGACGTCCAGGTAAAAATACGAGTGGGGGTTGGTCCACTCGATCTTGGTGAGGGTGCCGGTGAGCCGGACTGCCTTGCTGGCATCAAACTCCGCGGCGAATGAATGATGGGCAAAAACGGGCGCTCCGATTGCGAGTCCCAGCATCCCAAGTGCGAGAATCGTGTTTGCTTTCATGCACAGTCTCCTTTTGCGATACAAGCTTATTCGGTATTATATACTACTATATCGATGGACAAATATCACATCCTGCGATAGAGTGAAAAACATGATGCACTCAAAGCTGATTGGAGTTGTGGCCGGTCTGGCCCTGGTGCACTTCGCTGTTCCTGCATTTTCGCAAACTCCGCCCACCAAACCGCCGGCTGCGCAACCTGCCGATGCGGCATTCGGCGACTTGATCGGCAAGGAACCCGTCGGCGCTCCCAAACCCACGCCGCGGACGGCGGACGGTCACCCCGATTTCAACGGGTTCTGGAAAGGCACCCGCAACACCAAGCCGGTGGGCAACATCGGAAAGGATCTTCCCGGCTTCAAACTGCCGTTCACGCCGGAAGGCGAGGCGGCGTGGAAGCACAACACCACTGCAACCATAGACCCGGAGTCGCTTTGCATCCCTGGCGGCATTCCGCGGCACAACGCCAGCGGGCTGCCGTTCATGGTGCTGCAGACGCCCAAGCTGGTGGCGTTTCTTTATTTCTACACATACTACCGGCTGATCCCGGTGGATGGACGCAAGCACACGGACGACCCCGACCCGTCTTTCTTTGGCGAAGAGATCGGACGCTGGGATGGTGACACGCTGGTGATCGATTCGATCGCGTTCAAGGACGCGCAGGTGTGGGCCGACGAGAACGCCAGCCCGCACAGCGATGCCCTGCATGTGGTCGAGCGCTGGAGCAGGCCCGATGCCGATCACCTCCATGTCGAGACGCTCATCGAAGATCCCAAGTTCTATACGCAGCCGTTCGGCTACTCCCGGACTTGGGTGGCAGGCGCTCCCGGACAACTGCTCGCCGAATACGCGTGCAGCGAGAATAACGTTGACCGTGACCACCTGGGATTCGGCCCCGGCCCGATCCGTCCGGACGGGACGCGCGGATACATAAACCCGGCGCCGCTTCCTCCGCCGGTCCGACCCGTCACTGCATCTGGGAAGTGAGGCGCGCGTGTCGCATAACAACGTCGTGATTGTGCCGGGATGGCACGGATCTGGTCCCACCCACTGGCAGACGATCTGGCAGCAGAACCACCCGGAGTATGTTCGCGTGTGTCAGAAGGACTGGCAAAGCACCCACCGCGCGGATTGGGTACTGGCCGTGAACCGCACGGTTCTTTCCCTTTCCGGAAACGTGGTGTTGGTGGCGCACAGCCTGGGCTGCTTGGCTGTCGTCTGGTGGGCCGCCAGCCGGACCGATTGCGCCCGGCGCGTGGATGGGGCCGTGCTCGTCGCACCGCCGGATCTGAGTTCGGCTCCCGGCGCGCTGCCGGCGCTATCCAGCTTCACGCCACTTCCTCTCGCCCGGCTTCCGTTCCCTTCGCTCCTGGTTGCCAGCGAAAACGACCCGTTCGTCAGCATCGAGGCGGCCGCCCGATTCGCCCGCCAATGGGGCAGCGAGTTCGTGAACGAGGGAGCGGCGGGCCACATCAATGTCGATTCCGGGCATGGCGCGTGGCCAGAGGGAGAGCGCCGTTTCCAGCGATTCCTGGATGCAGTGTCCGCAACTTCCTCGGCGGCCAGCGCGCACGCTCGATTCTAGATCTCCCAATCGTGCGTGTAGTTGCCAACTGCGTTCTTCGTAGGCTCCAGAGGGCGGGTGAAGTTCGTACACGGAGCTGACTACGCATCTGGCAGTCGCCTCCGCAGTTCCTGTTTGTAGACTACACTCCGCGGCCGGGTCTTGCCGTCTGGATGCGCAGCAGCGCTGCGGCCAGCGCATCGATATCGGAGCACGTGTTGTAGAGCGCCAGCGACGCTCGCACCGTGCTTTCGATACCGAAGCGCCGGTGGATGGGTTGCGCGCAGTGATGACCCGCACGAACGGCGATGCCTTCGCGGTTGAGAAGGTCGCCGACTTCCTCCGTGCGGACGCCATCGAGCACGAACGAGAGAACGCCGGCCTTCTCCGCGGCCGTTCCAATGATGCGCAAACCGGGGACGCGCTCGAGCGCAGCAGTGCCATACGCCAGAAGCTCGTGCTCGTACCGGCTGATGTTGGCCATGCCGACGTGGTCGAGATAGTCAATTGCCGCGCCTAGTCCCACGGCATCGGCGATGTTTCCGGTACCGGCTTCAAAGCGCGACGGTGGGGGGTTGTAGAGGGTCCTTTCGAAGGTCACGTCCTGGATCATGTTCCCGCCGCCCTGCCACGGCGGCATGCTGTCCAGGATCTCGGACTTTCCGTACACGACTCCGATGCCGGTCGGCGCGAATACTTTGTGCCCGGAGAACACGTAGAAATCGCAATCCAGCGCCTGCACGTCGGCCCGCATGTGCGACACGGCCTGCGCGCCATCCACCAGCACCTTGGCTCCGTGGCGGTGAGCCGCTTCGATCATCGCGGGTAACGGGGTGACGGTGCCCAGAGCGTTGGAGACCTGGGCGATGGAGACCAATCGCGTCTTCGGACCCAACAGCTTTTCGTATTCCTCCAGGATCACCTGGCCGCGGTCGTCCACCGGCGCCACGCGAAGACGCGCCTGTTTTTCCGAACACAGCGCTTGCCAGGGCACGATGTTGGCATGATGTTCCAGCCAGGTGATGACGATCTCGTCGTCCTTCTCGACGTACCTGCGGCCCCAGCTTTGCGCAACCAGATTGATGCCCTCGGTGGCGCCTCGGACAAAGATGATTTCGCGCGGCGTGGAGGCATTGAGGAAGCGGCGCACTTTTTCGCGGGCGGACTCGTAGGCGTCCGTGGCGCGCGCGGCCATTTCATGCGCCGCGCGATGCACGTTGGAATTCTCGTGCTCGTAAAAGTAACTCAGCCGGTCGATGACGCTCTGCGGCTTCTGCGTGGTCGCTGCATTATCCAGCCAGACCAGCGGGCGGCCGTTCACTTGCTCCCGCAGGAGCGGGAAGTCGCGGCGGATGGTCTGCGCGTCGAACAGGTCCGACGACAGCTTCAGCGGTGGTGGCTCGGGTTGAGAACTGGTAGTCACCGGCACAGGCACCGGGGCAACCGGCGAAAGCGAGAAGAGCGGCCGGGCTTCCTCGAGAAAGGAGAACGCCGGCACGGCGGAGGAATCGAAACCGCCAGGAACCGTGGGCATCGGAGGAGTAGGGACGGCCGGAGCCTGCTGCGTGCTGCGTTCGGCAACCGCAGGCACGGGCTCGCCGGGCGATTCCAGAAAAGCTCGCAGAGCCGCGGCGGTCTCCTCCGGTTCCGGATAGCGCGGCCGAATCTCCTGCAGGAAGGACAGTTCGTGTGCACTTGTGGAATCGATGGCGCCCGCACCAGCCTGAACGCCCGTTGCGGGTGGCTGCCAAGCCACTGGAACCGCGGGCGGCGCGACTCCCGCTGGCGGCACGGAAACCAGGCTCATCGGAATCGCCGGAACTAGAGCCCCAGCCGCGGGCGGCTGCGCGCCGGACACGGTGGAGAAGAACTCGTTCGCCATACGCGCCAGCATCGCCGGATCCGGCAGGCCCGCGGGCACCTGCTGCGTCCCGCCGATCAACGTTGCCCACTGGTCGGTTGCAGGAGCCACCGCGGCAACCGATCCAAACTCACTTAGAGGGTTGGTACTCATGGTAGGTTCCTACATCGACGCCTTCCAGCACCGCGATGGCATCGTCGGTGAGCACGGATGTTGAGCAGTAAAGCGACACCAGATAGGAGGCCAAGGCCTTGGTGTTGATACCCATGAAGCGCACCGAAAGGCCGGGGCTCACTTCACCGGCCAGGCCGGGCTGAAACAGTCCGATGCATCCTTGTTTTCGCTCTCCGGAACGCAGCAGCAGGATTTTGGTTTTGTGGTCGGCGCTCTTGACGTGAATCTTGTCGGTGGGCACCAGCGGCACGCCGCGCCACGTCAGAAACGGGTTGCCGAAGATCGTAGCTGTCGGCGGTGGCACGCCGCGAAACGTGCACTCGCGTCCGAATGCCGCGATGGCGCGAGGATGAGCCAGGAAGAACGACGGCTCCTTCCAGACTTTGGTCAGCAGTTCGTCGAGATCGTCGGGCGTGGGGGCGCCTGCCCTGGTCTGGATGCGTTGCTCGGCGGGAATGCTGTGCAGGAATCCGTAGTCGGGATTGTTGAGCAGTTCCCTCTCCTGGCGCTCTTTCATGTGCTCAATCAGAAGGCGAAGCTGCTCCGCAGTCTGTTCGTACGGTTTGCTGAAAAGATCCGAGATGCGCGTGTGAACGTTAAGCACCGCGTTGATGGCGCTCAGTTTGTGTTCCTTCGGGTGCTCTTCATACTGGACATACGTTTCCGGCAGGGCGCTTTCGTCGACCTGGCCGCACGTGACATCGATCGGTTTGCTCTCGTCGACGCGGTTGCGGCGAAACGTGCCGGCTTCGAGCGGCTTCCAGTCCAGCAAACGAACCAGCCAGCGCGGTGTGATGGCTCCATACTGCGGGGCGGTCTTGGTGACGTTGGCCAGTTGAAACGCAGCCTGTTCGCCCAAAGCCTGATGCGCGATGTTTTCTTCAGCCACGAGGGGTGTCTCCTATGACGTTTAGATTCTTAAAGTTGCTGCTATAGCCCAGACAGACGCAATGGAGCCAGTTTACCATAGGCGAACTGAGGTCTATTAAATACATAGACATATATAAACTGGCTATTCCGACCAGAATTAAGAGCAAGAATCATAATACCTCATCTTGATGGACAATGGTATGTTGTGATATTGTAGTGATGTGGCCAAGGAGCCCGACCGATGAATCTACCCGGAATTCAAGTCGAAGAACTCAAGCAGCGGCTCGACGCTGGTGAAAACCTGTTCCTGCTGGACGTGCGGGAGGAATATGAGTACGAGATTTCCAATATCGGCGGACACTTGATTCCGTTGGCCGAGTTGCCGGCGCGTGTGAACGAACTCGATGCCAGCCAGGAGATCATTGCTCTCTGCAAGATGGGTACCCGGAGCGCCAGGGCCGTGGAAGTTTTGCACCAGGCCGGCTTTGAAAAGGTGCGAAACCTCACGGGCGGGATACGCGCGTGGTCCGATCGGGTGGACTCTAGAGTCCGCAAATACTAGCCGGCACTATGCAACGTTCAGGCTCGGAGCTGCCGCCATCGTGATCGAATATCCGAATCTATATAGGCATTCCTCAATGGAGTAATACTGCGACGGTTTATTAGGATTGATGCGGCACTGGCGGCCAGGCAGACAAGTCCGGCAAAATATTTTTTTCATCTATACGGTCGATAGACAACTCGCGTTGCCCTGAACCTGCGCAACCTGAGCCGGCGGCTAGGGACACCGCTGCGGGAAATCGCCCGGGAATTCATCGAACATACACCATCCGTGGATCGAGCGGTTTGAAGCGAAGGCGAGCACGCTCCCCGCTAAATGTCCCAGTCGTAGGTGCGGGCCCTCTGCTTCTCTGCCCAGTCGCGCACAATTGAAGCGAGGTCGCTGCGTTCCACGATCTCTGCGACGTTCCTGTCGACCTTCCGCCACATCTCGCAGAATGGAGTCTCGCGCTGTGTGACTTTCTTCTTTTGCGCGGGGCCCTCGACGAATCGCAGCACCTGGCCGACCGTGATCGTCTCGGGAAGCCGTGCCAGGTAGTAGCCGCCGTCCGCGCCGCGGCGCGACTCGACGAAGCCGCCGCGTCTTAGCGAGGACAGAATCAGCTCCAGGAACTTTTGGGGAATCTTCTGCCGCCTCGCGATGTCGGCGATCTTGACCGGCTCATCGGTGCTCTGGGAAGCCAGGTCGAAGAGCGCCTGCAGAGCATAGTAGCCTTTGGTCGAAACGTTCATTGCCGCCAAGTGAAAAAGAAGGCGGGCCTCCGAACCCGCCTCCCTCCGCTCTACACGATCCCTTCGAAGAGCACCGACGTCAGATAGCGTTCGCCGGAATCGGGAAGAATCACCACGATCGTCTTCCCCGCAAACTGGGGCTGCTTTACCAGGCGCGCTGCCACCGCAGCAGCGGCCCCGCTCGAAATGCCGCTCAAAATGCCCTCTTCGCGCGCCAACCGCTGCGCCGTTTCCACCGACTCCTCGTTGGTGACCTGCTCCACGAGGTCCACTACCGAGAGATCCAGTGTGTCCGGAATGATGCCGGCGCCGATGCCCTGAATCTTGTGCGGCCCCGGCTGCAGCGGCAGTCCGGCCCGTTTCTGCGTGATCACCGGGCTGGCCGCCGGTTCCACCGCCACCGACGTGATGGCTTTGCCGCGCGTGCCCTTGATATAGCGCGAAACGCCCGTGATGGTGCCGCCGGTTCCCACGCCACTTATCAGAACATCGATGGCTCCGTTCGTGTCGTCCCATATCTCCGGACCCGTGGTGCGGAAGTGTATCTCCGGATTGGCCGGGTTCTGGAACTGTTGCAGCAGCAGATAATGCCTGGGATCGGAGTTGTGAATCTCCTCCGCCTTGGCGATGGCGCCCTTCATCCCCTTGGCGCCTTCTGTGAGCACCAGGTTGGCGCCGAATGCCTTCAATACCTTGCGCCGCTCCAGGGACATGGTCTCGGGCATGGTCAATGTAACCGAGTAGCCGCGCGACGCTGCGACGAATGCCAGCGCGATCCCTGTATTGCCGCTGGTTGGCTCTACCAGCTCCACGCCGGGTTTCAGCACCCCGCGCTTCTCGGCGTCCCAGATCATTGAGGCGCCAATCCTGCACTTAACGGAGTACGAAGGGTTACGGCCTTCAATCTTGCCGTAGACCTTCGTTTCCGAGCCGCTCACAATGCGATTCAGCTTGACGAGCGGCGTCTTTCCGATGCTGAGTGAGTTGTCTTCGAATAATGCCATGTTAAGTTATGCTCCTTGAGAAACTCGCGAGGCTTAGTGCTCCGTGCGGGACGATCATGCTGCGTCCGGATCTCCGGCGCGCTTCAGCGCGCCTATGTTCGCCGGGCGTTTTGAGATTTAGAGCTTCGTAACTCTGATACAGAGAGCGCATTTGCCGACTTTGCACCGAAACAGTCTCCAGTAGGCAAGATCCGGTGCTGTCGGCGGCTTAAAGTCTACTTTTCATATAGAGTATAGTGCGATGGCCTGCCTTCGGTCAAGTTTCTTCGCCTCAATCAGCCTCGGTCCGGAAACTGTTTCTCCGTAAGCCGCCGGTCTACCCGATCCAAAGCCCTTCCACGCGAACTTGCAGCGTGTCGCCCAGTCGGTTGAGATAGTTCAGCAAGCCGCTGTGGCGCCATTGCAGCATGCACATAGTGGGCTGAAAGTAGTAGCGCATCCCGATGCGAAGCTCACAGCGCTTCTTGCGGACCAGTCCCTCGTAGCCCTCGGCGATGTAGTAACCGAGATCCTTAAAGCCTTCGGCGCGAGGACGCAACGGGCCGGTGACGCACCAGACGATGACGCCGGTGCGCTCGTCCACCTGCGTAGCCACACCGCAATGGGTGATCGGGCAACCGCAAGACATCCCGAGCGGGCGGCCGATCAACACGTCTCCGGGTTTGACGGCAAGCTCGCGCGTGATGAGCGGATTGTGCGGCAGGATGATTTCGCGCGGCCCCGGTTCGTCGGGGAAGTGATCGAGGTAAAAATCGAACTCGCGGTCGAGGCTATCGCGCCATGCGTCCGGGGCCGCAGGCGCTCTGACCTGCGGAGAGCGGGCTGCGCAGACCACGGGCGCATTTTGAGCGTCGTTCAGCACGGCCAGCGCGGGAGCCGAAACAACCGGCTGCGCTGTCGCTCCCTCAGTCAGGTAAATGCAGCGCTGCAAGAGTTCCGGCCGGGCCGGCAACGCCTCCGCAAACGTCGCGCAAGTGCGAAACCCACAAGCGCCGCAATCCAGGCCCGGAAGGCTCTCGACCGTTATCGTACTCATCGTCGTCCTTTCCATGCCATGCCGGTGCCGATGGTGACCAGCGGACTGAGCAACCGCAGCGCGTCCGGCAGTACTTTCACGAACTCGTCCACATCGGCTTCGGAGTTGAATCTTCCCAGCGTCACCCGCAGCGAGCCGCGGGCCTGAACCACGTCGTAACCCATCGCTTGCAGGATGTACGAGGGCTGGGCGCCGTGGTTGGCGCTGCACGCGCTTCCGGTCGAGACCGCGATATCCGCCGCATCTAGCGCGAGCAGTAGCTTCACGGCGTCGCCTTCCAAACCGGAGAAACCGAGGCAAATGTGGCCGGGCAGTCGCTGGTGACGATGGCCGATCAGATAAGCTTGTTGTGGAGCCAGGCTCAGCACCGACTCGATCAGCCGGTCGCGCAAACGCACCAGCCGCACTGCTTCGTCCGCCCGTTCGGCGGACGCAATTTCGGAGGCACGGCCCAAGCCAACGATCCCTGCCACGTTTTCCGTCGCCGAGCGCAGCCCGCGCTCCTGTCCGCCACCGTGGACGAATGGCGCAAGCCGCACACCTGTTCGGACGTAGAGTGCGCCCACGCCCTTGGGCCCGTACAGCTTGTGCGCCGAGAACGAGAGTAGATCGATGGGCTGCGCGGTTACGTCGATGGGGATCTTGCCAACGGCCTGCACGGCGTCGGTGTGAAAGAGCGCGCCGTATTCGTGGGCGATCCGTCCCAGCTCACCGACCGGTTGCAGCGTGCCCGCCACGTTATTGGCCGTCATCACCGACACAAGCTGCGTTGGCCGTTGCAGGGCCTCCCGCAATTCGTTAGCATCCACGATGCCTTCGCGGCTGACGCCCAGGCGCGTAATCGCAACGCCGCGGTTTTCCAGGTAGCGGCAGGTTTCGAGCACCGCCGGATGTTCGATCGCGCTGGTGATCACGTGACCGCCAACCACGCCCGCGGCCTCGCAGACGCCGATCAGCGCCAGGTTGGAGGATTCGGTTCCGCTGGCGGTGAAAACAATTTCGCCGGGCCTCGCGTGCAGCAGGTCCGCCACCCGGGCGCGCGCCTTGGAAACCGCTTCGCGCGCTTGCCGTCCCGCCCAATGCAGACTGGATGGGTTGCCATAAACTTCTTCGAGATAGGGCAACATGGCCTCGCGCACACGCGGGTCGAGCGGCGTGGTGGCCGCGTTGTCGAGATAGATTCCGCGATTCATGCCGTCTGCCTCATTCGCCGCGGTAAAACGTCTGATTCTCCAGCGGACGCACCACGCCGAAATGCGATTGCCAGCCGACTTCCTTCTTGCCCACGCAAATAGTGCAAGTGCCCACCGGCGGATTGCCGCGCAGATAGAGCTGGCCGACGGCTTCCGGCGTGGCTTCCACTAGGCGCATGATCGGTTCGATACCGATGCCGTAAAGCGCGTTCACCTCGCGGACCTTCACGCCCGGAGCTGCGTCCTGGATACGGGCGCGGAAGACCTCGCGCTCGGCTTGCGAAACGCGATCGATCTTGGTGACCACCGCCACGTCCGCCAGCGAAAGCATCGGTCCCACCTTGCGCGGCAGGTTCATCCCACTCGTCGCTTCCAGCACCACCAGACCCAGCCCGCCATCCACGTACGGAGAACAGCGCAGGCACAGCCCGGCGGTCTCCACCAGCAACACGTCGGCGCCGCTCTTGCCCGCCCATTCCAGGGCGTCACCCAGTACCATCACGTTGCAATGATCCGGGCACAACTCGCCCGAATAGACCTTGCGCGTCGGAATGCCGAACTCCCGGGCGAACTGCTCGTCTTCCTCCGCGTATTGCACGTCGATCTTCAGATAAGCCGGGCGGCGGCCCAATGCTTGCAGTTTCGCCACGACGTGCCGCAGCACGGCGGACTTGCCGGTAGTGGCCGGTCCCGCGCAGATTGCCAGCTTCACGCCCATCCCTCCAGTTCCCGCGGAGTGACACGCTCGCCCTGCCGCAATCGCTCGCGCAGTCCGCTCAACAGATCGTCCAGACGGCTGACCCGCGCGGCCACCTGCCGCTCGCTTTCGTCGGTGCGTAGCACCCGCGTGACGGTTCCGTTGCGCATCACGATGCGATAGTCCGAGAGCAGTGCTATCCGTGGATCATGGGTGACGAAGATAAAGATCTTGCGGTGCTGGCGCAGCAGTTGCATCGCGCGCGTGCGGTGGATGCCCGCGTTTTCCACTTCGTCGAGCAGCACGATGGGCGTGTCGCAGATCACCGTCGCATCGGCGATGAGCAGGGCGCGGGTCTGCCCACCGGAGAGTTCCGTCATGCGGCTGTCGACCAGGATCGGCTCGCCAGTCAACTGGTTGGCGAAGTCGAGCGTGCGAGCCAGGAAGTCCTCGATCTGCGTGTTCGCCGCCGCTCGAATGCGCGCGTGCGTCGAGAGAAATTCCTCCACCGGCAGGTCGGAGAGAAACGTCGTGTGCTGCGTGATCAGCGCGATGGGATTTCGCGACGGATCGTTCCTTCGGTCCTCCGGCGTGGGCGCGTCGTTGATGAGAATCCGCCGGCCGGTCGGCGTGTCGTTGTCGGCGAAGAGTTCGATGTCGTTGATGAGCGTCGTTTTGCCCGAGCCGGTCGGCCCCACGATGCTGACTACGTCGCCCATGCGCAAGTCGATTCGGTTGACAGGTTCTAAAACTCCGTTTTTGCCGCGACCGCCAAGAATCGTGATCGTATCCACGCTGTCGTTTTTCATGCTGTCCGATCTGTTGGTTTCTGTTTAAGCTCGCCTTATTGCACGTCGGCGATGGTGACGCTTTCCATTCGCTTGGCAACCATGTCGCGAATCTCTTTGAAGAACCCGAGCAGGCGGCGTTCCCGCTCGATGGGCGTGGGCGCGTAGAAGTACTCGCTGGTCGAGGCCGTCGAAGCCAGCGGGCCATCGAACAGCCGGATGACCTCGGCCAGTGTAATCTGATCGGCCGGATTGACGAGCTGGTAGCCGCCGCGCTGCCCCTTGGCGCTTCTCACCAGCCGGGCACGCTTCATGGCAAGTAGGATCTGTTCCAGGTATTTGACGGGAATGCTCTGCGCGCGTGCGATGGCATCAACCGATACAAATGTGTCGGGGTCCTGGCGGCAAAGATGAATCAGCGCCAAAAGTGCGTATTCGCTGCGTGTGGTCAGCTTCATGGCCACCCTCGCCCGACTCGTCCAGCCGATTAGATGACTGATTGAATGGGAATACTAGTATAACAGCTCTCGCGGCGGCCCGAGTTGCCGTGGTTTTATTAATTGCCACTATCTATAGCGACATAATGTAGTATCGTAATGATTGTGACGCGGGCCCGTTGCGCTCGCGACATTCAACTCAAGGAGGATCGCTTTCCATGCGCACTGAGCTCGCGAGGCGGCTGTTACCCTTGGCTCTGATGGTCGCCACCCCTGTGCTCGCAACCGACGGCTACTTTTCAATCGGCTACGGCCTGATTCAGGTGGGTCACGGAGGCGCGGGCATTGCGCTTCCGCAAGATGGACTGGCGGCTGCGACGAACCCGGCGGGAATTGTTTTCGTGGGGGACCGATTCGATTTCGGCGTGACCTGGTTTCGCCCGATTCGCAGCGGGTCGATCACCGGGAGCGGCGCCCCGGGCGTGGATGGCGAGTACGACGCCAGCCGGAAGAAGAGTTTCTTCATCCCCGAGCTGGGATATAACCACCTGCTCAATCCAAGGGTGGCCGTGGGAATCGCGATGTACGGCAACGGCGGCATGGACACCGCCTATACAACTCCGATCCCGCTGTTGGGCAGCCGATTGGCGGGCGTGGATCTGGTCCAGTTGTTCGTAGCTCCGACAGTTGCGTTCAAAGCGAACGATCACAATGCGTTCGGCGTCTCCCTGAACATTGGCTACCAGAGATTCTCCGCCAGCGGGCTCCAGAACTTTGCGAATCCCCAGTTCTCGAGCGCTCCGAACAACGTGACCGATCTGTACGGGAGCGGCGCTTTCGGCGGCGGAGTGCGCGTGGGCTGGCTGGGGACTATCAACAAGACTCTGAGCGTCGGCGCCACCTACCAGAGCCGGACCTGGATGCAGAAGTTCGACAAGTACCAGGGCCTGTTCGCCGAACAGGGCGGGTTCGACATTCCCGCGAATTTTGCTGGCGGCGTGGCGCTGAAGGTCCATCCCAAGGTGACCGTTCTGTTCGATGCCGAGCGCATTCTGTACTCGGAGGTGAAATCGATCGCGAATCCGGACTTCCCCGTTCAGGCTCCGCTGGGGGCCGGCAATGGCCCAGGGTTCGGATGGCATGACATAACCGCCGAGAAGGCTGGCTTTGATCTCAAGCTCAGCCCCAAGCTGACACTCCGCGCCGGATACAACCATTCGGGCCTGCCGTTCGATCCCAGTCAGACCTTCTTCAACCTTCTCGCTCCGGCCGTGGTTCAGCACCACCTGACGGCAGGAGCCACCTGGGGTCTGCGCAATGGCAAGGAGATCAACATCGCATACCAGCACGCCTTCGCGAAGACTGTCAATGGCGCAAACTCGATCCCGGCCAGCTTCGGCGGCGGCGAGGCGAACTTGAGCATGTATCAGAACGCGATCGGCTTCGGCTTTGGATGGGGCAAGTAAACTAATGGTTCAGGGAGGCAGTCAGAATGGCGAGTTTCGTAGCGGCGCCGTGGCCGTGGTACGTGGCCGGTCCGGTGATCGGATTTTTCGTGCCCGCGCTGCTGATTCTGGGCAACCGGGTGTTTGGCGTATCCAGCAATCTGCGGCATCTGTGTTCCGCGGCCTTTCCCGCCCGGCTTGAATATTTTCGTTATGACTGGAAGCGAACCGGGCTCTGGAATCTTGTCTTCGTGGCCGGCATTCTGCTGGGCGGCTTCCTTGCTGCGCGCTGGGGTGTGCCTCTGAACGTCGCGATCTCGGAACAGACCCGGCTCGCCCTGACGAGATTGGGCATTCACGACTTTTCGGGGCTGGCGCCACACGAGTTGTTCAGGTGGTCCGCGCTGCTCACGGTTAGAGGATTTGTATCGGTAATTGTGGGCGGCTTTCTGGTCGGCTTCGGCACGGCTTATGCCGGCGGCTGCACCTCCGGTCACGCCATCTCCGGCCTTGCCGCCCTCCAGTTATCGTCGCTGATCGCGGTGGTGGGTTTCTTCGCCGGCGGTCTCATTGCGACGCATTTTCTACTTCCGTTGTTCTTGTGAGAACCCATGTCTACAGCGCTAGCCGCAAATCAACCAGCTAACCCGGACCGCCGGGCCCAGCCCTGGATTGCCCTGCCGATCTATCTGCTACTCGGCATTGGTTTCGGCATCACGCTGACGAAATCCGAAGTGCTCTCCTGGTTCCGCATCCAAGAGATGTTCCGCTTTCAGTCTCCGCGCATGTACGAGATCATCGGGTCGGCGGTTGCGGTTGCCGCGGCTTCCGTCGCGCTGATCAGGAGGCTTGGGCTGAAGACCGTTTCAGGCGAGCCAATCGCAATTCCGCCCAAGAGCCTCGGCCGTGGCGTTCGCTACGCGGTGGGCGGCACCATCTTCGGCTTGGGCTGGGCGCTCACCGGAGCTTGTCCGGGACCGCTCTTCGCGCTGGTCGGCAATGGCGTCACGGTGATGATCGCCGCCATCGCCAGCGCGCTGGCGGGAACCTGGCTGTACGGGCTTCTCAGACCGCGACTCCCGCATTGAGAGGGAATCAACCCATGCCATTAACTGTGGATCAATTGACGGAGCGCCTGCTGGCGTCCTATGACCGGGCGGGCGGGATCAACCACGTGGACGGCAAGAATCTGCCCTCCAAGCACGCCATTGCCGAAATCACGCTGGATCTCCTGCGCCTGCTGTTCCCAGGATTCTTCGACGAGCGGCCGATCCACTCCTCCGAAATCGAAGCTGTTACCGGTACGCTGCTCCATAGTGTGCTGGGCCGCCTGCAAAACGAAATCCGCAAGAGCCTCGAATACGCCGCAACCGGGGAACCGGGCAGCGCGGACCCGCAAAAAACCGCGCACGTACTCACCCGCAAGTTCCTCGGCAATTTGTCGCGCGTCCGGGAGTTGCTGCAAACCGACACGGAGGCGGCCTTCGGCGGCGATCCCGCCGCGTTCAGCAAGGACGAAGTGATCGTCGCCTATCCGTTCACCGAAGCAATTGCCGTGCAGCGACTCGCACACGAGCTCTATCTCGACAACGTCCCGCTCATTCCGCGAATCATGACCGAGTGGGCGCACACGCGCACCGGCATCGATTTCCATCCCGGAGCTCGCATCGGCACGCATTTTTTCGTTGATCACGGCACCGGAACAGTGGTGGGCGAGACGGCCATCATCGGCAACCACGTCAAGCTGTACCAGGGCGTCGGGCTGGTTGCGAGATCGCTCGCGGCCGGGCAGGGACTGCGCGGCCAAAAACGCCATCCGACACTCGAAGATCGCGTCACGGTCTATGCCGGCGCCACCATCATCGGCGGCGACACGGTGATCGGAGCCGGCAGCACCATCGGCGCAAGCGTCTTCCTCACCAGCAGCGTTCCGCCTAATTCGCTGGTCGTCCTGGAGGCGAACAACGTGAGAGTAATTCCCAAGCAGTCGCGTGAGAGCGACGGGTTGGACTATCAGATCTAAGGCCCCGTTTGTCCGGACGGCGCCGGGCATCGCCAGTTGCGCGGAGTTGTCGAATGCCAGCGGAAAACGTCCGCGCGACCTCGCCAAGCGCCCCCACTTGACAAATCGCGTAAAACGCCCTATTGTCGATAATATTAGTAGGTTATTTGCTTGAGGTGTCTCGCCCCGTCTCAGCCTTGACACCTCCCCGTCGCAGTTTTGGGCCGCCATTCCGATAGGAGCGGCACTATCCCCAGAACTGTGAGCTCTGCGATCCCGATTCCGTTCGATTCGTGTCTCGCTCCGGCCCGGTAAACGGCCGATCGCGCATTCGTATTGAGTATAGAGGAGATAATTCCATGAACAACAAGCGGCGATACATCACGTTCCTTTTCATGTTGAGCGCATTCCTCTGCCTCTGCGTCGTGTTGACGGCTCAGACATTTCGCGGTGGCATCGGTGGCACAATCACGGACGCGCAGCAGGCCGTGGTCCCGAACGCATCGGTGCAGGCAACTGAGGACAGTACCGGGCAGTCCCGTCAGACTGTCTCATCCAGCGCCGGCACGTTCGTTTTCCAGGATCTGCCTCAAGGAACCTATACGGTCACGATCCAGGCCTCCGGCTTTGACACACTCAAAGTGGAAAAGGTCGTTGTCTCTGCCGGCTCCGTGCGCAACCTCCAGTTGACGCTTGCCATAGCGCAGCAGTCACAAACGCTCGAAGTTTCTGCAAACGCTCTGAGCTTGGATACCGTCTCGGCCACCCAGAACACCGTAATCCCGGAGCATGGGATCGAGGACGCGCCGCTGAACGGAAGAGATTTCACCCAGTTGGTCGCGCTGGCGCCCGGCTACACGGGCTATTCCGCCAACGGAACCAACGGGTCACTCAATGGAACACGCATCAACCAGGTCAACTGGCAGATAGATGGCGTCGACAACAACGATGCATGGCATAACATTCCGGCGGTGAATCAGAGCGGCGTATCCGGTATCGCCGGCATCCTCCTGCCTCTCGATGCAGTCGAATCATTTTCTCTGCAGACGCAGTCCGCACCGGAGGCGGGCCGCAACTCGGGCGGCACTGTGAATCTAGGCCTCCGCAGCGGCACCAACCAGCTTCATGGCAGCCTCTACTACTTCAACCGTAATGAGTTCTTTGCCGCGCAGTCGCCATTCACCGCGACCAAGCAGGAAGTTCGCAACTACAATGCAGGAGGGTCGCTCGGCGGCCCCATCATCCACGATAAGCTCTTCTTCTTCGGCAGCCTGGAAAAGCAGGCCTTCGTCATCGGGGTTCCCGCTCAGAGCACCATGCCATCGCTCGCCTACCAGGCGCAGGCAAAGGCCTTGCTCGCCGAACACGGAGTTCCGGTTGATCCCGCCACGGCGAATCTTCTCAACACGCTCTGGCCGGCGAGCGCGCTGACCGGGCCGGCCGCCACAGGCAACTACACATCCAACGATCCCGAATATGGGTACAGTTACAACGGCGTCTTTAAGGTCGATTACAATATCAACGATCGGAACAGCCTATCGTTTCACTGGTTCTCCGGGGAGGGAAGCCAGGCCGCTCCGGTGGGATCCAACCTCAAGTGGTATTATCAGATGGCGCCGACTCACGTGCAGAATTACGCCGTTGTCGCAAACTCCCAGATCGCTCCCACCATCAGCAATCAGGTTCTTCTGGGCGTCAACTATTTCGAACAAAACTATTCCGACCTGAACAACAATTTCGATCCGATTTCGCTCGGCTTCAATACCGGCGCGCCGGTTTCGGGGGCTCCGAAAATCAAGCTCGGTTCGAGCGCACAGCTTAGCGAAGTTGGGCTCACACCTCCGCTAAGTCGGGACGACGTAACCGGGCACGTCACGGACGCTCTCACGTGGACGACCGGCCCGCACCAACTCCGCCTGGGCGGGGAGTACCGGCGAGTCCTGCTGGACGAGGCCTACCATTCCAATCAGCGCGGCACCTTCGTATTCAATGGCGCCAGTGGGCCCTGGGCCACCAATCCAACCGGTTCGGACCTGACCGTCGATCAGAACACGCTCATCCTCGCGGACTTCCTCGGCGGCTATCTTGCCCACGGATCCATTTCGCGCGGCGATCAGGCACGTACGGTGTACGTCAACACCCTCTCCTTCTTTGCGCAGGATGCCTGGCAGGTCAAGCCGAGGCTCACTCTCAATTACGGCGTCCGCTATGATTATGAGGGCGCTCCGTATAACTCCGACAAGAACCTTTCCGTGTTTGTGCCGACTTCGGGTATTGTGTTCCAGGGTGCGGGAATCGGATCGGTGTATCCGGCAATCCACACAGACTTCAGTCCCCGCCTGGGCTTCTCCTACCAGCCGCAGTCGGGTGGCGGCACAGTCATCCGCGGCGGCATCGGCCTCTATTACGACACGCCGAACCTGAACGCGCTGCTGTCGCAAAACCCGGGCAATGGGGGTGCAATTGGCTTGCAGGGCAATCCGGCCGGACCCAGCCCTGTGCTCACGCTGAGTATTCCAAAGGAAGTCATCGTGCCCGGACAGTTACTCGCGCCTGCCAGCGCGAATCCCGCCACATCGTGCGTTGTCAACGCTTCCACGGTCAACCCGTGCGGGCTCTTTTCCGTCAACCAGGACTTCAAGACTCCCCATAGCCTCAACTACAGTCTCAATCTGCAGCAGGCGCTGGGACAGAAGGCTGTCGCTCAGATCGGCTATGTTGGCAGCCAGGCAAGGCATCTGCTTCTCCTGCGCGATATCAACCAGCCTGCTCTCAATTCCGACGGCGTCAACGTGGATCCGCTGGTGCAGCAGGAGAGCCGCCCCTTCTACAGTGCTTACCCGAACTATGGAGCCATCAATCAGCTCGGCAGCGATGGCATCGCCAATTACAATTCCCTTCAAGTCTTGCTTCGCACACAAAGCTGGCGCGGACTCACTTCGCAAGCCAGCTATACATGGGGCCACAACCTGGACGACGGAACCCAGTACCGAAATGTTCTTCCTCAGGACAGCACAAACATCAAGGGAGACTACGGCAACAGCGATTATGACGTCCGGCACACTTTCAGCGCCTACCTGAATTACGCGATTCCGGGCCTTGCCAGCGGTCCGCGTTGGCTTTCCCACGGATGGCAACTGAACGCCATGCTAAGCATTCATAGTGGGCAGCCATTTTCAATCCTGAGTCCCAACGACAACTCGGGCACCGCAGAGGGCTACCAGCGTGCCGTGCAGGTGAGCGATCCGTACGCCGGCGTACAGCATAAGCTGGTTAACGGCACCGAGTTCTGGATTAACCCGGCATCCTTCACCGACGGTCCCACCGGCACGTTCCGAGGCGCCTCGGGCCGAAACCAGGTGTTCGGCCCTGGCTATGAGTCCGTCGATCTTTCGGTCTTCAAGACCGGTACTATCCACGAGTTCATCAAGATTGAGTTCCGTGCCGAGCTGTTCAATATCTTCAATCACATCAACTTCGCTCCACCATTGAACGTCGCTGACGGATCGAGCCTGGGCCAGCTTTACGATACAATCGGGGACTACAATGGCGCACCCGGAATTGGGCCTGGGGAGCCGTTCAATACTCAACTTGGCTTGAAGGTACGGTTTTAGCTGGTTCTCAGTGAATTCTCGGGGGAAACGGGAACTGGGCGGAGCCGGAAAGTCGGGCCGCCCAGTTCTTGTCGTTTCGCCACGTGTTTCCATGGAGCGTCATGCGCATTCGCTGGTTGGTTCTTCCTCTTCTCCTCTTGTTTACGATGGAGGTCCGCGCCCAGTCGAATGACGCGCTGGCGCGTCCGCGTGCACGCGCGCTAGGTGTACCCTTTGATGGCACGCCGGGGCCACTAAATGCCATCACGGATGTTCCCGGCGTTGAAATTGGCAACACGACTCTTATCTCGGGAAGCGGTACGCCTGACTTGATCGATAAGGCAGTCCGCACAGGAGTCACGGTGATCCTCCCTCGCGGCAAGCAGAACGCTGACCCTGTTTATGCAGGCTGGTTCAGTTTGAACGGTAACGGTGAGATGACGGGTACGGCGTGGGTGGATGAGTCCGGCTTTCTGGAGGGGCCCGTCGCCATCACTAATACTCACAGCGTCGGCGTGGTTCGGGATGCCGTCATAGAGTGGGGCCTGCGCCAGAAGCCATCCACACGCCAATGGTCGTTGCCCGTGGTAGCCGAGACATATGACGGCTGGCTGAACGACATTAATGGCTTCCACGTAAAACCAACGGACTTGTTTCATGCGCTCGATGAAGCGAAGAGCGGACCGGTACCCGAAGGTAATGTCGGCGGTGGCACCGGCATGGTTTGCTATGGGTTCAAAGGCGGTATCGGGACAGCATCCCGTGTCATCACCACTGCGAAGAGCGGTTATACGGTCGGCGTCTTGGTGCAGTGTAACTGTGGCCGCCGCCCCCAGCTCACCATCGCAGGCGTACCGGTCGGACGTGAGATACCGCAATCGGTGCCCTATGCGGAGGCCGGACCGCAACCGCCGGGCAGCGCCGAGCAGGGCGACGTCGGCTCCATCATCATCGTCGTAGCTACCGACGCGCCGCTCCTGCCGCATCAGCTAAAGCGACTAGCGCGCCGCGCCACACTCGGACTGGCCCGCACCGGCTCCAGTTCGGGAAACAGCTCCGGGGATATCTTCCTCGCATTCTCCACTGCAAATCCCCACGCCGACGACGCACCTGGACCTAACTCTGTTCTCACTGTGTCCAACGAAGAAATCAGTCCGCTCTTCACAGCGACCGTAGAAGCCACCGAGGAGGCCATCGTCAACGCCATGGTCGGCGCAACAACCATGACCGGTCGGGACGGTCATACGGCTATCGAGCTTCCGCACGAACGCCTGATCGAGGCGCTCAAGAAATTTGGACGGTGAGCTGTTGTCGCGAGAGAAATCCCGGTCCGCGCAGCGGCACAGGCCACGCGGTCCACTGGGAATGGCAGTCCCGGCTAATCCTTCTTTGGCGTGATATCCGTGACCGGAAGATCCCAGTGCGCCGCCAGGATTTCGAATCGCCGCAGTTCCTCGCGCTTGTAGGTCTCCTGGTCGGGCCAGAGTTGCTTGATCAGTCGATCCTCGTCGGGATTAGCGGTCGTCGCTACGGTCGAGTTCTTGTACCGGATCGTGACGCGATAGTCCCAGCGCGCATCTTCGGTCATGTGATTGGACGGTGTCTCAATCCTAACCGAGAGTATGCGTCCGCTCTCGGCGATCTTCTTCAGTAATGGGTAGTGGTTTTTCAAAAAGAGTTGCAGGAACTCCTGCTGATGGCCCCACGGCGTTTTGTAATAATACTCCACGGTGTAGGGCTGGTCAGGCGCGACCTGAGGGGGCGCGCCCTGGCCGAGCATCGGCCGCGCAACAACGCAAAGCAGCAAGGTAAACAGTATGTTTTTCATCGATCCTCCATGTGTAATGTCATTTGATTTCGCCAGCGGGCTGTGCCTGGTATGCGGTCAGTATTCATACGCGCTCGACGGAGATCATCTTTTCGCGACCTTAGCCAGCCTCTCCGCAGCCGCCTGAAGAGTCTCTGCCTTCTTGCAGAAGCAGAAGCGCATCTGCTGGCTTCCGTCGCGCCGGTCGGCGTAGAAACTGGAGCCGGGAACTCCTATGACGCCAACTTGAGCCAGAAGATGGCGCGCGAAGGCCAGATCATCGGCGAAACCGAAGCCGGCGATGTCGGTCATCACATAATACGCGCCTTTCGGGCGGAAACAGCGGAAACCGGCACTTTCCAGCAGTTCGAGCAGAATGTCGCGGCGCAATGCATAGTCGCTCGCAAGGTGAGCGTAGTATTCCTCGCCCGCGGCGAGTGCCGCCGCGCTGGCGTACTGCAGCGGCGCGGCCGCTCCCACGGTCAGGAAATCGTGGACTTTTCGGATGGAACTCGTCAGGTCGGGCGGCGCAATCACCCAGCCGACGCGCCACCCGGTGACGGAAAACGTCTTGCTCATGCTGTTGACCAGCACGGCGTGCTCGCGCATGCCGGGAAGCGTCACCATGGGTATGTGCCGCTCGCCGTCGTACACGATGTGCTCGTAGATTTCGTCGGTGATGGCGAGCGAGTCGAACTCGCGGCACAAACCTCCAATGAACTCGAGCTCCTCGCGTGTGAAGACCTTGCCGGTGGGGTTGTTCGGCGTATTGAGAATGATAGCCTTGGTTCGCCTGGAGAAGGCGCGGCGCAACTCCTCGGGATCGAAGCTCCACTCCGGCGGATGCAACCGAACGATGCGCCGTCGCGCTCCGCAGAGCTGAATGTCCGGTCCGTAGTTCTCGTAGAACGGATCGAAGGAGATCACCTCGTCTTCCGGATCGACCGCAGCCAACAGGGACGCGATCATCCCTTCGGTGGCGCCGCAGGTGACAGTGACCTCGGTCTCGGGGTCGACGGCGAATCCGTAAGTGCGCCGATACTTCGCGGCGATGGCATCGCGCAATGGCTTGGCGCCCCAAGTAATGGCGTATTGGTTCAAATCGGCATCGATCGCCGCGCGGGCCGCGTCCTTGATCTCAGCCGGCGCCGGGAAATCCGGGAATCCTTGCGCCAGATTGACTGCATCGTAGCGGACAGCCAACCGCGTCATCTCACGGATTACCGACTCGGTGAAGTCGCGGGTTCGCTGGCTTTGAAATCGGGTTCGCACGGGCGTAGCAGCCGAAATCGAATCACTGAACTCCATACATTATTATGTGAGGCGCCTGTGCCGGGGTGGCAACTTGTGATGACAAAGCGTCTACCAATTGAGTATAGATTAGATCCACGAGCTAGCGTTAGCCGGTTGCACGGACCACGAACAATCGCTGCCTGCCGCTACTTGGCAAATGTTTTGCGTCGGCATCCAAAAAGCCCTTTACACTATCGAGATTATAGGATATAATCAGGTCTCAAGATCGGAAATGCAGTAGGGTGAAATAGTCGAATAGGCACAAACGCGGCGGCTCGACGAGGAGCGCCGCACGCTTCCACCGCCACGAGAATCGCGGACGGAATCGGGCGGGCTCCGGTTTGCAAACTGCGAGCAGCCACAACTCGAGTGCCTATTCCGATCGAGACAACGCGGCTCAGTGTGCCGTTCAGCGGAGAAATCCGAACGGATAACGATTGGGCAGGTATGTCAAACGCGCTTCGCGCTGCCGCCTCCAATCCCCGCTGATTAACTTCGCCAGTGAGCTACGAAGTCAAGGATTCTCACATGCCGTTCAATCACTCATCCCGGCCACGGTTCTCTCAGACACGTGCACCGGCGGCCCTCGCCGCCGTGGAGCCTGGACGATGTTGTCGCATCTGACACTTGGGCCGTCGCGCTGTTGACGCGCGGGACCGGCGCCGGCAAGTAGGACTCGGGCGCTAACTCTGTCAACAAACCACTGTCAGCCAGCCGCGGCCGATGCCGCGAGCACATAGGAGTGTGTATGCCTAAACAGCCGAATCGGGCCCCTGACTGGGAGAAGGTCCATTCCCTTTTCTCGTTGGACGATACTATCGCGTTCTTCAATAACGGGACGGCCGGCCCGGCCTCGAATCGGGTGAGCGAGACCCGCGCCCATTATGACGCGGAAATCGCGCGCCACCCGTACGACCCGTTCCTGTTCGACAAGGTCGGTGAAGTTCGGGACAGCCTGGCGGCGTTTGTCAACGCGCGTTCCGACGAGGTTTTCTTCACCCATAGCACAACCGAAGGAATGAACATCTTCGCGCACGGGCTCGATTGGAATGCGGGCGACGAAGTGCTGATCGCCCATTATGAGCATCCGGGCGGGGCTCACGTGTACCGGACACTGGAACAGCGGCGCGGCATTCGCATCAAGTGGCTCGAGTTGCCCACGACGCCGGAAAGCGCCGCGCAGATCGTGGATATCTACCGCCGCGCGATCACCCCGCGCACGAAACTGATCGTAGTCAGCCACGTGCTGTTCGTGACCGGTGTGCGGATGCCGGTCGAGGAACTGGCCGAGTTGGCGCACGCCAACGGAGCGCTGATCTCGGTCGACGGAGCTCAGGCCTTTGGCCTATTGCCGCTGAACCTGGCTGCGAGCGGCGTCGACCACTACGCAGGCTCGGGCCAGAAGTGGGTGCTGGCGGGCACGGGCACGGGTTTCACCTACATCCGCAAAGAGCTGCAGCGCCGCGTCTGGCCGGTGTACGGATTTGACGATATCGACGCGCCGCCCAAATACAAGATTGGCCGGTACGAGAAGTGCGGGCAGCCGAATATTCCGGCGTGGCTGGGCCTGGGCGCGGCAATCGAGTTGCAACGGGAAATCGGGCCCGCGAATATCGAATCCCGCGCGCTCGATCTGACCCGGCTGGTGCGGTTCGCCCTGGAAGAGACTCCCGGCGTCAAGCTGTATACGCCAGCCGATCCGCGGCTGAGCGCCGCGCTGACGACGTTCTCGATCGACGGTGTGGCGCCGGAGACAATCGTGCGCACGCTGATCGACGATCACAAAGTCTATACGCGAACCATCGTGGAGCACGACGTGGCCGCCGTGCGCGTCTCGACGCACTTCTACAACACGCCGGCCGAAGTGCGCAGGCTGATCGAGGCGCTCAGCCGGATCGCCTCCCGGCGGGCCGCAGCTTAGATGAGGAAAGGAAGCCGGCAGCTTCTATGAACGCAATCGAAATCGATCCGCAGCTCATTCACTACCGTCCGGGCCTCGTCACGGCCGGGCTCGACATCGGCTCCCGGGGCGCCAAAGGCGTTCTGTTCACGCCCGACGCCGTCTATGCGGTACAGATCCCCACCGGGTTGTACATGCAGGAAACGGCCGACCAGATTCTGAGCAAACTGCTGCGCGCCGCGCGCATCAAGCGCGCCGCGACGGCCTACATCGTGGGTACGGGCTACGGCCGGATCTCGCTCGCCTACAGTGACGTTCCGTACCAGGTGGTGACGGAGATCTCCTGCCACGCGATGGGAGCGCACGTCCTGAACCCCGCCACACGCACGATTATCGACATTGGCGGGCAGGATTCGAAAGCCATCAAGGTCGATACGGCCACCGGCAAGGTGATCGAATTCGTCATGAACGACAAGTGCGCGGCCGGTACCGGTCGGTTTCTGGAGAAGGCGGCCGTTACGCTCGGGCTCACGCTGGATCAACTCGGGCAGGTTTCGCTTCAGGCCAAAGAGCCGGCTCAGGTGAGCAGCCAGTGCGTGGTGTTCGCCGAATCGGAGGTCATCTCGCTCCGGGCGCGCGGCGGCAAGGATGAGAACCACGAAGTTCGCGCCAACATCGCGGCCGGAATTCATTACTCGGCGGCGCGGCGGGCGAAGAACCTGCTCGGCAGGGTGGGGCTCGACCCGGACCTGGTGTTCTCCGGCGGCGTCTCCAACAATCCGGGCATGTGGGCGGTCCTCGAGGAACTGCTGGGAGCGCGCTTCGTCAACCCGAAGGGAATCGACATGATCTATGCTGGCGCGCTCGGCGCCGCGGTGTACGCGGCCGAGTACGCCAAACCCAAGGTGACCGTGATCGGGGCGCAACAGGCGCACCACAAGGTGGATCTATCCGTGATACAGACAGCGATTGAAAACGAGCAGAGCGCCTTCATCGAAAACAAGGAAGGGCGCAAACAGGCCGCGTACTTCTGCGCATACACGCCGCCGGAGTTGCTGGCGGCGGCCGGGGTGCGCCACGCGCGCCTCTTTCAGGGCGGCCACCCGGTGCGGGTGGCGGCCGGCGAGCTTTACACGCAGAGCGTCGCCTGCGATTTCTCTAAGAGCTGCATCGGGGCCTTCGAGCAGGGCGACCCGTTCCACAAATCGTTCGACAAGATCTACAACTTCCACACCTGCGCGGCCATGAAGCGCGCCTCCGAAGTGGTGGACCAGTTCGTCCCCGTGCAGATGCTGAACCTGCCGAAGCGGCGGGCCGACAGCGACTCGCGCACGTTTTACCGCGATGAGCTCGACGTCTTCCGCAAGGACCTGGAGGAACTCACCGGCCGCGAGATTCAGCCGGCCGCCGTGCAGAAGCAGATCGTGCTGCACAACAAACTGCGGCGCCTGCTGAAGAAGCTGTCGGATCTGCGCAAGCGCCCCACGCCCGTCTTGAGCGGTACCGATTACATCGACCTGGTGCGCGCCTACTACTACCTGCCGCCCGAGCGCGCGCTCACCCTGCTCGAAGCCGCCTACCGCGATTTGCGGGAAGCGCCGGAACCGGCGGGCCGCGTCCTGAGGCTGATGCTATCTGGTTCGATCATGGCCGACGGCGATCGCAGGCTGCTCAATCTGATCGAAGGCGAACTCGGCGCGCGCGTCGTCGTAGAGGACCACTGCGCCGGGTTGAGGCCCTTCTACCGCACGGTGCGCGAGAGCGGCGACCCGCTCCAGGCGCTGGCCGACGGCTACCTGGACCAAGCCCCCTGCGCGCGCATGAAGCCGCTCGACGATAGCATCGAGTTCTCGCGCCAGCTCGCCGAAGAGTACGACGTCGAAGGCATCGTCTTCGTGGCGCACAAATTCTGCGCCTGCTACGGCATTCCGCAAAAGCTGTTCCTCGACAGCTTCCAGGAGCTGGACGTCCCGGTGCTGGCTCTGGCAGGTGACTATTCGCAAAGCGACACAGGACAGTTGAAAACCCGCGTCGAGGCGTTCATCGGAGTTCTCGAGGAAAAGAGGAGCAAGAATCATGAGCAATACGCTAGTGCTTAATCCGTCGTCAACCCGAAACCGCGGCGGCCAACCGGCGCAGAGCCGGCCGGAGTCCGTAGCCCTGCGGGATCTGGCCAGCCTGTCCACCACCTATTCCTTCCACGATGTGGACGAAGCGGCCGCCAAAGGCAAGAGCACCATCTGGGGTGGAACCAGTTGGGAGTTGCCGCTCATCTATGCGTGCGACACGATCCCGGCGGCCATCTTCGAACTCTGGCGCGAGGAAAGCCAGCTTAGCGAAGCGATCGCCGAGAACGACCTCCTGATACCGGTCGAATCCTGTTCCATGATCAAGACCGTGATCGGCATGCTGCGACATCGCCGGCCCACCGGCCGCATCAACCGCATCCTCTCCTTCGGCGCCGGCTGCGAGCCGATGAACATCGTCCTCCAGATGGCCCGTCACGAGGGATATGACGTGCACTCCATCGAGGGCGTGACGGCATTCAAGCCGGCCGACAAGCGGCCCGAGGTGGTACGCTTCCTGGCGCGCGAGCTCGACAAGGTCGCGATCTGGCTCACCGGCAAGCCCGCCGATGAGCAACGCGTCAGCGAAGAGATTCGCCGCAAGAATCGCCTTTCCGAGAAAGTGCGCCGCGTGATGGAGCTGCGCGGCCGGAATCCGCTCTATATGCCGAGCGCCTCCGTGCTGCAAATGATGTTCGGCTACTTCCACTACTACGGCAATCCTCCGCTCTTCGAGGGGATCCTCGACGCGCTCGCCGCGGAGATCGAGCAGTCGCTGCCCGATCACAATCCGAGCGCCTACATCCCGCTGGTGCTGGCCGGTGTGTTCCTGGGCAGCCCGGAGCTGTTCCACGTGGTGGAAAGCTCGGGCGGCGCCATTGTGGGTTGGGAAATCTTCGGCGAGCGCGACTACCGGGAAGACGTGCCGCCGCTCGAAGCGATCGCGCACTACCTGTTGGACGCGCAGTTGGAAGGCCGTTTCGGAGAGGCCGCCGGCGCGGCCGTCCACTTGCGCAAAGTGCACCTGGAAGAGTTGCTGCGCCAGACCGGCGCCCGGGGAATCATCGCAGGCTCGGTAACGGCCTGCCCCTACGGCAGCATCGTGCCGCAATTCGAGCGCAACTACTTCCGGCAGCACGGAGTGCCGTACATCAACCTGGAGACTTCGGTGCACCGCGAGCCGCCCACCGAAGAGCAGGTGACGCGGCTGAAGGCGTTCGTCGAACTGCTTTCCTAGTTCACTGCGAGGAAGATCCAAGCGCGAGGAGCTTATGAGTAAACGAACCATTTCGCAGGAAATCGCCGAATACGTGGATGCGACGCCGTTGGGCGTGCTGGCCTACGTACGCGCCGATCGAACGCCGGTGCAGCGCACCCTCGGCGCATTCGCCCGCATCGGCGACAACATCGTGTTCGCGACCAATCGCCACGCGGCCAAGGTGGCGCACCTGACGGCTCACCCGGCGGTGTCGTTTTTCATCGAACAGCGGCCCCAGGAGCCGCCCAAGTGGAAGAGCGCATTGTTCACCGGCGAGGTGTACGAACTCACCGCCGCCAGGCGCGACGAGGCAATTGCGGCGGTGACCGCACGCAACGCTTACATCCGCGAGCGGCTGGCAAAGGGCGGCGGCGGCGATTTTGCGTTCTACCGCCTGGAGACGCGCGAGGTCGAATGGCTCGACCGCTCCAAGGGCGGTGTCGAGCGAATCGTCGTGGTGGAAGAAGTGACGGCCTAAAGAGAACCGCGACGGAGGACCCAACGCATGACGACGGCCGCCACCAACGAACTGACGCCCCGCTCGGTGGGAGTCATTCTCTCCTCCATGGTTGGCACGCTGTTCAGCGCGCAAGTCATGGCCATGACAGTGCTCGCGGTGTTTATGGCGCGAATCGCCGCCGATTATGGCTGGAGCCGCGCCGCGATTGGGGGAGCCATCACGGCGCTGTCCGCCGGCGTTGCCGTTAGTTGTCCGTGTTTCGGCCCCGTGGTCGATCGCCTGGGGCCGCGGCGTGTACTGCTACCGCTGGTCCTGGTGCAAGGACTTCTGGTGGCCAGCCTCAGTCTGGTCGGGCGGCATCTGCCGCTATTCTATGCGGCGTACTTCCTGCTCGGTCTTTCGGCGCCGGGCGCGGTGGCTTATAGCAAGCTCATCTCGGCGTGGTTCTTTCGCCGCCGCGCCATCGCGCTCACAGGCCTCGCCGTAGGCGTCTATACGTCCCGCGTGGTGGGGGCGCCGGTGGCCAAGCGGTTGATGGACACCCTGGATTGGCAGCGCGTCTACTGGATCCTGGCCGGCGCGGTTCTGTTCATCTCGTTGCCCACGCTGTGGGCTTTCTTCGTGGAGCGCAAGCCTTCGCAAGCGCAGGCAACCAACGAACTGATACCCGACGGGGCACCCCGCATCAGCCCGTCCGAGGCCATTCGCGGCCGTGCCTACTGGCTGCTGCTTGGTGCGCAGTTCGGCGGCACCTTCGCGTCGGTAGGCATGTATTCCCATGGCGCGGGCATCATGATCGAGCACGGCGTGAACGTTTCGCTCGCCGCCTGGGGCCTCTCGCTGATGGCGCTGGGCGCCCTCGCGGCGCAGATTATGACCGGCGTCCTGCTCGACCGTTTCGACACGCCACGCGTCATTCTGCCGTTTGCCGTGATCTCTCTGGCCAGCGCGCTCGCCCTTCGCATGGCGCACTGGCAGCCGCTTACCTTGGCACTGCTTTTGGTCTTCGGTGTCGCCTGCGGCGGGCAAACCAGCATGACCAGCTACTTCACCACGCGCTATTTCGGCGTGCGCAACTTCAGCGCCATCTACGGAACCTTCTTTCCCGTGCTATGGCTGTCGACCTCGCCGGCGGCAGTCGTCGTGGGCGCCTTCTATGATCGGACTCGCTCATACGACGGGGCGATGCTGTTAGTTGTGGCGACTCTGACTTCCGCCGCCATTTTCTTCGCCCTGCTGGAAGCTTATCCCTACCCTATAAAGAGCCAAGGGAACGAAGAAACGGTCGCGCCGGAGCAGGAAGCGCCGGCGGAACTGGCAACGGTGTCCGGCTAAGACTGACGTTTGAGAGTGTGAGACATACGACATGAGGGTAAGTCGCCCTCCAATCAGGGCGACACGTGGGCACGGACGAGAGGTTAATGCGGAGGAATGCTCGGCTTACTGAGCACTGCACCTGACAACTCGCGAAACAACACAAAGAAACACACAAGAAACCACTTGACGGACGTCATAAAAGCCATGTGCTCTATCTAGTACCAAACTCTGTGTGTCCTTCCGGTAAGGCTGCGCAACGGCGGCCGGTTCAGAAAAGGTGTCCTCGCGCGATCCAGTAATGCCAGTCGGCGGTGCCTTCCTCGGTTGATTCGTCCGAAGCGATTCCTGCCAACTGAGAGAGAGGGACGGCCGTCGTCCGACTCTGCCATCGGATCTGCACGAGCATGTCGGCCGAGCATGCGTCTTCCGGTGCCATGCGCAGGACTTCGACGGCTTCTCTTTTCCTGATCGGTGACACGACCTTGGCACCGTGCCCTTGCCTGAAAGGGAAACTGCAGTTGGTTTTCCAGGCAGTAATACCAGCCCATCGCCTGCTCTTCCGGCCCGTAAGCGTCTACGCTGGCTTCGTTGTGGATGCGGTCCTTCGGGAGCCATATCTACAGAAATGCGGCATACCAACGGCACACTGCGCAACGTCATTCAACTGACTTGTCGAGGTTTACTAACATGAAGGCTGATCGGGGTTCAGTCTTCACTCCGTGGAGTACGCGAACAACCGTTCCGGATCAGGACTGTGAAGTCGGCTTCGAACAAGTTCTCCGCAGTTGCCGCTCTAGAGAGAGCACTTGATAACGGATCGGCGGGGCGATAGGCTAAGCGGGGAGGCGCTGGAAAACCGTGTTTCCCCAGTGATGGCCGTCTCGCCCGATCGACGTGGAGGTGCCAAATGGGAAGTTTCCTCGAGACAGAGAAGGTTCAACAGGCTGGATTCAGGGCGAGTTCGCCGTACTTCTCCGCAGCGGCTCGAAATGATGGCTCCTACCGAGGCAAGGATCGGAGCTTTTGTCTTCCCCTCGAATGCGCCGAAGAAAATCTTTTCCTGGGCATCCGAGAAGCCGCACGAACATACTTTCACACTCACAGTATCCAATGGCATGACGGGCGTAACGGTAACCCGAGCAACCATCTCTGTAGTTCTCAGGTCTGCTGCGTAAATTTCCTTTTTCCGTTTGCGAATCGGCCAGAGGCTTTGGCGATTGTGCTACGGCCGATCTTCCCCACAATCGATCATGTCGTTCCGATCGAAGACGGCCAATATGTGGCTTTCGAGTGGATCGGTTGCGCGAACTACCTGAACGAGAGGCTTCCACACAGTGGCCGACGGGTTCGCGGCGCTAACTGCACAAGCGCCGACGCCGCCGTCATGTTCAAGCGGACCGATGGGAAGCACCAAATTGTCATCATCGAGTGGAAGTACACCGAGTGTTATGGCGGTGCGCCGCTGAAGGTTGCCAAGAGCGGCACAGACCGGACTCTGATTTACGAGAAGGTGTTCCACCGGGAGGATTGCCCCCTCGATAAGGACCTGTTGCCCAGTTTTGAATCGTTGTTCTTCGAGCCGTTCTATCAATTCATGCGGCAGCAGTTACTGGCCCATGAGATGGAGGCAGCACGGGAAAAGGGCGCGGACGTCGTGAGCGTCCTGCACCTCTCACCGGCATGTAACAGGGACTTCTGTCGCGTGACATCCCCGGAACTTGAGACCCTCGGCGACACGGCGTCCAGCATCTGGAAGAGACTCGTAAGACCGAGTAACAGATTCATCGGTATCAGCATAGAAGAGCTTTTTGGCCGCCTCTCGGCTCGGGACATACCTGGAATGGCAGAGTGGTTGGATTATCTCCATGCTCGTTATCCCTGGGTTCAGCCGCGTGGTGTCGTCACGTAGAAGGTTTGGGCCAACATTCAAGCCACAGGGTCCGGATTACTCCCCATAAGTCGGCTTGCGCCCGCTGATGTGGTCGTCGCCGCCGGACGTCAGGCGGCGCTGGCTTTGCTCGCTTGCGCGCCCTCAAATCGCCACCGATTCCTGCTTTTCGCATGCCACCGCGATGGGCGTGTGTTCGAAGTCGAGAGACTGATTTGTCAATGCTTATGTCTTCCTCAGACATCGCGCCTAAAGAGAAGAACCGAGAGGAAGAACAGAGAGAAGAAGAGCCGATGGGAGGCGGTCCTTTTCATGGCCAGACTTGCTGCGAAGACCAAATGTAATCACTACCCGCTGCCGGATCGGGAAGCGGAGTTGATTCGGGGTTGTCTCGCATTTCCCGATCAACCCTTGTCTGTGCTGGACCCTTGCGCCGGCGAGGGCCGAGCTATGGCAATCATCACACAATCCTCGAAGGCCGTCAGGTACGGGATCGAGTTGGATTCCTACCGTGCGGAGGCTGCCACAAAGGTCCTGGACCATGTCATTCAGGGCGATGCCTTGAGTGCACACGCGCGCGTTGAATCGTTCGGATTGATCTACGCCAATCCGCCGTTCGACGCGGAGTTCGGGGAGTCAAGCAACCAACGCTTTGAAGTGCTGTTCCTCTCCCACTTCGCGCGCTGGCTTGTCCCTGGTGGAGTGATCGTGTACGTCTTGCCGGCACAACAACTCACGGGGTGCGCCAATGTTCTAGCCTCGCACTTCCGAGAGGTCCAGGTGTTCCGGATGGAATCCCCAGAGTGTGTCCTGTACGAACAGATTGTCGTCTTCGCCATTGCGCGTTCCCGGCGAGAGCGGGATCGCACTCGCGACTCGGAAATCTCATTCAGCAGAAATCGCTTGATGTCCGTAGCACGGCAGTATGAGACGTTGCCGCTTCTGTCGCAGAGGCGAGTCGAGCTGCGAGTTCCACCGACCGGTCCGGCCGAGATCTTCTATGCCGGTTTGCCGTTCGACATCATCGAGAATCTGCTGATCACGTCCCCGGCGTATCGGCAAGTTGCACAAATACTCGATCCCCAGCCTATTTCACTCAACGCAAGGCCTCTCACTCCGTTGCACAAGGGGCATATTGGCCTTCTTTCCACGGCCGGGCTCCTGAACGGAAGATTTGGCTCTGGCGACCGTCTCCACGTCGCTGCCTGGAAGACCAAGAAGCGAGTCATCAGAACCGAGGACAGCGAAGATGAGAAGACCATTGTCTGTGAGCGCGAGCAGTTCGTCCACGAGTTGGCGCTCGCGTTCGCGAATGGAGAAACGGCGCTGATCGAATGAAGAACGCTCACGAACGTTTTGGCTTTGCGGAGTTTGAAAAGAGACTCAGAGACACTACCACGAGCATTCGCCTTACCGCAGACTGCTTCATCGGCGAGAGAGAGGGGAAAGCCGGCCCTTCCCACGGGCACCTGCTTTCGGCGTTCGGTACTGATGTTGAGGTCGCGGCCCTCTGGGCGGCTATCCTCGGAGAAGAACCGATCAGAGTTGGCGGCCAGAATCTGAAACCGTATCTGGTACAGTTTGGCGAGCGTCCAACGGTGTATCGTGGGACGCTGACAGTACCTGGGCGGAAGCGGCCAGTTCGGCACCTGGTCGCGGTCTCCAGGCAACTCCGTGCCGAGGGCGACCAAGCCCGGATCGTCGTTAAAAGCAATTCTCCCGATCTGATTCTTCGGGCCGTTGCGAACTTCCACGGCTTGCCTCTACTCTCGGACTGGAGCGAGTGGTTCCGTATTCGCCTCCAAAGAGCCGGCCGTATCCGGCCGTTGTCCGGCCTGAATTGCGCCCCGGTGGCGATCCAGGGCACAAAGCATGAGTTTCTTGAATGGATCGGGGCCGGTCTCAAGAACGGCCAGATCCAAATCCCTCCACCGTAGACCCGCGCCGAAGTGCCGTGGGTCCACATCCATTTGGAGTCAGACCCATGGCCATCGCAACACTCGAGGAGTACCTTAAGGAGTTTTCGGTCGAGATTGGAAACCGGATCCTGACGAGTTTCCCTGCTTTGCACACACCCGGTGACCCCGTCTCGCCGATCCTGGGAAAGCTTCTGCGAAAACCCTTCGCCGCTCAGACTGTCGCCATAGCCGGCGCGGCTAAAAAACTCCGGCAAGCCAATTCCGTCGCAATCATTGCCGAAATGGGCACCGGAAAAACTCTGATGGCGATTGCGCTTTCGTTCGTCTACTCCGCCGGACGCCCGTATGCCTGTCTCTTTGTCGTTCCGCCGCAATTACTGCAGAAGACGGCCCGCGAGATTCTGCAAACGATCCCCGGCGCCAGGACGTATGTAATCGACAGCTTGCGGTCGCCGCGACCAGGTCAATCTGGCCCGCAAGGCGTTAACGAACTGCGGCTCCGGAATGGCCGGATTGTCCGCGATGGCGTTCACACCACGCTCACCGACATGAGGCTGCGCGGCAGACACAAATCTCCATGGGACCGCTGGGTTGCTGAGCACGGGCCAGGGCCGCATTTCGTCATCTGTGGGCGAGATCGGGCGAAGCTGGGAAACTTCTGGCGGCATAGCTACCAGATCGCCAGGTGTGGGAATCACAACGGCTCGGTAGTCAACCCGGACAGCGGCCGCCCCATTGTTTTCGAGGACGAACGCCTGCTGCGCGATGACTTCGGCAAGCAGGAGCGATTCGCCGAGACTCTTGAGTCGGTCGCGCTGTGTGGCGGCGATAGGACCAAGCCCCGCAAGGCTCTCTACAGCCCACTTTGGCAGGCTGACGGCGCCAGAATCCACCGCTACGCACCAATTGAATTCATTGGGCGTTACGAGCCTGCGACATTCTGCATCACCTCGCTATGTGTCTGAAAAACCTATCCGTGAAGATCTCGATTCCATGTTCACGGGGACGGTCGATGGGTGATCCATTAAGAGCCCCGAGGGGCAGGGCGCG